>Ga0207667_10000218_pt1 | contig 80364 bp, 61 predicted proteins | sample KBSCornC52_FD_184301 | JGI IMG/M metagenome (GOLD analysis project Ga0207667, IMG submission 184301) | Corn rhizosphere microbial communities from Kellogg Biological Station, Michigan, USA - KBS Corn C5-2 (SPAdes) (version 2) | ecosystem: Host-associated > Plants > Roots > Rhizosphere > Soil ... | reverse complement strand
CAGATAGCTAATGATGCGCATGATATCGTCAGAAAAACCCATGTCCAGCATGCGGTCAGCTTCATCCAACACCAGGTGCGTTAAATGGTTTAGCTTTAATACGCCCGATGTAAGGTGTGCTATCAGTCTGCCGGGTGTTGCAATAATAATGTTTACATTATTTTGTATGCCGCGGCGCTGTTGCTCGTAAGCAATGCCATCGCCCCCGCCAAACACGGCAATGGAACTGATGCCCGTAAAATAAGCCAAACCTTCAACCTGCTGATCAATCTGCTGGGCCAACTCACGGGTGGGCGCCAAAATGAGTACGCTGGTATGGTGCTTGTTTTGCCGGCTTATATGTTCGAGCACAGGCAGCAAATAAGCTCCCGTTTTACCCGTACCGGTTTGGGCGCAGGCTATAATATCATCGCCCTTTAAAATAATTGGGATGGCCATTTCCTGGATAGGAGTAGGCGTGTTGAATCCCATACTTAAAATGCCTTCTAATAAATGCTCGTTGAATTTAAAATCGTGGAATGTCACTATGTATTGTTAGTAGAATTATGCAAGGTAGCAAAAAAATGGAGAAAGTGGGAAAACGTTCGTTCAAAACCCGGGGGGCCTGGTCGTAAAATTATTTAAAACAGGCATGAAATACACGAAATAACCTCAGACCTACAAAGTTTTGGAAAACTTCGTAAGTCTTTAGGCTGTCTTGGGATGGAGTTTTCTTTTAGTAAAATTCCGAAATCAACTCTGTATATAACTCTTCAAATGCTCAATCGTTTCCTCGTGCGACAGGATGGTTTCGGTAACCACGTCACTGATGGAAATAATGCCGCAGAGCTGGTTGCCATTAAATACTGGCAGGTAGCGGATGTTATTTTCGCTCATCACATGCATGCAGGTTTCTACCGAGTTGCCGGGGATCATATGCGGAAAATCGGTGCTCATGATTTCGCGCACCTGTGTTTCCAGCGAGGATTTACCCTGCAGGATCACTTTGCGGGCATAATCGCGCTCGGTAAGCAGGCCGGCATATTCGCCATTTTCGGTTATCACTACCGAGCCTATGTTTTTGTCGCTCATTAGCTTTAATGCGTCTAAAACAGTAGTACCGCCATCTATGGCGATAACGCTGCTCCCCTTGCGGGCAAGGATGTTGGAAACTTTTTTCATAATAGTTTGGTAATCAGTTTGGAATGGGCTTATTCAAATATAATGGAAAATAAAACAAATAGCATCAAAATCTGTTCGAAATTTTATTGCGTAGATAAAAAGCCGGTAAATCTGTGGGTTACCGCAATTAAATGGTAACATTGCGTTAATATAAATCTAAAAGAAACAGAAATTAACCAAGGGGAAATATTGCAAAGTATAATGTAACATTTTACTATCCATTTTTGGTATTTATTAAAATGACCATACTTTTGCCGCCCACATATGCCCCTGTCACACAGTTACAATTAGCCGAATGCGAAAAAAAATATTAAGATGCCGGAGATGTTCAGCCCAACTCCATTATGAAAAAAAACGGAATTGGTTTGGCCGTAACCTGCTTTTCTTTTTACCTATTCACCGTTACTTTTGTGCCAAATGCTTAAAGGACAGATACCGGATGATTTCTGATGAAACCTTAAAAGAATACGAAAAGGTTTAAGCCTTTGCGTTGCATAATATATAAAATTCATTTTTAGCTTTCAACGTTAGTTCAACTGCTGCGCCACTCTTAATATATTTTCCAGAACAGCTATGCCTACATGACTATCGGGGTAGCCCTGGGCTTGTCGTTCAACATGAAAAGCAGAGCGCAGTAGTGAGCAGTTTTGAGTTAGTGAATTAGTGTTGCGTTAACACCCATGCTCCTTTTTGTCTTTCGGACTTCCGGTCCCGATAGCTATCGGGATTTCGACTTTCGGACTTTCCCATCGTAACAGTGTTATTATAATCGGTATTTTCCGCAGGAAAAAAATTAATACTATTTTTACTAACCATTATAGCCGCTATATTGCAGCTGCATTTTTTAACAATTATCAAAATGAAAAAAATCCTGTTAAGTATTTTGGCATTTACTGCTGTGCATTATTCGCTAACGGCGCAAACGGTTAAGTTGTTCGACGGAAAAACCACCGGCGGATGGCATAGCTATTTAAAAAAGGGCCCGGGCGCCTGGAGTGTTGTGGATGGCGTGCTGCAACTCGACCCAAAAGCCGCTGACCAGGGCGACCTGGTAACCGATAAAGAATACGAGAACTATGAATTGAAGCTGGAGTGGAAAATTGCCGAAGGCGGCAATAGCGGCATCATTTTCGGCGTGCATGAGGACCCTTCGCTTGAAGCAACTTACCTTACCGGTATTGAAATGCAGATACTCGACGATGCCAAAGCCGAAGACAATAAACTGGCTACCCACAGGGCCGGGGCTTTGTATGACATGAAAGCGCCTGCCAAACCCGCAAAGCCTGCCGGCGAATGGAACGCGGTGATCATCAAAAAACTAAACGGACATATTACTTTTTACCTTAACGGCACAAAAGTAATTGACACCCAGATAGGTGGACCAGAGTGGAAGGAGATGCTAAACAAAAGCAAGTTTAAAACATGGAAAGGCTTTGCTGAATATCCTAAAGGCCATATAGCTTTACAGGACCATGGTGCGGTTGTTTCATTTAAAAATATTACTATTAAGGAGCTTTAATTTAAGTCACGAGTCGAGAGTTCTGAGTCGTAAGCCCAAAGAGTGGAGGAGCGATTGACTCAAGACTTCCGACTTTAGACTCAAGACTAACAAAATGGACGATATTCAAATAAAAAAATCCCCGACCGTTTACGACGCTATTGTTGTTGGTTCGGGCGCGGGCGGTGGCATGGCCGGGTATGTGCTGGCAAATGCCGGTTTAAAAGTATTAATGCTGGAAGCGGGACCATTTTTTGACCCTGCAAAGGATTCGAGCCAGCTAAAATGGTCGTATGAATCACCACGGCGGGGTAACAGTACCAATACGCGTAATTTTGGTGATTTTGATGGTGCTTTTGGTGGCTGGGACCTGGAAGGCGAGCCTTATACCACCAAAGATAAAACAGAATTTTACTGGTTTCGCTCGCGTATGCTGGGCGGACGTACCAACCACTGGGGGCGTATATCCTTGCGTATGGGCCCCGATGACTTTAAAGGCCATCATATTGACGGCCTTACCGACGACTGGCCCATAAGCTATGATGATGTTAAGCCTTTTTATGATAAGGTTGACAGACTGATAGGTATTTACGGCACGGTTGAAAATTTACCCAACGAGCCGGACGGCATTTACCTGCCGCCACCAAAACCAAGGCTGAATGAGCTTTTCATCATGAAAGGTGCCGCCAAGGCTGGTGTAAAGGTGATACCGGGCCGTGGCTCGGTATTAACGCAGGCTTTGCCTGGGAATAAGGATCGTGGCGCTTGCTTTTTCTGCGGACAATGCGGTCGCAGCTGTAAAGTCTATGGCGATTTTTCGTCATCGTCGGCGCTGGTTATCCCGGCTATTAAAACAGGCAACTTAAAAGTTATTCCGAACGCCATGGTGCGCGAGGTACTTACCGATAAGGAAGGCCTTGCAACCGGTGTATCGTACATCAGTAAGGATGATATGCAGGAATACCAGGTATCGGCCAAAATGGTTATCCTGGGCGCCAGCGCGGGTGAATCGGCCAGGTTGCTGTTAAATTCAAAATCGGCACAACACCCGGGCGGGCTGGCAAACAGCAGCGGCGTGGTAGGCAAATACCTGCATGACTCAACCGGTTCAAGTGCCGGCGGGTGGTTACCACAATTATTGGATCGCAAACGCTACAACGAAGACGGCGTAGGCAGTATCCATATTTACGGCCCCTGGATGAATGGCAACAAAAAACTGCCTTTTCCCCGTGGTTACCATATTGAGTTTGGCGGCGGCATGGGCATGCCCGAATATGGCTTCGGCTTCGGGATGGAAAACATGAACGGCGCTGTGCCGGGTCGTGATGGCAAACCAAGAGAAGCCGGTGGCTTTGGTGCATCCTTAAAAGATGATTACCGCAGGTTTTACGGAACGGGATTTGGTATGGCCGGTCGTGGTACCGCCATTGCACGTGCCGATAATTATTGCGAGATTGACCCTAACGTGGTCGATAAATTTGGTATCCCGGTATTGCGTTTCCACTACAAATGGAGCGATTACGAAATTCAGCAGGCTAAACACATGCAGGATACCTTTCAATCCATCATGCACGAAATGGGCGCTATTTACGGACCTGCGCAGGGTAAAGAAACCAATTACGGCCTGGAAGCGCCCGGCCGCATCATCCACGAAGTGGGCACCGTACGTATGGGCGACGATCCGAAAACATCGGCACTAAATAAATATAGCCAGGCGCATGATTGTAAAAACCTGTTTGTGGTTGATGCCAGTCCGTTTGTTCAACAAGGCGATAAAAACGCTACCTGGACTATCCTGGCGCTATCCATGCGTACTGCTGAATACATACTGGCACAACGTAAAAAACTTAATGTTTAACCTGCTTTAAAATATAACGATACAATGAACAGACGCGACTCCCTTAAAGCAATTGGCTTCGGCACACTTTCGGCAACTGCCCTGCTTAGCGGCTGCAAGCCCGGTACCGAAAAATTGGCCGAGGATACTACCGCTACCCCCATCGCTGTAGATGCCAGCAGGCTTCCTAACGAAATTGCACGTGACAAAAAGCTGAACGAAGAGAAATTTTTTAATAAGCATGAGATGGCCACCATTACGGTGCTCGGCGATATTATTATCCCCAAAGATGCCCGCTCAGGCAGCGCATCGGATGCTAAAGTGCCCGATTTTATTGAATTTACAGTAAAGGATCAGCCCGAATATCAAACCCCCATCAGGGGCGGTTTGCGTTGGCTCGATCTGCAATGCCTCAATCGGTACAACAAAACTTTTGTTGATGCCAGCAGCGCGCAACAAATAGAAATGGTTACCGAAATTGCATATCCTAAAAAAGCAAAACCCGAAATGCAGCAGGGCGTAAACTTTTTTAATACCATGCGCGATTTAACTGCCTGTGGTTTTTTTACCACTAAAATGGGCATTGATGACCTGGGTTATGTTGGCAATACCGTTAACAAATGGACCGGCGTGCCTCCTGAAGTACTGAAACAGTACGGCATGGAAGACATGGCATAAATTTTTACCCGGACCGTTGATTTTTAAGATTGAATGATGGCGTTGATGATGCTGTTATTTGGTAGAGAATTAACGGTCCGTTGTTTTTTAGCATACCGTCCCGGGGTTGCTGTTCCCGCCTATAGGCAATTCGGTTTTTTTAATTAGTTTTATACCTGATCCAATTATTTAAACCTTTATTAACCCTAACGCATGTTTGAAACTGTATCTGTAGATGAAGCCCTGCACAGAGGGACCACGCACGTTGTTTATCCGCGCACGTCGCTATTTTTTCTCTCGTTAGTCTCCCCCATATTTTTAAGAGCAGCCGACCTTATACCGCTATCCTATATCTTTTGGGGAATACCTGTTGGGCTATTGGTAACCTGGCTTTATTGGGCCGTTGCCTCAACCAAATGGAAAGTTTGGGCTTACGATAATGTACGCAATGTGCATGAACTGCAAAAACGGGCCATAAAAGAGGGTATAATAACCAGTGATGGCAGCTTTTGGGATAGTACCAGCATTAAAAGTGCCGACGACAAACAAAAACTGTACGAATTGCAAAGCAAATTCGACGTGCCCGATGTTTTTATTGACGACTTGCAGGTGCCGGCCGAAACGCAAATATTTTATTCCAAACGGAAGAGTATGTTTAGTTTGATGATGGGCCTTTTATTGCTTTTGGGCGGTATCGTTTTGATGATTTATGATCAATCAATTCCGGGCATAGTTTTAATTGCTTTTGGTGGTTTTTTGGCTTTTAATGAAGTTCAACATCTCACCAGCAGCCGGGCGCAGATCATCATAAATGCCGAAGGTATTGAAACGGCAAAAGAACCATTTCGCCCGTGGGCCGATATTTGTGATGAAGATGTGGTTACCGAGCAGCATGGAAAATCAACCACGCATAACTTTGTTTACAGTTACGACGGCGGCAGCGAAGATATTGACCTGGCGCCAATGGATATTACCAGGCATGCACTGGAGCACCTGTTGTTAGTTTACAGGGGCCGCAGCGAGCAGAAAACAAAACATTAACCACACCTGTAATAACGCTTTTTAATACCTGTTTTTTTAAATAGTGTCTCAAACAAAAGAGCCAATTGAACTGAGGTTCAATCGGCTCTTTATATCTGATGGCAAAAGGGTTTGATGCAACCCTTCTGCCGAAATTTTGCCTTTTAAAATCCAAGTGTAAACCCGAAGGATAAGTTTTTTAAGCCAGCCTGTGCGGGGCTGTTTTCGAACATATCATTGGCGTAATATTTGGCAAAAATACCAAAGCCGTTATAGCCTACCCTCAGGAAGCCGCCGTAGCGGAATGAGGTGAAATGATAGGAATCATCAATCTTTTGTTTGCCGTTTTCGGCGCTGATTTGCTTAACCATGCCGTTCAGCAAAAAACCGCCATCCGGCCCGAAGACAAAGTGCCAGCGGTTGCCCCGCGCATCTTCATTTGTCCTGAAATCAAATGAAAGTGGTATACGCAGGTAACTCGAAGAGAAACGGTTTTTGCTGTAATCGATATTGTCCTGGCGGTAGGTTAAAACCGGCTGGTTAGGCAATATGGTGATATTATCGCGCAACCGGATGAGTGTCCAGTCGAACCCGCCCGATAGGTAAATCTTGAAGTTGTTATTTAACCTTACGCCCATCTGGAAAACATCAAAGCCAACGTTGCTGGTTTTCCAGGAGCGGTAACGCAAAAACTGGTTTTGTGGGGACAGGGTAAAACTGCCGTTATCAATTAAAGTAGCCAAACCCAGGTCGAACCGTGAAAAAGTTATGCCTACAAATGCCTTTGGATATTTGGGGCTTTCGTGTGTTGTGGTGTCGTCTTTATGATGATGGCGGGTGTGGAAAGAAATATTCAAGCCAGAGTTATCCGCCGGATCAGCATTTTTTTTGGTAGAATCTGTTGTTGTATTTTGCCCGTAAGCAAGCGCGGTACCAGTTAAAAGTAATGCGGTAAAAATTAGTCGTTTCATATATTTTATAGTTCAATTAAATTCATTCATTTTTTTATAGCGATCAGCACTGTCTGAAAATGTTAAGCCAGTTTTCTAACCAAACAATATTTTGTCTCTGCGTTCTCTGTGGTCCCTCAGTATCTCTGTGGTTGTTTTTTAACACAGAGTTCGCAAAGAAGGCACAGAGATGCGGAGGTTTTGATCGTCACAAAACATAGCTTCGTTTTCAATTTCAATATCTAACCTTCTACTTATCGTGTTTAAACTCATTCTTCCTTTTTTAATTTCAGCACACCCAGGTTAACCCCAATAATATTCGATTCTCCATCTTCATCAATTAATTTGCCGTTGCGTTTATCAACTTTGGCCACCACCAGGTTAACCAAATCGCCAAGGTTACGGATCCTATGCCTTGTTTTCACCGGCGCCGCATCTGTTTTTATGTTGGGTAAAGCTGTAGCTACAATGGCCACCGGCTTTGCTGGAATAGTATGCGATGGCTCATCTACAGTCGTTACGTACAGCGGCTTAGAGTCCTCGGGCACTAAAGGTGCAATCGTATTGTGTTGTGTTGCCGGTGTGGCTGCAACCAGTGTTTGGTTGTCAGTTTTCACGGTTGTAATTATTTCAGCAGTTGTATCAGCAGGTTTATGTATTACGGTATTGTTTATTTTTTTATCCTGTACGGCTAACGCCTGCGCCTTATTTTCAAGCGTTTTTACCGGTCTTGACGCTTCAACAGGTGAAGGCCTGGTGTCGATGGCTGCAACAACTTCAACTTGTGCGATAGTTTTGGGTTTAACACGGTCGGCATGTGGCTTAACACCCGTAAGTTCCTTCTTTGGAATAAATAGTATCCCGGCCGCAACTAAAATAAGTATGCTGGCAGCTATATTTAAAAACGGAGCAACGCTTTTGCGACGCTTGCCGGCATCAAGTCGGGCGGTAATACCGGGCCATACTTTTGCAGATGGCTGTGCTTCCAGGTCATCCAGTTTTGACCGAAATAATTCGTCAAGCTCTTTATCCTGCATATCCATATTTTTTACCCTCCATTTTTATAATTTGTTCGCGCAAAACACTGCGCGCCCTTGATAATTGCGATTTCGAAGCGCCTTCGGTTATCCCCGCAATTTCTGCAATCTCCTTGTGGCTGTAACCTTCTATTGCATACAGGTTAAAAATAATCCGGTATCCCGGAGCCAGGTTTTTTATTAATACCAGCAAGTCCGCCGCTTCCAGTTTAGCCGTTGCCAGCGGGTTGGTCGATGATTCGGCGCCGGCTTCATCCAGCTCAACCAGCTGCATCATTTTGTTATGCTTGCGGTAGTATTCAATGGAGCTGTGCACCATGATCCGCCTAATCCAACCCTCAAAAGATCCGTCCCCCCGGTAGTCATCTATTTTCTGAAAGACCTTAATAAAGCCGTTTTGCAGCATGTCTTCCGCTTCCATTTTATCGTTTGCGTAACGCATGCAAACACCCAGCATTTTCGAAGCATATTGCTTGTATAGCAATTCCTGGGCCTTTCGCTCCCGGGCTCTGCAGCGTTTTATCAGTTCGTCAGTTGTATAAGTTTGCTCCAAAAACATCTTGTATTTATTGGTAAGATGGAAAGGAGGGTCCGATGGTTGCATCGGAATGAAAATAAATTATCTATTTTTGAATATACCCGGTAGTTTAATCATTCTGGACTAAGGCAAACTGATTTTTGGATATCGGATGCTGTTGTTGAATTGGCGCTTAAGCAAGCACAAGAATAATTTTTATGAAAAAATTAGCATGTATTTTCCTGGGTGTTTTATTTGGCGCAACTGTCTTCGCCCAGCAACAACCGGATGATACCTATACCCTCCTGAAACCCGACCGCGTTTTTGATGGTGTTACTATGCATCCTGGCTGGTGGGTATTGGTTAAGGGCAAAAACATCCGGGCGGTTGATGACTCATCGAAAATATTTAAACCTGGCAATGCTAAGATAATTGTACTAAAGGGAACAACGCTGATGCCCGGGATGATTGAGGGGCACTCGCACTTATTCCTCCACCCGTATGATGAGACCAGTTGGAACGACCAGGTGTTAACCGAAAGCAGGGCCGAGCGAACTGCCCGAGCCGTACAGCACGCGAAAGCAACGCTGATGGCAGGTTTTACAACCGTGAGAGATTTGGGTACCGAAGGTTGCGGATATGACGATGTGGGTTTAAAAACGGCGATTGAAAAAGGAATAATACCCGGCCCCAGGATGCTGGTGGCTACACGTGCTATAGTGGCTACGGGCAGTTATGGCCCCAAGGTTTTAGTACCCGAGGCCGATGTTTTAAAAGGAGCCGAGGAGGCTGATGGTATTGACGGCATAAGCCACGCCGTACGGTCGCAAATTGGGCATGGGGCCGATGTGGTTAAAATTTATGTTGACTACCGCTGGGGGTTAAACGAAACTGCACAGCCTACCTTTACTTTGGATGAATTAAAGACGGCGGTTGACGTAGCCCATAGCAGCGGGCGCATAGTCGCCGTTCATTCGGGCACTACCGAGGGGATGCGGCGGGCCATACTGGCCGGCGTAAACACTATTGAGCACGGTGACGGTGTTACGCCGGAACTTTTTGCAATGATGAAAGAAAAAGGCATTGCACTTTGTCCCACCATTGCGGCAACTGAAGCAATATCAACCTATCATGGCTGGAAGAAAGGAACGGATCCCGATCCCGCCGGGGTAAAACAAAAACATTATATTTTTACTGAGGCAATGAAGGCCGGGGTGACCATTTGCATGGGCGGCGACGTGGGTGTGTTTACGCATGGCGATAATTCCCGTGAAATGATCCTGATGGTTGAATATGGCATGAAGCCAATAGATGCTTTGCGCTCCGCAACATCCGTTAATGCAAGCGTTTTCAGACTAACAGACCTGGGGAATATTAAACCCGCTTATTTAGCTGATATGGTAGCTGTTGAAGGAAACCCTGCCGAAGATATAAAGGCAGTAAAAAAGGTGAAACTGGTGATGAAGGATGGGGTTATTTATACAGATTAAAACAAATTTCTGATCAGGCATCAAAAGTTCAATCCTGATAAAAGCTTCGCAATAAGTGAGGTGAATCTCGTTCCCCAGTCGCAAAAAGTAACCCACATCATTTTTAATCTGACCCAGGAGCCGTTACTTTGCGCAATTGACATAACCGAATGGAGATTAATTTATTCAGTGATACCCGCCTGCTTGATGAAATTAAAAAATTCACCCGGACAAAAAAAATAAAGGCAGGCGATGCTTTTATTTCGCCGGGCGATAAAATTGTGTTTGTGCCTATTGTGCTGAAAGGCGTTTTAAGGATCATAAGGCAGGGTGCCGATGACAAAGAAATATTCCTTTATCATTTATACCCGGGGCAAACCTGTGCTATGGCCATTAACTGTTGCCAATCCGCCAGTTTAAGCCCCATTAAGGCAATTGCTGAGGAAGACACTGAGGTGTTGCAAATACCGGCAAACCTGATGGATGACTGGTCGAAATTCCCCGAATGGCGTGCTTTTATCAACAGCACATATGCAAGCCGGTTTGCTGAGCTGATCGACGTGATCGACCTGGTGGCTTTCAGCAATATGGATAAACAGGTTTTACACTACCTCAAAGAGCGTGGCAAGGCTAACAAGACAACAACCGTTACCATTACCCACCAACAGATCGCTGATGAACTGCACACGCACCGTGAGGCTATCAGCCGGCTATTACGGACGATGGAGCAAAAGAACATCGTTCGCCTGGGGCGTAATACCATTGAAATATTATAGACTTAAGTAACAAATGTTCCTGAGTAATTCTTTAATGATGAATAGTTTAGCGTTGTATTAGATGAATATTTTATAAAAAAAAACATGGGCACCTTGACCGCAGTTTAAGGATTTTGATCGCGGTTGCCATCATCGCTATTTATTATTTTACCGACTTATTAAGCGGTACACTGGCTACCGTTCTTCGGGTTGTGGCGGGCATTTTTATTTTAACAAGTTTTATCAGCTTTTGCCCTTTGTATTTACCCTTTGGAATAAATACCTCAAAGCTGAAGAAAAGCGCATAATAACTTAATAAAAAGTGCTTATCCAACAAATGTTCCAAACGGTTAGTTTTAATCTCCGGAATTTTGATCTGTCAAACAAAAACAGAAAAAAAATGAACAAGATAGCAGAATTGCTGCCACTGCCGGGTACCGTGGTGGTAGATGTAAGGACACCACAAGAGTTTAATGAGGGGCACCTCGCCAGAAGCATAAATATCCCTTTGAGCGAGTTGGAAAAGCATTTGGAAGAATTAATGCGTGCAGAAAATATTGTTGTTTGCTGTGCATCGGGCATACGTAGTCAAAAAGCGAGTCTGCTGCTCAAACAAAATAATATAGACAGCCTGGACGGCGGCTCGTGGCTGGAGATTAACAAATATTCAAAAAACTAACCTATGGGATTTATATCAAGTTTAAAAAAACTATTCGGGCCGGGCGTAGACTTGGGTGCCATCATCGGTTCGGGTGCTAAAATAATAGATGTACGTACGCCCGGCGAGTTTGCCGGCGGGCATGTAAAAGGTTCGGTTAATATTCCGCTAAATACGCTCAGCGGTAAGCTGGGGAAATTTAAAAAAGACGAAATGCTGGTTACCTGCTGTGCATCAGGTATGCGTAGCCGGTCGGCAAAGGTGCTGCTGCAATCAAATGGCTTTACCAATGTTTATAACGGCGGGAGCTGGCACAGCTTAACCAAATACAAAAGATGAACACATTACGGCAAAGGATTTTAACCAATTGGACTTTTATGCGCTTTTTGCGCCTGGCTATGGGTATCTGGATACTAGGGATGGCCATACAATCGCACGACTGGTCGATTGGATTGCTAAGCGGATTTTTTATCCTGATGGCTGTTTCCAACACCGGGTGTTGCGGTACTAATGGATGTGCCCCTCCGCGCAGCCGCCGGGATAACCAGGAAGGGCAGATTGAGCTAAATAACGAAGGAATACAAGAAATTAAATAATAAAAGCAATGAACATAGAACATTCATATGAGGTTGATTTGAACTGGGTAAACGGCCGTTTAGGCACGCTTAGTTCGGAGGAGCTGACAGACATGATAAACGTAGCAACCCCGCCTCAATTTCCGGGCGGTATTGAAAATATATGGTCGCCCGAGCATTTGTTTACGGCAGCGGTAAACAGCTGCCTGATGACCACCTTTTTAGCGGTAGCCGAGTACTCAAAACTGGAATTTGAAGATTTTTCGTCAAAAGCTGCCGGTAAGCTGGAAATGATAGACGGGAAGTATATCATGAGCGAAGTAACACTGTCGCCACAACTCACCATCAACAATGAGGCCATGAGAGACAAAGCCATGCGGGTGCTGCAAAAAGCTGAGGCTGCCTGCCTGATATCCAATTCCGTTAAGTCAAAAATAATCTTTAAACCGGAGGTGGTTTGCAAGGCTTGTCAGCCGGTTGCAGTGTGATAAAAATTTTGCAGGATTTTTTTGAGGGCGATTAACCGGCAGGTTTATTGCCCTTTTTTCATTCGCGCGCGCTTATACAATTTTACCGCAATCATCAGCACAACTGATAAACCTACCAGGCCAACAAGTCCATAAATCCAGTTTACAGCATCTTTTAAAACGGCCAGGAAAACAATGGCGAATAAAAATAAGGTTGCAACTTCGTTCCACAAACGCAACTGGGTAGACGTCCACTTATAGACGCCCCGGGCCATTTGTTTCATTTTATACTGGCAAATGAAATGATAGGCTATCAACCCAACAACAAAACCAAGTTTTATATGCATCCAGGGTTGTTGCAGCCATGCCGGAACCATTATCAACATAGTAATACCCGCCGCCAAAACCAACACCATTGATGGCACCGTAATAATGTACCAAAGCTTGCGCTCCATAATTTCGAACTGGTCGGATAGGATTTTACGATCGGGTTCGGGTTTTTCCTGTGCTTCGGTATGGTAAATAAACAGGCGCACCATATAGAACAAACCAGCCATCCAGCACACCACGAATATGATATGTATAGCGAGGATATAATCGTAATAGTGTTCCATTTTATTGAAGTTCGGGTTAGTTCCGGTATTCTTTTATGATATCCACCGCGTACTTCACATTATCAAACGGGATATCAGGCATGATGCCGTGGCCCAGGTTAAATATAAAGCCGTCCTCGCCTCTCATCCTGTCGAAAAGGCGGTAAATGCGTTCTTTTATAACCTTTTTATCGGCATACAAAATATGCGGATCAAGGTTGCCCTGTACCGCTATGCCCGCCGGCAGGCGTTTTTTAATATCCAGGAGGTCCACATTCCAGTCTATCGAAATAACATCTGGTTTAGCCTCCGCCATTAGCGGTGCAAAAACCGAACTCCCTTTGCAAAACGATATTACCGGTATATCTTTTCTGTTCAGTTTGCTTATAATTTCAGCAATGTAGCGATGCGAAAATTCTTTGTAATCATCCCATGATAATGCCTGCGCCCAGCTATCAAATATTTGCACAGCATTTACGCCGGCGGCAATCTGCAGGTTAAGATAACCGGCTGTTACGGCTGCAATTTTCGACAAAAGCTGATGAGCCAGTTCGGGATGATTGTGCATCAGCAATTTGGTCAGTTTAAAATCCTTTGATGATCCGCCTTCAACCAGGTAGCTCATCACGGTAAAGGGCGCGCCTGCAAAACCAATAAGCGGAATGCTGCCGTTCAGCCTTTGCTGAATAACTTTTATAGCATCGGCTACATATTGCAGTTTGTGCACCACATCGGTATCCAGTTTATCAATATCGGCTTGTGTGCGTACCGGGTTGGCAAACTTGGGGCCTACACCCTGGGTAAAGCTCAAGTCGCCACCCATCGCTTCGCCAGTCACCAATATGTCCGAAAACAATATGGCGGCGTCAATCCCCAGCAAATCAACCGGCAACATCGTAACGTCAGCGGCAATTTCGGGGGTTTTGCACATCTCCAGGAACGAATATTTGTTTTTAATATCCCAATATTCCTTCATAAAACGCCCTGCCTGGCGCATCATCCAAACCGGCGGACGTTCTGTTTTCTCTGAAAATGCGGCTTTTATTAATAATGAATCTCTCATATAAATTTTAACGTAGAGACGCAATACTTTGCGTCTACGGATGTACACAACAGAGACGCAAAGTATTGCGTCTCTACGGTTAATGTTTTTTTATTTCCTGCCGAAGGCGATTAATTACGTCCCTCATTTTGGCGTTTATTTTTTCGTTATGTTTTTCGGTCAGCTGTATATAGGCCTCCGCTTTTTCAAAATTGCCCTGCCTTATGCAAATGTTTGCCACATGCACCAGCGCTGCCACGTGGTCGTTTACCGATCTGAGGGGATATTGGGCTGCTATTTCGTAATGTTTTTCGGCATCGTCGAAATCCTGTTTTTGCAGGCACACGCCACCCATTAAAAATTCATAGTAACCCCGCCGCCTTTTGCTCAGCCATTCGGGCTTAAATACTTCTTTCAGCGTACGTTCGGCCCTTTCGTAATCCTTATGGTGAAAATAACGCGCCGCAATCACCAGTGTGCCCGACCGTAAATAATCCCAACCCAGCAATATCACCATCATTAATGCAACAGAAGCCAATTCATAATAACGCAAGTCGACCAATATAATCAGCGACAATAAAAAAATGAAGCCAATGAATAAGCGTGTCCTGTTGGTAAACATTAATGATTGTTATCGGTAAATTTATAGCCTACGCCGCGTATTGAATGAAAATAAACCGGGTTTTTCGGGTCAGGTTCAAAGTACTTACGGAAGGTGAGTATAAAATTATCAATGGTACGGGTTGATGGGTAAACATCGTAGTTCCATACGGTTTCCAGTATTTGCTCGCGCGATACGGCATCATTCCTGCGTTCAATCAGCAGTTTCAGCAACATGGTCTCTTTCTTGGTGAGCGGGGTAATGGACTCATCGCCGTTAACCAGTTCGAACGAGTTAAAATGGATGGTTTTATCACCTATTTTATAGCTGTTAAACTCTTTCAATTCATCGCCTTTAAGGCTGCGTTTTACCAGGTTGTTCACCCTAAGGATTAGTTCTTCGAGGTTAAACGGTTTGGTCAGGTAATCATCAGCTCCCTTTTTAAGGCCCGATATTTTGTCCTCGTTGGTGTTTTTTGCCGTCAGGAACATGATAGGCACTTCTGAGTTTTCAAGGCGGATTGTTTCGGCAACTACAAACCCGTCAATTTCGGGCATCATAACATCCAGTATTACCAGGTTAAAACGCTCTTCTTTAAATATTTGCAAAGCCTTTTTGCCATTGGTGGCAGTTGATACTTTGTAGCCTTCCAGCTCAAGGTTAAGCTTTATGGCTTCCAAAAGATGTTCTTCATCTTCGGCTAATAAAATTCTTTTTTTGTTTGGCATGTGCGTTAGATTTTCCACTAGTTTTTACAAATTAAATTATGCACTAATTTTTACGAATTGAATCGAATTACACAAATGATAGTGATTGACAATTTCTAGTTGACTCAAAGCTATTTAAGCAGATTTGTGAAAATTCGAACATATTCGTGTTATTCGTGTCAATTCAATCAAATACAACTTCAAATATACTACCAACCGGACGGTTATCTTTCACTTTTATGCTGGCCTGGTGCTTCTCAAGTACTTCTTTTACAATATACAGACCTAAACCGGTCCCTTTTGTGTTCCGGGTATCCTCGCTGCCCACCCTGTAAAACTTATCGAAGATACGTCCTTTCTCCTGGTCTGCTATGCCTATACCATGATCAGCCACTTGTAAATACACACGGTTATCCTTCGAAAACAGTTTTACGCCCACCGTTTCGCAGGGCCCCGAATATTTAATGGCATTTTCAATCAGGTTGGTAACTACTGACGTTAATGCAAATTTGTCACCCGTTACCTGCACTTTTGGCTCAATCTCGGCATCAATGATTAGCTGGTTGCCCTCGCATTTGGTGAGTTGCAGGCGGTTCACAATGCTATCCACCAGTACCGACATGTTAAATTTATCTTTGGGGAAGGTGTAACTGCGGTTCTCGATCTTTGATGCCAGCAGCATATTTTCTACCATATCGTCCAGCCGTTCCACATCCATCAGGGCTTTGCCCACAAAATCCATGATCTGCTGTTTGGCCAGGTCGCGTTTTTGAATGGTTTGCATCAGTATTTTAATGGATGCCAATGGCGATTTTAACTCATGCGTTACTGATAGCAGGAAATTCTTTTTTTGCTCCTGCAATTTACGCTCACGCATGATTGAACGGTGTAAGAAATAGGCCCCCGCTAAAAATACCAGGATAAAAGTAGCGCCTTCGCCCATGATCATGCCCATACTGCTGGGCATTGTTTTGGCCATTAAATAGCCCCACCACACCAACTGGGTAAGGGCGTAAATAATGAGTACATAAAATATAAAAAATGATCTCCTCATGTTTAGTTGCAGTTATTAGTTGCAGTAGCAGTTATTTTCTTATTGGTAGCTATTACTGCTACTAAAAACCTGCCACTGTCACTTTATTTTCCATTAAACACCACTTCCAGACTATCAAATATAGCACGTTTTGCTTTCTCTAAATCTATTTTTGTGTGGGCCGATGATATGAAGCCTACTTCGTAGCCGGATGGGCCAAAATAAACACCCCGGTTAAGCAGTTCGCGGTGTAGCTTTTTAAATTTCTCCATGCTTGCCGGGTCAATTTCATCTGCCCTGCGGATGGCTTCCTGGTCGGTAAATGCAAACCAGAATATTGACCCAATGCGGAACACCTTAAACTTATAATTGCGTGCCGTAGCAAAACGCTGTATGGCATCGGTAAATTCTTCGGTTTTTTTATTCAGATCTTTATAAAAGCCTGATTTTAGCAGCTCGGTCAGTTGAGCTATGCCCGCTGCCATAGCTACCGGGTTACCCGATAATGTGCCGCCCTGGTAAACGCCGCCATCAGGCGATACGTTGCTCATGATTTCGGCCGAAGAGCCGTAACAACCTACCGGAAGTCCGCCGCCGATGATCTTGCCGTAAGTTACAATGTCGGGCGTTATCCCGTAATAACCGGCTGCGCCTTCAAAGCCAACACGAAAGCCCGAGATCACTTCATCAAAGAAAAGCAAGGTGCCGTTTTTAGTGCAAATATCTCTTAAAAACTGCAGGAACTCTTTCTCCTGCAGCAGCAGCCCGTTATTTGCGGGGATGGGCTCGATGATTACGGTAGCTATCTGGTCCTTAAATTCTTCAAACGCTTTTTCGATAGCGCCGCGGTCGTTTAAGGCCACCACAATAGTTTCGTTAACAAAAGATTTGGGAACGCCTGCCGATGATGTTTCGCCGAAAGTAACCAGGCCCGAGCCGGCTTTAACAAGCAGTGCATCGGTGTGGCCATGATAGCAGCCTTCGAACTTTAATATTTTATCGCGTTTGGTATATCCCCTGGCCAGCCTGATAGCCGACATCACCGCTTCGGTTCCTGAACTCACAAAACGCAGCTTTTGGATATATTTATTGTTTTTGGTGATGAGTTCGGCCAGTTCATTCTCCAAAGCGGTAGGCGCACCGAACGACATGCCGTTTTGCATTACAGAGATAACCTTTTCACGAACCTTTGGATGGTTATGCCCCAGTATCAGCGGACCCCAGGAGCCGCAAAAATCAGTAAACTGGTTGCCGTCGGCATCCCAAAGCTGGCTGCCGTCGCCTTTTTGAATAAACAAGGGCGTACCGTATACCGATTTAAAAGCCCTCACCGGCGAGTTTACCCCGCCCGGAAAAAATGTCTTAGCCTTTTCATACAATTCCGCCGACTTTTCCCTGCTGATATCCGGTTTGGTGGTAGTACCTGCCGGTTCATCATTATCCTGACTGAACTTCTTTTTTATTGAATCAAACATTTTTTTTAAAGCTGAAAGCTGAAAGCGAAAAGCTCAAAGCTTCGTCTATCTGTAATTTCTATTTTCAACTGAAAACAATAAGTTTTTTTTTCCGTTAATAGCTTTCACCTTTTAGCTTTAACCTTCCCTACAGCCATTTATTCTCCAAAACCTCCTTGGCATGGTACGTTAATATGGCGCTTGCTCCTGCACGCCTTATGCCGGTTAACACCTCGGTAATAGCCCGTTGTTCGTTTAGCCAGCCCCTTTGTATGGCAGCTTTTATCATGGCATACTCGCCGCTTACATTATACGCCGCTATCGGCAATTCGGTATTGTCTTTTAATAATTTTATGATATCCAGATAAGGCAAAGCAGGTTTTACCATCAGGAAATCGGCACCTTCGGCTTCGTCCAAATCAGCTTCAATTAAAGCCTCGCGCTGATTGGCCGGGTTCATCTGGTAAGTTTTTTTATCGCCGAATTTTGGTGCGGAGTTCAATGCATCTCTGAAAGGGCCGTAAAACGCACTGGCATATTTGGCAGAGTACGACATGATAGATACATTGGTAAACTTGTTATCGTCCAATACCTGGCGGATATAACCCACACGCCCGTCCATCATATCCGATGGTGCAATAATATCGGCGCCGCACTGCGCATGGGCCAGTGCCATTTTGCCTAATATTTCAAGGGTTTCATCGTTCAGTATTTCGCCATTTTCCACAATGCCATCATGGCCATCGCTGCTGTAGGGGTCCATTGCCACGTCGGTTATCACACATGCTTCGGGGAAATTCTTTTTTACCTCGCGGATAGCCCGTAGGTAAAGGCTTTCATCGCGGTAGCTTTCGGTAGCGTATTTGTCTTTTAACGATTCATCGATATTCGGAAACAGATCGAAAGATTTTAAGCCCAGTTTGAGGCAACTTTCAATCTCGCGCAGCAAATTATCAATTGAATACCGGTAAATACCCGGCATCGAGGCCACTTCGCTTTTTTGAGCATTTCCTTCAATAATAAATAACGGAAATATCAAATTAGCGGCACTAATATGCGTTTCCTGCACCATTTGGCGGATAACCTCATTTTTACGGTTTCTTCGTGGTCGTTGTAGCATCTTTTGGTCCATGGACCATGGTCGATAGTCCATGGTTTAATTTATTTGTTTAATGTCTATGGACTATCGACCATCGACTATGGGCTTTTTACATCCCAAATACCGCCTCCGCAAGCCCGGTTTCATCGGGCGAGTATGGCAGGGTATATTTAACCCCTATTTCATCCAGTTTTTTGCCGGTTGATTTACCTATGGCGAGCACTTTCTGATCGGGGTGAATTAAATTATTTGCAAAATAGGCCTCCACATTTGAGGGGCTTGTAAATACCAATATTTCCGCGCCGCTAGGGTGCGGGTTTTCTTCTAAAATGGTTTCGTAAACCGGCAAATCGATAATCTGGGTATCCGCAGGCATACCGTGCTGAATGCTGCGCATGGAGTTTTCGGCTGAAGGAAATAAAACGATCTTCCCGCCGGCAAGTTGCGCAAATTCGGCTGCAACTGCAGCGGTATCAATATCGGAACCTGTATAATCCACAAAATGGCCCTTACGCCTCAGCATGTCTTCAGACCCGCTGCCCATAGCTGCAAATTTGGTTTTCTTGGGCAATAAGGGATCCAGCTGGAAAAAGTATTCAACCGAGTTTTTACTGGTAAAAAATACCCAATCCACGTTCCTTAAAATAAAATTGTCCAGTTTGTTAATAACGGGTACCGTGCGGATGAGCGAGCGGGCTTCTACTTCGATTCCGTTTTTCTCCATCGCCTTGCGGAAATAACTGTTTTCACTCAACTCACGCGATATGAATATCTTTTTAGGGAATTCCCTGTCTTTGGCAAAGTATGAAACTATTTTTTCCGGCAAGCCGTCTGTTGTCTCTGCTTCCAGGAACAGCCTGTCGGGGAATTCGCTGCCTTCATCGGCTTTTGATGTAAATACCTGGTATTTGCCTTCGTCCCTTTTGCAATAGCATCCTAAGGGCAAATGGCAGCCACCGCCAAACAGTTTTAAAACACTGCGCTCCACAGCCAGTTCTTCAACTACTTCAGGATGATTTAAAGGTTGCAGGGCATCAAACAGCTCTTGGTCGCTTTCGCGTACCTGGATAGCCAGTGCGCCCTGTGCCGGCGCGGGTACCATTTCGGTTGGAGTTAATACTTCAACATGCAGGTCGCTAAGGTCCAAACCGAGGCGGTGTGCGCCTGCCTTGGCAACCATAATGGCATCGTATTTTTCTTCGCGCAGTTTATTAATACGTGTGGGAACGTTGCCGCGCAGGTCTATAATGTCAAGATCTGGGCGATAAGCCAGCAACTGTGCCTTCCGGCGGTTTGACGATGTGCCAACAATGCCGCCGTATTTTACCGACAGTTTTTGATGTACATCAACACAATCTTTAAGGATCAGCAAAAGCTCCGACGGGTCTTCGCGCTCCGAAACTGCGGCTATTATTAGTCCGGGGGGATTTTCGGTAGGCAGGTCTTTGTGCGAGTGTACCGCCAGGTCAATGGTGCCTGCCAGCAATTCCTCTTCCAGTTCTTTGGTGAAAAAACCTTTGCCTTCCAGTTTGTCGAGGCTTAAATGGAGGATGCGGTCGCCCTGGGTTTTAATGATCTTTAATTCAGCAGTAATGTTAATGGCAGCCAGGCTGTCTTTAACAAAGTTTGCCTGCCATAAGGCCAAATCGCTGCCGCGGGTACCAATGATGAGTGTTCTGTCCAATGAAGTTTATTAATTGTGCGCAAATTTAACTTTTTATAGAGATGATTTATGGATTAATTGATGTTATGAAAGTAGGCTGACTAATAGGGGTTTGATGATAACCAAAATTTCCGGGTACAATATAAATAGATAAATAGCGATGGGTTAATAGCTTATCGCTATTTGCAGGCTATTAATTTATCCTCCACTGTATATTCAATAATCTTTTATAATCAGCCTCTGCTATCGCTATCTTTACCGTGATGGTGACTACTCCCTTTTTGCAGGCAATTTCGATATCAAAAAAATATCCCGGTACCCAGGTGTCCGGTTTAAAAACGACCGACCTTACCATAGACCAGGGGAAAATAACCGCCATTATCGGCGAAAGCGGCAGCGGTAAAAGCACTTTGCTCAAATTGTTGTATGGCCTGCTATCGCCTGACACGGGCGAGGTACGTTTTAAAGGTGTGCGCGTTTGGGGCCCGGGCGAAAAGTTGATACCCGGCCACGATTCCATGAAAATGGTGGGCCAGCAGAGCGATGACCTTAATTTGTACGCCAAGGTAAAAGACAATGTGGCCATTATGCTGCCCAGCACCGATTTGAAGGCCAAGCAGGAAAAGACCGAAAAAATAATGGAACAGCTGAAAATTACCCGCCTTGCCGATAAACAGGTGGCTAATTTAAGCGGCGGCGAAAAACAACGCCTGGCGATAGCGAGGGCAATTGTTGTTAGCCCGGATATACTGTTACTGGACGAACCTTTTAACCAGGTGGATACTTCATTCAGGGAGGGTTTGCAGCGTGATATCAGGCAAATTGTAAAGGATACCGGGCTTACAGTGATCATTGTATCGCACGACCCGGCCGAAGTGCTCTCCATGGCTGATGAGCTGCTGGTACTGAAAGACGGGGAGATAGTGGAACGCGGCGCCCCCAGGACATTATACCAAAAACCTCAATTTTTATATACCGCCCAGTTATTAACCAATTGCACAGTGCTTACGCACGACGAAGCGAAGAAAGTAGGCATAAAAACCAGGGCCGAACATATTGTGATATATCCCGAGTGGATTAAAACGGCCAAAACATGGACCGATAACGATTGGGTGATAAAACAGATATTGTTTAAAGGCTGTTACGAGGACCTGGTGCTCGAAAATAAAGGGATCTCCATCCGCGTGTTGAATGACCAGTTTGGCAAACATAACGAAGGCGATAAAATAAACCTTGCTTTGTTAAACTGGCTGGAATTTTATTGAAAGCGGATTAATGCGTGCCCCATCATTTAAATTCAATCGTAAACGTTGTACCCACATTGGGTTGGCTTTGTACCGAGATGTTGCCACCGAAGGTCTCAATCTGGGTTTTGGTCATAAACAGGCCCACGCCTTTGCTGTCGAACCCACTGTGAAATGTCTTATTCAGTTTAAAGATCTCATTGCCGTGTCTTGCCATATCAATACCCAGGCCATTATCACTAAAGGTTAAGGTGATTTTGTCATGGTTTGCAGCTGATGTTATCAAAATTTCGGGCGGCACATTGGGCTTGCTGTATTTCAACGAATTGCTGATCATGTTATAAAATATACTTTCGAGGTACATTTTGGGGAATTCCATTGTTTCGATGCTAAAATCGGTTTTAATAACCGCTTTTTTCGCTACTATCTGTCCTTTTAACATCGCCTCTATGCCGGTTACTACGCTGTTAAAGTTACAGATATCATAAGCCATGTCCTTATTGTTTCTCACCTCCAGCACTTTCATCAGTTCGTTCAGGGTTTCAATAAGGGTTGCGCTGGATAGCTTCAGCATGCCAATAAATTCCTCTTTTTCAGCTTCGGTATCCGCATCTGTCAGCATCTCCAGTATCATTTGAATGCTACCTGCCGGGCCGCGCAGGTTATGGGCCACTATGCGGTTAAAATCTTCAAACTGGCTTACCTTGCTCTCCAGGTCGAGCGCCCGTTTGTACTCATCGATATCGGTACAGGAGCCAAACCATTTTGTAATTTTTCCCCTGTCATCCTTCATGGCCCTGGCGCTGCCCAAATGCCAGCGGTACACGCCATCGGACATGCGCTTGAACCTAACCTCTACCTCGTAAGGCTTGCCGGTGCGCAATGATTCCTGCCACTTTTGCTGATCCATTTCAATATCATCCGGATGCAGTGCCGGCGCCCAGCCGTATTTTTCGGTGTCTTCAAAGGTTAAGCCGGTGTACTCCATCCAGTGCCGGTTGATATAATCCAGGCCACCGTCGGCCCTGGATGTCCAAACTACTTGGGGGATCGAGTCGGCCAGGAATTTAAATTCCTGGATCTTTTCAATGGTTTTGTCCTGTTCTTCAATTAGCTCGATATGCTCCAACAGGGCCTGGTTAAGGCGTTCCTGTGTCTCAAAAGATCGTTTTAAGGCGAGCGAGGCAATTTTGTGAGCATTAATATCCTGAAAAGTGCCGTACACCCGCACAACTTGCCCCTGTTCAAATTCAGGGTTGCCTATGGTGCGCACCCAAACCTCTTCGCCGGCGGCATTAATAATCAGCAATTCTTCGTCATAAGCAATCCCTTCACTAAGCAAGCGGTTAAACGCCCTGATAACTGTGTCGCGGTTTTCGCCTTCCTTGTAAAAATTGGCACTTGTTTGTATTGTTGGCTCATAATCCGGGGGCACCCCATGTATCTCTTTGGTTACAGATGTCCATGAACATTTGTTTTTCAATACATCATACTCCCAGCCGCCAACGCGCGCCACCTGGTTTGTTCGCTCCAGCATCTGGCTGGTACGCAACAGGTTTTGTTCCAGGTAATGCCGTTCGGTAATATCAACGGCGTTGCCTATTACGTACGGTTCGCTATCAATATCGGTTTGCAGGGTATTGCTGTATAGCCAAATGCGCTTGGAACCATTCTTGTGCCGCGTAACCATTTGACCTTGCGACTTGCCTTTATCTTTAATTTCCGCCAAATATTTTCGTAAAAAATCGTGGCGGTTTTCGGGTACAATATCAAAAAGGCTTAGCGTTTTAACCTCGTCCACGGTATATCCCAACATAGATGTCCCGGCATCATTTACCGAGATAAAGTTCCCTTCGAGGTCGTGGGTACACATCAGGCCCTGCGAGTTTTCAAAAAACACGCGCAGCTTTTCCTCGCTGATAGCCAGCTGCCGTTCCTTTAATATTTCTTCGGTAACATCGCGGCCTATGCCATAAATATTCCCGGTAGCAGGCTCCGGGCTCGATGTCCATTGGATAGTTTTGTAGCTGCCATCCTTTGCTTTAAAACGTTGAAGGAAATTAACCGTTTGGTGGCCCTGCGAAAGTTTTAGTAATTCCTTCGCAGTGTTTTCAATATCATCGGGATGATAAAACTCAAAACTGGAGGTATTTAAAAGGTACTCCTGGTCCCAGCCGAATATTTTGGTAAATGCCGGATTTATCTTTTTAAAATACCCGTCAATTCCGCCTATAAATACCAGGTCGTTTGATAAAATAAATAATTTTTCAAAATTCCTGAGCTCCTCTTTTTGCCGGCGCTCCACAATAAGTGAGGTTACTTCGTGCGCCAACAGGCTGAGCGCCCGCTTTTGTTTGTCGGTTAATAGTTTAGGCTTACGATCGATAACGCAAAGCGAGCCGAGTGCAAAGCCCTTGGGATCAACAAGCGGGAAGCCCGCATAAAACCGGATTTTTGGGTTGCCGGTGACTAAGGCGTTATCAGCAAAACGCTCGTCTTTAATGGCATCTTCGACTTCGAAAATCGTATTGTCCATAATGGTATAACCACAAAAGGCAAGCTCACGGGGTGTTTGGCCCCGCTCCATACCTACGGATGATTTAAACCATTGCCGGTTTTCGTCGACCAACGATACCAGCGATATGGGTACATCACAAATGATAGATGCAAGTTCAGTGATACGATCATACTCCTCCTCAGCAGCCGAGTCTAATATGTCATAATTTCGGAGCGCCCTCAGGCGTTCCTTCTCATTTGCAGGAACCGGGATTGTTTTCAATGGAATTACGATATCTGTTTAAACGATAAAAATCCATAACATTGTATCGAGTAAGCGCTCTTAAGCTTCAATATTAGTAAAGATAACAAGTTTGTTTCATTAACCGTATCTGCTTTTAATAGTTTTGCTGAAACTGTAATTTATAGAAAGCGATAGCCAGGATTATATAACAAACTGAGGTGTAATTTTTTTATCTTTCGGCCGTAAATAAATAGATGGACAACCAATATTATATCCTGGAAGACGGTGAGCAAACCGGCCCCTTTACCCTTGATGAATTAATTGAGAAAGAACCAGATATCCACACCCGGATACTATCGCCCAATGAAGACACGTGGCAGGATGCCTGCGATTTGCCTGAGTTGTTTGAATATTTCATAGCGTTGGGTGTGAATTTTCCAACGGAAGACAATCTCGCTTCTTTTTGGATCAGGTTTGGCGCCTATTTCGTCGACATGATCATCCTATATGTGCTGTTGAGCTTTGTGATGGCATTTTTAATTTTGAATAAACTTATAGTGGATTTACGCGCCTATGCCACCCCGGAAGCCATAGCTAAAATGCCTTATAAGGACTTTTTGCTGTTAGAGATGGTTTTGATATTAACCATGCTGATCTATAACACCGCCTGCGAAGCTTCGGGTATGAAAGCAACTATCGGTAAAAGGGTGTTTAAGCTGGTAGTGGTTGATGCAGACGGCATGCGGCTTTCGTTCCTGAATTCGCTTGGCAGGAACATAGGCAAAATCGTATCTGTTTCACTGTATTTTATCGGTTTTATCAGTATATTTTTTACCGAACACCGCCAGGCCATGCATGATCTGCTGGCAAAAACTTATGTTGTGCGGACGGACCAGTGAAAGTTGAGTGTTCGAAACCTTCTACCTTCTTTTGCAAGCAAAAAAGAGGGTTGTTGTATTCCGTTTTTTGAGGTTTTGAACATTCAAGGACTAGTCGTCCTGTAGCGTCTTCAACTTAAAGATTAAATATCATCCTTAGCATCACAATCCGCCCCGGCAGTGTATATGAACTGGCAGTAAACGTATTTGCCGATAAATTAAGTGCATTATAAGTTTTTACGTTCAAGAAATTGTTGGCATCCAGTTGCAGGTCGGTTTTCCATTTTTCGATCCTGAACTTCATCGAAGCATCGGCGAAAAAATATTTCAGTTCGTTTGCCTGGCTCTGATAAGTGATATAATGCTCGCCCGAAAGTTTGAACTGCAAATTATCGCTGGGGTTGTAGTTCAATTCGGCCTGCTGCACCAGTTGTTTGATATGGTAAGTGGGGCCATCGGCCGATGAATAGCTGCTGGTTTGATTGAGATTGGCTTTATAGCTACAAGTAACATGGTCGCTTACCTTGGTTTCGGCGCCCGCATTTAAATTTGTTGCTATGGTGTTGTATGGCAGCAATGCATTGTTCTGGATCTGGTTTGAGTGGTTGCTTGTCCAAACGACGCCACCGCTGAAAGTAGTGCGTAACGCAAATGAATATTTACTGATGTAACCATTAGCCGTCCAGGAGTTGGTGACATTTTGGAAAGGCAAAACGATGCGCTGCTGAAAATTATTGGAAATAATGCCCGAAGTAATATTGTTAGCCGAAACATGGTCGTAAGACGCGTTAACGCTCCAGAAAAAAAGCACCAGCGCTTTGCGGTAATTAAAGCCCAGCGCCGCAGTTTGATCCTTTCGCTCGGTCAGGTCGGCATTGTTGGCATAAAGCGTACGGTAATCCTGTAAAATATAGCCGTGGTAAATGTCTTGTATATTGCCTATTACATTCCTGAAATTATATAGCGCGGTGATGAAGTTTTCGACACTAACCATGTACTTGACGCGAAACTGAGGATCAAAATATAACCTGGTCAAACTTTTATTCAGCGTGTACAAGCTGTCGGAATAGCCTATCTGCTGCAGGCTGAGCGGCAGGGTCAGGTTGGCTTTCAATAGCTTGCCAGGCAGGTCGTAAGCGGCCTCGGCATATAATTTTCTCCTGTTCCAGCTCAGGCGGTTGGCAGAGCTGTCCGATTGCGGGGTAACGATATTGTTGAATTGTACAACATTTAAGTTCGATTCCAGCTTTTGCGATTGCACCACAAACCCGGTGCGGTAGCTTTGGGTAATAAAGTCAGATGGTATTTTGAAAGAAAAATAGTTGTTGGTGAACCAGGTAGGAATATTCACAGTTTGATTGAGTTGCGCGTATGGGTTACCATTGTTGAACACTGCGGGATTAAACCCGGGTTGGATGCTCCTGTTTTCAGGTTCGCTGGTATGATTGAGGTAAGAATAAAACTCTATTATATTGTTCGATTTAAGTGGCTGCATCAGGTTAAACTCGTTCGAGAAATTGAATGTATTATCGTTGAAAACCTGGTTAACGGCTGTCCCGTTAGTATTCAGGGCCGAATATTCGGCTTTGCGGCTATAGTCGGTTACCAGTATGTCATTCAGGTAATATTTATCTTTGTTTACATTCAGCGTCAACTGGCCGTGCAATATATCGGGCCTGAACCTGTTTCTTTCCGTTTCACTAAAGCGCACAGTATCATTTGGCAAATAAACCTGCGTCTCCTCCCTGTAATCCTGCCGCTGATTGTCGTGCACATAAGATAAGTTCACTTTTAATTGCCCTCCTTTTTTAAGGTTTACCAGGTTATTGAGGCTGGCAGCCGCCGACTGATTAAAGAGATACCTGTTTTCGGCCAGGTTGGGTGTGTTAACCGTTCCCAGCGATAATACGGTAGCAGGCGGGTCATTATTTATTTTTTGTAAATAGGCGGATTGGTTATGCGATATAAAATCGTTTTGTACGTCATCGCCCGTATTGTTCCCTTTCAGGTAATTGATAGCCTTGTATTGATCCTTAAACATCATCGCGTTCAGGTCCTCATCATAATTACCCGGTAAACCGGCGCCGATACTTTCCTGCCCCACCAGCTGCAATTTCGCGCCTTTTTTAATCGTCAGGTTCAGCGCCACATCATCGCTGTTAACCTTATTCTGCAGCATTTTGATGGGTTGATGATTTTGTATCACCTGCACCTGGTCTACCACGCCCTGCGGAATGGTTTTGGTGGCGATATTGTATTTATCATCGAGCAAATTATCCCCGCCGATGTACAGGTTGGAGATGCTTTTGCCGTTATAGCTGATGGTGCCGTCGGCGGCAACGGCTATACCCGGCAGCTTCCTGATCACATCGCCTATCACCCTGTCCTGCGGGTTGCTGAAATCGGATACCTTATAGCTCAGCGTATCGCCACTGGTGCGTAAAAAAGGCCGGTTACTTTTTACCACAACAGCCTGAAGCTCATTAACGGATGCTTTTAATATAAAGTCCACAGGCGCCGCGCCGCGAATGGCCTTAGCCTGGCTCTTGTAGCCAATACAACGGGCCTCCACCAGCAGGCTGTCGGGGTTTAAGCCGGTCGGTACCGCAAGGCTGTAAACGCCTTTATTATCCGCAGTGGCGTAGGCCACGATGAGGTTGCCGGTCTTGTTTTTAAGGCTGATAGTAGTAAATGACACGGCCTTACCCGTACTATCCTTTACCGCCCCACGGATGTTAGCCTGGGCAAAACAAAGAGCAGAAAATAGCAAGCCGCATAGCAGCAATAGTGTAGATCGCATAAAACGCATCATTATTTTTCCGGTATTTCTATAGGGTTGTTAAAAGGTGGTTGGGGCATCACTTTTGTATCAATATCAGGTTTGGGGCCGCCGCTGTTTTGTGCTTTAGCCGCCATGGATTGTACCAATACATTTGGGTCCTTGTGCATCGCCTTGTTCAGCTTTTCAAATTCTTTGTCGGTGGTTTTAATACCGTTCGGCACCTGGATAATATTCGGATCGGTGTCGCCGGCGTCATCATCCAATGGTATAATTGTCCGGCCATGGCGGTCTTTGATGGGTTTACGTGCACCCAGTACGGCTTTTTCTACCCGGTCAAACTTAAAAACCACTTCCTTTTTTGCGTCATATGCCTCAACAATTACGCCTGGCAGGCCATTCAGTTTCCAGGGCCCCACATGTACCGGCAAATCCGGGCAAAACCAGGCGGTATAATCGCGCCCCTTAAAGTGGCAGGTTGCCTTTTGGCAATGCAGTTCGCCAAAGTTTGCTGTATTGTTGCTGATATGCCAGTTTATAGTGCTGAGCACATCGTTGATGATATAGGCGTTGATCAGCATTTCTTTGCGAACCAGCCTTTTGTCGTTTATAAACTGGTAATACTCGGTGCCCGAGCCTGTGATCTTATGATCTAACCTGAAATTGCCGCCTGCCGAAACCTGCTCCTGTAGTTGCCTCCGGTACAAATCGTTCTGCAATTGGGTATCATAGCTTTTGTAATTGCCTGAGGCCTTTCCCACAAATAGCACCATATTCTCCGTGTAAGGATGGGCGCGGTTGTTGGTGTCGCGCACGTGGCTAAACTTGTAGTGCACCAATACCTGCGCCGTGTCGGGTTTTTGCGCAATGGCTGTTTGCAGGGTTACCAACAGGCATGCGCAAATCGCTAAACATCTTTTCATGATCATCGGGATTTCAGCCGTATCATTTCTTTTCGGGCAATTCTATCGGATTGTTGATCACCGGCTGCGGGCCTACTTTGATCTTGATATGATCCTGCCCAGGGCCGCCGCCGGGTCCGTTCATACCGGACGAAGCCATCATAGCCTGCACAAATGCATCGGGGTCTTTACGCATGGCGTCCTGTAGTTTGGTAAATTCTTTGTCGGTGGTTTTGATAGCGCGGGCAGGCAGTTCAATAATAGCCGGGTCCGTACTGGAGTCATCCCCACCGATCATGATCATCCTGTGATCGCCCGTTTGAGGGCCTGCATCGGCATCGGCAGCGGGCTGTGATGGCGCCACCTTTTCAACGCCATCAAACTTAAAAACCACGTCTTTTTTGGCATCGTAAGCCTCCAGGATAACGCCGGGCAAGCCGTTCAATTTCCAGGGACCTGCATGAAAAGGCATATCCTGGCAAAACCATGCCGTATAATCCCTACCTTTAAAGTGCGCAGTCGCCTTCTGGCAATGCATACCGCCAAAACTGGCGGTATCGCCGCTAATCTTCCAGTCAATTGCCGGCAAATCATCCTCTATGAGGTAGCTGTTAATCACGAGCGATTCCTTTCTGTCCAATTTCTTTTCGGCCGGAAATTGAAAATACTGAATAGGCGAACCCGCGTTATGCCGGTTAATCCGGATGTTCCCATCGGGCGAGTTTGCTATTGCCTCTTTAACCTGCTTTTTAAACAGGGCATCCTGGAGTTGTTTATCATAACTTTTGTAAACGCTTGCGTTTTTGCCGAGGAACAGCGCCATGTTTTCGGTATAAGGGGTTGCGCGGTTGTTGGTATCCCTTACATGCGAAAACTTGTAATGCACCATGTACCCGGCAGTGTCGGTTTTTTGCGCGCTGGCGCCGAATACGGCGAACACCAAAGTCGCGGCTATTAGTAATTGCTTCTTCATTTGTGGTAATAATTTTAAGCAATACTATATTTCCGTGATGGTGTATTAAAAACTTTGGTATGAACAGCGGTTTATCATCCCCGAAGAACGGATATTTGGTATTCTGCAATAATAAAAACGCCTCAACTTTGGGGAGTCATAGTTCATAAAGAGACAAATAAAGCGCCGAAAGTTGCCGCGAGTTTTATCCCGGGGTTTAAGATTAGCTATAAAAGCAACCACTACAAAAGCGTTTTCCCAGGATCATTTGACTCAGCATACAGATGATCCGCTCAATTGCCGCGGAGGCTGTTACTTTTGACCCCAAAAGTAACCAAAAGGGTTGTCACCAGAAATGCTTCTTTGCCGCCAGAGGGCCTTTGCCGCACAATCCGGAAAAACAGCGGGGCTGGAATCTTTTTGCCTGTTGACCCTATCGCTTCAAGATCTTGCATGCAAAAAGTTCCTATGCCCCAACCCACTTCACGGGCCTGCTGTTTTTCCGGATTTTTCCCGAAGCTTTTCTGCTGACAAAAGAGCTTCGTAACCTACATTTATCCTGCAATAACAAAAACCGGTCGTTTAGCCAACTATTGGCTTTATTAGTAACATAATTTACGGATGCTGATGGCAGGAAATTAACTTTGTTTAAAATGATTGTTATTAAGAAAAAAGACTGGATAGAGATCGCGCTCCACATCGTGTTTTGGGCCGGGATATTCTATATGCTGCTGTCGCTAACCGAACCACACATTAAAGTGCGTATCGACAATAACGGCAGCGTCCTGGAAAGGGATATCAGGCACCCGTTATCGCCGCATATATTTCTCACGCTTGGTTTCATGGTCGTGTTGTTTTACAGCAATATTTTTTGGCTGTTTAAAAAGGCGGTTCATTACAAACATATATTGATCAGGGTAATTTTGCCTGTGGCCTGGTTTAGCGCCATTTTTTTTGGAGCTAACTACCTGGATACTTTGTTGCCCAAACAGAACCCACGCGACCCTGTTTTGGAATTGCTGGCGCCGCCGCAAGGTAAAAACAAGCCTGCTGTTAAATCGGATATGGTTGTCCGCATAAAGAGTGGATCCCCTCATCATAACATTATAACAAATGACCTGGCGTTTCAGCAAACCAGGGCCTTTGTGTTTTCGGGGATCGGTTTATCAAATACAGTATTTTTTCTTTTCATTATCGTATTCGGCCTTTCCCTGGCTTATTTCTTTTTGAAGGAGTGGGCCAGGGCCCAGCATATAAGTACACAGCTGCAAGCAGTGCAGCTGGATACGGAAGTCAAATTCCTCAAGTCGCAAATTAACCCTCACTTTCTTTTTAATACGCTGAATAACCTTTTCTCGATGGCGCAGGGCAGGGGAAACGATGAACTGGCAGATGGTATCTCTAAACTTTCGGGCATGATGCGTTACATGATCTACGAAAGTAATGCCGAAACGGTACCCCTAAAAAAGGAGATCGAATACCTCGAAAATTGCATCACCCTGAATAAACTGCGTTATGCTGATGATGAAGCTTTGGTGATTTTCGGGTACCCCGAACAGGTGAAAGACATATTAATTGCACCCATGATATTTATTCCTTTTGTGGAGAATGCGTTTAAGCACGGGGTTTTGATTAATAAGTCATCGCAAATTGATATAGCCATTTCAATACCCGCCGAAAACCAGGTACTGTTTACTTGCGAAAACCAAAATTATGGTTTCATTAAAAAGATGGACGACGAAAAAAGCGGTGTTGGCCTGGAAAATGTAAAACGAAGGCTGGCGTTATTATACCCCGGCAAATACGACCTGGCAATAACCCACGGCGAAAAGTATTTGGTTACGCTTAAAATTAATTTGCAATGATAAACTGCATAGCTATTGACGATGAACCCAAAGCATTGGAGGTGATAGAACGGTATTGCCAGAAAACCGACCTGCTTTGTTTGAAAGCAAGTTTCCGCGAGCCGGTAAAAGCTATTGAGTTTTTAAACCGCGAGAAAATTGATTTGGTTTTTTTAGATATCAATATGCCTGATATCAGCGGGATGCAACTGGTTGCCACATTGGCCACAAAGCCCCTGATCATTTTTACAACGGCCTACAGCAATTACGCGGTTGAAAGTTATAACCTTAACGCGGTTGATTACCTGTTAAAGCCCATAACTTTTGAACGCTTTTTAGCAGGCGTTAACAAAGTAGTGAACCTGTTGTCGGCGAGCGATAACACAGCGCGTAAGGCTGAAGAGGCGGACACAGTTTTTATAAAAAGCGGTGCGCAAACGCACCAGGTTAAAATTGGCGACATACTTTACCTGGAGAAGGGTGGTAATTATATCACCGTTTATCTGAAAGATAAAAAAATCCTTATTCGCGAAAACATGAGTGATATTTTTGAGATTGTCCCGGCGGAAAAGTTTGTGCGGGTGCATAAATCATACGTGGTAGCCATAAAACATATTGCTATGATTGAGGTACACCAGGTAATTGTCGGCGGCGCTAAAATCCCGGTTGGGAGTGTCTATCGTGATCAGCTGAAAGCAAGGCTAGGGATTAGTCATTAGGTCATTAGTCATTAGGTCATTGGGGGATGGCTTGTGTGTAGCCTTAACTAAACCTTTTCCAAAGGAGAGGACTTAGCTTCGCTCTTTTTTAGAAGTATACAATTCGTAGGGCAGCAAATGTCGGCAATAAAAATGGAGGATTTGGTGTCACTATTTTGTCACCATTTTTCGCATTTTTTGTGATGGTTTTTGGGTGTAAAAACATCGCTATGGCCCGGAAAAGCATTTTTTGCCTGAATTTACTTGTTGGGTTTTGTTCCACCTTGTTCCTTCCGTTCCAGAGGAACAGCGGAATTTTTTAGTGTCTTCGGCCATCTAACCGTTACAGGATTGCAAGGTTTTGCCCGCAGCTACAAAACTTTCGCGCGTCTATTTTCTTCACATTCAGACATATTTGCCCTTCACCTGCACATCCGCATATTTGCACATCTGCACATCATTTCCCCTCATCCGCACATCAACTTCTCCCACCCTTCCCTTCATTTTACGACGAAATTCCGACCCAATGCTATGCATGCATACAATCAATACCGAATACCGTTTTGAACTTTGGTATAAATTGTAAAATATTAAATTCGTTAATTATAGCATATTGCCATTTTTAAATAATGTATTTTAAATAATAACCAAATTAAATACTAATTGAAGTTTTTTCTTTTAGCTATTGCTATTCCTTTCGGCTATGGCTAACTTGTGAATATCAAATTATAAAACCGGTAAGGCTTTAAATATTTTTTAAATCTTTCGATACTAACAGCTGCTACAGCATTATACAATGAGTGCATCAAATCCAACAACCGAAGCGGTAGAATTAAACCGCTACAGTAAAACTTTAACCCAGGACCCTACCCAACCGGCGGCGCAGGCCATGCTTTACGGCATTGGTTTAACCGATGATGACCTTAAAAAAGCACAGGTGGGTGTGGCAAGCATGGGTTACGATGGCAATACCTGTAACATGCACTTAAACGATCTTGCAAAAATAGTTAAACAAGGCATTTGGGACGAAAATCTGGTGGGCCTTATCTTCCATACCATCGGCGTGAGCGATGGCATGAGCAACGGCACCGAGGGTATGCGTTACTCTCTGGTAAGTCGCGATATTATTGCCGATTCGATTGAGGCAGTTTGCGGCGCACAATATTATGATGGCTTAATTACTTTGCCCGGTTGCGATAAAAATATGCCCGGCTCCATTATGGCTATGGGCAGGTTGAACCGTCCGTCGATAATGGTTTATGGTGGTACCATAAAGCCCGGCCACTGGAAGGGCGAGGACCTGAACATTGTTTCGGCGTTTGAAGCCTTAGGTAAAAAAATAGCCGGTACCATTACGCCCGAAGACTTTATGGGCGTAGTAAAAAACGCCTGCCCGAGCGCGGGCGCCTGTGGTGGTATTTATACTGCCAATACTATGGCGGCGGCTATTGAGGCACTGGGCATGAGTTTGCCTTACTCCTCGTCAAACCCGGCGCTTAGTGATGATAAAAAAGCAGAATGTTTGGCGGCCGGTAAAGCCATCAGGATATTATTGGAGAAAGACATTAAGCCGAGTGATATCATGACCCGCGAAGCATTTGAAAATGCTATTGTAGTAATTATGGTTTTAGGCGGATCGACCAATGCTGTGCTCCACATGATTGCCATGGCAAAAAGTATCGGCGTAAAATTAACGCAGGATGATTTCCAGGAAGTAAGCAATCGCATACCGGTTTTAGCCGATATGAAGCCGAGCGGTAAATACATGATGGAGGACCTGCACAATATTGGCGGCGTACCTGCGGTAATGAAATACCTGCTTAAACAAGGATGGCTGCATGGCGACTGCTTAACCGTAACCGGTAAAACCGTTGCCGAAAACCTGCAGGATATCCCCGACCTGGAGTTTGAAACACAAAAAATAATTTTCCCGGTTGAAAACCCCATAAAGGCTACCGGTCACTTACAGATATTATACGGAAACCTGGCCACAGGTGGCAGCGTTGCCAAAATAAGCGGTAAAGAAGGCACCCATTTTGAAGGACCTGCCCGCGTATTTGACGGCGAATTTGAACTGATTGCCGGTATTCAAAGCGGCAGAGTAAAAAAAGGTGACGTAGTGGTGATCCGCAATGTTGGCCCCAAAGGCGCACCCGGTATGCCGGAAATGCTTAAACCAACATCGGCCATTTTTGGCGTAGGATTAGGCAGCTCGGTAGCGTTAATTACCGATGGCCGTTTTAGCGGTGGCACCCATGGTTTTGTGGTCGGCCACATTACCCCCGAAGCGTATGATGGTGGTGTTATAGCTTTTGTTAAAGATGATGACACCATTGAAATCGACGCCATTAACCGCACCATGACGCTAAAGGTAAGCGACGAAGAGATTGAGGCACGCCGAGTCAGTTGGGTAAAACCGGCACTGAAAGCATCAAAAGGATTGCTTTACAGGTATGCCAAAACAGTTAGCACGGCCGCGGAAGGGTGTGTTACTGATGAAATGGTGTAATGAGGTGAAAGGTAAAAGGCGAAAGCTTAAAGGTTTTTTGACTACCTCGAAATCAACAGAATAAAAATCGGTGAAATCACAGAAAAATCAGTGAAATCACTTAAAAAATAAAGACGTGGAAACACAAACATTAACAATAGGTGAAACGGCAGAAGAATCTGCAAAATCACAGCCAGTAGAATTAACGGGCTCGCAAGCCCTGCTTGATGCTTTGATCATTGAGGGGGTGGATACCATTTTTGGATATCCGGGCGGCGCCATTATGCCTATATATGATGCGCTGTATGATTACAGCGACAAACTGAACCACATACTGGTGCGTCACGAGCAGGGCGGTATTCATGCCGGTCAGGGTTATGCGCGTACGTCAGGCAAAGTGGGCGTAGTTTTTGCAACCAGCGGCCCCGGCGCTACCAACCTGGTAACCGGTTTGGCCGACGCACAAATAGATAGCACACCACTGGTATGCATTACCGGCCAGGTGTTTGCACATTTGTTAGGTACCGATGCTTTCCAGGAAACGGATGTGATTAACATCACCACGCCAATTACCAAATGGAACTACCAGGTAACTGATGCAACCGAAATTCCGGAGGTTATTGCCAAAGCATTTTACATTGCTAAAAGCGGCAGGCCAGGTCCGGTATTAATTGATATTACCAAAAACGCGCAGATACAAAAGTTTGACTATAAAGGTTACACCAAGTGTGAGCATATTCGCAGCTACAGGCCAAAACCTATCATTCGCCCGCAATATATACAGCAGGCTGCCGAGTTGATCAACAAAGCCGAGAAGCCGTTTATCATCTGGGGCCAGGGCGTAATATTAGGCAGCGCCGAACAGGAATTTAAAGCTTTTGTAGAAAAAAGTGGTATCCCATCGGCCTGGACAATTTTAGGCGCCGGCGCCATACCAACCGACCATCCGCTTAACGTGGGTATGCTGGGCATGCACGGCAACTACGGCCCTAATGTGCTAACCAATGACTGCGATGTGTTAATTGCCATAGGCATGCGTTTTGACGACCGTGTAACCGGCCGACTGGACAAATACGCCAAACAAGCCAAAGTTATTCATCTGGATATTGATCCGGCCGAGATCGACAAAAACGTAAAATCAACTGTACCTGTTTGGGGCGATTGCAAAGAAACATTGCCGCTGCTTACCGAACTGGTAGAACAAAAAACATATACCGAATGGCATAACCGGTTTAAAGACCATATGCAGCAGGAAGTTGATGCCGTTATTCACACCGAATTGAACCCTACATCGCCACAAATGACCATGGGCGAAGTGATAAAAGAATTGAACGAGCTTACCAAAGGTGATGCGGTAATTGTAACCGACGTAGGCCAGCACCAGATGGTGGCCTGCCGTTACGCCAAACTCAACAAAACCCGCAGCAATATTACCAGCGGTGGTTTGGGTACTATGGGCTTTGCATTGCCTGCAGCTATCGGCGCTAAATTTGGCGCCCAGGATCGGGATGTTATCGCCATTATAGGTGACGGCGGTTTCCAGATGACCCTGCAGGAACTGGGCACCATTATGCAAACCGGTGTAGATATCAAGATCATTATCCTGAACAATAAATTCCTCGGTATGGTTCGCCAATGGCAGGAGTTGTTTAACCAGCGCAGGTATTCGTTTGTAGATATCCAAAGCCCCGATTTTGTTGCCCTGGCAGCTGCATACGGTATCGCCGGAAAATGCATCTCGGACAGGGAAGACCTGCCATCAGCATTAAAAGAAATGATGGATAATAAAGGATCATTCCTGCTGGAAGTAATGGTAACCAAGGAGAATAACGTATTCCCGATGGTACCACAGGGATGCAGCGTAGCAGAAATAAGGTTGAAGTAACCCCCGGCCCCCTAAAGGGGAGGTAATGTAGAGACGCAATACTTTGCGTCTCCTTTGGAAAATGAGTTTGGAGGAAAAAAAATGGAAAGACAGGAATTTAACATAACAGTATATACCGAAAACCAGATTGGCTTGCTCAACCGGATAGCCATCATTTTTACCCGCAGGAAGATCAATATAGATAGCCTGAATACTTCTCCATCGGAGATAGAGAGCATTCATCGCTTTAATATTGTGATTACCGAAACAGAAGATGTGGTGCGAAAGCTTTGTCGCCAGATTGAAAAACAGGTAGAGGTTTTGAAGGTATATTATCACACCAATGAGGATGTGATCTGGCAGGAACTGGCGCTGTACAAAGTATCGACAGATGTAATTGCAGAGAAGGTAAGCGTTGAGCGTTTGTTACGCGAAAATGGCGCTCGTGCGGTTGTGATCCGTAAAGATTACACCGTTTTTGAAACCACCGGTCACCGCGAGGAAACCGATAACCTGATCAGCATTTTGCAGCCATACGGGTTAATTGAGTTTGTACGCAGTGCCAGGGTTGCTATTATAAAAGACAGCGAAGGTTTTAACTCCAAGCTAAGGGAATTTGAACGCCTTGAGCCGGGAGAAGATGTGATAGAAAACGAATATTTAAACCAGGGGTCGAAGGTGTTTACGATGTAAGAAAGAGGTGAAAGGTGAAAGCTGAAAGGTAAAAGGCGAAAGCTTTTTATTAGCCGCTTAATCAATGACTTAATGACACAATGACCCATGACTAACCCATGATCGAACAGATAAAACAACAATATCCATTAGCCTACAATGCTATAAAAATTGCTACCGAGGCGGCTGGTTTTACCATGCCGTCGGAAGTGCTGACCTGCTCGTTGTTAAAAACGCTGGCAGCAACAAAACCGGGCGGCAAGTTTTTGGAGTTGGGCACTGGTACCGGTTTAGCCACCACCTGGATTTTGGACGGCATGGACAAGGCGTCGACCATGATATCAATTGATAACGACGAAACGTTACTAAATATAGCGAAAGAGAATTTAGGCGTTGATAAAAGGTTAAAGCTGATATGCGCCGATGGCGCCGACTGGATAAAACAAAATACAGGCAAAAAGTTCAGCTTTATTTTTGCCGACACCTGGCCGGGCAAATATTTATTGCTCGATGAGGTACTAGATATGGTTGAAAAAGGAGGCATTTATATTATTGATGATATGCTGCCGCAAGCCAACTGGCCAACCGGGCATGCTGAAAAAGCAACCGCGTTGATCGCCTATCTGGATAGCCGCGAGGATATCATATTAACAAAAATGGGCTGGGCAACGGGAATTATTATTATAACGAAGAAATAGGATTCCGGTAGAGACGCGATGCATCGCGTCTCTACGAAAGGTATTACAAATAATAAAACAAACCAAAAATCGGTGTAATCAGAGAAGCATCGATGAAATCATAAAAACAAAAACAATGGCAAAATTAAATTTCGGCGGTACCGAAGAAAATGTAGTTACCCGCGAAGAGTTCCCTTTAGCAAAGGCACAGGAAGTATTAAAAAATGAAGTTGTAGCCGTAATAGGTTATGGCGTACAAGGTCCTGGCCAGGCGCTCAATCAAAAAGACAATGGCATCAACGTAATTGTTGGTCAACGTAAAGGCACAAAAACCTGGGATAAAGCTGTAAACGATGGCTTTGTACCCGGCGAAACCTTATTTGAAATTGAAGAAGCCTTAGAAAAAGGAACTATTATCTGCTATTTATTAAGCGATGCTGCACAGATCGCTTTGTGGCCAACTGTTAAAAAACACCTAACTGCAGGCAAAGCATTGTATTTTTCACACGGCTTTGGCATAACCTTTAAAGAGCAAACCGGCATCATACCTCCTGCTGATGTGGATGTGTTCCTGGTAGCGCCTAAAGGTTCAGGTACTTCGTTACGCCGTATGTTCCTGCAAGGTCGTGGCTTAAACTCAAGCTACGCTATTTTCCAGGATGCTACCGGCAAAGCAAAAGACCGTGTAATTGCATTGGGTATTGCAGTAGGAAGTGGTTACCTGTTTGAAACTGATTTCAAAAAAGAAGTTTACAGCGATTTAACCGGCGAGCGTGGCACACTGATGGGTTGTATCCAGGGCGTGTTTGCTGCACAGTACGAAGTATTGCGCAAAAACGGTCACTCACCATCAGAAGCATTTAACGAAACTGTTGAAGAGTTAACCCAATCATTAATGCCACTGGTTGCCGAAAACGGTATGGACTGGATGTATGCCAATTGTTCAACCACTGCACAACGTGGTGCATTGGATTGGTGGAAAAAATTCCGCGATGCTACCAAACCGGTATTTGAAGAATTATACAAGAGCGTGGCAACAGGCGTTGAATCGCAAAAATCAATTGATTCAAACAGCAAACCTGATTACCGCGAAAAACTGGATATCGAACTGAAAGAACTACGCGACAGCGAAATGTGGCAGGCAGGTAAAACTGTTCGCAGTTTACGCCCTGAGAACCAGGTTGTGGAGGCATAAGCCCCCCCGCCCCTGAAGGGGAGGAATATAAGATGTTATAAATAGCGATGGGTTCACAAGTCCATCGCTATAGAAAGATAAGAGAAAAATGGCAAAGACATTATTTGATAAAACTTGGGATGCTCACGTCGTCAGTAGCAACGAGGGCTTTCCTGATATTTTATACATCGATACACACTTCATCCACGAGGTAACCAGTCCACAGGCGTTTGACGGCCTCAGGACACGGGGATTACCGGTCTTCAGGCCAAAACAAACGGTTGCCACAGCCGACCACAATGTGCCAACCATCAACCAGCACTTACCCATTAAAGAAGAACTTTCGCGCTACCAGGTAGATACGCTTACCAAAAACTGCAAGGAATTTGGCATCGAGCTGTATGGGTTAGGGCATCCTTTCCAGGGGATTGTGCATGTTATTGGCCCTGAGCTGGGTATTACCCGTCCAGGGGGCACTTATGTTTGCGGCGATAGCCATACATCAACCCATGGCGCTTTTGGCGCGATAGCTTTTGGTATCGGCACCTCGCAGGTGGAGCAGGTTTTAGCTACGCAATGCCTGCTGCAATCGAGGCCAAAGCGGATGAAGATTGAAGTAAACGGCAAATTGCATAAAGGAGTTGGCGCCAAGGATATTATCCTGTACATCATCGCGCAAATATCAGCTGCTGGCGGTACCGGTTATGCAGTGGAATATGCAGGCGACACCATACGTTCACTCAGTATGGAAGGTCGCATGACCATCTGTAACATGAGCATCGAAATGGGTGCGCGTTGTGGATTGATTGCACCCGATGAAACCACCATCAATTATGTAAAAGGGAAAGAATTTGCACCAAAAGGCGAAGATTGGGATAAAGCGGTGGCATACTGGAAAACCCTGTATTCCGATGATGACGCCCAATTTGATAAAGTATTAAGCTTTAATGCTGAGGATATTGAGCCGATGATCACCTACGGAACAAATCCGGGGATGGGCATTGGGGTTACACAGCATGTGCCGGAAACACTATCGTTCGAAGAAAAAGAACAGGGATCATACAAAAAGGCGCTGGCCTACATGGGCCTGCACGATGATGAACAGTTACTAGGCAAGCCTATTGATTATGTTTTCATTGGCAGCTGCACTAACTCGAGGATTGAGGATTTACGCCAGGTTGCCGAATTTGTAAAAGGCAAACATAGTGCCGATAATGTTACGGTATGGGTAGTGCCTGGCTCCAAACAAGTGCAGGAACAAGCCATCCGCGAAGGACTGGACAAAATATTGGGCGATGCCGGTTTTGCGCTAAGGGAACCGGGCTGCAGCGCCTGCCTGGCCATGAATGAAGACAAGATCCCGGCAGGGAAATATTGTGTATCCACCTCAAACCGGAACTTTGAAGGCCGGCAGGGACCAAACTCCCGTACATTTTTAGCCAGCCCGCTAACCGCGGCAGCGTGTGCGATAACGGGGAAAGTGACGGACATCAGAACATTTATCTGAATCAGAATTTACACAATTTTAGAATGAACAGAATAATGGGTGTTAAGTACATTAACTGAATCAATAAAAACATCAAGTTAACATTTTGAAAATTCTAAAATTCTGTAAATTCTGATTCTGACAATGGAAAAGATGAATTAACCTACAAAGTAATCGGCTGCGCCATGAAGGTACATAATACACTCGGCAACGGTTTTCAGGAAGTAATTTTTCAGCGTTGTTTGGCTATAGAATTAGAAAAAGCCGGGATCAGATTTGTGAGAGAACAGGATCATGTTATATTTTATGAAGGAATTGATGTTGGAACAAGAAGGGCGGATTTTATAGTTGAAAATAGAATATCAGTGGAATTGAAGGCAATTGTTAATTTGGAAGATGTGCATTTAGCCCAAGCTAAAAATTATACTGTCGCATATGATTTCCCACTAGGATTACTAATAAATTTTGGAAGCCAAAGCCTTCAATATAAATTGATCTTCAATCCAAAATACAACATAAAACCATTAGAGTAACACACAAAACTATAAAAGACACACTCTGAAAATTATAATTTAAAAAGACATTCTGAAAATTCTAAAATTCTGTAAATTCTGATTCAGACGATGACTAAAATATTTAAACATATACAAACCAGCGTGGTGCCTTTGCCGATCGAGAATATCGATACGGACCAGATCATCCCTGCAAGGTTTTTAAAAGCCACTACCCGCGAAGGTTTTGGCAATAACCTTTTCCGCGACTGGCGCTTTGATGAAAACGATAATCCTAAGGCCGATTTCGTGCTCAATCATCCCACCTATAGCGGCAAAATATTGGTTGCCGGTAAAAATTTCGGTTGTGGCAGCAGTCGCGAACATGCTGCCTGGGCCATTGCCGATTATGGTTTTGATGCCGTGGTAAGCAGTTTTTTTGCCGATATTTTTAAAGGCAATGCCTTAAATAATGGCTTGTTGCCGGTACAGGTTAGCGACGAGTTTTTAAAGAAGATATTCGACGCAGTCGATGCCAATCCTCATGCCGAAGTGGAGATCGACCTGGTTGATCAGTTTATCAAAATAACAGCAACCGGCGACAAGGAAACATTTGAGGTTAATCCTTACAAAAAAGCCTGCATGACCAATGGTTATGATGATATCGACTATATTTTGAGTAAAAAAGAATTGATAGAGGAGTTTGAGGAGCGGTAAAAGGTGAAAGGCAAAAGGTGAAAGATTTTCTGGTAACCCAATGACCAATGACGCGCAGCAAATGACTAATGACAAACAGCAAAATGAAGAAACACATATTAGTAATACCCGGCGACGGGATAGGCCTTGAGGTTACTACCTGGGGTAAAGTAGTTTTAGATAAAATTGGACAGCAATTTGGTCATGAGTTTACTTATGACGAAGCATTAATGGGCCATGCAGCTATCGAAGCTACCGGTAGCGCTCTGCCAGATGAAACATTGGCAAAAGCAAAAGCCAGTGATGCCATTCTATTTGGTGCGGTTGGTCACATAAAATATGATAATGACCCGAGCGCAAAAGTACGCCCCGAGCAAGGCCTGCTGGGCATCCGTAAGGCACTGGGTTTGTATGCAAACCTTCGCCCTATTGTGTTATTTGATGAATTGCTGAATGCATCGAGCCTGAAACCTGAGGTTTTAAAGGGGACTGATATCCTTTTCTTCCGCGAGCTTACCGGCGATGTTTATTTTGGCGAAAAGAAAAGAAGCGAAGACCGGAATACCGGATCGGACCTGATGATATACCACCGTTACGAGGTTGAGCGCATTGCTGTAAAGGCCTACGAGGCAGCCATGTTACGTGGTAAAAAATTATGCTCGGTAGATAAGGCCAATGTACTGGAAACCTCACGCCTGTGGCGCGAAGTGGTACAGGAAGTTGCGCTGCGCTACCCTGAGGTGGAAACTGAGCACATGTTTGTCGACAATGCCGCTATGCAGCTGGTTAAAAATCCTAAGAAATTTGATGTGGTAGTAACTGCCAACCTTTTCGGCGATATTTTAACCGACGAGGCATCGCAGATTGCAGGCTCAATGGGTATGCTGGCATCGGCATCTATAGGCGATGGCACCGGCTTTTTTGAACCGATACACGGCTCGGCCCATGATATTGCAGGTCAGGACAAAGCTAACCCGCTGGCATCTATCCTATCGGTAGCCTTAATGCTCGAAATAGGTTTTGGCTTGCCCGAAGAAGCGAAAAAAGTAACCGCAGCCATTGATAAAGCATTAAAAGCAGGTTACCGCACCGGCGATATTGCCGATAGCAATACCGATAAAGCAAAAATATTAGGTACTGCCGCAATGGGGCAAAAAGTGCTGGAGTTTTTGTAGAGAAGAAAGGTAAAAGCTGAAAGGCGAAAGCTAAAAGGTTGTTGGCGTAAATAATGACCAATGACGCGAAGCAAATGACTAATGACTAAAAGATAAGAATATGATACACGATCCAAACCGCGTTTACGTTTTCGATACTACGCTCCGCGATGGCGAGCAGGTACCGGGCTGCCAGTTAACTACCCCTGAGAAGATTGAGATCGCACGAGAGTTGGAGGCATTGGGTGTGGATATTATCGAGGCTGGTTTCCCAATTTCCAGCCCCGGGGATTTTCAGAGCGTAGTTGAAATTTCAAGGGCCGTAAAAAATCCTACCGTTTGTGCGCTCACCCGTGCCAACAAAGGGGATATCGATGTGGCTGTGGAGTCGCTAAAATATGCTAAACATCCGCGTATTCATACCGGTATCGGCTCATCCGATCAGCATATCAAGCATAAATTTAACAGCACCCGCGAGGAAATATTAGCCCGCGCGGTTGAGGCAGTAAAATATGCCAAAAAATCGGTTGAAGACATTGAGTTTTATGCTGAAGACGCTGGTCGCGCGGATATTGTTTTTCTTGCCCAAATGGTGGAGGCTGTTATTGCAGCCGGCGCTACGGTTGTAAATATACCCGATACCAATGGTTATTGCCTGCCCAATCAGTATGGCGACAAGATAAAATACCTGAAAGATAACGTACAAAATATTGATAAAGCCATCATCTCGGTACATTGCCACAACGATCTTGGTCTCGCAACCGCAAACTCTATTGCAGGCCTGCAAAATGGCGCCAGGCAGATTGAAGGCACCATTAATGGTATAGGCGAACGCGCAGGGAATACTTCTATTGAGGAAGTCGTCATGATCTTGAAAACGCACCCGGTGATTGGCTTGCATACCAACATCAATGCCCGTAATTTCTACGAGATCAGCCGCATGGTGAGCACGCAAATGCGCATGGTGGTGCAGCCAAACAAAGCCATAGTGGGCAGCAACGCTTTTGCACACAGCTCGGGCATACACCAGGATGGCTTTTTAAAGAACCGCGAAAACTACGAGATCATTAAGCCTGAAGATGTGGGTTTCCCTAATGCCTCTATTGTGCTTACTGCGCGCAGTGGCCGGCATGCCTTAAAGTTTCACCTGGAGCGGCTGGGACATCGCCTGGATAAGGCCGAACTGAACGATGTTTATCAAAACTTCCTGACACTGGCCGATAGTAAACTGGATATTAACGACGACGACCTGTTAAGCCTGGTAGCCTACCGGTTGGTTAAACAATAAAATATGGAAACGGATACGGTAAACGCGCCTGATTTTGCAGCAGCTTATCAGCGTTTAAAAGGTATCGCCAATCATACGCCCCTGCAATACAACAGGGGCCTTTCCGAAAAATACGATTGCCAGCTGTACCTCAAACGCGAGGACCTGCAGGTAGTACGTTCCTACAAACTCCGCGGGGCTTATAACATGATAAGCCGCCTGAACGCCGCCGAACTGGAGCGCGGTGTGGTATGCGCCAGTGCGGGCAATCATGCCCAGGGTTTTGCCTGGTCGTGCAGTAAGTTAAATATTCGCGGCGTTGTATTTATGCCCGAGATAACACCCCGGCAAAAAATCACTCAAACAGAAATGTTTGGCAATGGCCATATCGAAATTATTTTGGTGGGCGATACCTTCGATGATTGCCTCGTCGAAGCCCTTAAATACACCGCCGAACACCAGATGACCTTTATCCCCCCTTTTGATAACGCCCAGGTTATTGCAGGGGCCGGAACAGTTGGTATGGAAATTTTGGAGGATATGCCTGATATCGATGTAGCGATTATCCCCATAGGTGGCGGCGGCCTTGCAGCAGGTGTGGGTGCTTATCTGAAAGCGCAAAAACCCGGCATCAAAATAATTGGTGTTGAACCTGAAGGGGCGCCCAGTATGCTAAAAGCCCTTGAAAACGGTGGACCGGTTCCGCTTACTGCGATAGACCGCTTTGTTGACGGCGCTGCTGTAAAAATGGTGGGTAAACTTACGTTCGAAATATGCCGCGATGTTTTGGACGAAATGCTGCTCGTCGCCGAAGGCAAAATATGCACCACCATATTAAAACTTTATAACGAGGATGCCATTGTGGTTGAACCTGCAGGCGCCCTCTCGGTAGCGGTGCTGGATGCCTGCAAAGAACAGATAAAAGGCAAAAAGGTGGTCTGCATTATCAGTGGCGGCAATAATGATATTGCCCGCATGCAGGAGATCAAGGAAAAATCGCTGCTGTATGAGGGACTGAAACACTATTTCATTGTGCGTTTCCCGCAACGGCCGGGCGCTTTAAAACTTTTCGTAAACAATGTGCTGGGCCCGCATGACGATATTACACGCTTTGAGTTCATCAAAAAATCAGAAAAAGAAAGCGGCCCTGCGTTGGTGGGTATCGAACTTCAATCTGCTGCTGATTATCCCGCCTTGCTTAAACGTATGGAAGAGCATCGTTTTGATGTAATTGAATTAAACCGCGATCAAACTTTATTTGAGTTCCTGGTATAAGCTATCCCTGTTTACTGGGTGGGGTTGATTAAAGCATCAGCCCTTACTATTCTTCCTCCTCTACAACCACATCCTCGTCATCGTTGTCTTCATCTATTTCGTTTTGCCCGGCTTCTATAAATTGTACCGCCCATTTCGAAAAAAACAGGAACAGGCCAATAGCCAGCATTACCGCCCCGTTGATGATATAATACCAGGCGGTATCATCCTTAAAAAAACTCCCCGGAGCCAGGAAAATGAGCGCCAGGTGTTCCCAGCCAAATAAACTAAATCGCCATAAAAAATAGGCCACTAAAAATACGATAAGCGAATTCAACCTCGACCATTGGTATTTGATAGACACCAGCAACGAAATAAGGTAGCCCACCAAAAGCCCGGCAACCTGCCCAACAGCCACCCACATCGCATCGTTTGTTATTCTTTTTGGATCTAGATTTTTAATTGCATGCTGATTATGGACAAATACGTCGATGATTGCCAGGTCATGCATGATAAAAAACAACCGGAAGGCATAAATAAAAAACCAGCACGCCGCCATGTGAACGAGCAGCAAACGCCAGTTTAATTTTGATAGTATATCCGAAAGCTCCATTGTAATTAATCTGTTTTAAAGGTAATGGTTATTTTTTATTCTGATGAAAGCGGTTAACCCGTCCGTCCGGTTTTAAGTACTGACAATTGCAAACAGCTGCGGACAGTTGCCGCATGCGCCGGTTTAAAAGCTATACTGACAAAGCTTTGTCACCAAAATATTTAACCTGATTGCTTATTTTTGTAAATAAGGTAACCAATGAATTTATAATTGCTACCATCCGTCCGGCTTTGTTTTTTTGTGCTATTACATCAAACCGGACGGACACTGCAACACAAATACTTTAACACGCACCAAATAATATAACCAGGCTTTTGAGGCAGCAATAAGGTCAAGGTCTAACTTAATATTTATTATTAGTTGGCTATTAGGGGGGTATTTTTAATTTTCCGGGGGTAAATTAAATTTATCTCGTGGTAAAAAATCATATCTTACTATCACGTTTAACTACATGAGATTAAAATTTAAAACTTCGCAGGTAACACATTATCGATCGGATATCATCCTGAAAAAAATTTACAGGGAGCTGAGGGAACAGAAATACCATATTTGTGCATCCAATAAAAATAGTGTAACTTTTGATGAGGATTTACGGCAATGGTTCTGGAACCTTAGGATGGCTAACAGATTGCATGGCGGTTGTTTCACCGTTAATGTTTCTGAAGATGTTACCGTAGTTGAACTAAATTATAGCTTAAAACTATTGCCGGTGGCGGTGGTTTTGTTTATTTTACTGATAATAGCAATAATTGCAGGCGAATATATAATATCGGTATTTATAGCCTTAGGTATTGTTATTGCGCAACTCATTCAGATATTGGTATCACAATTTGTTGCAAATAATATGCTGAATGATATACTGGGTTAATTTATTATATAGATACAAATGCACCTGCGGTGTGTTGTCCGTCCGGTTTTAAATTGCGACAAATAAAAAACTACCCGGACAGGTATGTTTTTTGGTATTGGAATATCATTTGTACAACTACTGACTGTGTGGTGTCCGGCAATCAAAAAAAGTGTCGCAACTTAAAACCGGACGGACAGATTATAATCAACTCACCCCATAGCTGCCGGGTTCAACCTAATCAACCCAAATACTTCTTCCACCATCCTGATATTAACTCCCCCTTTACATCCGTTGGCTTGCCAGGCTCGGGCACAAAAAGTTTAACATTTTTTTGTTTGGCAAAGTCAAGCAGGCGTTCAATGGGCTCGTACCAGGCATGCGGCGCAAGGTTAAATGTTCCCCAGTGCAAAGGCATCATCAGCTTACCTTTTAGCGCAATATGGGCGTTTGATGCGTTATCGGGACCCATGTGAATATCGGGCCAGAATTTGCCATAAGCGCCTATCTCCAGCATCGTCAGGTCAAAGGGGCCAAAGGTATCGCCTATCTCTTCGAAGCCCGGGAACCAGCCCGAATCGGCCCCGAAAAATATATTGTGCACCGGTCCTTTAATCACAAACGACGACCATAAGGTTTCGTTGCGCCCGGTTAGTCCCCTCCCGCTAAAATGACGCGAAGGCGTTGCCGTTACTACGCAGTCGGTGCCCACCATTACGCTGTCGCCCCAGTCAACCTCGGTGATAAAGTGGGGCAGTATGCCCCATTTTTCCAGGTGCCGGCCTACCCCAAGCGAGCAAATAAACGGAACGGCTTTCCCGGCAAAAAACTGCATGGTATGCTTGTCCAAATGGTCGTAATGGTCGTGCGAGATGATGACCAGGTCCAGCGGCGGTAATTCATCCAGCGCCAATGGCGCGTCGAAAAAGCGTTTGGGCCCAAAATACTGGCTGAAGGAAACCCGCTGCCCCCAAACAGGGTCGGTTAATATCCGCTTACCATCAATTTCAATCAACAGGCTCGAGTGGCCAATCCACGTAACCCGCAAACCATTGGCTGGTGGGTTTTGATAAACAGCAGCATCTGTTTTAAACGGGCCGATGGTCTTTTTAGGGTTATTTTCCGCCTTATTGTTAAAATACTCTTTAAAAATCGGGATCAGTTTGTCAAACCCAGCCTCATCGGTGGGAATGGGGTTCATAAACTTTTTGCCCTTTTTGGTAGACCCTGTTAAACTCATAAATAATTATCAAATAAGGCAAATATATCGCCCTTGCATATTTCAGACCGCTATATTGCTAAATTGTTACCTTTAAATATAACCAAAACCGGCCTGAATATTACGCAGATATGCCCCCATTAACAGGAAACAGCCTTTTCTAGAATGCCTGATAGGTCATTTATTAAAAAACATGACAGAAGCCTTGCAAAACTCCAGCAACAATGGTGGCAAGGTAGCTGATAAATAAGGTTCCGAGGAGCCAAAGGTATGGTCGGCGCCGGGTATCACCAAGAGTTCCGCATCAGGCTGCGCCGCTTTAAGTTTTTTTGCGCTGGCCAACGGCACAGTGGGGTCCGCATCGCCGTGCGCAATAAGCCAGGGCTGTTTTACCTCAGCAGCGTTGGTTAATATGTCTAACCGTGTGGGGTTTTTGTCCAGGTCTTCCAGCAGGGAGCGTTTAAGCGGCAGTTCCTGGCCGGTGCGTTTATTAATTATATAGGTTATACCCTGCAGGCGCCATTGCGGTACTATATCCGGCGACCATAAATTATGGAAATCCGAAACGGCTGCCATGGTAACCAGCTTTTTTACTCTTTTGTCTTCGGCTGCTTTTATAATGCTTAAGCCGCCACCCATGCTGTGGCCAATTAAGTACACCCACGGGGCAGCCGGCAAGGCCGATCCGCCACATACAAAATCAATAACGGCTTTCAAGTCATCCAGCTCAATGCTGAAAGTATTATCTGCAAAAGCTATCAGATCGGTAAAGGCAGTGGGATTATCGGCAGTGGTACCATTATGCGAAAAGTTGAACTTCAGGAACCGGAAACCGTTCTCTGCAAAAAAATCAGCTACCAGGTTATGCGATCCCCAGTCCTTAAAGCCTTTAAACCCATGTGCAAATATTACCAGCGGCCCTTTTTTATGGCTGGTGTGGAAGGTTAGGTCCATCAGCATGCCCCGGCCTTTGGCTCCGGGTATATTAAAATATTGTTTTGTTATCATGGATTGTGCTTTTTTAGAATCTGAATATACACGCTAAGTGGTTAATCTTTCCAGATACGTTTCTTAAAGAAATACCCCTTAACATGAACCATTTGAACTATTTCATTACCTTTTTATCTTAAATGGCACCCATTTGCTCTGCGTCGATTTTCTTTCGGCCCCGACGCCCAAGGGCATATCATAGAGGTCATTTATAGAAGGATCGATTTCTGTTGCCTGTTTTAATGATATTATTTTGATGTTCGAATTCGTATGGTCTTTAAACCCACATAAAAACTGCCAGGCGCCATCGTCAGCTTCATGTGTTGCATATAGTATCGGCCTTTTTTTATGCATTATATGGTCGCAAACAAAACAAGCCGTATTGGCCGATTCCCTGAATTTAAAAGGGATATTCTGTTGTGGCTTTCTTTTGAAAAAACTCATTAAATTAAACCGTCGTCTGTCTTTATAGTTGGTGATTTACCAGTGGTAAGATACTAAAGCTCGTTGAATTATTTAAGTTTATAAAAGTAGTCGTATTTACTTTGCTTTTTCGTCCTTAGTATACCACCAGGCCCACCAAATCAACAACGGCTGCAACACAACCAGCCTTACCCAGGCCAATAGTGGCGTTACTTTAAGTGTACCGCATAAAGGGCGCCTGCCTTACCATTTGTGTATGTACGGGTATAAAAGCAATCAGCATAAATACAATTCCCCATGCGGCAAATGATCGGGTTTTGGCAAAGATAAGCAGGATAGCAAAACCAGCTTCGCAACAGCCTGCCAGCAGGTTTAAAGTTGTGTGATGAGGGAAATATGCTGGTATAATTTTTAGGTAACCATGGGGATGAATAAAATGATTTCCACCTGCTAATAGGTATCCCAAAACAAGGATGATCAGGCTTACTTTTTTAAGTTTATTCATTTTTAAAGATATAATATTTTATTTAAGTGCCATTTGACAGAATAAATGGTATTCCTAAGCGGCTTTACTCTAATTTATAACCATTCTAAATACAACTGTATGACAGACGGTTGACACGGAATGCGGTTTATCCTGTTATTTTTGTTGGGTCAAAATTTAAACTGAATTGAAGTATCTAAAAGTAATTGCTTTTACGCACAAGCAAATCGAGCTGAAAGAGTTGGGGAAATTGGTGATGTGCCAGGAGAGCTTGACAGATAAACTTCATCGGGTTAAAGCACAATTTGGCATATCCGAGATTTTCTACCTCGCCACCTGTAACAGGGTTGAATTCGTAATGATTACCGATCATGCGGTTGATAAGGAGTTTGCCCGCGGGTTTATGGATGCATTAAAGATGTGCACCTGCCCTGTATCAACTGCAGCATTTTTAGAGGCAGTGGCTATTTATGAAAGCCGCGAAGCACTTGAACACTTGCTGCGTACCTCCTGCTCGCTGGAGAGCCTGGTAGTAGGCGAAAAAGAGATACTGGCCCAACTACGTAAAGCTTATGAGGATTGTAAAGAGGCCGGCCTGACAGGTGATTGTTTGCGAATGTTTATGGGTTGTGTGGTAAAAACGGCTAAGGAGGTTTATACCAATACCAATATCTCCAAAAACCCTATTTCGGTCGTCTCGCTGGCTTACCGAAAGCTAAAAGACCTCAAGCTCTGTTCAAATGCCCGCATACTCATCATCGGTGCTGGCGAAACCAACCGCAACATCTCCAAATATCTCCAAAAACATAAATTCTCCAACTTCGCCGTATTCAACCGCACTGTTTCCAAAGCCGCCGAACTGGCTGCCGACCTTAACGGCGAAGCATTTAACCTGGGGGCTTTAAAAAATTATAATAAAGGCTTCGATGCCATCATCACCTGCACCTCTGCAGTTGAGCCTATCATCACCACCGAAATTTATACTACACTGCTTAATGGCGAAACAGATCGCAAAACGATTGTTGATCTGGCAGTACCTAATGATACTGCACCCGAAGTACTGGAGCAATTCCCGATAAACTATATCGAGGTTCATTCGCTTAATGAAATTGCTAAAAGCAATATGCGCGAACGCTACGAAGAACTTACCCATGCCGAAACCATTATCAACGACAACATCAACACTTTTTTACTGGAACTAAAACAACGCCGCATAGAGCTCGCCATGCGCCAGGTTCCCGAAAAAATAAAAGAGATCCGCAACACCGCTATCAACTCAGTTTTTGCTGAAGAGGTACAGGGCATGGATCAGCAATCGCGCGATGTATTGGAAAAAGTGATCAACTATATGGAGAAAAAATATATCAGCGTGCCTATGATCATGGCAAAGGATATATTGATTAACCATTAACATTGCCACAACCCACCTGTTAACACCGTAATACAGTCTGCCACAACAACAGCTTTCCCAAATTCAGGATAACATCACCCTAATTACAAAAAAAAGCACCAATCGCTTTAACGCGGCCGGTGCTGAGCTATTATATTGGTTTAACAAATGCTAATTAAACTTAACCATTAATGGTTAGCCGGACTGCCGGGACCACCGGGTCCGCCGGGACCAGGGCCTCCGGGGCCAGGACCACCCGGACCGGGATGGCGCTCCTGTCCGGCTTTTATTTCGGGATGTGCAACACCATGATGGCAGCTATTGCAATTAACCCCCGTCATAGCAACCATACCTAATGAATCTTTTGATGCCCCAAAAAACTTTTTATTTATTTTTCCCATCATCACAAACATATGGCGGGCCATTTCTTTTTCGGGTTTGGCATCACTCGGGAAATCCATTTTGCCGGTTTGCGCATTCCGCTCGTGGCAAAAATTACAGTGCACGCCTAAGGCATCGCACCATTCATCCATTTGATGATCAAGTACCCGGTATGGAACCTTTTTAGGAAAAACCTTAAGGTTTACCAGCTTTGGCGGCTCATGCTGCTGTTGTTGCGGCGGATTTGTTGCTGCAACGCACAAAGCGATAATACCAATCAGGCTGGCACTTATCGCAAATTTTTTGTTGATAGGCATAATAATAGTATTGATTTGATTTAAAGATATACAAACACTATTTATCAACCACAAATAATCTGCCAGTAGTAATTAAATACCGACGTTGGGAATTATTGAGCCGATGAATAGGTATTGGATCGGATTGGAAAAGCCTGGTGCGTCTACTGAATATAGTCGCCTGGAAATGAGCTATCCATAAAACAATAACACCAATTATAATCCTTTAATTATTAAGGGTTATAACTGGAGTGAAAACGCAAATTTATTTTATTGCCATTACTGTGTATCCCACCACACCCTGCTGATTATTTTATCGCCACCGGTTAAGCCGGCAACTGCTGCATTATAATTAGCCAAATTGGTGATCTTTTGACTTGGCGGATAAGTTAATCGCCGCGGTATTGTACCCATAGATACGTTTCCGGGATAGTTAGTCGGTGTTAAAGCAGGCAAATCTCCACTACGCCGCCAATTGGCCCAGCATTCATATTCATCCATCAGTGTACAAAGCCAATACTGCATATTTATTTGTGCAAGCGCCGTTGTCTTATTCCCACTATAGGGGTGAGCGTTTAAATAAGTTTGTGCATCCGCATCGCTGATAGCCGCCTGGGAGCCATATGCTGACATTTGCGTTATGGCTGCTTTAACGCCATTATTGTAATGAGTTGCTGCATCGCCACCGATGCCCCAGCGGTTGGCAGCGTCAGCAAGTAAAAATTCGGTTTCGGCATAAGTAAGTATCAAGCTTGGGGCGTTAAGCGAAAGCAGGTTATCACTTAATCGCGAATATCCGCCGAGGACCAGGGGAGGCAATGAATCTTTAGCCGCAATAAGCAGGTTTGTTGCCGGGTTAAGGCCCCCAATAATGTATCCTGGCGGCAAGCCTATCTGATCGGCCGGATTAGAATCGGTATTTTCAGGAAAGTCGTCGCCGGCATCGTCGGCGCCATTGGCAATCCAGGCATCAACAGCCAAACGCGGATCGTTATTCTTTTTCATATTACTAATGAAAGTGCTTGACAGCCTGACGTCTGTACTGTCCTGGCTAAATATTTGTGCAGCGTCCTGGTTAACGGTAAGGGCATTGGCACTAAGTACATGCTGAACAATAGCATTATCAGCGTTACTTTTCATGGTTTTGCCGGCAACCTGTGTTACATATTGTTTGGCGGTTTCGGGTAAAACTTTAGTTAGGCGCATAGCCATACGTAACAATAAAGAGTTGCCAAACATTTTCCATTCAGCAATTTGATTTCCTGATTGCGAGTACAAAATGTCGCCGGATGGATGATCTCCGTTTTCGGTCAGGCTATCAGTGGCCTGCGATACTTCCTTCAGTAAGTCGGCATAAATAACCGATTGTTTATCATAAACAGGCGTATATATCCTTTCGTAATAGCCAAGGCCAGCCTGAAAATAAGGAATATCACCATAAAGGTCTGTTAGTTGTTCAAATATCATGGCCTTCATTATGCGCGACATTTGATGAAGGTTACGGTATTGTGGTTTATTGGCTGTGAGCCTGTACACTTCTACCGCAGGTTGTACAGCAACGGTGTAGGTGTCCTGAAAAGTTGCACCCATCGCGCCAATATTATTTAAATATTTGTCGCCATAATAAAAACCACCTGTTGATGCTACATGCTGGGTAAAACAGCCAACCGCACCCCATTTGGTTACCCACGCGCTTCCACCGGTGGTTGGCGATCCTGTGTACGCCAGCTGAACGGTGGTGAGCAACAGGTTAGGATCAAATTGGCTACCGTTTTGGGCATCGGGGTCTATATTGGTCTTCGCCAGATCTTTTTTACATGACGCGGCAGTTATCATCACAATTGCTGCTGCTGTTAAATATATAGCCTTAAAATTCATACTCAATTCTTTATAGTATTTATACATATTTATCTGTTTAAAACTTCACATTCAGGTTTAACCCCAGTGTTCTTGAATAGGGTACGGCCGGGGCTTCGAGCCCTTGCGAAAGTATTGAAGAGGTATAGCTTTCTTCCGGGTCAATATTTGGTGTAAATTTCATAATTGTAAACACATTATGAACTACAAAGCTTAACCTTAAACCATGTATAGCACCGTGAAATGCCGTTGTAGGAAAATCATATCCAACTATCAATTGCCTGAACTTAAGGAAACTGGAACTATACACAAACTGCCCCTGGTTGGCAAAGGCCCAATCGCCGTAATAAGACTGGGCACTTTGCTTGTCGGTTCCGTAAAGCTGTTCCCGGCCGTTAACGGTAAGCTTTGAAAGACCGTCCTGGTAAGCTATAATGTTGGTGTTCGAAAATATATGGCCGCCAAATTTGCCGTCGATGAGGAATGACAGGCTAAAGTGTTTATACTTGAACGAGTTGGTTAAACCGCCGGCCCATGGGTTTTCGCCCGAACCAAATGATTTCGGTTGCGACAGCGACGGATCGGGTGCACCTAACCCCGGATCGATAATAATATGACCTTGTGCGTCGCGGGCCGGATCGGCGGCAATTATTTGCAGCGGCTCTTTACCAACTATATCCTGCAGGTAAGCCGTTGAACCCCAGTCCTGGGCTTCGGAGCCAAGGTTGATATTGGGCTGGCCGCCAAGAGATACTACTTTGCCTTTGGTATACGTGGCGTTCAGGTCCACATCCCAGGTAAAGTTTTTACTTTTAAACGGCGTGCCGCCAATTTCAACTTCAACACCATTATAAGCTACAGTACCAACATTCAGCAATGCCGAGTTATAGCCCGATGTATAATCAATAGTTACCGGTATAATGTCGTCTATTACGTTTTTATGATAAGCCGCCACATCAAGCCTCAACCTGTTTTTAAAAAACTCCATCTCGGTGCCTGCTTCAAACTCGCGTCTTTTTGAAGGCCTCAAATTGGAATTTGGAATAGTTCCGTTTCCCGCCTGGCCTATTGGGAAGGTCCCGCCGTTACCGGGCCGATAGGTGCTGCTGATACTATAAAGCTGGTAAGTTTGATAAGGGGAATCGGCAGCCCCGCCAACATCTGCATAGCTCAACCTTAACTTACCTATATCCATGGCGTCGATATGCAGCAGTTCTGAAAACACGAACGAACCGCTGATTGACGGATATAAATAATTGATGGTACCTGGCGATAACGTTGAATACCAGTCGTTACGGCCGGTTACGGTTAGGTAAAGAAGGCTTTTATAGTCAAAATCTGCGCTTCCATATACTGATTGATATTCTTCGTTATTTAATTGATGATTTTCGGATATATTGATAAGGTTACCGATGGTGTACAAGCCCGCTAATGCGAAGTTATTGCCCCCCGCTGTCAAATATTCCTGTTGCGATTTCCTGTAGTTACCGCCGAGTAATATGTTCGCAGAAAAATTTTTACCGAATTTGAAATTTTTACCCATGGTAAGGTCCAGGTTTAATTCGGTTTGCTTTACACTCTGCTCGGTCATATCCCCATTTACACCTTCGTCAACAAGGTACCCTGTTCCCGGGGGTTCAATATTGGTGTTCCTGTCGTTGGTATAATCATCCGCCACCTGGAACCCAATAAAATAGCCGCTGTCAAAGGTGTATTTTGCATTGGCCGAACCAATAAAGCGGTTGCGGTGAATAGCGCCCTGTAATTCGTACGCTGCAAAATAGGGGTTTGTAGTATAGGGGTCTTCAAACGGGTTTAATTCGTTACCGTTTGCCAGGGTACCGTTTCCATTGGAGCCTGCCAGGGTGGTAATGTTTACGTTTCGCGGAACAAACATTGGCCCCCAGTTGAGGTTACCCACTGCGTCCGAAAGGTTGGGGGCATTTTTGGTATATTCTGACACATACTGTGACGAAAGATCGAGGGTTAAATTTTTTCCGAATTTAAGGTTAGTCGTCTGATTGAAGGTTAAGCGCTGCAAACCTGCGTTGGGTACGTAGCTTTGATCGTTCAGATCGCTTACAGAAAAGCGTGTGGCGCCGTTATCCCCAAAACCTTTACTAAATGATACCGTATTTGTAAAATCGCCGCCGGGCCTGTAAAAGCGCGCAAGATTGCCATCGGCGACAGCCGAATAGGGCCTTTTTTTACCGTCAAACTGGTAGGTTTGGGCACCGTTAAGTTTAGCACCCCAGTTTGACTCCATCGAACCTAATGCATCTGCGCCGCTTACCGGCCTTGCCTGGTTGTAGCCCTGGCCATAAACATTCTGAAAATCAGTGAGGTCTATAACATTCTCACGCACAAAGTTCGAGTTGATTTCCACCCCAAACCCATCTCCGCTTTTTCCCTTTTTAGTAGTGATCAGTATCACACCGTTAGCACCCCTATAACCATAAAGCGCCGTGGCGGCTGCACCTTTTAATATCGACATACTTTCAATATCGTCGGGGTTAATATCGCCTATGCCGTCTCCGCCGTCTTTACCGCCGTAGCCGTCATTCCCCGTTTGCTGATAATTGTTGTTAACCAGCGGCACGCCATTAAGGATGTACAGCGGTTGGTTATTGCCTGTTAAACTGGTTATACCGCGTATAATCACGTTGGTTGAACCATTTGGCCCCGACGCAACACCACTTACGTTTACACCTGCAACACGGCCCTCCAAACTGTTTACAAAGCTATTTTCCCGTGCTTCAGTGATCGATGCCCCCTTTACTTCAGACACGGAAAAACCCAGAGAACGCTTCTCTTTCGACTTGCCCAGCGCCGTTACCACCACATCCTTCAATTGCTCTGAAGATGCCTGCAATTTAATGTCGAGTACCGTTTGGTTGGTTATGGGCACCTCCTGTGTTTTGTAACCCAGGAAGGAAAATACCAGCGTAGCCGGTGTATTAACCACAATAACGTAGTTACCGTTATTGTCGCTTTGCATTCCCTTGCTTGTGCCCTTTACGCCGATGGAAGCTCCCGGAATAGACTCATTAGTGGCTGCATCGGTAACTTTTCCTTTAACGGTGATGGCTGCGTTTTGTGCAACAGCATTGTTACTAAAGATCAGCATAAAAACCACCGGCACGGCGATAATTTTAAAAAGAAACTTAAGTTTTTGAGTGTAGAAGTTTTTTTTCATAGTGTGAAATTAACGATGAAAACAGATCGGTGAATTGGATTAAGGCGTTAAAACAGGTACCGTGACAAGCGAATATCAAAGGAAAGGCTTTATTTTTATACTAAAACCACTCCTGAGGGGGCAATATTTGCTTAGTAAAAAATGATACAATAGCTAATATAAGAAATAAACCAATTGTAAGCTATTTAATTGAGTGGAAATTATTTTTCGTTGAGCGTTTTGCATTAAGGAATGGGTTGGCCAACAATCACGACACATGAATTGTAATTTGGTAACTCATGCTAAACGAACAGAAAACAAAACGCGCGGATGCCCGACCGTCCGGATACTGCATTGTTTAATTTTTTGCCTGTTTTTGTAATTGGCATCATAAAAGAGCAATAACATTTAAAAACATTATTGCTCTTTTATGGTGTTGTTTGTTAGATAGATAGAAGCCATCACCGCAGCGAATCCTGAACCAGGTCGCCATAAGTTTTCTGAAACGCGGGGAACATGCCTATGATACTTTCCACCTGGGTACTCTCAATATTCTCAACCATCGACCTGGTAACAAATTTTACATCGGTGACACCAATTGCCTTAGTAAGCTCTGTTGCAAGTATCCTGGCTGCCGCATATCTTTTATCGGTTTTGGGGACAGCCCGTAACTGGTTAGCCAGGGCCGTAGTTTTATCAAGGAACAACTTAGCCTTTGCCGCAGGAATATCCGAAGGACTCCTCCGCGCATTTTTTGATGCCTTTGCCAAAGTTGGCGAAGGCGGATTTGCGAGATACTTATTAATATCGCCAGTGAGCATTGGTTCACCTATTTCATATTTCGATAGTGGGTTGTCAGGTTCGTTCACCAGTATTTCCTGCCGCAGTACACGTTCGCGACCCTTTATGCCTGTTCCTTCGGCAAAAACTTCATAACGCACCGAATTCAAAAATTCAACGCCGGGGTGTTTGCTGCCAAGGTAGCGTTCAACAGTAACCACCAACTTAAATGTTACCCCCGGCTTGGGTGTTCCAAAATCGCCTATATAAGCCTCTATGCCATTCAGCTGCAATTCGTGATTCAGTTTCCACGGGCCGAAGAAAATACCGTAAGGGCTTTCGTGCCCTACGTTTGGCCCAATGGCATGTAACCTGTCAAACCCATTTACACCATCCGGGAGTCCGTAAGCAGTCGCCCCGCCGGGGATAGCCTTTTCCTGGTAATTATCGCGGATGGTTGTTTGGCCGAGAGAAGTTTCAATTTGTGTTACATCTGTACTAAGCCTTTTGGCGATGCCTGCTGTGCCGCCTTTATCTACATACCTACGTGACTTGCCCACTTTAAGCTCACTATGAAAATCAGCATCTGTTGGCTTAAACACCCTCAAACGTTCGACCTCCAGCTTTTTAAGCTGATCCTCCAAAGGTTTAACCTTATCAACAAGCATTTTAGCCCTTTCGGTCGGGTCGGCTATTTTCATCTTTTGTTCCAGCTCAAGCAGTTCGCTCTTCAGATTTTTATTTTCATCCAAAACTTCCTGGTAGGTGCTCAACAACTGTTCGCATTCCGAACAGCGGTATATCTTGCCATCTTTAGCAACCGTTAGTTTATGCTCGCCATCGGCAGTAGGGTGTGTAATTTCTTGTGTGATATCTTCGGTATGATGGGCCGGTATTTTTTCTTCCGTTTCCGGCACGCCAAACGTTTTGTCAAGGCTCCGGTCCATATCCTCATCTGTTATCGGTGCCGATTCATGCACATTTTCGGGCATCAGCATTTTATTACCAATTCCGTGTTGGTCGGCCTCCAGCGATCGTTTGTCTGGGTTCCAGGCAGCGTCGTTACTTTGCGCATTTTCCTGGAGTTTTGGCAGCAGACCGCCTACTTCCTTCACAAAATGCTCGTGCATGGCTTTTATGTACGACAGATCTTTAGCATTGATACCCTGCAACATCCCCCTGCTCTTGGTATTTTTATAAATTTCCATCGAAGCCTGGTAATACATTAAAATAAACGGTTCAACGTGTACGCCGGCAGTGGTACTTGCCACAATAATGCGGCTGATATATTTATACATTTCGTACTCCCTGATGGCCATCTCCACGTTGCCGCCGGCAATGTGGATAACGTGTTCTATCATTTCAAGGTTGGCCATCACACTTTGGTACGCCTCATGCCCCTCAACTGCCACACCGCGCACAACATGGCGGCCGGCTCCAGGTGAAATATAAGCTTCGGTTGTGCGGAAGTTGGCCTCCATTTGCATCAGGGTTATCTTCTTGTCAAGCTCAACCACTTTTTGCTTGTAATCGGGGTCGCTTTCCGATAGTTTACTTTTTTCATTAACCAACTCGTCAATTGCAAGCAGCAGCGTTTTTACTTTCTCCTGTGAAACAGCAGGTGTTTCCATGGCAAGTTTTCTGATCTGGCTGCGTTGTTCTTCAGGTAAGTAGGCCATTAATTTTTCTATCCTGGCTTTGCTTGACGGCTCGGCTCCGGCATGCTGCAGCATTTTAGCAAAATTTAAAGTGGCTGCCTTATTACTTATTTCCCGTTGTAATTTCCCAAAGGAGTCTGCGTCCATAAATTTGCGCGCGTTTTCGTACATAAACAGGCGTTCAGCCTCGCTGTAGAAATTCATCCGGAGTAACTGCGACCATTCATCTTTGTACGTATCCTTCATGTATTTCTCAGCATCTATAACCTTTTTACCGGCGTCCTTCCCATTGGCGGCAAGGTCAATATCGCTGCTGGCGTGTGTGCTCGCCTTCGGATCAGAAAGTACAAGTCCAAATTTTTCATTTAAATCCTTAACAATCTTTTCCCTGTATTGCCCCAGCCCCTTAATGGCAACAGCTGCCAGATCGTTCTGCTGTGCTTCCAGGTACATTACAAGGTCGCGCCAAACGCCATGCGTTTCCAGCAGCTTCCCGATAACCGACATGTCGTTATCCAAAATGCCTTTCTGATTTTCAGGCTTATTCAAAAACTCTTCGGCTCTTGCATTGCGTATGGCAGGTGTTTCCTTTACAGGGTGCGGCTCAGTCACCTTTTTAATTGCAGCCACTGCACCTATAATGGTGCCCCCGTCTTGGTTTTTCTCATCCTTATCCCCAGGGGCGTCTTTATCTTTTTCGTGCTGATTTTTCTTTTCGGAGTTCTTTTCCTGCTCTTTTTCTTCCTTATTTTTTTCCTGTTGCTCCTCTTCCTGTTTATTCTTCTGTTCGTTGTTTTTTTCCTGATGCTCTTTTTCTTTATTTCGTTTTTCCTTTTCCTTGTTTTGCTTTTCGCGCTGTTCCTTTTCCTTCTGATTTTTCTCATGCTCTTTTTGCTGCTGATGCGATTCGTGGTGCTCTTTAACCGCTTCCACTATTTCAGCCGCATGCTGCATAAAAATATCGTTGAATGATTGCGTAACCAGCCTTGCCCGCCTGTTCCTGGCCTCGGCGTGGCTTATCCGGCCGTTAGCTTCGTCATTCTGGGTTTCTATAAAGTTTCTTACAGATTCCATAGTACCCATTACATAATTAAATTTATTTAAGCCATGTTCAGCAATTTCGGCAGCCTTAGCCATGTTACCCGCCATTTTTAATTTCGCCGACCATTCGGCAACGTCTGCTTCACCTTCAACTAAAAGATATATCTCTCTTGTTTGGATAAGCTTGGCGTTGGCCAGGTGGGTAACTCCCGAAGCTACAAAAGCAAGTATATTTACCAGGTCCATCACAAAATTTAAATCCGGCTCGAAAGTGTGGTTGCTGATACGATGGAAAATTTTTGCGGCCGAAACAGCGGCGCCCACGCCGGCGGCAACTACGCCAACACCTGGCACAAACAGCCCGAGTATCGCCAATACCTGCAGCAATTCATCCAGCCGCTCGCTGGCCTGCGCGGTATCACGCGGATTACACCGAAGAGTTATCGGTTCGGTAATACCCAATCCCGACGATTCGGGGATACGCACGACCATGTAACCCCTACCATAAGGGAAGTGGCCGGCAAATTCGTTCAGGGCCCTGCGTGTTGCAATCGCCCTGGTTTCGCCATACATCGCATGTTCGTCTCCATCGGCGGCGCCAACATCCGATACCTGCATCTGGTAACCCAATTTAAACGACTGGTAGCCCAATTGGCCAATCTCTATCAACAGCGGTATAGTTCGGCCATCTTCTTCGTTTACAAATACCGCCTGGGGCCGCACAATGGCCTGGCCGCTATCACTCATTTCGCGTTCGCGGGCGGCAGCGGTGCCCAGCCGGTCCCGCAGGGTTTCAATTTCTTTTTTTAGGTCTCTTATTTTATAATAATTTGTTGCAGGGTCTTTTTCCAATTCCTCCAGTTCATGCTCTTTTACCTGTAGCTGCCGGGTAATTATTAACCCTATTGTGCCACTAGCGGCAAGCGTTCCCTGGCCTAATATTTTTAACTCCTCTTCAATTTTTTGCCTTGCATCATCGTTACCAGTGGCAAGGGCTTTAAGCTGATCCTGGCGGGTTTTAATTTGCTCGTCGAGGAAACTGCGGTTTGTTTGGGCGGCTTCCTGCACTTTCCATTCCAGTTGCATGCGGATATCGGCCAGCTTTGAGGTTTCCTTTTCATTACGGTAAGCCAGCAGCAAGTTCAGGATAGCAGCCTGCAAGTCCTCGTCCTGATTTTTTAACTCTTTTTCGGCGTGTTCCTTAATCTCTTTTACGGCAACCACTTTTACAGCAAGGCTTGACAGGTGTACAATATCGTTTTTGGGCCTCGGCTGGGCAACGCAACGCACCAGGTAAAAACCCTCGGCATCCGGGAACGGTATCTCACGTTCATAGTCATGATTGAGGTCGAAAACGGCAGGGATGGATTGCACTAAAAGGCCACCGTAACTCATAATAGTGTGAATATCCGTTGTGGCCAGGTTAAAAGTATTTACCAGTACCGATCGTATGGCAGCGCCGGAGGTGCCATCCTGCGAATCCAGCGGATTCATCAGATCATGTAAAGCCTGCTTGCGGTCTTCTTCCAGGTTTTTGCCTATCCTGTCTGCTTTTTGGCCAATTGCAGCAAATTTCGAAACACCATTTTGCCCGCTGTTCATGCGCCTGCTTTTCTCATCCAGTTCCTTTTCGCCGGCAGTTTTTCCGGTATCGGTTGGCTTAATGTGCTCCTTCAATTGCAGTTTTTGCAATTCAGTTTTCGCATCACGCTCGCTTATTATCTTTTTATACAAATCGGTTATATTAATAACCTGCCAGGCGTATTCGGCTCCTCCGTAGGCCTCGGCCGCCGAACCCAACAGTGTGCGGTCAAAATCTTCGTAGTGCAGGCGCATGGTATAAGCGGCCATACTGTTGCGTACCATTATTTCGGGACCTACAATATCGGCACGATAAGCAGGACTGTTTGGTTGCAAGCCGTCTTTGCGCGTCCACCCCAAATCTTCATTCAACCCGTTTTTGCCTACCTTATTAAGGCTATCTTTTGATTTTTCTATTTTACTGATAATTTCTTCGCCAATGGTTACCGCGTAACTCTGTTTTTCTTCTACACTTTTTCCAACCCAGCTCTTTTTATTTACACGCTCCTGCACAACAATTCTGCCTTTATCAGTTTTCTTTTCGGCCTGAATCATGGATACATCGTCTCCTTCGGCCTTTTGAACAGCAACTGATTGATAAGGAATTAATTTATCCGGCTTATTTACGTAAGCTTTGGCTGCGTATACCGCTTCAATGGCGGGGCGCAGTTCCTTATCAAGCCATGGCTCCGGCGCCAGGAAGCGCCCGCCATCACCGCCGCCGCCGTCTTCACCGCCCTTTCCGGTTTGGTCAAATACGTTATACGGCACCAGCTCAAAAGGTACAACGCGTGCGCTGTCCTTTGCCAGCCAATCGCCCGCGTTGCGCAAATCGGGCATTTTTTGAGGTTCACCACTGGGTACGCCAATTAATATAGTTTTTTCAACTTCCTTTACACGGAATAATGCATATTTATCTTTATCCGGATTGATGTCGGCTGCGGGCGGCGCCGTAACGGTGTATTTGCCGGGCCGTAAAAACTTATTGTCGGGCAAATGCAGCGGGAAGGATACCGTTCCTTTTTCAAAAATGAGCGATACCTGGAAGTCAAGCGACTCCCCAACATTTGTTTCAACAAGCAAAAGCTTTTTAAAGTCGCCTTTATCCGGGGCCTGGGTTTCCCTTTGAATATACGCTGAAGGGCCTGATTGCTGTAGCACGTGGGTAAGCTCATGTGCCAGCAAGCGTTTACCGCTATCCGTTTCGGGTTGATACTGGCCGCTGTTAAAATAAATGTTGTTGCTCACCGCAAAAGCCTTTGCATTTAAAGCCTGGTTTAATTGTGTCGATTCTTCACCGCTGTGTATTTTCACATCACTAAAATCAGCTCCAAACCTGCTTTCCATAAAGTTTTTTGTGTCGCTTTGCATTGGGCTACCACCGCCCATGCTGGATTTTATCCTGCTGGAAACGGAATCACTTGCGCTGCTTGCACCATCACTTTTTGCCTGTACCAATGGCGAAATCTGCTGCGAATGGGGTTTAAGCTGAACGCGCTCATCGTCCTGAGCGCTGCAACCACCGCCGCACCGCTGGATAAATGGCGTTACGCCGGCCGATATTGGTTTAAGTTGAACGTGCTCATCGTCGTAATCATCAACATACGCACAGGATGCCGGATGTGGCGAAAATGGCTTCAGCTGAACATGATCATCGTCATAATCGCCGCATGTGGAGCACCGCTGAACAAAGGGCGTTATTTGGCTGGCCAACGGTTTTAGCCTTACTTGTTCATCAACGGCATTGGAGCCAGCAGAACGGCTACGTTCCGAAAAACTGCTTTCGGGCATACGCATCACCTGCTCGGCCATTGCATCGGCCTCGTGTTCCATGGGATCATCAGGAGCACCAACAGAAAGCTTTAACTGAACCGGGAAACGGTCTATCAGTTCAGGCTCTGCCTCATTCGTCTCCTTCAAAGGCTTAACTTCGTTAGTAACAGCCGCCGGGCTGCTTTGGGGCTGATTGGCTATTGCGGCGTTTTCGTGCATTTTATTTAACAGTATTTATTAATCAATTTCCGCTTAGGATATGTCGACAAATCATTTAATATAATCAAAGTTTGGATATTCTTTTACAAGCTGTTTTTTTACGTCGGCAGGCAGACCTGTAATGGCGCTACCCGAGCCGAATTTTGTGATCCGCTGGCCATTTGCCTTTGAAGGGACATCGGATTTTGAGTTGTAAATAAATTGAACCGTGAGCGAAACCCGATAGATGGCTTTTTCTTCCTGGATAAGAAAATCGTCGAAATGCTCAATTTCCTCAACATGGATAGCACCAGCATCAAACTGCTCCTGTATAACTGCTTTATCATCGGCAGGCCTGTCAAAATCGGTGATGCTGTCGTCAGTTCTGTTGTGCAACCCTGCCCTATCGTAAAACGGACTCTCTTTCCCAACTGAATCAATTTTGTAGTTAATATTCTTGGGGTCAGTTGTAAGGTCCATTGTACCAATTATACTTGATACGCCTGACTTGGCCACCTTTATTTTGGTATTGTCTTTTTGAGTAGCAATAACTTCGCTCCAAATGGTTTGTATATAGTGCGATTCACTGGCCTTGGCCCCCTGGTAACCGATAGAAAAACCATCGACCGACAATGGGTTTTTCGGTTGCCCGGCTGGCACTTTTTGCCTGTAATCAACCCCGGTATGAACAGAAACAACACCGCCGCCAACCTTTGCATTGTGATCTTCGGTACCGGGGTTATCCGCGTCAACCAAGGTAAAATAAGTTGCGGCGGGCGGCGCATTAAGCAGAAAAAGAGCCCTGTTCAGGTTGGCTGCGCTCACCTTCTGCCTGATGTCTGCTTCCAGTTCGCTTGCATACTCCTTTTTGTAATTCGATTTCAGCAATGCCGTTTTCGCCGGGTCGCGGCCCATACCGTCAAGCAAAGTTAGTAAGGCCGGCTCATCCACTTTGGCCGCTGTGAGGCCATCATGCAATTTCTTTGATAAATCCTTTGCATCACTATCGGGCGAACGCCTGATTGTCGTTTCACTATCAGCCTGCTTTGATCTCGATTGCTGTAAAGTGTGTGTTAACTCATGCGCCAGTAAACGCCTGCCTGTAGCTGTTTCGGGCCGATACTGGCCGCTGTTAAAGTATATGTTGTTCCCGACGGCAAATGCTTTGGCATTTAATGCCTGGCTTAGCTGGGCTGATTGGGCGTTATCATGAATTTTTACATCGCTAAAATCGGCGCCAAAACGGTTTTCCATAAAGCTCCTCGTTCCGCCACTGATTGTTTCGCCGCCGTTAATACTTGAATTTATTTGTCCCGAAACTGAATCGCTCACCGCAGTTTCGCCGTGGCTTTTTGCCTGTATAAATGGCGATACCTGGCTGGCCAGTGGTTTTAAATGAATATGTTCATCATCGTAATCGCAGCCAGAGCAGTTTGACTTCTGCTGAATAAATGGCGTTTCGGGCATTCGCATCACTTTATCAGCCATTGCATCAGCCTCGTGTTCAAGCGGGTCATCAGTAGCGCCCACAGATAGTTTTAGCTGGATGGGAAACCGGTCTGTTAATTCTGCTTCCGGATAGGGTTGATGTTCCTGTAGTGCCAAAACATCGTTAGCGGCAGCGGTGGGGCTGTTTTGGGGCTGCTGCGCTATTGTGATATTTTCGTGCATGGTGATGTTCTGTGCTTAGGTAAAATTTATTCCGTTCTCCCGGCTCAAAAGGGCGTTTTGTTTGCATTGGGCGTCCGTCAACGTCCGTTAATGGTTTTATTTAATTTATCAACTATGGGCTTGTCAACCACCCACTTTCCGGGTGCCTGGGTTTCAATCCCATTCTTATCTACTTTCTTTTTACCGTCAACCCAAACCTTAAAAAATAAATCATCGCCGGCCTGTATAGCTCCTGCCCATTGATGACCTTCAACAGCAGCGTAGGTTTTTTGACGTTCGGCAACGCTGATACTTTTAAAAACGGTGTCAACCATCTCGCGATCAGGGGCTTCACCATCACTAATCATCCCTTTAATGAATTTAACCCGCTGTTCGGAAGTCATGCCTGAAAGGCTTTCGGTAGTGCTTCCTGCCGCAGCGTTAGCAACCAGTTCCGACGCCACCTCGCGGGGGGCCGATCCCGTCCACATATCATGGGGAGCCCAGTTTATTATATCCAAAACGCCTGCCTTGGGGTCTGCCTGCAACTTAGCCACAAAGCCAGTTAAATAAGAAGTTCGCGGGGAGTTAACCGCTGTTGCCGTAGCAGGGAAGCGGTCGCCGAGCGCTGTAAGTTGAATAGCTATCGACCCTCCCTGCACCAGTCTCGAAATCACCTGGCCTACGGTATCGCCTTTACTGCCTAAAAACTTCTGGTCCCATAGTGTGCTGATATCCGCCGCCTTCCAGTTTTGCGAAGGCTCACTTTTGTCGGGCTCGGGTATTTGTGCCTGGGCAGCATATTGGTCGCCAACACCGCCGGCGGCTTTACGCACTGCGTCAAAAAGATCAGCGTCGGCTTGCGCCGTAGGCACATTCTTACCATTTTCGTATGCTTTTGCAATGTCATTATTGCCCGCATTTATAGCCGCAATCGCCAGCTTTTCCGTCCCTCCCTTGTCAATGTTCTTATCGCCAAATACCTTACCGCCGCCTGTAATGTTCAGTCCATTTTCGTTGTCAAAGTCATGATACACGCTGGCAACAAGGTCTCCAAGCGTCACAGCCGGTAAGGTGGGCGCCATAGCCTGTACCTGTTGCAATATTTGAGTATATCCATAATGAGTAGTAATCATGGTCCCTCCCGTCATTACAATGGCTGTGTCGAGCGCTATCTTGTGTTGCAGGTTAAACCAAAATAGTGGATATTTTTTTCCCCAGTACTCCCTGATAGCGCCGATAGGTGTGCGTAAGTGCCCCGCCGAAAAAGAATCTGTCAGGAAGTGTTGTGCTGCAGCCTCGTTGGCCATGGCCATATCAATACTTGATTTTGCGCGCCCGGCCGCATCGGCCATCTTAATGGCAATTTCATGATATTTAACATAATTACTGCCCGAACTATTTGCTGCAGGAATAGGCTTACCCTTTTTATCGCGCCCGGCGGGAGCAACAAAATGCCCCATATTAGCCGCCCCGAGTTTCTGGTAGCGTTCAAACACGGTACTTTTTACATCGTCAGAAAAAGTATAGCCCGCGTAAATGCCGCCCACCTCAAAACGCGGGTCTTTTGTGCCGGCGAAACGCTTGGTTGGGTCTTTTTCAGCTCTCATCTCCCATATGCGCGGATCCTGCAGGCCCCACAGCACTTCGTCGCTGGTGCCAACTTTTTGCCCCTTATTACCCGGGATAGCGGCCAGCCTAAAAAGATCTTCGGGCATAAACACATCGCCGCTTAAGGCAATGATATCGCCATGTGTCAATTCAACCTTATCGGTTGCGGTACCGATGTTGTAGGTAGCCTTGTTGGTAGCAACATCGCCCAGGTTCTGGTGCTCTTCAGATGCAAATCGTTGTACCGCCGTACTTTGAGGCACTCCCGATCTATTTCTTCCCTGCTGCACTACATGACCAAGCTCATGTGCCAGTAAATGTTTTCCTGAATCTGATTGTGGCTGATACTGCCCGTTGTTAAAATATATATTATTGTTTATAGTGAAAGCCTTCGCACTTAACGCCCGGTTCAATTGTGCGGATTCTTCGCCGGCATGTATCTTTACGTCGCTAAAATCGGCCCCAAAGCGGCTTTCCATAAAACGCTTTGTATCGCCCGGCATTGGGTTGCCGCCACCCATACTTGATTGTATCCGGTTATAAACAGCACTACCCACCCTACCCGCACCATCGCCCTTTGCCTGGATAAACGGAGAGCCCCGGCTATCCAATGGTTTCAGATGAACATGCTCATCATCATAATCGCAGCTTGAACAAGAGCCTGCTTTACGCTGAATTAACGGTGTTTCGGGCAACCTCATTACCTTATCAGTCATTAAGCCGGCTTCATCCTCCAAATGGTCATTGGTTTCTCCGGCCGCTAACTTGCGGTGGACGGTTGCCGCTGCTGGCATTGTTGCTGAATTTTTTGCAGCTGGACTGTATCGGAATCTTTTCATAGTTGCCCTGTTTATCAATCAAACCAATGACGCGCAGATGCAGTATCCACGGCCAACCTTATCAGCAGGCTTTCGATTTAATACGCTATTGATCGTCTTTGTGCATCGATCGTGATGTTTGATCATGGATAAAAAATTATCGTCAAAATTGTCCGCCTACTCCAATTCCACCCTGAAACCCTACAGCGCTTGTCCATGACGAGCCCCGCTGAGTGGTGGGAGATAAAAATGATCCAACAATCGACCCGTTAAGTATAACCTGGAAAGAACCGATATTGAGATTTACCTGCCCGCCCACGCTTGGCTGAAGTAAAAGGCCGACAAAAACAGTGCGGCTGGCCATTGGTATATCAACCCAATTAGTCCCTAACCCACCGGCAAGCTGACCGAACAAGCTTGCCTGCACATTTGCCCATTGCCCCGTAGGCAGTTGAAATTCGTTTCCTAAATTCCATACATACTGTAATTGTGCAGCTCCGGTCAGATTTTGGAAAATATCAGCCGCTGTTGCTGAGGGGCCAGTACCGAAATTAAAAAGCGCCAAACTGCCCTGGAGCGTCAACTCAAGTCCGCTGCTGCCTGCCTGGTGGAATCTAAAATTGCGGCCGGCAGAAAACTGGAAACCATGCTGCCAGGGTGACCCTCCGGGCGCGCTTGTGGCCAAAGTGTACTGCGGCGTATAAAGGAACTGAACTATTGTTTGCCAGCGCGTGAGCTCAGCCTCGCGCCTTTTTTCGTTATAATATTGCCAAACCTGCATCCAAACGTTGGGCCGTTCAACCGTGGCATCGGTTTGATGAAGCACATTGGTTGTATCTGTAGTAATTTGATCAAGAGTAGACATTTGCCCGCCGTAATATGCACGTCGCGCACCGCTTGCCGTCGATGCGCTATCGGCTACTATGGGCAATCCAAAGTTTTCCGTGTCGAGCCAAGCCCTAACCCTGCTACGAAGATCCTGGGTTTGATGCTGCGCGGGTTGCACCGCCTGCTGGGCCGGTTGCGCAGGCTGTGCCGGCTGCTGTGATTGAGCAGGAGGTGCTGCCTGCGGCGGCGCCGGTGCGTTTGCTTGTGGAGCCGCCGGTTGTGCCGGCAATGCGGGTTGCGCCGGTGCGTTTGCCTGTGGAGCCGCTGGCGGTGCCGGCGGGGAGGGTTGTGCGGGCACGTTTGCTTGCGGTGCTGCCGGCTGTGCCGGTGGAGCTGGTTGCGCCGGTGCGTTTGTTTGTGGTGCCGCCGGTTGTGCCGGTGGCTGCGGAACGGGCTGGCTGGTGTTGTTGCGAGGTGGGTGCCGCTGTATTTTCCTTTCTACGGAGCCGGATTGCTGCACCACATGGGTGAGTTCATGCGCCAGCAAATGTTTTCCCTCGGGGTTTTCGGGGGCATATTTCCCGGAGTTAAAATAAACATCGTTGCCTGTTGTGAATGCCTGTGCATTTAAATCCTTAGACATTTGTACGGCATAGTCGCCAGTGTGTATCCTCACATTCGAGAAATCGTTACCGAAGCGGCTTTCCATAAAACTTTTCGTACGATCAGCCATAGCGCTTCCACCTCCCTGTGTAGCAGAAATACCATCGGTCACTGCGTTGCTTACAGTACCGCCATTTTCGCTTTTTGCCTGTATAAAGGGAGTAACCTGAGCCGATAGCGGCTTAAGATGGACATGCTCATCGTCATAATCGCAGCAGTCGCTTGATGCCTTGCGCTGCACAAGGGCATTTTCAGGCATCCGCATCACTTTATCGGCCATGGCATCGGCTTCATGCTCCAGCGGATCATTTGGCGCACCTACTGAAAGTTTTAGCTGAACGGGAAACCGGTCAACTAACTCATGTTCATTAATCTCCTGAACGGGCGCAACTTCATTAGCCGCAGCAGTTGGGCTGTTGTGGGGCTGCTGAACTATTGAAGTATTGTCGTACATCTGTTTGTTGCTTAAAAATTATTGCCTAATTAAAATTGCCCACCCAGCCCAACGCCAAACTGCACCCCAACGGAGTTTATCCATGATGATTTAGGCTGATAGGTAGGTGACAGGAATGACCCGACAAGCTGACCGTTAAAAATTACCTGAGCCGAACCAATGTTTAAATTTACTTGCCCACCGGCTGCCGGCTGAATCAAAACACCCAAATAAACCTTGCGTTCGGCACCCTCGTCGGTCCAGTTGCTACCAACCCCTGCAGCAAGCTGACCAAAAAGACTGGCCTGGATGTTTGCCCACTGGTTGATGAAAGGCACGCGGAAATCGTGGCCCAGGTTCCAAACATATTGTGCCTGGGCTGCCAGCATTAAATTTTGAAACGCGTCGCCAGCGGTTGCCGAGGTGCCTGTCCCCAGGTTAAAAAGGCCTAAGCTGCCCTGATAAGTCATTTCAAATCCGTTGGCGCCAGCCGGGTGATACCGACGGTTTCCGCCTACCGCAAGTTGAAAACTGTGCTGTGTAGTAGCCGGCGGCTGATTTGTAGCTAAGGTAATTTGGGGTGTATACAACCCCTGCACAACAAGAGTCCATTTTTTATTTTCTGCTTCCTCCTTTTTCTCGTCATAGTAAGCCACAATTTCTGCTCTAACTTGCGCTTCATCATTTTTTGATAAATGAAGGCTAAGCACTGTATCGCTGGTTACATTCTCAATTGTCCACAAACGGTTTTTATAGTGCACCCGCCTCTCATCCTTCGGCTTAGCCGAGCTATCGGCGGCCATAGGAATATCAAAATCGCGGGAATCGAGCCATGCACGCACTTTGTCTTTCATGGTAATTACCTGTGGCGGTTCGGCAGGTTGCTTTTCGGGCGTATGGGCGGGTTGTTCGTCTTGCTTATTTGCGGGCGGCCCAATGGGCTTTGCCGTTTTATTATCAGGCTGCCGCTGAATTTTCCTTTCAATGGAATTAGATTGCTGTAAAACATGTGTGAGCTCATGCGCCAGTAAATGATTTCCATCCGAAGCGCCGGGCGCATATTTGCCTGTGTTAAAATAAATATCGCTCCCTACCGTAAATGCCTGGGCATTCAATTGGTTGGACAGTTGCGCCGCATATTCGCCGGTGTGGATTTTCACATCCGAAAAATCGACGCCAAAACGGCTTTCCATAAAGCTTTTTGTTGCGCCGGTCATCGGGCCGCCACCACCCTGCGTTGCCTTTATACCGTTAGTAACTGCCGGGCTGGCCATGCCCCCACCATCTCCTTTTGTTTGTATATATGGCGACACCTGGCTACCCAGTGGTTTAAGCCGAACATGTTCATCATCAAATTCACCTGCCGGCCCGGCCGCCTTGCGCTGAACTAATGAATTTTCCGGTATCCGCATCACCATATTGGCAGTGGCATCGGCCTCTTTCTCCAACGGGCTTTCATTGTTGCCTATGTTTAATTTACGCTGAACGGTTGCAGCGGCAGCTTCGTTCGCTGAACTTTCGGTAGTCGCCTTATATCTGTACCTTCTCATGACCGGTTAAATTAATTTTACTGCAAAAACTGCCGGCCGGGTGGTCAACAGTTTTAAAAAATAGTCTGATTGCTCTGTCAAAGAGTTTTTCCCTCTTTTTTGAATTCCTTTTTTACCCCTTGCAAAATATCGTCAACAGCAATTGTTTTATCGCCCCTGTTTAAAGCCATTAATGATGAGTAATGAACAACATTCATGATGGCACCGCCTGAAAGCTCATGCTGCCGCGCTATTTGTTCCAACTCACTGTCATCAGGTGGTGTACATACTTTGCTGAATGCGTTTTTCCAAATCAACAGCCTTTCCCGGCTTTGCGGTTTCTGAAAATGAATAATTGAATTTAAGCGCCGCGTAAACGCTTCATCTACATTGTTACGCATATTGCTGGCCAATATCACCAGGCCGGGGTAATCCTCCAGTCGCTGCAGCAAATAGGCCACTTCCTGGTTGGCATATTTGTCGTTCGAATCGGATATCGAGGTTCTTTTGCTAAACAGCGAATCGGCCTCATCAAAAAATAATATCCAGTTTTTATTCTCGGCCTTTTTAAAAACTTTCTCCAGGTTTTTCTCGGTTTCACCAATGTATTTGGATACCACCATCGATAGGTCAATACGGTACACATCCAACCCAAACAATTTACCCAAAAGCATTGCGGTTAGTGTTTTGCCCGTGCCCGGCGAACCGTGAAACAGGGCTTTATAACCAGGCTTCAGCTTTTTGTTCATTCCCCATTCGTTTTGAAGGATTGGCCCGTATTGAAGCCAGATGCGTATCTCGTCCAGTTGCTGCCTGGTGTACTCATCAACTACTAAATCGTCCCACTCCATTCCTGTGGTTAATCTTTTGGCCGGAAAATCAGGACTGAACTGTGGTTTACGCAAATTGCCCGAGGTAAAAAAATCAACATACTCATCGGTAACGGTTATGGTACTGCTGTAAAAAGGCTCAGAGCTGCTGCCCTGGTCCAGTTGAAGTATATTGTGGGCCAGCAAAACATGATCAGGCTCGAACAAACTGTTCACTTTAAAACGATAGGCCAGGTCATTACCTGCCAGTAAAAACATGGCTGTTTCAATAGTAGGTATAAAGCCGCTATGCCGGCTGCCTTTTACGCCGCCAAATTCGGTATAACCACGCCCGAGCGCTTTGTTAACCGAAAAAAAAGGGTCCAAAAAATTGGGCTGTACATACGGAATAAGCGCGAGTATCAGCAGCAGCCTTTCGTCGGTATTTAATTTGTAATAATTTACAAAATCGGCATAAACGGAGTGGTCGTTACTAAGGTCAGGAACCGGGGCATCGGCTAAAATATAGCCAACGCCAGCAATGGGTTCTTGTCCGGCAGGATTGCCTTCGCCTGATTTATCGCGCGGAAAAAAATCCTGAAGTCTTTTGTTAACCACATTTGCAAACCAGGTAATTTCGCGCGTAAGTGTATCGGCATTGCGGTTTAGCACGCTCACTTCGGGCTTTGCCTGTTCAACTTCGGCGGGTTTTTGATCGATATTTTTTTTTGTCTTCCCCATATCTTTAATTTACCATTCAACAAAAATCAAATCCCGGGTCCATACCAAACTTATAGTCGAAAAGCCCCAGGGTATACTGTCCAGCAATACGTCAAGGGTCTTTCTTTCAACCTGTAAAAGCCAGCCATTTTCCTTTCGGGTCAGCAGACCATCGCGTTTTATAAAACTTTCGCGCAAGCCATCAATACTGGTATTTTTGAGCGCACTCCAGTGGGTTATTACCGCTTTCAAAAGCGATTCGGATTCGGCTATCTCCCCATCAGTTAAAACTATATCCAAAGGCACAGGCGTGTCGGGCGGCAAACCGCATAATATTTTTTCGAAGACTAGCGAATATTCCGGCGATGTCTTCTGCCCCGTAGCCAGGAACCTCAACAAGTGTACTGCTCTGACTGTTGATTCTGTGTCTTTCCATTCGTTGCCATCCAGCAAATTCAGGTGCGTAAAAAAGGGCTTTAAAAAAGGTGCAAGCAATACAATGCCGGCGTACTTAACTGAATATTTTTGAACATCCTCTGCAGCAGGTTCGGTTGTACTAAACTGTATTACAGGGTCAATTTGTGCGGGCTGTTTGGGCCCGGCAGAAACTTCCGTTTTTACCTGGCTGATGCCGGTGATACTGGCCAGTTCGGCAGTTGCCATATCTGCAAGGGGCTGGTTTGTTTTAAAAACCTCGCTGATGTGCGACAGCAATACTTGTTGTAAAGCGTTAACGCTCCCGGTATAGGCAAATATAGTTGGTGCGTTTTTGATGATAATATCAGTGATGTTGCTAAACTCCTTCTTAATTTCCGCATCGACGAAATCGACTGCGGAGCCGCCCGCTGTGGTTAACTTATTAATAATTTGCGCCACCCAGCTCAAAAGCACTTCATGTGCTTTTTTAAGGTCTTCGGATAAATTGATAACCGCCTCTTTCGATGTTGCGCTGAACTGCCATGCAATCCGTTTCCATATATTTTCGTTGGATTTTACATGCAAAAAAAAGCTTTTCAGCACCTCCGCATGATTGAGGGACACATTGTTGAATATCTCGTCCAGGTTTACGGCGGCCTCATCGGCAAACCAGGGCAAAGTGCCATTGGTCAGAAAATACAAAAGCATTTCGGTATCCGACAGTAGCCGCGAAATCTCCCTGCTTTGCGGAGGGATAGCTGCCAGCTGTTTGGTCAGTTCGGTCCGGAGCTTTTGGCGAAATACCGATCTGAAATCGGTTCCGAAGGTATGGCGGCTGAACGAACCCATGTCCAGTTCTATCTTGTCAATCTTTATCGATTCATTTTCACCCACACTTTCAGAGCACACTTCATCAATAATCTGGGCAATCTCCTGTTGAACCGTTTGTGCAAAATTTTGACGCAGGTTTAGCGACAGCTCTTCATCAGGGCACAGCACTTCAAATTGCAACCGGTTTACCACATGTGTCATTTACCTGCATTTAAATTAGTCGGGACGGGGGCTGCATTCTCGTGTGTACAATCCTCGGGACAAAAGCCGCATGGCACCAATGAATTAATTACATCAACCAGTGGGTTTACCACAGAGTAATCGGGCACTTCTGTTTGTGCCATTTCAACCAGCCAGTCGCTGTAGGCTTTTTCAAAACGCTGCATTTCTTCAATGCCTATCCACATTACGCGTGTAATAACATGGGCCGGCGATTCGGATATGATGGTTTTTTCAACCAAATTCCTGAACGATGGATCGCGGAGGCGTTTTGGCCAGCAAGGCAAAACAACGGTGGTATGGAATGAATACGGATCAGTCGAGGCATCGCAGGGATAGCTATTGCAATACAAGTATAGCTGGTAGCCAAAGTAGTCCATCAATACAGCTATCTCTTTCTCAATATCAAAAGTGTCCGTGGTATCGGTGCTTTTGTTGAACAAGTAAAGGCTTTGCGCCAACACCGCCCCGTTTGCGCCGTTGATAATAAAACCATACTTGGCCGGGTTTTCGTTATCGGCAACTATCTGGTAGTTTATCCGCTCCGAACCAAATTCACACAAGTCCTTAATTCGCTGCACCAGGTCTTCATATTTTCTGAATTTTAGCATCATGGGGTTGGTGCCATCCAGATATACTTTTTGATAGAGGATGGATTTTGCAGGCAGAATTTCGCCCGGCTGCTTAACATTATCCTCCAATGCGGGCCTTACATATTGCAGCACCCATGGCATATTGTCGTAGCATTTTGCAGCAGGAATCCGGGTTATTTTTTTGATGAAAGGTGGCTCTGTAATTTGTTCGTCGTCGGCAGCGTTTAAATCGCAGCTGTTCAGGCAAATATTTAAAAAGCTAACTGCTTCGTCGCGCCCGGTTTCGTCAATCACTTCATCCATTTTAGGGCGCAGCAAAATGTGCTCAATCATGTGCATGCCTTCGTTGGCGTTAATATGCTTCATTAATTTCTCCAACTTATTGTAGGCTTCATCGCGGTCGCTCTTTTTTGAAAAGGTTTCGCTGGTGCCCAGCAATACAGCAGTTGCCGGGTCGGTGCTGTCATACAATTCAAACCAAAATTTACCTACCAGCCCTGCAGACTTGCGGCTGCGTGTTTTTATTTCGTCGCTGAATTTAAAATAGGTGCGGTCATCGGCATGCTCCAATATGTCTTCCATCAGCAATTCGGTGCAACAGCCATGCTTAACTTCAACGCTGGTAAAAATTACAGTGCTATTTTCAAGCGGATCAACAATTTTAATAACATTTAGGGGCACACCGTTTTTATTTAGCTTTTGTTTGGGCGGTAAGGTCGGATCGTCCTGTACCATCAACGGTTCGCTCATCAGGAATGAAGGAACAAGCGAGCGGCGGTTTACATTTTCAAACCCTAAAAGCCGCCCGATGCGGCGCTCGGCACCCGATATATTGCCCGAGTCCCAGGTATTAGGCAGTGCATAGTTATAAGCCCTGGCCCTGTCGCTACTGATACGTTCGTACTCCCCTTTTTTAAGTATCCGGGTTTTATCGCCAATTAATCTCGCATTCGCATTCTTTGGGTCCAGCCATTTCATCAGAGAATCATAATCGGTCAAGTCCTCACTAAAACGGGCCAGCATATGATCAAGAAAAACATTACGGCGGCTCCAGAATAAACTGTGATTTTCGGTAAGTCCCTCAATCACTTTTTCAAAATCTTTTACTATCAAATTAAAGTTTTTGGGGCCATGGTTGTTCTTATCAATCAGCAACTGGTTTAAATTCTCAATTTCGGTAAGCGCAGTTGTAAAATAGGTATGCCTTGGTTCGTCATCAAACGTAAACAGTTCGCGCAAATGGTTCAACTGAACCAGGTAATCTTTTAGTACCTGTTCAAAAAACAGCAGGTAGCCGCCCAGTTGAAGGGCTTGTGCGGTGCGGCCGGGGTCAGCATTGGCGGGGAGTCCGCCACGCTCACTTACGCCGTAAGTCATCGGCAACGAATAAGTAACCGGGTAATAATCCTCCAGGTTCATGTATTCGCCGTTCGGAACGGCAAAATCCAGCTCGGCGCCTATAAGCTTATATTTACGTTCAACGGCTTTCATGTTTGTGAAAAGCCTCAGCATTTTATCGGGTTTCCGGTCGCTGTTACTGCCGGTATAGTAGGTGATAAACTGACGTTCTTTGCAAAATAAAATCTGCGATTGAGCCGGCTGAATGCGCGCAATTTTACGTTCGCTTTGCAGAAAATCAATCCAGCGCTCAAAATATAAATTGTTCTTAGTATGGGTATCCGTAGCTCCGGTAAATGGCAGGTGCAGGTAGGTGATGCCCTTGATGCCCGGTATGTTGGCAATTTGAGATATCAATTCGGACAACATAATGTTGCGGAACAGGTCTGTTTTATCCAGGTCTGCCGAATCAATAAATCCGTGCTGCAAAGCAGGCCCTTCAAATATTTCGTCCACCTGGTAATTTTTATCAAGCATTTGCTGGATAGTGTAAAAGGGCACCGATGGTGTAAAATATTTATAAATGGTAAAAAATATCTGCGCCAAAACCAGGTCCGGGTCGGCATTTTCTTCCAGTACTATGGAGGCACCTATCCCAAAATCGTCGTATTCAACTGCCTCGATGCTTAAAAAATCTTCACATAAATTGCGGTTTGCGGCCAACTTGTCAATAACTAATTGGCGGATCTCTTCGCGTTTGCCACCATCAATAATATCTTCTTCATATTCCACCATTACATTGTACAAGCCTTCCAATTCTACAATTTCGGGAGGTACGTATGTTGGGTTTTGGGCATCGGCTATCTCCTCCAGCAATATATTTTTTTCGTCAGTTAAATGGGCTATCTCAGCTGTTAATTTATCCTGGGCAATATAATCGGTATCGGGCGGAGGTGGCAGGGCTGCCAGTGCGGCATTTTTCTTATCCAAATTTGCCTGTAATTTAGCCAGGGCTTTTTCCAGCTTTTTTAGTTTTTCCTGGCGGGCTATTTTTGCTGCAGAGACGGTTACCTGGCTTAGGCCTAATTTTCCATAGCAAACTTCTTCATGCTTATCTTCGCAGTCGCAATCATAATCCACCCGTTTTTCAAAGGCATTGTAATCAATCCAGATAGGCACCTCATAATCCTTGCTAATGGTTAGCCATGCGTTACGCACACCTTCAATATCAATGATCAGTTTACGATAATCGTCAATAGTAAGGGCGCTGTTGTGCAAAATATGTTTTGCTGTATAAAAAATCTCTTTCCAGGTATTGTTAGTCAATTGCTCGGGCGCCAGTAGATCTTTAATGTCAAAGTCAGTACGGTACGACAGGTCGGTAATGGCATAGCAAACTGCTTCCAGAATGGTGATACCCGGGTCCGAATAGTTATAGTTTGTCCAGATATCGCTGCCCAATTGTTCAATCAGTTTAATTCCCTGTGAACGCAATGCCTGGTAATCTTCGGCAGGAAGAAGCGGATTCGCCTTTATTAATGAAACTGGAGTTAGCATAGGAATAGATTTTATATAGATACTTACAGATCGATTGCTTAATTTTTATGATTTGTTACTGTTTGATGATTGATCACCTGCCGGCGGCAATGCTTTAGTTTCGGGCGCAGGATCAATTTGCGCCGGAGCCGAAGATTTACCTTTAACTACGTTTTTAATAAAATCTTCTGCTTTTTTAACTGCCGCCATACCCTTTTCAGCAATGTTCTTGGTTTGTGTACCAATTACCTTTTCTAAATTTTCAACTGTCTCTTCTATCACATTGTGTTTTTCGGCTGTAACAGCGGCTTCCGGCGGAGCAGCGGCTTTCATTTCATCGGCATTACTCATGTTCGGGGCAGCATTTGCCATTGGCTTTACTTCCGCGTTTGTACCGGCAGCCTGTGCTGCTTCGGGCGCCGCTGCAGGTGCAGGTGTCAGCGGTGTGGGCGCTTGTTCTGTCGGGGTTTCAACAACCACCGGTGGTGGATAATGGATCGGTAGCGGCACGTTTATTAGTCTTTTTTCGCAAACGGTTAATTGTTTGGGCTCTTCGTAAAGGAGTATAATATGTTTGGGTGCCGAAACAAGCAGCGACATAGGCGTTGATGGTTCTGCAATTACATCGCCGATAAAATAACCCTGGTTTTTCAAAAACGCTTCTATGTCGTTACAGCCCGATACCTGGTTTAAATCAGTCACAAAGTTTTCGGCAGTAACCGGGGTAGTGGCAGGTGTATCAGGCACGCAGCATTCGTCGCGGCAAACGCCCATTAAAAAGTCGGTGATAAAATCAACATAACTGCGTTGCTGTATAAAGTTGATGATGGACGATGCATATATCTTTTGACCAAAATCAGCCTCTATTTCGCTGCTGAAGGCCCATGGTGTAAGGTATTCAACAATTTCTTCGTTTAGTTTTTGCAGGTAGAAACCCTTGTCAATCCCTGTTAAAAACTTCACCCTGAAAAACACGATCACCTGCTCATAAACCGGGTTTTTGGCATGCACCGTTACAAAAGGCGAGGTTAACGGGGTTAAATATTTCACTATTTCAATGAGGGTTAACCGGCTTGTTTTTGGCTGCAGCGGATTTGCTGAATTATCGTTTTTAAGATTAGGAACCGGCACAATTAAAACATTGGCCGATGACCTAACCGGCCCACAGCATTTTGCCTGGAAGCGCTGGTCGGTTCCCTCCGTAACCATTATAGATGGCTGGGTTGGGCATAGGCATCCCGGGTCGACATTAGGGATGCATTTCACTTTGAATACTTCGGGAAATTGCTCCAACACCAGGTGTTCATAATCCCATGGCGTAACAGCGCGTTTTTTGTGCCTTAATCTTTCGCTTACACGGGTATAATATTCTTTCCCTTTTTCCTTGTGTTTTCCGTCGAACGAGGCGTAAGGCTGTGTTACGCTTTTTACCTGCGAAACAGCTACAGATAATTTGCTGATGCTTCCGGCGGGAAGCGGTGCATCGTAGTGTGCCTGGTTATTGTCCTGGTCATTAAATATAGCCTCGGTCGCCTGGGCTATTATGCCGATCAGTTGCGGGATACGGTCTGAATTACTGGTAACACTGGCGACCGAGGCTATATTTAATG
>Ga0207667_10000217_pt1 | contig 80489 bp, 83 predicted proteins | sample KBSCornC52_FD_184301 | JGI IMG/M metagenome (GOLD analysis project Ga0207667, IMG submission 184301) | Corn rhizosphere microbial communities from Kellogg Biological Station, Michigan, USA - KBS Corn C5-2 (SPAdes) (version 2) | ecosystem: Host-associated > Plants > Roots > Rhizosphere > Soil ... | reverse complement strand
AGCTTCTCTTTGTCCAACCCCGTCAGTATATCTCTCATTGTGGATTCTTCCATCTGCTAAGATTTTACTCAAAAATCCTTACTATCCCTTCTTGATGAAAATCCTTTTTTTCAACTTTTATACATTTTATAATTAAACCCTCTGCGCTAAACACATACCTCTCCTTTGGAGAGGACTTCGATGCAAAGTATTAATTTTCAGCATTTTAAGCCCCTCTCCTTTGGAGAGGGGTTGGGGTGAGGCGAATACGGCGCTAAGCATGGCGAGTTGATGTTTATAATACCTTCTTGCTAACATTCGTAAAAAAGACATAACAAATTGATTTTCAATATATTATCATCTAACTCACGTTAAAATAGGATTTCGGCATCAAATTGGTTAGATAACTTTCCAAATAAAAAGTTTGTCATTGCGAGGTACGAGTGAAGCAATCCCGTCGCCGTGCTTAGCGGTCGTGCACGGCGAAGAGATTGCCACGTTGCGCTCGCAATGACATAGTACTTAAAACCGCACATATTTCTCCTTCAACATTTTATCAATCCCCTTTTTACGGGCGATTTTTGCTTGTTTGCGTAAAATAAACTCAAAAACGCTCATCCATCCCGGCAGGTTGCTTTCGCTGATGTCGAACAGCCAGGCCAGCGCCAGTTTATCTTTCGGGAATCCTTTTTTATCGCATAAGCCATCGCCCGCCAGGCCGTAACCTATTTGCAGCGACTGCTCAAACCCTTTACTTGCCGGCTGCAGCTCGACCCTGAATTTACAGGGCTTGCCGCTTCTATTCCTGAACAGGTGGTTCACATTGGGCTCGGCAGTAGCCGTTTCGCCTGGTTTTAAAGCATGTATCTTCTTGCCAAGCGCTATCTGCACTTCGCCTTCAAGGCAGTCGAATTTTTCGCTGTATGTTTTGTGATAGTGCAGGCCTACGCCGCCGCCATCGGCAAGCTCCACTTCAACCAGGGTACACTCGCCGCCGGTTTCGTCAGAAGTTTTAAGAAATACAACCGTATCTTTTTGAATCGGGTTATAAATTTTACGGATGGAGTCAATCATGATATTTTAGGTTTTAAATTTTAATCTTCCAATACTACCTTTAACCCGTCCAGCTTTCCGGGATCGATAAGGATGCGGTCATTTTCTTTTTTCAGACAACTTTGCTGCGCCAGGAATGCAGCGGCCTTTTCCTTTGATTGCACTTTTATTATTATTTCTTTTATGCCGTCGCCGCCATCCTGGTCGAGGACGATAGCAGGGCCGCCATCAAAACTGAATGTATGATCGTTTATCTTTTTGACACCCGGAATACTGGCCCACAGTTCCGCCTGCTTATCCTTATCGGCTACTTCAATAACAATCGCTTTGAGACCGGTGATGCGCAGCGGGCCGCCGTTGCCGGCTTTAAACAGGCTGTCGGCTCTTGCTGAATAGCTTTTTATAAAATCCCGCTGTTCATAATCACAAACAAATACGCGTCTTTCTTTTGCGCTAAGGTCCTTTAAAACGGTCACCGTGTAAAACTTCTCTTTTTTACCTTTAAAGTTCCAGTAATTGATCTCCGGCACGGCATGGGCGATCCGGCGCTCGTCAAGCATAGTAACAATAGTGTCCGTATGCCCTTTAGGCTCCAGTGCAATCCCGAAAAAAAAGCCGGGCAGACCACTGCTTGCCGGAGCGCCGACAAACTCAAAAGTGACATTGCCGAGCCACAGCCCTCCGCTCGAAAAACTGCCGAACGACTGATAATCGTACACCACCGGCAATCCGAATGTCTCGTGAAATAACTTAAACAATTCAGGCGCCTGGCGGCTATGCGCATTTAAATGCTGAACGCTTGTTACCTGGGCGTACATCGACATGCCGGATAAGACCAGGCAGAAAGTGAAAACTATTTTTTTCATACCAAAAACCTGTTTACAAATCAATATTTGCCAAAGAAAGCGGAAGGCAAATTCAAATCTTCGTCGTTAAACGTTAAATATACGAGGTATTTATAAAGATGGTTTTTGAGATGTCGCAGAGACGCCCCGAAGTTTCGGGGCGTCCCGGAATGGATTTTAAGCATTTTGGATTGTGGAACATGCAGGTGCAAGAACCTGCCGAAGTTTCGCATAGTGGTAAACCTGATCGAAATAAGAAATATGGTGACACAGTTTTGCCAGGAATTGTTAAAAATACGCTTTTAGGGGTGTAGCATCCAACCTCAAAAAGTGGCCCAAATGGTGCCACGATCCTGTCAGTGACAAAATTTTGTCAGTCGTAAATTATTGATTATCAAAGGTGTATCAGGTGTAGCACGGGATTTCATGTGTAGCATGCTACACCTGCAACGCAGTGCGATTATGGGCACAAAAAAAAGCCCCCGGTGAAAAAAAAGGCCTTTATTGTCCCGCCGATTCGATAGCATATCTGTCAACTTAAGGGGAAAGGAAGAATGTAACTATCGAATTCCGGTTTTTACTTCGTTATTCCAAATTCGGTGTTCGATATAAAAATCCCTAAGTTGATGCTTATGCGAAGTATCGGGGCTTCTCTACAAAAAATATTACCGCCTTTCAAAGGTTTTCATTTGATTGGATGAAAATTAAAAGCCGCTTCATTCGGTCGACGATGCCTTAAGCACGCTAATGTCTTTATCGCTTAATAATTGCTGGTAATTTACCAGTTGAAAGTTTTTTCCCACCATATTCCTGAACTCCGGCGAAAGCAGCATGTTAAGCTCAGTTTGCCGGTGCAGGCTGCTGAGCGGCTTGCCGTCTTTATCATTCATCATCTTGCTGTTCATATCAAACAACGCATCCATTTCGGGGCTTGGGGTGGCGGTGTGTATGACCACCAGGTTGGGCCTGTCGGGGTTTAAGTGGCTTACATAAGCTAAGAAGGCCGATTTCTTTGTGGCAACTGGTTCGCCCCACATTTCTTTATAGGTTTCACCGAAATAAGTTACGCTGCTTAAGGTTGATATGCCGAGTTTGTATTTACGGGCGAGTTTTTCGGTCAGCGCCCGCAATTCCGGGGTAGAAAGGGCTATGCCCATGTGCGGGTCGATATAAGTTATTTTCAGGCCGGATGACAATGCCCTTTCTATCTGGGCTGATAATTCCTTTTCCACTTCATCCAGTTTGTACCCGCTTTTATTAAAGGCACGGGTAGATTGCGGGAAATAGCCTACCGAATCGACGAGGCTTGGCACGGCGGTGCGGCCGGTCACAGGCCCCCAGCGATAATTTTTCCATTCGGAAGTGAGCGTTAAATGCACACCGACGCTTACGTTTGGATATTTCTTTAAAATTTCAACGGCTTCCTGGTACCAGGGGCAGGCAAATTGTACCGACGCCGAGAACGGCAAACCGGTTTCAGCCATTTTTTGCACAGCCATATTTACCGAGTGGTTCATGCCGATGTCATCAAGTCGCAGCAATAAAATGGACAGCCTGCCGTTTGCAGTCTGTGCTGATGCGGCGCCGAAGCTGCAAATTGCCAGCACTAAAATAATACCATACTTAAGGTTGAGTTTCATAAAGCATAAATTGAATGATAAGGCAATTTACAATTATTGTGGGTCATTTGCTATTTATAGGATGTACCCACATAGCGCCGTAATCCCCTTTTCGTGGCCCATACACGAATTAACCTCACCTATATCTCTTTCACGTCCGCATCCTTTATCCACCCCACATTGCCATTGGCGAGCCTGATCTTCATCCAGCCATTGCTTTCATCCAGGATATTAACTTTAGCGCCGTCGTGTATCACAAACAAGCTGGCTGAACGGTCGGCCGGGGCGCTTTTAATAGTGGCCGAACCGCTGAATACAATGGCCTGCCGGCGGTTATTAAAATAATCAATCTGCATAACTGCGACAAAAATAGCAAACACGCCAAGGCAAAGCAATGAAACAGAAATGTAAAAAGAAGCTTTTTTTATGGAGATGGAATTGGCAAAAAAGTACAGCACGAGCATGGCCGAACCAATCAAAACAAAGATTATGCTCAGCATTGCTAATGTGCCTGTCGAAAAGGCTAAAATAAAAGCCTTCCACCACCTGGCAAGAAAGAACTCAGGTACTTCATCAATTTTATCGGTGGTTTTCGAGTTTGCGAAACGGATATTAAAGTTAATATCATCGTCGCCGGGAGCAAGTTTGTGCGCCTTTTCGTAGTAAAGTATCGCGGAAGCTAAATCGTCATTTTTAAAACTAGCATTGCCCATGTTAAAGTAAAGCGCCGCCGACTGGTAGCCTTCGTTTATCACCTGCCGGTACGCATTCAAAGCTTGCTCGTATTGTCCCTTCGCATACAAGGCATTCCCCTTTGCAAAAAGTTCATTTGCCTTGCCGGCGCCAAATGATAACATTGGCAAAACGAGGCACACGGCCAGCAATAACAACCGTTTTATCCTGTTAAATTTCATTTTCAATATCCTGAATAATGCCTTTTGCCTTTTCAAATACTTCCTGCTGAGAGATGTGCGTCACCGGTGCATAGCGCGCCATTTCGCACAGGTCAAGCGTACCGAGCAGCTGGTTGATCACCTGCTCATTCGCATGCCTGGCTTTTAATGCGGATGCAATGGTTTCCCTGTTCAAATTCGCATATTGAATATTAAGCTTATCGCTCAAATAGCCGTACAAACCCTTAAACACATCCTCATAAAAAGCTTTTTGGTTATTTGCAAGCAGCTGCTTTTGCGCGTTCGCCATATGTTTGGCAGCTATTTTACCTGCGCGCCTGCTCTTAACCTGCACTATATCGCTGTTAATTTTGCGCAGCCGGTTTCGATAGGTAAATGCCCCATAGCAAAAAACAGGCCCTACGAAAAGCAATGCATAATAAGCAAAGGAACCAAAGAATTCATCACCCGGCTTATTAAGAGCGGTGTCCTCAGTTTTAATATACCTGATGTCTTTCCCCAAAGTTTTTATGTCTTGTTTTTCAGCGTCAGAAAAAGCGGTCACATTGCTTTCCGCCGTGCCCTTGTCAACCTTGATATGCAATGGCTTTGTCGTCAGTGTCACATACCTTGCCGTCGCAGGATTAAAGTACGAGAATTTAAGCCCGTCGATGGTGTACTCGCCCTGGTGCCGCGGGATGAGCAGGTAGTTGTAATACCGGCTGCCCGAAACGCCGCTTTCAGCATCGGTAACTGAATCCGTGATTTTTGGGTCGTACTTTTCAAAATCAGTCGGGAAAGCCGTATTCAGTGTTTTTAACAGCTTGATATTGCCCGAACCGGCGACCTTTACTTTATAATTCAGGGCGTCATTTGCTTTTACTTCTGTTTTATCAACCGATGCATCGATCTTAAAGCTGCCAACGGCGCCGGTAAAGCTATCCGGTTTGCCGCCCTCAGGCAACGGCTTCACGTGGACGACCAACGGCGAACTTTTAACTTTTACTTTCTCGTCCTTATACGCACCAAAAAACTGGTCCATAATGTCTCGTGCCTGCGCCTGCACCCTTACCACGAAAGTCATGCCCAGCGGGTCGATAGTCAGGTTGCCCGCATGTTCGGGGAATAATATCGATTGCTTAATATCCGCTACATGATAATTTACGCCATTATAGTTTTCAACCCGCCAATGCGTTGTTTGCTGCAGGTTTTTAATGTCCTCGTTCCAAAAACCATTCAGGTCCGGCAAATTATCAACCTGCGATTGCTCAATGTCCACCCTTGTATATAGCCTGTAATTCAGGGTAAGCTGTTCGCCCTGGTACACGTTACTTTTATCAACAACAGCTTTTATGAATATTGATTTTGAAAGCTCGGCGGCGCTGGCCTGCGATAACGCGTTATCCGGCCCTGTTTGCGCCTGGCTGTTTTGCGGAACGGGCCTCCCCTTCACTACCTTTATTTTAATAGGATTGGTGCCCGATCTGCGGCCGTTAATAGTTGCTGTAGCCGGGCCGATGGTGAACTCGCCTTCCTTAACCGGCATCAGGATATAGCTGACAGAAGTACTAACCGTGGTACTCCCGTTTATCGAAGTCATGCTGGTTGATTCATTCGGGCCTGATAAAACCTCAAAGCCGTTAAAATTTGGCGGGTTAAACCCTTCCATATTCCCGTTCACTGAAAAATCAATCTGGAATTGCTCCTCTGTACCCACCTCGTTTTTACTTACCGATGCGGTAAACTTTGCAGTCTGCGCAAACAACGTGCTTGCCCAGAGCAGTAAAAACGTCAATATGTGGTACCTTTTATTCATTATTAGTTGATTAAGTTGGATTAAGTTTATTAAGTTGATTAAGTTGGCCATTTCGTGAATTTTATAACTCAATCAACCTAATCAACCACTCACTTTAATTACCAATCTTTAGTTATATGCAGTTTTTCGCCTTTTAATTTTTTATTTTTCAGCTTGTCCTGTGTTTGTTTTTCATCATTGTTTAAGGCCTCGAGCATCCGTTCAGCATCTTCCTTTGACAGTTTATCCGGCTGCTGCTGATTTTTCTGCTGGTCCTTTTTATCCTGGCCCTGCTTGTTTTTGTTATCTTTATTCTTGTCGTTGTTGTTTTGATTGTCCTGGTTCTTTTTATCCTGGTTTTTATTGTCCTGGTTTTTGTTCTGTTTATTTTGCTGTTGTTGTTTTTTTAGCTTATCCTGCGCGTACGCCAGGTTATAACGTGTTTCATCATCCTTCGGATTATTCAGCAGCGCTTTTTTATAAGCTTCAATACTTTCCTCCAGCTTTTTATTTTCAAGGAACGAATTGCCCATGTTATGATAAGCGGCGGCAGTCACAGCCTTGTTATTACTTGCCGATTCCGCGAGCTTGTTAAACTGCTCGCCTGCATCGGCAAATTTTTTCTGTTTATAAAGGGCGTCGCCCAGGTTAAAATTACCCTCGATATTCTGGTCCCGCCGCGCATCAGGGTTCTTTTCAACTGACTTGCGGTAATCCGCCTCTGCTTCCTTGTATTTCTGCTGCTTGTACAGGTCGTTGCCTTTCTTGATGTAGCGTTTCTCCTGCTGTGCAAAAAGCAATGAACTTTGTACTAAAAGCAATATGATGATAATTAGCTGCTTCATGTGTTTTTTACCTCAAATAGTTTCAACCCGCTTAGCCTTAGATTTTTGCGGTTGGAAATAAAGAATTCAACAATTAACAACAAAAAGGCAAAGCCAAGGAAGAACTGGAACCGGTCTTCGAAATCTTTAAATGATTTGCTGTCAACCGTTTTTCGCTGCACTTTATTTACCTGGTCCATTACGATATTAAGCCCGCTGTTAGCATTCGTAGCCCGCACGTAAGCGCCGTTTCCGGCCGCTGTTATTTCCTTGCACATATCTTCGTTCAGTTTACTGATCACAGTATGCCCGGCGCTGTCGGTGTGAAAACCTACTTCTTTCCCATTTTGATAAATCGGGATCGGCGACCCTTCGGCCGAACCCATGCCGATCACGTTCACCATAACGTCTTTTTCAGCGGCATATTTGGCCGAAGCTACAGCATCATCTTCATGGTTCTCCCCATCGGTTATGATGATCATTGCCTTGCCGGTGCCGTCTTTAAAATCAAAAGACTTCATCCCAAGGTCTATGGCCGCCCCGATTGCGGTGCCCTGCGTAGGGACCATATTGGTGTTGATGGTATTCAAAAACAGCTTGGCTGCCGAATAATCGGTCGTTATAGGCAGTTGCACATAAGCCTCTCCTGCAAAAACAATAATGCCAATGCGGTCGCCATGCAGGTTGTCGATCAGTTGCGTAATGGCGCGTTTTGCATTTTCGAGCCGGTTTGGCGGCATATCCTGCGAAAGCATACTGTTTGAAACATCAAGCAATATCATCAGGTCGGCCGCCTTGCGTTTTTCTTCTTCCATTTTTGAGCCTACCTGCGGGTCGGCCATGCCGACCAGTAAAAATCCAAAGGCGACTGTAAACAAGATAAATTTAAGCCATGGCCTCAAAAATGAGACCTGTGGTATCATCTTATCAACAACATTTCTGTCGCCCAGTGATGCCATGGCCCTTTTTTTCCACCGGCTTACCGAAATAAAAAGCAGGATGAAAACGGGGATCGCTGCTAGCCCCCACAAGAACTCCGGATGTGCAAAACGTATCATTAAGTTAAAGCCCCCTTAAGCAATGTATTCCTTACAACAAATTCAGATAACAAGAAGATGGATGCAATCAGCGCAAAAGGCCAAAAAAGCTCGGTTTTTTTATGGTATTGCGTCACATCGATCTTTGCTTTTTCCAGCTTATCTATTTGTTCATAAATATTTTTTAAAGTTTTGTTATCGGTAGCCCTGAAATATTTGCCGCCGGTTATATCGGCTATCTTCGTCAGGGTGCCTTCGTCGACATCTACGGGCATGCGCTGATACTGCACACCGAAGGCCGTTTGAACCGGGAAGGGCGCAAAACCGTGAGTGCCGATACCCACCGTGTATACCCTGATGTCAAACTTCTTTGCAATTTCGGCAGCGGTGAGCGGCGGTATCGAGCCCATATTGTTTGATCCGTCGGTAAGCAATATAATTACTTTGCTCTTGGCTTCACTGTCTTTAAGCCTGTTTACAGCGGTTGCCAGCCCCATGCCTATGGCGGTGCCGTCATCGATCATGCCGTACTTAATGTCTTTGTAAAGATTGATCAATACGTCATGGTCGATGGTCAGCGGGCATTGCGTAAAGCTTTCACCGCTGAATATCACCAGGCCGATCCGGTCGTCGGGCCGGTTTTTTATGAAATCTATGGCGATGTTTTTACCGGCTTCTAGCCTGTTGGGCTGAAAATCTTCGGCCAGCATACTGCCCGAAATGTCGGATGCGATCATGATATCGATCCCTTGTGTGGTAGTATTTTGCCAGCTTAATGACGATTGCGGTCGCGCGAGCGCAATGATCAAGGCCGCCATGGCCAGCGACCTCAACACAATCCCCGCATGCCGAAGCTGCGGAATTATGCTTTTTACGGGCACGGCAAAGCCCTTTACAGCCGACACGCTTAAGCTACCCTGTAACTGCTGCTGGCGCCAGATGTAGTAAGCTGTCATTAATGGTATAATAATAAACAGCCAGAAAAACCCCGGGTGTGCAAATTCCAATCCCTTAAACATGTGTATTACTCCCTTCCGCGTTTTCCGTTGCCAACTTCTCTTGCGTTTCCAGTACAAAAATCACAGCATTCTCCATACTCTCTTCGTTTTCAGCGGGTAAAGGTTTTTCTTTCGCAAATTTAACCAGGTCCGACCGCATAAGAATCTGGCGCAGCGTGTTTTTGTTTTCTTTAGGGATATCCATATGCCTTAACCCGGCAAAAATTTCGTCGGTTGTTTTTTCATGGGTTTTTATCAGGTAGCGTTTTTCTATGTATTCGCGCAGTATATCGCTCAGCTCAATATAGTATTGTTTAACTTCGCCCTGCTGCCATAACTTCTTTTCGCGCAGCTCCTTTAATTTACTTACCGCGAGCACATGCGGCGGAATGCCCGGTTTTGCTACCTCCACTATAACTTCCTTCTTAGGCTGCTTCCGGTAATACCAGATCAGCCCGCCGATAGCTGCGAGGGTTACTAATGAAAGCGCCACCCAAAGCCAATTATCCTTTAGCCAATCCCAAAATGTATAAGATACCGCCAGCGGCTGCTTAATATCATAAATACCCTGGGTGGTATCAACCTTTACCGTTTCAACCTGCAGGGTAAGCTCCTTGGTTTTTAGCACGCCGCCAACGGTGCCGATAGCAAACGAGGGCAGCGTATAAGTGCCTGCATCAAAGCTGGTAATAGTATAGCTTTGCACCACATCTATGCTTTTCGGGTCGCTTTTGTCAACTGCGGTATCAGGTTTGCCGATGCCAACTACGATGACCTTGCTTACTATTGTATCGGTAAGTTTAGGGAAGCTTACGTGCTCCTTAACCGGCTGGTGCACGCTCAGGAAAAGTTTCGTCTGGTCACCTATCCTTATAGTATATTGCTGCAGTTTGGCTTCGGCATGTATATTTTGTGCACCGGCTTTAAGATAAAAGCTGTTTATAAACACAAAAGCCAGGATGTAGTTAAAAAACCGGTTCTTCATTTTTACTTTCTTCTTTCCCGCTTTTTAAATAATGTCATTAATGGTTTAACATAAGATTCATGTGTCCCTATATCGGCTGCGTCGACGCCGGATCGGCTGAAAACGTCCCTTAGACGGGCATTTCTCTTCAAAGCATCCGCCTTGAAGGCATCGCGCACGTTTTTATCGCCGGTATTTATCCAGGTTACCGTGCCAGATTCTTCATCCTTTACGGGGATAAGACCCAGGTCGGGAAACTCTTCCTCGTGTTTATCAAATAACCTCAAAGCAATAATATCATGCTTCTTATTAGCGATTTTCAGCTCGGCCTCAAATTCCGGGCTCATAAAGTCAGAAATAATAAACGCGGTACATCTTTTTTTAATCGCGCTCGTAAAATATTTTAGGGCTTCGGCCACATTGGTACCCTTGTTTTGAGGTTTAAAATCTATCAGTTCCCTGATGATCATCAAAATATGGCTTCTTCCCTTTTTGGGAGGGATAAACTTTTCTATCTTGTCGCTGAAAAAAATCACCCCAACCTTATCGTTATTCTGTATAGCCGAAAAAGCCAGCACCGCGCAAATTTCTGTCGCCAGGTCCTGTTTTTGCTGGCTGATGGTGCCAAAGTTCTCCGATCCGCTCACGTCCATCAGCAGCATTACCGTTAACTCCCTTTCTTCGTCAAAAACCTTTACATAAGGGTGGTTAAACCGGGCCGTAACATTCCAGTCGATGGTCCTGATCTCGTCACCCACCTGGTATTCGCGCACTTCGCTAAAGGCCATGCCCCGCCCCTTAAAGGCCGAGTGGTATTCGCCCGAAAACAGGTGATTGCTCATCCCACGGGTTTTTATCTCGATCTTGCGAACTTTTTTTAACAGCTCTTTGGTGTCCCTTGCCATGGTTAATTTTGTGAAGAAGAGTCAAGAATCAAGAACCAAGACCAAGAACCTTAGTTCGGATAAAAACATGATCTGAACTCGTGGTCCCCGGCATTCTGCCCCGTCTTGTTAGCTCTTGTCTTGCTTGCATTCTATTGTTCCCCGCTCCTTTTCTTGATTCCTGACTCTTGATTCTTGGCTCTTGATTGTTGGCTCTTGATTGTTAGCTATTTACTCTCGGTTACTGGTTCTTCCCTATGGCACTTCTACCGCGTTTAAAATCCCCGTAATAATATCTTCGCTGGTCATGTTCTCCGCTTCGGCTTCATAGGTCAAACCGATACGGTGCCTTAAAACATCGTGGCAGATGGCTCGTACGTCCTCGGGAATTACATAGCCCCTGCGCTTGATAAACGCATAGGCCTTTGCCGCCAGCGCCAGGTTGATGCTTGCCCGGGGCGAAGCGCCGAAACCGATAAGATTTTTGTAACTGGATAATTTATATTGTTCAGGATAACGGGTAGCAAAAACAATATCTATAATATATTGCTCAATCTTTTCATCCATGTACACTTCCCTAACCACTTTGCGCGCCCGTATGATGTCATCAGGGTGAACCACCGGGTTTGGCTTTAACATGCCTTGCGGCGCCACATTTGCCCTTATTATCCGCTTTTCTTCCTCCTTGTTCGGATAGCCTATAACCACCTTGAGCATAAAGCGGTCAACCTGGGCTTCGGGCAGCGGATAGGTTCCCTCCTGCTCTATTGGATTTTGCGTAGCCAGCACCAGGAATGGGTTTGGCAGGGCAAAGGTATTATCGCCGATAGTAACCTGCCGTTCCTGCATGGCTTCAAGCAGCGCGCTTTGCACTTTTGCCGGGGCGCGGTTTATTTCATCAGCCAGTATAAAGTTTGAAAATATTGGCCCTTTTCTAACTATAAACTCTTCTTTTTTCTGGTTATAGATCATGGTGCCCACCAAATCGGCAGGCAGCAGGTCGGGTGTAAACTGTATCCGGCTAAAATCGGCGCGTATAGCTTTCGACAAGCTGTTAATGGCGAGCGTTTTGGCCAGGCCGGGCACACCCTCCAGCAAAATATGACCGTCGGCCAGTAAACCGATCAGGAGACGGTCGACCATATATTTTTGGCCGACTATTACTTTATCCATCTCTATTTTCAAAAGATCCACAAAGGCGCTTTCACGCTGGATCATTTCGTTAATTGCCCTTATATCTGTTGCGTAGGATGAACTGCCCGCAACGATTCCTGCCGTATCCTGCCCCGTAATATTATTTATATCTTCCATATAATCGCTTTATTTTTTCGAAACGCAAACTTAAACAGAAGTGTATTTTTTCGAAACAAAAATGTACTTCATAAATGTTAAAATTTGTTAAATTAAGTCATGCTGGCTGCAATTAGGCGCTATCGTCACAGCCGGGCCGCGAACAAATGCCTGTTTATCAATCTACGGCAAGGATAAGGTTTAAAGCCGGGTATAAAAAAAGAAAACCAAAACATACAGTCCACACTGCGTGTTTTGGTCTTTACTAAACTAAATATAATACCGGATATTATTTCAAACTCCTTTTAGGAGCAAATAATACCGGAAGTATAATAATTGCGATCAGTGCGGCTACTTCTAGTACGATTACCATGGCTTTTGTTGTTTAATTTGTTGTCTACTTTGTTAATAAGTCGTGGGAAACATTTTCGTCCTCCGGCCACCCGTATTTTTCAATCCAGGCTTAGGATTTAAAAGAACAATATATTTTCTCGCACAGGGAGCCGCTAAAAATGTGCCATTTACGCTGAGGGATTTTTTGCTGAAAAATATCGAAAATGAAAAATTTATGAATTTTAAAAATGAGCGCCAAAAAAAACGTTTTCCCGTTTTTTGGCCTTTTTTTTTGCTCAAAATCAAAAAAAATAAGCGTTATAGTCAATAATTAAGTCCATTTACCCAGAAATATCGATAATTGATATGAAATAAGTGCAGTTTGCCGCTAATATTTTACTGAACGGCGATCAACGAAAAAAATATTTTTGGGCGAAATGCTATTAAACTTTGAAACATGGTTTTGAAGAGGGATTAAGAAGGAAAAATGCTTCAAACCGGCACATCAACAAGCATATTAGGCATTATATCAAAAAATTGTCATTTTGTCATGAAAACTGACACGGCCTATTTTTCTGCCAAATTATCCTAAAAAAGCAGGGTGGAAAATACTGACAAAATGACAAAAAAGTCGCTATAGAGCGGTTTACGCCTAAAAACAGGCTATGCCAATTCGATTTTATCGCTGTAAAATCGTCGTTTTACGTGGAATAACGCACCCGTTTCCGGCAGCTTTTGTGCATGGAAATTGAAAGAAAGCAAATCTTACTACTTTATTAAAAGCCAGTTCAATTCGTGTCGCGCGGGGAAAGTATTTAAAGCAATTTCGCATTCGCCGACCCTTTGCCAAAGCGCAGGCTGATGGTTACTTCATGTGTGGGAATATTTAAACCGCCGAGATTATTTGACGCGGTGCCGAACTGGTAACTGTATCCGACATGAATAGCATCTACATTTATGGTGAGGATACCCGCCGCCTGGTTATTGGTGGCATAGTTGGCCCCGATCCCTAAGATCTCTTTAAGGTAAATGATGCCTGAAAAATTTCCGGTGGCCGGAACGCCCTGCGAATAAGAGAACAATGCTGCAGGTTTAAATTTTATATCTTCGCTCAAATCGGTTATCAATGCACCCGACAGGTAGTAATGGTTTGTGAAATTCCTGTTATTCTGCACCGATGCAGTGCCAAGACTGGTAATGGTAAGCTCGGGCACCGAGACACCGATATAGTACCAGTCGGTAAAATACATTACGCCAAAGCCGATGTTTGGTTTTGTTTGTCTTACGTCATTCTTGAATTCGGGGTCCGACGAAGCTAATTGAGAATAATAGGCGGTATAGTTTCTTATCCCCGCATTTAATGATACCGCCAGGAAATCCTTATCGCCCAATTGAATGGCCTTTGCAAAATAGGCATTTGCTTCGGTTTGGTGCTCTATGGCAAACTGGTCATTAAATACGATGAGCCCTGCTGCGCCGTTGATCGATTCGACGGGCATATTCGCGTTAACGAGGTAAGTAGTCGGCGCGCCGTCAATACCTATCCACTGCTTGCGGCCCATGGTACTAATGGAGCCAGCCTTATCCAGCAACGAGTATGCCGGGTTTAATGGGGTAAGGTTGTCCATATACTGCGTATACGTAAATGCAGCCTGCTGGGCAAAACCTTGATTGGCTGCGAGCATTAATAGCAGCATTGCTGCGGTCAGTACCGGCATGCTGCTTCTTTTTTTCTTAAATATGTCCATCACGCTTCGTTTCGGGGCCCTGCCGGATAACCCGGTGGTTTAAATATCAGGGTATTTTGATTTTTGGGGGAATTTAAAAACTATTTTTTGTAAAACGGTAAAAATAAAGCGTAAAAAAGAACCAGGACCCGGTAATCAGCGATCAAGGCTTTTTTTGTCTTGATTCCCGGTTCCCGTTCCTGGTTCATATTGGCTGCGTCTAACGATCAGTATTTAATTAGTACTTCAAAATTATAAACCCTGTTTTGTATTTGATAACCCCGTTTACTTTATAAGCTAACGAGTAAAAATATGTGCCGGGCAGTTGCAGCTTTCCATTCCTGTTCGAGTGCCCGTCGAATACTTTTGAATTGTTATCGTAACCTACTACCGAGTAAACCAGGGATCCGTTACGATTTACTATCATCAGTTTATTTTCGGGATAAGCGTTTATACCGTCGATAACCAAATGGTCGTTCGAGCCATCCCCATTTGGCGAAACCGCCTGGTGCACCACAACCCCGTCATCAGTTAACTGAGGGTTATTTATTGGCCTCGCAACACTCATGCTTTCGTATGGGTTGGCAATCGGCCCGGCCGCGCGGTTTACGGTGATCGTATAGGTTTTCGTCGTGGTTCCGTCTGCCGCTGTTACAACAGTGGTTACCGTGTTATTGCCAACGCTCAACGCAATGGATGGCGAGGGGCTCCCCGAAGCTACCGCGTTACCGTTTATCGTCACCGTGGCGGTGGCATCGTGCGTATTAGGTATTACCTTAATGGAGGTAGTGCTATTCGGCACGCTCGCAGTATAGCTTGTTGTGGCAAAATTAAATGATGGGGTCAACGGCACCGTCCCGTTATTTATCTTCAGGTTTGCCAGATCGGCATTGTTGGATGGCGCCCTTGTAACTGTTACGGTATATGTATCGGTTGTAGTGCCATCCTGTGCCGTTACTACAATGGTAACAGTGTTGGGGCCGACATTTAAATCAAAGGAATAAGAAGGGGAGCCCGAAGGCACCACCGCTCCGTTCACCGTAAGCGTAGCGTTTGCATCGGCGGTTGTCGCCGTTACCGTACCCGAAGTAGTCATATAGCTTACTGCATCGCCATAACTATTTGTTGCCGGGTCGAATACCGGGTTTAATGATCCCACGCTTATAGTCAGGTTTGAAAGCAGGGCATTTGACGATATCCGGGTTACTGTAATGGTGTAAGTTTTTGTTACTACTCCGTCTTGGGCCGTAACTACCGTGTTAATGGTGTTTTGCCCGACGTTTAACGGGATGGCCGCTGATTGGCTCCCCGATGCCACCGCTACGCCATTTACTGTTATTGTTGCAGTTGCATCATGAGCGTTTGGCGTTATTTTAACCGATGTTGTGGCATTGGGCACTGTTGCGGTGTAGCTTGTCACCGAGAAATTAAACGCAGGGGACAGCGCTACAGCCCCGCCATTTATTTTCAGGTTGTTAAGATCGGCATTCCCCGAAAGCTTTGTAATGCTTATGGTATAAGTTTTGGTGCTTACGCCATCCTGTGCCGTTACAATAGTGGTGATGGTATTTGCCCCTACATTTAGCGGGATAGACCCGGATGCTGTTCCTGACATTACAGTTGTACCGTTAACGGTCACGGTAGCATTCGGATCGTGGACATTCGGCGTTATCTTAACCGTGCTTATGGCGCTTGGTACAGTCGCTGTATAGCTGGTTGTTGCAAAGTTAAAAGATGGTGTTAACGGTATGGCGCCGGCATTTATTTTCAGGTTTGAAAGATCATCGTTTGAAGACGGCGCCCTGGTCACGGTAATTGTATAGGTTTTGGTGGTCATCCCGTCGGGTGCGGTTACCACCACGGGTATGGGATTAGGCCCCACATTTAAAGGAATACTTGAGGATGCGCTACCGGACGCCACGGCAGTGCCGTTAACTGTTACGGTTTGCAGGGGGTCGGCTGTTGTTGGCGTAACGGTAGTCGAGGTGGTCATGTTACTTACGTTTGCCGTATAAGCGGTTGTCGCCGCTGCGAAAGCGGGGTTTAAAGTGCCGCTGCTAATGGCAAGGTTAGCAAGCTTTGCGTTGGATGAAGTCAGTATCATCACGAGGCCCCCATCAGTGCCGTCGTCGCCGTCGATTATAAACATCCTATCGGCGTTCATTGCCGCAATGCCCCAGGGGTAGTAAATACCGTTTGCATTCATATGGGTGAATTCAATAGCAGAGTTTACGCTGCCGGAGAAATACTCGCTAAGGTGATAGCCCGATCCTGTGTTTTCAGAACTGAAAAGATTGCCCTGGGCATCGGTGGCCAGGGCCGAGGAATAGTTTCCGGTAGATAAAGTTTTGACTGCGTAATTATTGGCGGCAGTTAGTTTCAGCACCCGGCCCCCATCGTTAATTAATGGATCATTGCTAAATGCATCTGCAACAAATACGTCCCCGGCTGCATTGACGGCCAGCCCGGTAGGGTAAGCATACCCGGCGCCCGCTTTTAAACCATCGTACAGGTTAGTGCCCGCAGTATTGGCGGCGCTGTTTGCAGGATACTTCACAACAGCATACGACGTGTGAACCGCATCATATTCGGCCGCATATAAGTTATCGGAGGCGTCAACGGCAAGCGCCGAAAAATACCTGCCTTTTTGATAAGTAGAAGGGGTATAGCCTCCGCCTGATGGCGTAAGCTTAATTATCGCGCCGCCTAAAGCGGTAAAGTCTGTAGTAACATAAACAACACCCGTGCTGGTAACTACCAAGCCCCAGGGAAAATCGGTGGCCTCATGGGTAAGATTGTTGTAAATTACAACCGGGGTGCCGGTGCCGTTAGTATATTTTACGACCTGGTAAGTAGCCCCACCTGTGCCACCCTTCACCCTTGTTACATATATATTGTTAGATGCATCTTTGGCCAGAGCAGTATACAAGCGGGCTGCTTCGAGGTTGGTTTTGGTAAACTGCGCCAGCGCAGGCGACGTAATCCCTGCAAAAAGAAAGATCACCGGGATGATGTAAAGACCTTTTGTAACTAATTTTTTCATAAGCTTAGTTTAGATACACAAGATGTGGGCACTTAAGCCTGATTGGTCCCTTAATTCCTGCTCGGGAAAATGCCCTGCAAAGCAATTAAAAAGTTCAACCCAAGGAACGGTTGTATGTTTGCATGCGGCTGGTTACCCCCGGTAATGCCTATTGATTGCGGGTTCAGGGTAATTTGAGCTGAAGTATTATCGGTATAGATTTTAAGCAGCGTGGCGTTAGGACCGGAGCCGGTCGCGGGCCCCGCGCCAAGAAAGGCCCCATTGGATGGCAGAGCCGATGTGGAGGCCGCGCTGTCGGCTACCAGGGTATGGTTATGGCCGGGCATTTGGCCGGTTGTCAGTGTAACAGTTTCGGTTCCGCCCTGCTGCCCGAGCGAATACGGGCTTAAACCCGGGCCCTGGCTGCCGCCTACATGAAGCGGTACGCGTCCGCGCAAATCAGGCAGGGCAAAGTTGCTTTGCCCGTTACCGCCGTAGTTTGTGCCCAAGAGCGAAAATAAAGCAGTATTGGTGGAGATTGCCAGTATCTGCCCATCGCAAAATGCAAAGCCTTGGGGGGCAAAATTAAACGCTCCTATAGTAATTTCTCCTAAATACGGTTCTCCCATGGTATTTTGAATTAAAAGTGAATGTTAACTAACTGAATTTCATTTCAATATTAAATATTTTTTGAGACTTTACGGTAGTCTTGTAAAAAAATAGTTGCCACAAAGCTGATTATTTTTTTTCTTAAATAATAGTTAATAAACATTACGATCAGTATATTTTTTTGACGCAATCTTCAATTTACCAACAATTTAGGTGTAATTAAATTTGTTTTTTTGTCAAGGTATTTAATATATTTATGCACTCAACATTAATACTGATGAACAAGGACCGCAGATTGTTTCTTAACCAAGTTTCAGTACTGGCCGGAATAGCCGCTTTTGGCAAGCCCATGGCCTCGGCAGCGTCGATAACCAAAAGCATAAACACCTTATATGCCGGCGGGCATGGCCTCACTGTTTTCAGTACCAACGACCTGCATGGCAAACTCAACCCAATATCTTCGGATTTGGGCGGGCTGATGCAAATTAAAAAGCTTATTAAAAAACAGGAGACAAGCGGGCCGCTTTTTGATGCGGGCGACTTTTTCGATGCCCGGCAAAGCCTGTCGGCGAAAAAAGGCATGATATGCGCTATGAATGATGCCGGCTATCATGCCGTAACCCCTGGCTATAACGAGCTTGCACAGGGGCAGGATTATTTGGCCGCACTCGCCCCGCTGATGAACTTTAGCATGGTAAATTGCAATTATGAATTTAACAATACGCTGCGGAAATTTATAAAGCCATATATTGTCATTAATTCGGGGAGATATAAGATCGGCGTTACAGGCGTGGGCCAGCATCTGAAAGGGATAAAATATAACGATGCCATACGCTGCGCCAATAGCGCGGCTAAATTTTTAAAGGGACAAGAAAAATGCGACCTGGTTATTTGTCTTTCACACCTTGGGCATACACAGCCCGGTAATATGCCCGATACCCGGAAGCTGGCGGCGCAGTCGGGACATATTGATATGATAGTTAGCGGGCGTAACCGCCAAATACTGGCCGGGCCCCGCGTTTTATTAAACAAACTTAAGAACGAAGTGCTTGTTACCCAAGCTGCATGGGACGGGCTGATGCTGAGCAAAACGGTGTTTAGGTTTGAAAGCGACAAACGTACACTAGTTCAGGCCGAATACTTCATAGCGGGGCAGCCCAGGGGGCAAACATTCTGGAAAACATATTCGGGGCTGCGCGAAATGACAAAACAGGCGGTATAGCTTTTACTGAACTGACACCCGCAACCTAACAAGCATCCGCTTTCGACCGGCCTCACATCCTATTAAACCACTGTTCCGGCAGACTTAGAAATCGACAACGGCCTGGTAAGCTTTCTTCGGCTTTAATTCCCGATCAAATAACAGCGGGTAATTTTTTCTACCCAGCACAGGATATTGGTCGAGCCAGGTATGCTTGTCGGATATATTCCAAAAAGTAATGCCTGTTATTACCTTTCTGTACTTGCGGAATATCTTAAAGACGGTCGCATATTGATCCGTTTGTTTTTTCTCCAGCTCTGGCGTATAGGCATCCGATTCGCCGGGATTTAACTTCCGCATATTCTTTTCCCACGGATAAATGGAAATATCCAGTTCGGTCACCTGTATTTTAAGGCCGAGAGACGAAAATCTTTTGATAGTGACTTCCAGGTCCTTCGCAGTGGGCTCATAGATAGACCAATGGCCTTGCAGCCCTACGCCATTGATAGGTACTTTCGCATCGACGAGCTTTTTTAGAAGCCGGTACACCCTGTCGCGTTTTTCGGGCCGCTCGGTGTTATAATCATTATAAAACAATATGGCATTGGGGTCGGCCTCATGCGCATACTCAAATGCTTTGGCGATAAAATCTTCGCCGCATACCTGGTACCACAATGAATTGCGTAAAAATTTGGTGCTATCGTCATCTACAGCTTCATTTACCACATCCCAGGCATACACCTTTCCTTTATACCTGCTTACTACGGTCTTAATGTGGTCGTGCAGGCGTTGCAGTAATACCTCTTTTGTCACAAGCTTACCGAGCGAATCTTTAAAAAGCCAGCGGGGCGTTTGTTCGTGCCAGCATAAATTATGGCCGCGCACCCGCAAGCCGTGATGCTGCGCAAAAGCGACGATCGAATCCGCGTTCTTCCAGTAATAACGGTTTTCTTCAGGGTGGATCGGACCCATTTTCATCGCGTTTTCGGGCGTGAGGCTATTAAATTGTTTTAAGATAAGCTCAGATTCGGCACCGCTCAAATTCGCCGGGCTTACAGCCACACCGATTGGAAAGTAGTTTTTATAGTAATCTTTCAGCCCTTTTTCGTCCTGCGCAGTTACTATTACAGGAAAAAAGAACCCCAACGCCAGCAGCATGCCGCGATAATTATATTTTAAAAATCTTTTCACAATTGTACTTTTTAACCAAAATCTAAATTGCAGCAGATGCCAGGACTTTCCGCGTTATTTGTGAAAGCTTTGCGCCCGGCGTCAGAAACACCCCGGGCGCAAGGCATTATGAAGGCTTACGCCTGATCTTACCAGAAAACAGTGTACAAAAAGGTAAGTATCACAGCTACTGCTATAGCCCCAATGGCAAAGCCGCGGTTGGTTTTAAACATGTTTACGTCCACTTCTAACCCATGTGTTTTCAATCCGCGCGCGTTTTCGATCATCGATATGATGTACATGCCGACAATACAGATCACAAAAACAAAGCCCATTCTGTCCAAAAACGGAATTTCATACACCTTATCGGCATTCAGTTTTGAAAAGCCAAAAGGCGACAAAAATGAAAGGTTTGTCCAATAAGGTAAAAACTTAAATAAAATGGCGAACGCCAGCCCGCCGATAGTCGCGAATAATGCGGCGTTTGAGGTTGTCTTTTTCCAAAAGAAGCCTAAAATAAACATGGCAAATATACCCGGCGACACAAACCCCGTATATTCCTGTATGTACTGAAAGCCTTGTTTGCCTTCTCCCATCAACATATCGCCAATTACAAACGACATTCCCACGCCCAATATCATTGAAACTACCACTGCAATTTTACCGGTATTCACCAGGTTCTTCTCCGACGCACGCGTGTTTATCGCTTTTTTGTATATATCGAGAGTAAATATCGTTGCTATACTATTGGCTTTACCCGCTAAGGAAGCAACAATAGCGGCTGTAAGGGCGGCAAATGAAAGCCCTTTCAAGTAATCCGGCAGCAAATTAAGTATCGATGGATAGGCCTTATTTACATCTAAAACGCCGCTTGAACTCAACATTTCGTGGTGGAACATCCCCTGCTGATAAAGGGCATAAGCGGCTATACCGGGCAATACTACGATAACAGGCATCAGCAGCTTCAAAAAGGCTGCGAACAGAATACCCGAACGGGCCGTTTTAAGATCGGCGCCAAGGGCCCGCTGCGTAATGTATTGGTTGCAGCCCCAGTAATTTAAATTGGTGATCCACATACCGCCGATAAGCACGGTCAGGCCCGGCAAATCGAGATAATTTGGGTTGTTTTTCTTAAATATCATCTGGAAATGGTCGCTGGCATTAGCGCGCAGCAATTTGAAACCGTTCCAAAGGCCGGTTGTGCCTGCTTTTTCACTTATTAAATGAAGTGCGATATATGTAGCCGCCAGGCCGCCCAGCACAAGGAAGAACACCTGGATAACATCGGTGTAGCCGATAACCTTCATGCCGCCCAAAGTGATAATTATTGCAAAAAGCGCCAACAGCCCGATAACAAGGTTCCGGTCGAGCCCGGAAATACCGGCTATGGCAACCCCGCCCAAATAAAGTATCGACATCAGGTTTACAACGATGTACAACATCAGCCAAAAAATAGCCATGATCATGGCAACCGTGCCATTGTACCGCTGGTTCAGGAACTGCGGCATGGTAGCGATTTTATTTTTTAAATAAACCGGTATAAAAAACACAGCCACAATAACCAGCGTGGCGGCAGCCATCCATTCATAGGTACTTATCGCCAGGCCCATCTTAAAGCCTGAACCACTCATCCCCACCATCTGCTCGGCCGAGATATTTGAAGCGATCAATGATGCGCCTATCGCCCACCAGGTTAACGAACCTTCGGCCAAAAAATAGCCTTTGGATGTGCCGTCACTTCTGTTTTTACGCTGGTATATCCACCAGCCGTAAAGGGACACAATTACAAAATAGAAAAGGAACACGGCCCAGTCGCCGACAGAGAGGGTTTTTAAGCTCATATTTTAGTTTTTATTAGTTTAATTGTTTGGTTGACAATTATAGTTATTTTTTTAGTTGAAGAAGTTACATTAAGTAGATTGAGTCATCAGGTTTTTATTTTGACATGATATTAACCAAATCAACCACTTACTTAATCAACTAAATAAACCTATTCAACAAATTCTCAATGTACTCCTGTCTTCCGCTTAGCGTTTTTGGTTCGCCATTTTCGGCGGCATAGTTGCGGAGGTCTTCGAGGCTTAATTTCCCTTCTTCAAATTCCTTGCCTTTACCGCTATCGTAGGAAGCATACCTGTCCTTACGGATCTTTTTAAATTCGGATTTTTGCAGGATATTATCGGCAGTTATCAGGGCACGCGCAAATACATCCATTCCGCCAATATGTGCATAGAAAAGATCGGCAGGGTCGGTAGAGTTGCGCCGTATTTTCGCATCGAAGTTTATACCGCCGCTTTTAAAACCGCCTGCCTCAAGTATGATGAGCATAGCTTCGGTAAGTTCATTTATATCTGTGGGGAATTGGTCGGTATCCCAGCCATTCTGGTAATCGCCGCGATTGGCATCCATCGAGCCAAGTAAGCCCGCATCCGCGGCAACCTGAAGTTCATGCTGAAAGGTATGGCCGGCCAATGTGGCATGGTTGACTTCAAGATTTAGCTTAAAATCATTGATCAGGTCGTATTTCTGCAAAAAGCCCAGCACAGTAGCCGCATCATAATCATACTGGTGTTTTGTTGGCTCGCAAGGTTTTGGCTCGATAAAGAAGGTGCCTTTAAAGCCCTGCTTGCGGGCATAGTCTTTTGCAGTATGCAGGAATTTTGCCAGGTGCTCCTGTTCGCGTTTCATATTAGTGTTCAGCAGGCTCATATAACCTTCGCGCCCGCCCCAGAAAACGTAATTGGCGCCGTTCAAAGCAATAGTTGCATCCAGCGCCGCTTTAACCTGTGCAGCCGCGTGCGTTAGTACGTGAAAATCGGGATTTGTAGCCGCCCCGTTCATATACCGGCGGGCTGAGAAAAGGTTAGCCGTGCCCCACAGCAGCTTTACACCGCTTGCTGCCTGTTTTTGTTTTGCATATTCAACGAGCGCCTGCAACCTCCGTTCGTTTTCGCTTACGTCATTGCCATAGTCAACCACATCAACATCGTGGAAACAGTAAAAAGGAATATTCATTTTTGTGATAAACTCAAAAGCGGCATCCATTTTTGCTTTGGCGCGTTCAACGGCATCGGCCTTTTCGTTCCATGGGAACAAATGAGTGGGTTCGCCAAACGGGTCGGCGCCGCTGCCGCAGAACGAATGCCAGTAAGCGCAGGCAAAACGCAGGTGTTCCTTCATCGTTTTGCCGGCTATCATTTTGTTTTCGTCGTACCAGCGGAACGCCAGCGGGTTATCAGATTCGAGGCCTTCGTATTTTACCTGGCCTATTTCTTTGAAGTATTCTTTTTCTCCTGTAACTATCATTTTGAATTATTGATTTAGCAATTTACTTTTTTCACCGATTTATAGTTGTAATAAACTTACGAAGTTTAACTCGAAGTAATTCGTTCTTTAAAGGCCTCGTTAAGGGCTTCGCCGTTTGAAAACTTCGCGGACTTTCGCCGGTTTAAGCTTTACACCATTAATTATTTGTCTAATAAAGCCTTCCATTCCTGGTAAGCTGGTTCCAATTGTTTGTTTTGAGGCTCCACCATTTGTATCGGGTGGAAATGATTAAATGCCTCGGCAGGGCATGCAAACATTTTTGCCCCTATGCCCGCACCCAAGGCAGCCCCAACGCTGCCATCGTTTTTAAAAAGCTGTACCGGTACCCCTGTAATATTTACAAATGTTTCTGTAAACAGGTCGCTTAAAAACATATTGTTTTTTCCGGCCCTGATGATCGCAGGGCCCATACCAATTTCGCGCATAATATCGAGGCCGTACCTAAAGGCAAAAGCTATCCCCTCCTGCGCGGCCCTGAATACATGGGCCGCCGTATGTAAATTTAAATCGATATGATGCAAATGCACACCTACCTGCTTATTATTCAGCATACGTTCCGCGCCATTACCAAAGGGCAAAATCCGGAGCCCCGCACTGCCCACCGGCGCTTTAGCCGCTTCGTTGTTCATTTGCAAATAGCTGAGTGATGCCCCAAACAGGCTTTTTACCCACCTGTTCAGGCTGCCGGCGCCGTTGATGCACAATAATACGCCTAATCTTTTTTGCTCCGGCGTATAATTTACATGGGCAAATGTATTTATTCTCGACTGCAAGTCGTAGGTTAACTGGTCGCTTACGCCATATATAACCCCCGAGGTTCCTGCGGTTGCCGCGAACTCGCCCGGGTTGAGCACATTTAATGAAAGCGCATTGTTCGGCTGGTCGCCGGCCTTATAAGCCACCGGGATGCCTGCTTTTAATTTCAATTTTTGAGCAACGGCCGGAAGCAGGCCGCCATGATCGGAAAAAACGGGCTGAATAGGCGGAAAAAGCGACCTGTCAAAGCCAAAATAGTTGATTATTTCGTCTGACAATCGATTGTATAAGAAATCAAAAAAAATGCCCTCTGACAGGGCCGAAACCGAAGTAGTTGCCTCTCCGGTTAAACGCATGGCAATAAAATCGCCGGGCAGCATTATTTTATCCGTGCGCTCATAAACTTCTGGCTCATTTTCTTTTACCCACGCAAGTTTTGATGCCGTAAAATTACCCGGGGAGTTTAACAAGTTTTCGAGGCACCTCTTTTCGCCAATGGCTTCAAACGCCTTTTCGCCAATCTCAACGGCCCGGCTATCGCACCAGATGATGCTGTTGCGCAATACCTTCTGTTCCTTGTCAACCAACACTAGTCCATGCATCTGGTAAGCTATGCCTATGGCGGAAATATCGGCGGGATGATAGTTGCCCGCACGATGGCATAAGTTAATAGCCTGCTGTACGTGTTCCCACCACATTTCGGGTGATTGTTCGGCCCAACCCGGTTTAATGGCAATTATCGGACTTTCAGCGTCCGGGTGTTGCGCCGATGCTAAAACCTTTTGGGTCGCTGCATCGACTACCGATGCTTTAATAGAAGATGTACCTATGTCTATACCTAGTAGTAACATGCTGTTTTTAATGCAGTCGAAGGATCAAGCGCCAGGAATCAAAACAAAAAGATGAGAAGTTCATTAAAAAAAGCTGTCTTTTACTGGCTCCTGAGTCTTGACTCCTGTTTTTTGCCATCCGGTACTTGATTATTACCCTTTCTGCGGCAACGAAATTAAATTATTTTTTTAATCTGCAATCGATTGCCGAGATTTATTTTTATCATTTTTACAAAATATTATGAAAAATAGAAAACGCACTACTATTTATGACATTGCCGAAAAGCTGAATATTGCGGCATCATCCGTTTCAAGGGCCCTGAGTAATAGCAGCCATGTAAACGAGGAGACAAAAAAACTCATACTGAAAACCGCCGCCGAACTTAACTATAAACGCAATACGCTCGCCTCGAACCTGCGCAAAGGACAATCGAAAACTATCGGCGTGGTAGTGCCGTTTATAAACCAGAACTTTTTTGCGAACGTTATTGCCGGTATCGAGGAAGCATCCTATCAAAAGGGTTACAACCTGATTATCTGCCAATCGAACGAGACGCAGGCCAAGGAAATAAAATGCGTAAACACGCTCATTAACCAACATGTGGACTGTATTGTGATCTCGGTAGCGGCAGATAGCTCCGACGCAAAACACCTGCAAAATGTAATCGACCATGGTATACAACTCATACAGTTTGACCGTGTGCGTGACGAATTGGAGACGCTGAAAGTAATAAATGATAATGAGCAGGCTTCGTTTGAAGCTGTTTCGCACATGTTTGACCAGGGCTATAAGCGCATTGCCCTGCTGGAGGGCCCGCAAAACCTGCTCATTTTTAAGCAGCGGAAAATAGGTTACTTAAACGCCCTTAAAAAATACGATATGCCAGTAATTGATGAACTGGTGATAGAGAATGCCTGGACTAAAGAGCTTGGCGCCAAAGCAACCCGTAAATTATTGAACCTGCCTGAACCACCAGATGCGATATTTGCCTCCACCTCCGATTTTTCGGCGCTGGGCGTATTAGAGGTTGCTTCGGCAATGGGTATAAAGGTACCGTCGGAATTGGGCATCTGCGGCTATTCGAATGAAGCATTTACCGAGATCACCAGTCCGTCAATCACCACAATCGACCAGTTTAGCGTTTATATGGGCAAAACAGTTGCAAATCTTTATTTCCAGGAAATGGAGAATAAGGAGGATACTGAAGTAGTGCCTAAAATTATCAGTATAAAACCTAAGTTGATCGTGCGGTCCTCGACGAGGAGGAAAGGGTGAGGTTAGCGATTAGAGGCTGGAGATTAGTTGTGTATATGCGTACTTCAAAGTATCAGCATTCGAAAAGAAGGCCAGGTAACTGTTACTCTTCAGTCATCGGAAAATCTGTGAAATCAGAAATATACTGGCTTAAATCAATTTTGGAACATTTGACTTTCCCGTCTGAATAGGTAAAGTGCAAATTCAACTTTCCTTTGTATGCAGATCCGATTTTATCATTCTCCCAGCGATCTAGTAAATAATCCTGACGAATAACAAGCGGTTTGTTCCATCCATCGTTATGCCTTACAATAAATATGTAGTGGACCGGAATACTTGAAATATTCCGAAGCTGGTTTACAGGGATGTTAAATTGCCCCTTATAACTCTTTTTTCTCTTTATTGAGGCAGATGTTTTTACCTGCACACGTCTTAAGGTTCCTATATCATCCTGAACAACAAAAATATCATCACCAATATCAACTTCCGGAATTGCAACATTCCATCCGCGCGTTAAAAATTCAGACATCACGGTTAGGTGGCCGGCTTTACCTAAATACAAATGATAATTTTTCTTCACGCTAGTAACTCATGTTTGTGCAGGATTTTTCCTGTGTGGGAATCGATAAATAAAATTTTATCTATTTTTTTATTGAGTTCGTTTTGATCTTCAACACCCAATAAAGCTGGAAAAATATAGGTTTCAAGTTTGCGGCCATAAACTTCGAAGTCGCTTTTGGTATCGTAAGCAACAAAAATGTTATTGGCAGGATGCGAACCAGGGAACAAGCTTTTTATTAATTGGCGCAAAGACGGGGCGAGACTGAAGGTATATCCATCCATTTGTTTGTTTACATTTATTTTAATTGCTTCCATTGGCTCTTTCTTGATTAACCAAAAATACGAAAATAGTTCGTTAACAATGCAGCGTTTTTCGTTTCGATGTCGTTCAGCTTGACGCCGGCGCTTAAAAAAATGGCGTCAGTACCTAAAGACAATCGGCCAAGTGCGCAAGTACCCTTTTAAATCGATCTCCACAAGGTTGCCGGAGTGTTTACTTAAAGCAAATAATATTTTCACCGGTTGTCCAATTCCCCTATTCTCATTTTATATGCAGGTAATTCATATATTTATTAACCCGCCTGCTGTTTGAGTTTAGTCATGAAGCAGGCAATTAAACAAAACAAAAATGGACGAGTATCTTTTAATTTTCAGGCATGAGGACGGCACTAAGGTGGCCTCGCCCGAACAGTTGCAGATTTGGATGAAACAAACAATGGACTGGCTCAATGGCATAGCCGCTAAAGGAAAATTCGACGGGCGCGGAAACGGCCTGTTATTTAGCGACAGCAAAGTGGTATGGCATAAAGGCGTCGTAACCGATGGCCCGTTCGGCGAAATTAAGGAAACTATTGGTGGCTTTGTGATCGTTAAGGCTGAGTCGGCAGACGAGGCGGCGGAATTTGCGAAAGGCTGCCCGGTTTTACAGGGCGACGGTAATAGCGTGGAAGTAAGAAAAATTGCCAAAAGGGACGGCATACACTAAGAATGTCCCGGCGTTTTATAAAAGCTTGCGGTAATGCCAAATTTGAAAAAGCGATTTTCCGATCTTTGTGAACCCACGGGTGCTTCATGGTAAAAAAAGCACTGCTAAGCGCCTGTGGGGTTCACAATTGGCCACCAGGGGTTTTCCACTCCTTCCCTTGTTTTGATTATTTTGACGCGAACTAATGGAACAGCAGGAACTAATACCGCATTTATTCAGGACGGAATACCGGAAGATCGTAGCAGTGCTCTACAAACGCTTTGGATTTGACCAGGTGGAGACGGCGGAAGACATAGCCGGCGATACCTTTTTGACAGCGGCACAAACCTGGCCATTGAAAGGAATACCGCCGAACCCTGTTGCCTGGCTGTACAGCGTTGCAAAAAACAAATCAAAAAACTACCTGAACCGCGCCACGGTTTTTGAAAGTAAAATTGCTGCGGAACTGACAAATGCCCCGGTTGAATTTGACCATAAGGAAATCGACCTGTCACCGCAAAACATAATCGACAGCCAGCTGCAGATGATGTTTGCAATTTGCCATCCCTCCATACCGCCCGAAGCCCAGGTCGGCCTGGCGCTGCGTATTCTTTGCGGCTTTGGCATCGAGGAGATTGCTTGTGCTTTTTTGACCAATAAAGAAACGATTAACAAACGGCTGTATCGCGCCAAAGAAAAGCTAAGGCAGGAAAAGATCAGGATCGAGATTCCCGCGGCAAATGAAATTGAAGAGCGACTCGCGCCAGTGTTAACCACCATTTACTTGCTGTTTAACGAGGGGTATTATTCCGTAAGCCAGGATAAAACGCTTCAAAAAGAACTGTGTTTCGAAGCGATGCGCCTTTGTACCATGCTGGTAGAAAACAGGGCCACCAATAAGCCGCAGGTAAACGCATTGCTTGCGCTGATGTGCTTCCACGCCTCGCGGTTTGAAGCGCGAATGGATAAAAACGGCGCGATTATATTGTACGAGGAACAGGATACCGATCTGTGGGATCCTGAGCTGATCAGTAAAGGGGGGTATTTTTTATATTGCGCCGCAAGCGGGGAAACAATTTCGAAGTATCATATTGAGGCTACTATTGCTTATTGGAATACCCAAAAAGCAGACACAGGAGAAAAGTGGGAAAATATGCTGCAGCTTTACGATCGGCTGCTGCAAATCGACTACTCCCCTATAGCAGCGCTCAACAGGACTTACGCCCTTTCAAAAGTGAGCGGTAAACCGGCTGCAATTGCAGAGGCAGAGAAACTAAACCTAACCTCCAACCAGTTTTATTTCGCGTTGCTTGGTGAATTATACACCGGCATTGACGATAACCAGGCCCGGCTGCATTTTCAACGGGCGGCTGACCTTGCCCGGACGGCGGCCGATAAGCAGGCCCTGCAGCGGAAAATTGATGCGTTGCCGCTTGCAACAAGATTCAATTAATTTATCGCCTGGCTCCATTCGGCGGCCGTTAACACGCTTGCCTGGCGGGGAAATATCTTGGTGACCAGTACGCGATGGACTTCTTCGTCGCGGTCGGCACAGCAATCGGCAAGGACGGTAATGCGGTAATCTTTGTCGGCGGCTTCGCGCACAGTCGATAACACTACGCCGCTGGTAGCAATGCCGGTAAGCACGAGATGCTGAATACCGCGCGCCCGTAAAATCACTTCCAGGTCGCTGCCGGTAAATGCGCTTATGCGGCGCTTGGTCACAACAACCTCGCCCGGCTGCGGCGCTAAGGATGGCTCGATCCGGGTAAACTCTTCCGGCTTTGTATCCGAAAGGTTCTCCTTAAATGCTGTAAAGCTCTTGTTGTTTGGGCTTATTTCAGGGAAGCCCGCCCTAAAGCCGACAGTTACGTATATAACGGGGATATCTGCGCCCCGCGCAAACGCAATGGCTTTGGCAACATTGTCAGCTGCTTCCGATGCAGCAGGCATGCTCGCCACTAATGCGGCCTGCATATCCATTACCAACAATGCTGTATTATGATTGTGTTGTGTCATTTTAAAGGTAGCTGATTGATGATTTAACCGGGAAATATTCCCGTGCAAAGATAATGAAGGCACTATTTATCATGCATCAACGGCAGCGTAAAATAAAAGGCAGCGCCTTTGCCGGGCTCGCTCTCTACCCAAATGCGCCCATTGTGCCGGCTGATAATTTCCGCGCTGAGATAAAGGCCAATGCCAAAGCCCGAAATATGCTGCGTATCATTTGTTTCAACGCGGTAATACCGGTCAAATACCTTTTCATGGTCCTCGGCCTCAATACCTATCCCCTGGTCCTTTACGCTCACAATTACTTCATCTCCCTGAACCCGGTAAGCCAACTCAACCGGCTTACCCCTGGGCGAATACTTAACGGCATTGCTGACCAGGTTGGAGACCACCGAGCTGATCTTATCCCAGTCGGCGTCGACCAGTATGTGGCCCGAACCCGTTAGGGTGACGGTATGGGTACTTACGATCAGCTTTGTTTCATCCAAAATTTCGCGCAAAAAATCATCAATGTAAAACGGCTTTTTCTCAATGAGCATTTTGCCTGATTCCAGCCTGGCGATATTCAAAAATCCGTTGACCATCCCGGTCATCTTTTTCACCTGCTGGTTTACCCTATCCATCGCGGTTGCCAAAAAGGCATCCTCATTGTCCTTTAGCCTTGACCCGGCGACCTGTACTATCGCGCTAAGCGTTGTTAACGGCGTCTTCAGCTCATGGCTAACCATGCCTATAAAATCGTTCTTGCGTTGTTCTTCCAGCTTCTTTTCGGTTATGTCCCTGGCAATTTTCGATGCGCCGATGATGTTGCCCTGTGCGTCTTTCAGCGGCGAAACAGTTAGTGATACGTCCAGTTGCCTGCCCTTTTTGGTCAGTCGCTTCGTTTCAAAGTGCTCCACGCGCTCGCCTTTGCTTAAACGTGCCACTATGCTCGGCTCCTCGTCGTACCGGTCGGGCGGTATGATCTTGTAGATCGGCTGCCCCACCATTTCATCGGCCGTATAGCCAAACATGCGCTCAGCCGCATCATTCCAGCTGGTGACAATACTTTCCAGCGTCTTGCTCACAATTGCATCATCCGACGACTCGACGATTGCAGCCAGTTTAGCGCTTTTTTCCTCGGCTTGTTTAATTTCGGTGATATCAAGGGCGATGATCAATCCTCTCTCCACCTGGTTATTTTCATCCCGGAGCGGCACAAAATGCACCATAAAGTAGTCGCCGGTTTCAGACCGCCGTTCTAGCGAAAACTTTTCCCCGGCCATCATGCGGTCATATAGTGACTTTATGGCTTCATAGCGTTCAGGCGGCCCGGTTTCCAGCGGGTGCTTCCCTTCATAATCCCTCCGGTCGTAACCCAGCTTTTCCATGATATCGCCTTCGATAATTACGTAGCGATGATCTTTATCCATTACGATGACCAGCGATTTAGGAATATTTACGGCGATCGACCGGAAAAGCTCTTCGCTCCGCTGAAGATTTGTCTTGGCTTCGGCGAGCTGCGCGTTTGTTTTCGCCAGGTCCTCATTTGCCGATGCCAGTTCTTCATTAGTAGCGGCCACCTCTTCATTCATCGCGAGCAACTCCTCGTTCGCCGCGGAGGCCTCCTCGTTCATGGCGGCAAGTTCTTCGTTAGCAGCTTTTAGTTCCTCATTGGCGGCGGCCAGTTCAAGGCCGGCGGTCTTTTGTTCATGTATATCGGTACTGGCGCCTACCCCTAGGGTCGGCTGCCCGGCCTCGTTCTTGTAAGTAGTAAAACGGCTAAGGTGCCACCGGTAATCGCCTTTATAATTTTGCAGGCGGTGTTCAACTTCCATCGGCTCGCCGCTGGCAACCACTCTCGGCCACTCTACCGACGCCCGGGGACGGTCGTCGGGGTGAATAAAGTCCCATATTTTTGCCCTCAAGGCCTCAAAACCTTCAATCCCGGTATATTCGTACCATCGCCGGTTATAATAGGTCGCGCGGCCATCAGGGCCGGATGTCCACACTTTGTGCGGTATGGCATCCGTCAGGAACAACAACTGCTCCTCGCTGGTTTTTCTTAGGTTGATCTCCTTTGCGGCATCTTCATTCAGCCGGGCGTTTTCCAGCGCGAGCCCCATAAGCCCGGCAAAATTCTGCGCAAACTCCAGGTCGGTTTCATCGTAATGACGGCCGGGCTCAGAGGAAATAAAGTTCACCACGCCTGTGATCCGGCCTTTGACCGACATCGGCATGATAATAACCGAATGCAGGCCGATCTTTTTCACCTCCCGGCGCTGTACTGGGTCGGTTATCAGCGCATCGATCATTTCTTCAGTAACGAAGGGTACAAAACCCGGTTTCCCGGTTTTTATCACCAATGCCGATCCACTGTTGCCATTCGGGTCGGGAGGATAGGCTGCCCGGTATTGATATGCCCATTCTATCCTTGCCGGATCCTGGTGTTTCAGGAAAAGCAGCTCGATCTGGCCGTCTTTAAGTTGGTCAATAGTAAACCAATCGGCAAATTTGGGCACGATAAAGCGCGAAATTTGTTCCAGTGCGCCGGCAGTGTCCCGGCTCAGAGCCAGGGCGGCCGCGGCCTCGTTTAAATAAGTAAACAGGCTTTCCCGTTTTTTAAGGTTAGATATATCACGTACAAAAAGATAGGTTTGGACAGCTCCTTCTGCATCACGGAAAACTTTCGAGCTGAGCAATACCCATCGTGGGCCTGATGGGGTTTTTATGAAAAATTCGACGTCTGTAACCTCTTCAAAGTGAAGGAGCTTCGCCTCATTCACCTTACCTGCGGAGGTATCTTCGAAGAAACCGGAGAGCGGCTGGCCTAATAACTCGCTTGCATTAAGGCCTGTTGAAGCAAGCGCAGCGCTGTTGGCATAAACCACAGTCCAGCCGGCATCAACGGCCAGTACGCCCATGGGGCTTTGGTCGTGCACTTTTTTGAGCTCGTCATGGCTCAACCGACCGGCATCGGCTTGTTCGGCATCTGAATGCTTTTTGCGTGATCGCCCTTTCGGGATAGCCATAATTTATCAGCCTAAAAATTTGCCAAAATTAATATTTAATTTATTTGATAACCAACGAAGTTAAAGTTTTTACCCTGGACATTTCGTTTAAATTAAACACTGGAGATTAAAAATTGTGTCGGTTAGCAAAAAAGTTATATTTTTTTGTAACCCGGCCATTGCTTTGCTGGGTCGCGTTTTCGCCGCTAAGGCTAGTCGAAACTTCATTCAATACAATGCAATTCATTATCTTCGGATCCGGAAAGCAAACTGTACCGTCTATGATCACAACATGGCATAAACGCCTGACCGGGATAATGCTCCTGCTGACAGGTGGGCTGGCGCCGGCATCGCGCGAATGCTGCGCGCCATTGACGAATACCAGATTACCGGCATAACCACCACTTTAGGTTTCGGCAAATTTGTAATGCAGCACGAGGCCTTTACGTCGGGGAATTTTGATACGCATTTTGTACAGAAGTGTTTTACACCCGGATTACTGCAAAGTTATGATGCCGGTGAAGCGCTGATTGCTGGAATACTAATAGAAAAATTATTGAATGAAAAACGGGTTAATGTCGGGGATGTGGTTGATGGAGAGACGAGGAACTGGATTAAAAACAGAAAACGCTACAGTTGAAATATTTTTTTGGAATCACAATATATTGAAACAGGCCCATCTTCTGAAATTTTTATTGATAACCCAAATCTTGAAGCAGATAAAGCAGCTTGACTTCTGCCGCCGCCTTGATGGGTTGGATCGTTGTGATTTATTTGTATTATATCTCCGCAAGATACAATATTACCCGATTTTGAAATTGTAGTGAGCCCATCTGATGATAATATGCCTAATAATAAATGTTTATTTGCTATGTCAATTATGCCTTTTTTAATAAATGTAATTCGTAGTGCATCGCCTAATTTTGTGTTATCAATTTTCCCAATCGTATCAGGTAAATAAATTTCCGATTTAGGAATAAGTATTACTGAACCCAGACGTAACTCCGACAAGGCAACAATATAATTTATTAGAATTTTTAAACTACTTAAGTCCATTTCGAAAGACGTAAGAATTTCCTCGATGATTGAAAAATCTTGTATCGTCCAATGATTGTTGCTCCATTTTAGAGTTGTATTGTTAGGTAAAATAACTTTCACATCGTTATTTATTCCCACGTACGATATCCATCTTCTGGATGCCAACCTTTTATCAACTAACTCATCTATATGTTTATGGTTTAGACGCTCAACGATATTGTAATTTTTTGGAAATTTTAATGACAGTATTCCTTGAACTATTAGATGATTATCTACTATAAAAAAGCTATTTTTTCCATCAACGTATCTATAGGAAGCGGGGCTATCAAAAAAGTCGGGGGCAACTTCAAATTTGTTTTCAAACTCCACGAAATCGAATGTGGCGAGGTTAATTTTCTTTATATAGGCAAGTATTTCTGTAGAATAAATAAATCCGGATGTGCAAACACCTTTTTCATACCTTTTGAATGTTAAATTTTGCAATAGAAAAATTATGTTGGCAATTGCGCTATATCGTCTAGATAACTTTCTTCTCAAGTATTTTGCAATTAACAAAGTTTCAAAGGAGAGCTTTATTGCTAATCTTGTCTGTGAGTTTATAAAATCAGATTCATCATTGTCGTAAAAACTTTGTAAAATTTCAGGTATCTGTTTCAGCAATGTTATTTCGTTGTTTGTGAATTTTAAATCTCTCTCAGCCACCACTAAATAGATAAAATTGTCACCATTGCTAACAGATTTGAACCAAATTAAAAACTGATTTTTGTTATTTATATAACCAGCATTTCTTTTTACATTGCCACGATAGTTGTATTTGTCGAGAAGATCTTGGATTGTTATTCTAGAACTTTTAGTATTGCTGTAGGGAAATATATTTTTTAATGATATTTCTATACCTTCAAGTTTTTGATTTTTCATTAATGTTTAAGTAATCATCAATAATAACTAATTATTTTATAATGTACTTGATGTTGCTCAACTCAACTATCAACCCTGCCTGTCCCGGGCTGATTTTTGCCTTGGCCTCATCCAGATCAAACCAAGCCGCCCTGTCAATTTCGGGGAATGATTGTTTTTTGCCTGATTTTGGCGGCCATTCCATCTCAAACAGGTTGCTGAATATGGTTTCGTGATCTATATCACCTTCAACCGCCCAGGCATGCACCGTTTTGCCGCTTTTTAGTGTGACCGGCTTTAGTTTGATGAAGTCGCCGTCGATAGGCTGGCCGGTTTCTTCTAAAAACTCGCGTTTTGCAGCCAAAAGCGGATCCTCATCTTCGGGGAATTCCCCTTTCGGGATGGACCATGCGCCCAAATCTTTGTTTTTAAAAAAAGGGCCGCCCGGATGGACAAGGAAAACCTGCAGTAGGCCGCCGGTTGTCCGGTATAGTAATATTCCTGCGCTTTGTTTTGACATTCGGAAGATTTAGAGGCAAGTTAACAAAACTCAAAACTATAATGGTTAATTTTGAGACGATAATATTAAACCCTATGATAGACAATAAATGGACCAGCTTTAAAGTAACCGGCGATTATACCACCGACATAAGAAGCCTGTATGAGGCCTGGGCAACACCTGCGGGCCTTGAGAAATGGTTTCTGCGAAAGGCGAATTTTTATACGATACCACGCCGCACCCGCGAGCCCGAAGAATTTATAATGAAGGAAGACACTTACGAATGGTACTGGCACGGATGGGGTGATGAAGCCATGGAAAAAGGCCAGGTGCTGGAAGCAAACGGCACCGATTTTTTAAAATTTACCTTTGCCGGCGACTGTATCCTGAGTGTCAGCTTTTCCAGCCGCAACGGCGTATCCATAATTGAGCTTGTGCAGGAAAATATCCCCATCGAAAATGACCCTTCAAAAAACCTGTTTGTACAATGCCAAACCGGCTGGACATTTTATATGGCCAACCTGAAATCAGTAACCGAAGGCGGCATCGATCTGAGGAATAAGAAACTGGAGGTGAGCAGTAATTTTAAGTAGTACATGGCCCCCCAGCCCCCTAAAGGGGGAGTTAAAAATTCTTATCTTTGTCGCTAAGCTCCCCCTTCAGGGGGCTGGGGGGCATCCATGTTCACAGGCATTATAGAAACATTAGGCAAAGTAACCGGTCTGCAGCACGACCAGGGCAACCTGCATATTACGGTTGAATCGGCCATTGCCGGCGAATTGAAGATCGACCAGTCGGTTGCCCATAATGGGATATGCCTGACGGTGATTGCGGTAGCCGATGGCAAGCATACCGTAACTGCTATCGCGGAAACGCTAAGTAAAACAAATCTCGGCCATCTAAAAACCGGCGACCTGGTTAACCTGGAGCGCTGCATGCAAATGAACGCCCGGCTTGATGGGCACATCGTGCAAGGCCATGTGGACCAAACAGCAACCTGTGTCGATTTTAAGAAACTTGACGGCAGCTGGGAATACACTTTTGAGTACGATGCCGCGCCCGGCAATGTTACCGTTGAAAAGGGATCGGTATGTGTTAATGGTATCAGCCTGACAGTGGTAAACTCCAAAACCAATAGTTTTTCCGTTGCTATTATCCCTTATACTTTTGAGCATACCAACCTGCAGCAGGTGCGCAAGGGCTCGGTTGTGAATTTAGAATTTGATATCATCGGCAAGTATGTTGCGCGATTGATGCAGCGATAAAGGATCATTAGATCTAACTCGTTTAACCGCGTACATTTGGCCTCAGCGATTCTTTGTGCCTTCTCAGCGATCTCCGCGGTTAAATTTTACCACAGAGACCGCAAAGAGTTTCACAAAGTGCACGGAGTTTTTACTATTCAAATCATTACGGTTTCGCCGTAGCCGCAATCCTTAATAAATCGCCGTCCGGATGTTCGCGCATGGTGCATTGGTTGTCAAACAGCATGGTTGCGCCGTTCTTTTCGGTATAGGCCGGCCATTTCGGCAAAACACCGGGAACATTCGGGTTGCCGGTACGCGCAAAATTGATCCAGGCCCTGCTTACTTTGTTAGCCAGGGCATGTGCCGCCGCGCCGCCCCCGGTCATTTGTTCGCACAAGCTGATATTATCAAACTGGAAGGCGATATCCATACAATGCATGGCCTTATAAATGCCGCCGTTTACGGGCGATTGCCAGGTGAACAGGTACATGTACACGGGCGCCGCACCCGCAACGCCCGACTTTTGGTCAGCCTGTTTAATGGCCAGCGGACGGAAGTTTAAATCCATGTCGGTATAGCCCGCAGGGGTATTGGTGTTGGGGTATGCCTTTTTAACCGCAGTCATATAGGCATCGGCTTTGTCGCCATACTTTTTTTTCAAGCTCGCTTTCAGGTCATCCATTGTTTGGTTTTTGTTGCCGGGGACGAAAGGCGTGAACTCGTTTTTGGTGGTGCCAACCAGCAGCGGTACATTTTTAGCGATCTCCATGGCCGCTGGGTCCGTGGGCTGGTAGGGCAAAAAGTCGCTGTCCAAAACGCCGTTCCAGCCGGTATTAGCCTGTTTGCCCTCCTTTTTCAGCTCCGCAGCAACTTTGCGCATGGCCTTTTTGCTGGCTTCATTCAATACGTCATAAGGGATTTTTTGCAATGAATCTACTTTGCTCGCCGGAATATGCAATTCCTCCAGGGTAGCGGCTGCCACCTTTTGCGAAACGGACCTTTCGTTAAAAGCCGTGATATAGCTGCCGCTTTCTACAATCGCTTTTTGGAAAAGCCCTTTAGCCATCGGGGAATTCATCAAACTGGTTACCTTGCCTCCGCCACCCGACTGCCCGAAGATGGTCACATCATCCGGGTCACCGCCAAAGTTGGCGATGTTTTGTTTTACCCACTGCAGTGAGGCCACCAAATCAAGCAAACCGGCATTGCCCGATCCTTTGTATTTATCGCCATAGGCCGAAAGGTCCAAAAAGCCCAGCACATTGAGCCGGTGGTTAACCGAAACCAGCACCACATCGCCTTTGCGGGCCAGGTTTTCGCCGTCGTATGAAGGCAATTCAATCGACGAGCCGGCAGTAAAGCCCCCGCCGTGGAACCAAACCATTACCGGGCGCTTCTTGCTGTCGTGCAGGTTGCGGGTCCAAACGTTTAGTACCTGGCAGTGTTCGTTGTTATAGCCAAGGTCGTGGTTAAAGGCAAATTCAAAAACGTCGTTGGTGGTGGTGGTCGGGTCGGTGGGGCAAACCGGGCCGTAGCTCATCGAGCTGCGCACACTGCTCCAGGGCGTCGGTTTCTCCGGCGCCATAAAACGGTCGGCTTTGGCGTAAGGAATGCCCTTAAAAGTATAAATGCCGTTGTGGATATAGCCCTTCACCTTGCCGCTTTCGGTATTGGTAATGGCAATTTCCTCCCCGGCAATCAGCGGGTCGGCAGTTTTTTTCTGTTTCTGGCTAAATGCGGCCGATGGGCATAAATAAAGCAACAGCAATAATGCGGGTAACAGGTTTTTTTTCATTGTATAGTTTTTTATTGGTTTGGTGTTGGTTTTTAAGGAGCTTAATTAAGGCAATGCCATTGTGTAAATATAACGCAATGGAGATTAAATTGGCAATAGGGCCCGGAATTTTATCTGTCCCGCCCGGTTTGGCATGGCGGAATTATAAGCCGGCCATTTTCAACCGCCCCATTTTGAACGGTATAAAACCCAAACATGGTTTACACATGGTTTACATATTTTACGGTTTACACCTGTGTAAATAACTGTTAATCATTTAGTTATGTGAAGTATGGTCCAAAAAATGCAAACCCAGTTTTATGGCTTTTTTGGGCATTTCCGGGGTTGGGAGAAGCGGCGGTGCTGCTGCTGCTGCCAGGTGTCCTATTTTTACACGCGGAACACCCGCTGTCCGTAGATTATATCTACGGATTGGCTATGCAAGGAGACTGCGTCTCCACAGCTGATAAGCCCCCGCTGACAGGTAATAAACTATGCAAATCATCATATCCACGGCCCAGCCGAAATTATCAATTAAACGCAAAACCATAGCTGGCTACCTGTCATCGGTGCACGAGTCGCCTTTGCGCGCCTGGCTAGCGCGTCAGACACTAACGCTTGAGAAGTTAGGAGAGGGCGGCCAAACCACACCATACACTTAATCTGCTTCGGCCCCGATCAGGTTATCAATCGTATATTGCCTATAGGCATTCCGTTTAACCTGGTTTAAACGCACCATTTCATTTTTATCCTGGATATACAGCCATATCTTTGGTTCCACCTTAAAGGTATTTCCCAATATCATCGCCGTTTCATAGTTTATTTTCCTTTTGCCTTTCAGCAATTTTCCAAGGTTACCGGGATTAGTATGCAGGAAGCTGGCAAACGTATTTTGTTTAACCTTTGCCGCTTTTAAATACTGGCGTATAAACTCCCCGGGCTCAACAATATTATTATTGTTATCGTCACGAATATATTCCATCATGCGATAACGGATCGCATTAAATTCAATTTCAAGCCTTTCCCCGGCAGTCTGTACTGCAGACCTGGCCTTGATTGCTTCGCGTAATTGTTTATAAGACGCGCTATTGATATCCACTCCATCCGGATTGCCTGCAATCCCATCCTCTCCGTCAGCCAATGAAACAAATGCATTTTTGCGGCGATCATTATTCTTGTTCATCTTGTTGCCTTTCCTCTCTTAATAAGTAACGTTCAACTAATTCATTTCCCGTTTTAGGGTCAATAAACATATAGGTTGTATTAACACGGTATGCGCCGTATTTATGATGGTATACCCTGATCACTTCTTCATCCATACACTGAAACGATAAAAAACCCCTGAAATGACCGATACCTTCCAACGTACTTAACTGGCAGGCTTTAGCAATTAAGCACCCTGCAACATAATCAAGCAGCTTTTCTTTCCCCCGGTTATGCGGCGCCGATTCCAGGTAAGCCATATACGGTTCTTCCTTGTTCAGCATTTGAAATATCATCAAGCCTTCTATCCGCTCCGGGTTCCCGGTTACAATTTTAAAAGCCTTTGAATGAGGCAGCCCAAACTGCCTCCGCCAGTTAAAATGCCAGCCATCAGTTATTGTTTTCATATCCTTTAATACTGCCGGCAACAACCGGGCGTCCACTAATTCCGCGCTAACCGTATCGAGTAGAAGTACTTTCATTCAACTGATAAAGATAGTAAAAATTGTCCAATTTGTACAATTTTTATATTTCTTTTCGGTTTCTTATCCCTGTTCAGGCGCGTCTGATGACCGTGCCCGTAGCGCAAAGCCGAGCGCCCCGCTGATAGGTAATAAACTATGCGAGTGATGGTATGAACGGCCCATCCGAAATTATCAATTAAACGCAAAACCGTAACTGGCTACCTGTCAGCGAAGCACGAGTCGCCTTTGCGCGCCTGGCTGCCGCATCAGACTTGCGCTTGAGTTAAAAAAACAATACCTTTAGATAGCCAATAAGTATTTTGCACTTCATGAAACATTTTACCAAATTGGTATTCCTTTTTATCCTTTTTGCATGCACCGTTCAAACGTCGACTTCGCAGTTTTTAGCGTCAAAATACAAGCCGGCAAACAAAACGGAAAGACTTGTAATAGCTAAAATCCGCGCCCTGCCTGAAGTAAGGGATTTTTTTGACTACGTAAAAAAAGACAAACCCGACTTTATCATAAATCCGCCTGATCTAGCATTCAATAATCGGTATGCCATGCAGGTGGATATAGATTACGGTGACATATTCCGTACGCATTTTTGGCTATTAATCGACCCAAAAACTTTTCAAATTTATTATGAAGATTTTGACGATTCGGGTATGGAGGCCATCACTTTGCAGGAATGGCGATACTGGCGAAAAAGGCCTGAATTTAATAAGCCTCACAAATGGGTTAACGGGAAATTGGTGGTTGTAAAAATTAAAAAGAAGACTTTGAAGTAGCTATTTGGCGCTTTGCTCCCCTTATTCAGTTGCTGACGACCCGGCCCGCAGCGCTAAGGCGTCAGAGTCACGCTTGGAGAGGAGGTTAGAGCCAATTTCGACCATTTTCCTGACGCCAGGAAAATGGTTTGAGATTTCTTCCCTGGCATTTTTGCAAGCTTCCTTCGCCTTACCTTTTCAAAATTTTCCCATTTGCTGTAATCCAAAAGGGCTTGCATTTCCCTTGCGCTCCAGCATTCTATTCCTTCAATCTCAAAAGCGCTGATTCAAATTGCTCAAAAAGCTGCTTTATTCCTTCGGTTTTCCTGTGATGTGGAATAAATATGACGCTAGTTTACTTTAATACACTTTCTTTTTTGGGTCTTGCCGGTTGTCAAAAAAGTGGAGCAACACCAGCCGGGTATCTTCTACCGATAAAATAAAGTATTGTGCTTCGTGATCAAAAAACCGCGGATTTGTTTTTCGTAGTGCTCAACAGCGCCCATTTCGGGATTTGCGGCCAAAAGGTCTAAGATGTGGTAGGTGCGTTTAACAAAATCTTTGGTTACGCGGCCACCCCATTCATTTTCCAAGTATTGAACAATGGCGTCAAAGCTATCGCTAGCGCGGCGGTTCCAGACTATGGTTTTAACCATTTTTCGTGCTGAAGTTTAACCGCTTCATGACTTAGCAAATTATGCTCGTCAAAACTTTCTTCGTATGCGGCAAGCAGTTCATTTTGCTGGCTTTCACTCAGGCTGTTCCACAAATGTCCGTTCTGCTCATCTCGGATCTTTTCAATCAACCGGTAACAAGCTTTCAAAAATTGCTCGTCATCGATGCTATCGATCAAATGATGGAAGTTATCTTTAATAGTCATATCGCAAGCTATAACGCTAATATAGCGATTTCAAACGAAATTAGAAAAACGAAAAAACCGAATGCGGCGAGCTAACGTGATAATATCAATTATTTGCTGAGCCTCTTTCCCGGCTTGTATCACCTTCCTGACGTCAGGGTGGTGATCGGTTTAGTCCAGGACGAAACCCGCTCATTTGCATTCTTTCAAATATGCAAAACTCAACTTGCTGATTTTCAAGCATTAACGTTATATTTTTTGCCTGTGCTATAGCGAAGTGACCGTGAACTACCGGCGATCAACCAAATTCTTATGCTTTCGGAAAACTAAAGTTCTGCAAATCACCGATTACGTCAAGGAAGGTTTCCTGGGGTTTGCCCAGTTCTTCGCGGCGTTTGTTTAAAACGTCGTTGCGATGATTTTCGAGGCTTTCGGCGGCATATTGATAGCCCGATTTCTCCGGTTTGCTGGTTCCCGTAAACTCTCCGGCAATGTCCCCGGTCACGTTATCGCGCCACCACCAGGTTGTTTTACTGCTGGTGCTGTTCCCCATGGTATCCACAAATATCTTCGAGAACACTTCCATGTTGTTACGATCGTTGATCGCTTTTTCATAGGCGCGCTGTACATGGGTACGGTAAATAGTGGCGTTGTCGCGCAGGGTTTGCAGGAAGCTGGATTGGTTCGGGTCCATAAAGTCGGGGTCAACCAGCGCCATCTCCTGGGTAAGCAGCATATGCACCGGCGCGGCAAACATAAAGGTTTTCAATCCCCGTATGGCATACCTTTCCTGTTTCAGCGTGCCGATCACATCCGTATAAAACAGGTTTGAATAGGTTTTTAAGTCGGACATCAGCGCCCGCCGGCTTTCAATCTTGCCCAGGTCTAATTTAGCTTTCTGGTTTTTATACTCCACCGTCATAAACTGAATAGTGCCTTCAATCCTGCCTTCTATTTTGCTGATCTCGGCGCCGTCAATCTCCTCTTTGATCACCTTTTTTATTTCAGCCAATAGCTTTTCGTTATCATTGTCTATCCCCAGTTCCTTCATTACAATGCTCAGCACAATGGAACCCACTTTACTCAACGCCGCACTGCCAACTTTCATGCCGGCCGTTTTAAGTAACTTTTTTATCAGGTCTTTGGTGCTGACCACGGCTGCGGGCCCTCCCCTTAGCAGCCTGCGCGGCCCCGGCGGAACATCGGGCGGCGGGGGCGGTACGTGCACCAGCGTTCCATTATCTATCCGCGCATAATCGAAGATATACAGTATCTGGGCCATGTTGGTGCTGCGCCGCAGTACGCCTGTATTTACCGGTATATCGTCCACCGGTTCAAGCAGGTAGCTAAAAAAGTCTTCGGTTATCTCCTCGCCCGGCAGCAGGGGGGCCAGCTCAACCAGGCCTTGTATAGCGCAGCGCTCGGCAATTTGTACCTGCAGCAGCTGCAGCTTATCGGTTTTGTAAAACTCTTCGCTTGAAGCGATGCGGGGAGCGGGTTTTTGTGTTTGTGATAAGGCGTTGTTAATAAAAGCTTCGATGGTTTCGGGCGCAAGTTCATAACCTGCCGGCGCATAATTCAGCTGCGCCATTAATTTGCCGGATGCATAGCCGGCCGCATCAGTTTTGATGCTCAGGAAAATTGATCTCATTTTTTTTTACGATTTAGGTTAATTGACCCGAATTTAGGTAAATCTTAATTAAAAAAACAAGTCTGAGCTTAAAAATTGCCGGATAATTTAAACTTTGCTTTTTGTTTAAATTCTTGCTTTGTTCCTATCCCCCGCCGGGCCAGGCGTCACGCTGCATAAACCTAGGCCCGCCTGATAATGCCTAACAGGAATGCGATAACGGCTATGACCAGCAGGATATGAATAAGGCCGCCCAGTGCGTGAAAAAACAGGCCGATGGCCCAGCCGATGATCAGGATGACGGCGATGATGTATAAAATGCTTCTCATAAATTTGTGTTTTATAAGGTTGAACCCGGTGAATGCCAGGTTGTTTGCATAACGGGATATTAATTAACGCCGGCCGGGGCGCGGTGCAGGTGTTTCAGCAGACGAAATTAAAGATCATCGTGTTTTTAGCGGCGGATCTTCCTGTGGATTTTGTTCCGGTGGCAATTCCTGCGGTACCCTGTCGGGATCTTCCTGCGGTATTTCGGGCGCGCGCGGGTCCGATGGTTGGCTTACTTCCGGCCGCTGTTGCGGAACGGGCATTTCGGGCTGCTCGCCAGGAAAAGTATCATGCTTTTTTCCCATTGCTTTCGTCATATTCAATTATTCCCTTCATTAGTTTTTTCCACTGCGGGCCCGATAAGCCCACCCGCGCCATCAATGCTATCGCCGTATTCCTGATCTGATCGTGCAGGTCGACACCCTCGTTGTTAGGCGTCTCGTTGCGGCCATGCGCCCCGGCGCTAACCGCGAGGCCATCGCGCCTTACCACAAAAGTGCTGGTAGAAACATCGTCAAAAAAATGGGCGACCTCCTCAGCTGTCTTTCGCGGGTCCGGAACCGGCCTTGCCGTCATCAGCAAATATTCTTCGGCGGTTTCTGCGCTGCCTTCGGATACCACCCGTTCGACCATTACCCATTCCAGGCCGTCGCCGGCGTCCGAACCGGGGGCAGGCAGGTCAATGCTGATATAAAAGCCTTCGGCGGCGAAACCGGAAAGCTCATCGCCTAAATTATTGGTGAGCGTAAACCTTGCCGAGCCGGCGCCGGCATATTCGTGCCAGTTATTTACGCTGAGCAGCCGTTCAGCTGCATGTTTAAATGCCTGGTGCGCCTGTTTTAAGTTATCGTAAGCCCGCTCATGGGTAAAATCCGTGCTTCTGCCCGTGTGCTGGACAGGCAGCAATTCTTCCGCAGTTTTCATATTAATAAAACCGCCGGGAGGCCCGGGTTGTTTGCGGGCTTGTTAAAAAATGAATGGCAGCGAAAGTTCCCCGCGGCCTGAAGCCTCTACGGGATATTTAACGAATACGGGCCGATAGCTCCCCTACCCGTCTTTTAGCATAAGCCTTATACGAGGTTTGTTTATCCGGGAGTGCGCAGGCCAGGTATTTTTTGTAATAACGCAATGCCAGGGCCTTATTTTTCAGTTCCGTATCGTACAGGTTAGCCAGCGCATAGTAGGTAAGCGGCATTACACCGTAAAGCAGGCTTTTCTGATAGGCGTTTACCGCGTTTTTTGGCTGGTGCAGGTGGTCGTATGAATCGGCCATTTCGCCATAATAGGAGTTTACATTTGCCGATATGGAGAGTTGTATTGCTTTATCGAAATAGGCGACGGCGTTATGCTCATCATTCAAGGCCTTATAGCTCATGGCCATGTAATAGCATGACGTTTCGCTGGCCGTATTGCTGGCTTCCAGTTTTTTAAGCGTGGCGATACAATCGTTATACTTTTGTAAAGCATAATATGAGTTCCCGAGCATATTGATAACCTCGTCGGTCTGGTTGCCTGATTGTATAAGCCGGTTACACACCTGCACCGTTTCGGGAAATTTGCTGAGGCGGTAGTCGATTTGCGCCTTGCCGAGCAATAACAGCATGTTTGCGGTATCGGCCTGCAGCGCGGCAGTCACTATCGTATCGGCCTTTTTATATAGCTTAAGATTGATCAACAGCGCTGAGAGATCGTAAGCCACATCCGGTTCAACCGCGTTGAGCTTATTCGCCCTTGTGAGATAATTCATTTCATCGCTTATGTTTCCGCTGCCGCGCGACAGGCTTGCCATTTGCTTATAAACGTTAAAATTGCTGCTGTCCTTTTGTAATATCTTTTTATAAAAGCCAATGGCCTTCGCATTGTTTCCCCGGCGCGCGGTAACAACGGCCAGGTTAAACAGCGTGGCATTATTAGTGGTGTCAGTCAGATAAATGCGCTGGTAATAATCCTCTGCTTCGGGCAATCTTCCCGCCATTTCCGAACTATATGCAAGGCCCGATAATGCCTTTACGTCAGTAACCGGCTCGGGATATATCTTTTTCAGATAATCGGCGGCTTCGGCAAAGCGCTGGTTTTGGTAGTAATCCAGCAGCAAAGCGTCATCAGCTTTTACAGCTTGTTGTGAGAATGCCCTGGAGGACAATAATATCATGATCAGGGTTAGATAGGTATATTTCATATAACTAAATTATTAGTTATAATCGGTTTTTGCAAGTTTATTTTATTGATATGATTTTGGGGGATTATTTTACATTTGATACCAAGTAAGATCGAAATGATTGCTGCATACCAAAAAGTTGCCAAGCGACTGTTGATTGTGTCATGTTGTTGTATAATGACGCACTGCTCGTTTTGCCAGGAAAGGGCCCTCAAAAAAGACACGGTGTATATAATTATCTGTTATGGTACATTGGAAAATGGCAGGCCGGTTGTAACGCAAATAGCGCAAAAGGATTTGTCGTTTTTTAAAACTACCCACTCAAATGACCAGGATGCTTTTATGTGTCAGGTATTTAGTCATTCGATATTTTATTTGGACGATGGAAACACTTATTTAAAAAATTACCGATTGGATAACCCTCCCTCAAAAAAACCTGATTCTTTGTATTATGCTTATAATAAAGCTTTGAGGAGTTTAGCTAAGTCATTTAAGGATTTCAAGGGTCCAAAATTCCTCAACGGAAAAAGGGTTATCTTTAGCGTATCGAAAATTGCAGGTGAATTCTGGCTTGTCAGGACAGATCCCCATTATTTATACCCTGTAAGCGAAAGCTTTTTTATAGATCCCGGTTGTTACAATTACAATTATTTATATAATCTAAAGCAAATAGACGCGATTCTAAAATTGAATAGCGAAGACATTAAAATTCTTTCAGCGATTTCACATTTATAACGAGGCCTACTATCATCGCTTTATTTATTTGCAAACAGATGTCCATTTCAAACATTTCATGCCGGTTCGTGTTTATATCAGCACAAACAAAAAACACAACATTATGGATAAGTTAAAGAAGTTCGGGTTAATGGAAAAAATTGTCCATGAATTGGAAGATTTAAAAAATAGTCAGCAGGCCATCATACAAAAACTTGCTAAAATTGAGGTCGACAACATGGATTTGGGTGATAAGAGACTGGAAAAGGACCTCCCCGATATGCACCAGCGCGTGTCAGACAACCTGGACACCATAGCCGGCATACTGGAAGATTTTGCAGTTAAAACCGAAGAGTACAACAGTCAGAATAATATTGCAGCCCTGAGAGAACAGGAAGCTATTGACAAGTTATAGTCGAGGTTAAAGGCGAAAGGCAGAAGTTTTTCGTCTTTATTTTTTGCCGCCTTTCAATAGCACTATATTTTTATGAATGGCGTTTACTGATATTGAATATAAACAGGAACAGGCTTCAACTGCAAAATTTCCTTTGGGGTTAGCATCCGGTGAGTATCTTTTGTCAGGTCGTTTTTATAAAACAGCTTAAAGCCGGTAAACTGTACGGGCTCATGAGCGGTAATGTAGTGATAGGTGCCTTTTTTTAAACTTACCCCACCCCATCCATCCATATCCATTACGAACTGAACTTCGGGGTATAATTTGATGTTTTTGTAATTGGTGACCATCTTCTGCGTAAACCGGTGAACAATAAACATTTTTGGCGGCAGGTTATACTTTTTTACGAGGCCGGCCAGGTACAGGCTCACGTAATTTATATCTACCGCATCAAAGGTGCCAATCCTTTTTCCGGGTATGCTGCCTTCTTTCATGGAAAACTCCGGGTCGATGCCCAAATGAACATCGGGCATTTGCAGGTATTTTTCGAGCCGCGGGACCTCTTTTTCTACGGTGCTAAAGCCAACCTGCAAGTCGAGAAAGATGATCGCATTAATGGAGTGCGCCATGTGAATAACACTGTCTATTTGTTTAAACGGCATCCGCAGGTTATGCAGGCCATTGCTGCCGGCGTCGGCCTGGGCGGTAACGCAAATGTAATGCAGGGCAGGTTTAACCGGCGTTGTTGTGTCGGCCTTCTCCCAAACTTTAACCTGCTCCTTTAATTTGGCCAGCATAATTTTTGGCTTGTACTCGCCCAATATTCCCATGTTTTTTGAATACATATTGCCATAATAAGCCACCACACGATAAAATGGCAAAATTGCACCCGGCAAGGGATAAGGCGCATTTTTTACCGGCCACCTGCCCGTTTTATCGCCGTTGGCCAGCCTGAGCATCAACGAATCATATAAGGCGGTATCTAAAGGCTTAAGGGTTGTATCGTTAAATTTTAAGCGATTAATGTTTTTTGCAGTTGCCTTTGCATGGCTTAACGTATAAAAGGAAAAGATAAGGAGGCAAACGAATTTGATGTTTTTCAAAACAGGTGATTTTATGGTGTGCTAAATTTTGTAAATATAAAAAAGGTGAAAGGTAAAAGGCGAAAGGTTTTTCGAAGGAAGGCAAACTAAATTGGCTCGTACTGACCATTTACCCTTGATCTTTCGCCCTTCACCTCTTTTCTACATAACTCTGTTTAAGCTATTTTTGCCGAAACGTCAGTTGCAGCTTCTTTCGGACTTCCGGACTTTACTGACTTTCGACTACTCTATACTCTTCCCCTTCATCGCAACGCTAATCGCCTGGTCCATCAACCGTTCCGCAAAGGGCCGGGTAAATTCGTTTATGGTATCAATGGCTTTATGTATCACATCCTTATCGCCGCTGGTGAGCGCTTCTTTTAAGGTTTTGAGGTATTGATCAGTTTCGGATATTTCGGTTATGGATAAATGATCGCCGTTCTTTTGCAAAAAACGCTCAACGGTATAAACCATTTGTTCGCCCTCCGTGCGGGCCTCGATGAGCATGCGCTGGCTCACGTCGTCTTTCGCGTGGGTAATGCTGTCCATCAGCATTTGCTCCACCTGGTCGTCGGTAATGCCGTAGGTGGGCTTTACTTCAACCTCCTGCTTAACGCCTGAACGAAGTTCCATTGCCTGTATTTTTAATATGCCATCGGCATTAAGCAAAAAGTTTATATCAACTTTCGGGAAACCGGCCGGCATGGAGGGTATGCCTTTTAGGTCGAACTCTGCCAGCTTGCGGTTTTCTTTGATCAGGTCCCGCTCGCCCTGGTAAACGGCAATTTTCATATTTACCTGTCCGTCAATTGAGGTGGTGTATTGCCGGCCTGCCTTGGTTGGCACTTTCGAGTTGCGGGGAATGATCACGTCCATCAGGCCGCCCATGGTTTCAATGCCCAGGGAAAGCGGGGTAACGTCCAGCAATAAAATATCCTTGCGGTTGCCGGCCAATATATCCGCCTGTATGGCAGCGCCAAGGGCAACCACTTCGTCGGGATTAAGCTCATCATGCACCGGGCGGCCAAAAAAATCAGCTACCATTTTTTTAACCAGCGCCGTACGGGTAGAGCCGCCCACCATGATCACTTCATCTATCTGGCTGATGTCCAGTTTGGCATCGTTCAGCGCATTACGGCAGCAGGTAATGGTTTCCTCCACCTTTGGCAAAATAAGCTCTTCAAATGCCTCGCGGGTAATGGTGCACCATATGTCGCCGATCTTATCATTCACCATGCTTTGGTGGGCGAAGGCCTTTTTAGCTTCTTCGGCCTTGAGGCGAAGTCGCTGCGCCAGTTTGTTATCAGCCAGCACCTTGTTTTTGTCCAGCTGATTCTTTTCTATCCAGTAATCAACAATGGCCCTGTCGAAATCGTCGCCACCTAAAAAGGTATTGCCGTTGGTTGATAACACCTCGAATATGCCGTTTTGTATTTGCAGGATGGATACATCAAATGTCCCTCCGCCCAGATCATAAACAGCAATCGTTTTTGTTTCCTCGGGGTTCAGGCCAATGCCATAGGCCAGGCTGGCGGCAGTCGGTTCGTTCACAATGCGTAAAACATCAAGGCCGGCCAGTTTGCCCGCGTCCCTTGTAGCCTGCCGCTGTGAATCGTTAAAATAGGCGGGCACAGTGATCACAGCACGGTTAACAGGCGTTTTTAAAGCATGCTCGGCACGGCCCTTTAGTTCTTTTAATATCAGGCTTGATAACTCGATAGGCGTATAAAATTTATCGCCAACCTTTATTTTTACCAGGCTTTCGGTATCATCGTCGATAACTTTGTACGAGAAAAAATCCTTATAATTCTCTATATCCTTGTACGACCTGCCCAGCAGGCGCTTTACTGAAAAAACGGTGTTTTGCGGATCGGTTATCAAATATTCCTTTGCCTCATTGCCGACGGTAATATCCCCGGCCGGACCAAAATGAACCACCGACGGCACCAAAACACCTTTACCGGTATCGTTTATTACCTGCGGATTTTTATCAGGATTAATAAAAGCCACCAGGGAATTTGTGGTCCCCAGGTCAATCCCGACAATTAATTCTTCTTTTTGTATAGAGCCTGTTGCCAGGTTGATTCCTATTTTAGCCATGATTGTTATAACAACCGGCAAATGTAGCGAGTTTTAGGGGATGATGTGTCATAGGAGTGTTTTTGTATGATTTCGGATCTTTTTGATTGCGGAAGTCGGAATGCCAAATGCGGAATTAAAAAGCAGAACTTGATTTATCTATCTAATAATTCAAAATCCGAAATCCGAAATAATCCTTACTTTCACGCCTGATGTTAAAGCTGACCAAAATACCCCTGCTGCTGCTTCTATTAGCTGCTACTATAACAAAAGCCCAGGAATTCGGCGGCAATCCTCCATCTATCAAGTGGAAGCAGATAGATATGCCCGCTGCAAAAGTGATCTTTCCGGTAGGGCTTGATTCAGCGGCGCTGCGGGTAGCCAATATCATACGGCGAATGAATGGGGCCATACAGCCCACCATTGGTTTTAAACAGCGGCAGGTCAGCATTTTATTGCAAAATCAAACTACTATTGCCAACGCCTACGTGGGGCTGGCACCTTTCAGGAGCGAATTTTATTTAACACCAGAGCAAAACAGCTTTGATGTAGGCAGCCTGTCGTGGCCCGAGCAGTTGGCTATACACGAGTTCAGGCATGTGCAGCAGTATAATAATTTTAACGTGGGTCTTTCGCATGCCATGAAAGTGCTTTTTGGCGAAGGCGGGCAGGCGCTGGCCAATGATATTGCTATCCCCAATTGGTTTTTTGAGGGCGATGCCGTTTTTAACGAGACCCATGTAAGCGAACAGGGCCGCGGCCGCCTTCCCTGGTTTTTTAATGGCTTCCGCGCACTGTGGGCGGACGGCAGGGATTACAGCTATATGAAAATACGCAACGGCTCATACCTCGACTATACGCCCGATTGGTACCCGCTCGGCTATATGCTGGTAGCCTACGGCCGCGAAAAATATGGCGACGACTTTTGGAAAAAAGTAACGCACGACGCCGCAGCCTACAAAGGGGGTTTTTACCCCTTTCAACGGGCTATAAAAAAATGTTCCGGTCAAAAATTTGAGCAATTCAGGAGTGATGGCTTGAACCATTTTAAACAGCGGTTTGACAAACAGGCATCGTACACAACGCCCGATTCAATAAAAAGAAAAAATCGTATTGCGAGTGGAATAACGGTTTTCACAAAACATTTTAACGCGGATTACGAATTTCCTGTCTTTGTGGACGACAGTACGCTGATCTATATGAAAAGCACGTATGATCACATCCCTGTATTCGTCATAAATAAAGGCAATATTGAAAAAAGGATAGCGGCCAGAAGTGTTTCGACAGATACGTACTTTGCTTATCATGACGGCAAAATTGTTTACGCCGCTTACCGTCGCGACCTGCGCTGGAACTACCGCGATTACAGCGAGTTGATGCTGCTGGATGTAAACACCGGCAAAGAACACCGCCTCACAAAAAATACAAAATACTTTTCGCCCGATTTCAGTCCCGATGGAAAAACCATTGCAGCGGTTCAGGAAGCCCCCAACGGCAAGTGTGATATTCACCTGTTAGGCGCGGCCGATGGCAAGCTCATTTCCATTGTCCCCAATAAGGAAAATCTTTTTTACACTTATCCGAAATTTTATGACAATGACCATTTAATAGCCGCCGTCCGCACACCAAAAGGCCAAATGTCACTGGATCTGATCGATATAAAAACGGGAGAAAATAAATACCTCCTGCCGTTTTCGTACCAGCCTATCGCCTTTCCTCAAATAAAAAACGACACGGTTTATTTTTCCGCCTCATCAGGCATTGATGACCGCATATTTGCCTTGAGCCTGAAAAATAATAAGTTGTTCGAGTTAGATAATTATAATGTTAATGGCTCTATCGGCAACTATCAGCCGGCGATTGGCAATAATAAATTTGCCTGGGTGGGATTTACCGCCGTGGGCTACCGGTTGAATGTAGCTGATAAAAAAAACCTGCAATGGTCGGCCGTTGATGCGGTCCAGGTTAGGGATGGCCTTGGGGATTTTGGTATCAGCGCCTTAAAAAGGGATAGCGCAACTGATTTGTTGGCCAGGGTTAAAAACGACACGCTCCCCGTCACCAAATACCGTAAATCGCACCATTTAGTTAATTTCCATAGCCTGATCCCCAATTTTGTCGACCCCAATTATACCTTAGCCCTGGAAGGTGAAAATGTGCTGAATACCCTGCAGTCAGAACTTTCTTTTACCTACAACCGCGATGAAGGCTACAACGAATTTGGTTTCGACGCCATTTACGGCGCCCTTTTCCCCTATATTTCAGGCGGGGCCGATTATACTATTGGCCGGCGCGGCTACCACAACGGCAGTAACGTTTACTGGAACGAAACCAACCTTCATACAGGCTTCGAGCTGCCTTTTAACTTAAGCGCGGGCAAAAATTTGACTTCGCTGGCCGCAGGCAGCGATGTATATTACACCAAAAGCACTTTTCAGCAGCCATACCGCTCCATGTTTGCGGATCGCTCGTACACTTACGTCAATAACTTTATCAGCTTCAGCAATAGCATTCAGCAGGCGAAACAAAATATTTATCCGCGGCTGGCGCAAAGCATTTTCTTAAACTATAAATCGGCCATCAGCGGGATAAGCGCCGATCAGTTTTTGGCAAGCGGCTCTTTTTATTTTCCGGGTTTTATGATCAATCACAACCTGGTGATCAACCTGGCTTACCAGCAAAAAAACAAGAACAGCGTTATCGATTTTTCTAACGACTTCCCTTTCTCGCGCGGTTACCAGGCCGAAAACCTGTATAAGATGGACAAAGCCGGTATTAATTACCACCTCCCCATTGCCTATCCCGATGCTGGTTTTGCCAATACTTTTTACCTGCTGCGCATAAGGGGCAATGCTTTTTATGATTACACGTATGCCACTGATTTTTATAGCGATGGCCGGGCTTTTAAAGGCACCTTCCGCTCGACAGGCGCGGAAGTTTATTTCGATTCGAAATTATTTAACGAAGGTTCCATTTCATTCGGCTTCAGGTACAGTTATCTTATCGACCGGGATTTTTTTGGAGGCAGCGGACGCAACAGGTTTGAGATCATTGTGCCGGTAACAATATTTTAACATGGCGTCCCAGCTTGAAAACACTTTGCTCCCGACCCAAAAGATTAATCTTTAAGTAACAATTCAAATACAAAAAGCTTCCGAACCCATTTTATTGAGCTGATTTGCACATTTCGCTTTCGCGTAAAGAAAGTAGTCGTAATTTTTTACAAACCAAGGCGTTAAAAAAACGTTAATAAATTTTTCAGCCTTCTTATTTCAAAGTTCCCGCACAATTCGGGCCCTGACATTTAAGCTTTTATAAAAATTGCTGAAAAGATTATTGCCAATGTGTTGAGTTGTACATGAATACCCCAAAAAATAACGTACTGATAATAGTCGGGATGCATCGTTCCGGAACGTCACTGGTAAGCCATTGGCTCAATAGCTGCGGGCTTAATTTGGGGGAAACCCTGCTCGGCGCTGATATCGGGAACGTAGAAGGGCACTTTGAGGATCTTGATTTTTACCGGTTTCATGAAGACACCTTAGCCGCCCATCACCTCTCGAAATTCGGCTTTACTACTCAGCCCGTAAAAGCGCTTTCGGAATACGAGGAAGAAAAGCTAAAAAGCATTATTTATCTCAAAAACAAAATGAACAGGCAGTGGGGCTGGAAAGACCCCCGGACTTGCTTATTCCTTGCCCATTACCGCCGGCTTATTCCCGATGCCAGGTATCTCAACATTGTACGCGATTATAAAGCGACAATAAACTCGATGATCATAAGGGACTTTAAACACCACGAAAAAAAGTATTTAAAGCGGAAGTGGCCATCGAGAGTGATCTGGAATGTATTCAGGAGACAAAAACAACTGAACAGGTTTTACAGCGAGCTCGCTCCGCTATACCTGGGCGTGTGGATTGCCTACAATGAAGAATTAATAAAAAACGCAAGCCTGGCGCCCGATGACAGTTACCTGTTTACCGACTATGCACAGCTTATCGATAATGACAAAACAGTCTTCAGCCACCTGACCGGCAACTGGCATTTCGATCTGCAATACTATGACTTCAAAAAGATATTTAAAGAAAACTTATTAAGTCGGGTGGTGGATATCGATCACTGGATCAATAACGAAGATATTTTAAAAAAGGCAAAAAGCCTCGAAAGAAAGTTAAAAGAACTATGCGTAGAAAAGAAAATTTTACAGAAAGAGTTGCGGTAGTTATCCCCGTGTACAAAAATGAGCTCACGGTGCTGGAAGAGCTGGCTTTAAAACAATGCTTCAGGGTATTGAACAAGCATAAAATAATAATAATAAAGCCAAAGTCACTGCAGCTGACCATTCTGAAAGACCATAAATTTATCGACTATATCTCTTTTGAGGATGAATACTTCAAAGACCTTATTGGGTATAACCGCTTAATGCTTTGGGAAGGTTTTTATGAGAAGTTTTTAAAGTTTCAGTACATCCTGATCTACCAGATGGACGCCTTCGTTTTTACAGACCGTTTGATCGAATGGTGCGATAAAGGTTACGACTATATTGGCGCGCCATGGCTTCGGTCGCATAAATACATTGATATTGTGAAGGCTGTTAAATCGAAAATTTTGATAGCCTATCATACCCGGTTTAATATAAAACAGCCTGGAACCGACTTGCCAACGGAAATTCAATTTGAAAACAAAGTGGGCAATGGCGGCCTGTCGTTGCGAAAGGTGCGCAAGTTTTATGAGCTTTCGGTAAAATACAAATCAGCGCAGTTGGAATATATCGGTCGTAAAGAAAACCATTTTAACGAGGATGTTTGGTGGTCGATTGAACTGAACAGGAAGAAAAGACATTTAAAAATTCCCGGATATAAAACAGCAGTGCGTTTTTCTTTTGAGAACGAACCGCGGCGGGCGTATGAATTAACCAGCCATAAGCTTCCCTTTGGCTGCCACGCCTGGAACCGGCACCTTGATTTTTGGCGGGGCAAGATTGTTATCGGCGATGTTTTCGACTTCGAGCAAGCTGTGGTTTATCACTTGTCGCCGCCCTTAAGCTATCCTAACAAAAGGGCGCCCGCAAAACCAAAGAAAATTAAATTGGCGCCCGAATACCAGTTTATGGTAAGGAATAAGGATCCGAAATGGAGCTTTTGAATTTAGTTCATGGTTCATGGTTCATAGTTCATGGAAGAAAGTCCATGGTCGATCATGGACTAAAGATTCTGCGCTATAACAAACCCGCTTGCCCAGGCCCATTGAAAGTTGTACCCGCCGAGCCAGCCTGTAACGTCAACACATTCGCCGCCGTAGTACAGGCCGGAGACTTTTTTCGCTTCGAGTGTTTTTGAGGAAAGTTCATCGGTTGATACGCCGCCGCGCATTACCTCGGCTTTATCGTAGCCCTTATCCCCCGCAGGCTTCACTTTAAAGTTGTGTATTAAATTGCGGATGTTATCGATGTCTGCCCTGCTCAGCGATGCCAGGTTTTTATCGACGGGCAGTTTGCCGCTCAAGGCTTCTGCAAATTTGCGGGTATGTAGATTGGCCAGGAAGGCCAGCAGCATTTTTTTGCCATTGGCTTCCCTTTCCTGCATAATGAGCTCATCAATATTTTTATTAGGCAGCAGATCGATGTTAATATATTCGCCGGGACGCCAGTATGATGAAATTTGCAGGATGGCCGGCCCGCTAAGCCCCCAATGGGTGAACAATATATTTTCTTCAAAACTGGCCCGCTCATTCCAAACGCGGCAAAAGATACTATTGCCTGATAATTGCTCATACCAGGGCTGGTCTTTCCCGGTTATAGTGAGAGGCACCAGCGCCGGGGCTGTGTCATTCACTTTTAAGCCAAAATTACGGGCTGTACGCATGCCCAGGTCAGTCGCACCCATTTTGGGAATGGGAAGGCCGCCTGGCGCCATTACAATTTTAGGGGCCGCCAGCTTTTGTATTTTCCCATTTATTTCCACCAAAACTGCGAAACCTTCCTCGGTCATTTCGATGCTTTGAACATCAGCGCCACACCATATTTCCTGTTCCAAATCGCTGCAAAGATCCGTAAAAACTTTTACCACATCCTTTGCATTACCGTCCATCGGGAACAGCTGCCCCAGTGTTTTTTCTTTACCGCGGATACCATAAGTCTCAAAAAAATTGACGGTATCGGCCACCGTCCATTGCGAAAGGGCGGATTTGCAAAAATGTTCGTTTCCCGAAATAAACTGCTGTGCAGATGCGTACAGGTTGGTATAGTTGCAGCGTCCGCCGCCGCTGATGAGTATTTTAGCCCCGGGCTTCTCGTTTTTCTCCAGTATCAGCGTCCGCTTGCCTAAAAAACCCGCTTGCACGGCACACATCAGGCCGCAGGCGCCGCCGCCAATAATTATAGCATCAAAATGGGTTTGTTTTGTTAAATTTGCACTCATGGCAGCCGTTCCGCAAATATCAGAATTTGGCAAGATACTCATCTTCCTTATTACCGGGATAATAATGGTGTGTTTTGCCTTTTTTATAAACCGGATGATCGCGCCGCGCAAGCCCAATCCTGAAAAATTAACCTCGTACGAGTGCGGCGAGGAACCGACAGGCAACGCATGGCTTCCTTTTAATTCGCGTTTTTATGTTGTCGCCTTGATTTTTTTACTGTTTGATGTGGAAATGGTTTTTATTTTCCCCTGGGCTATTGTGTTCGGCAGCCACGAGATGAATGATTTTGAGCCGCGCTGGGGGAAAATTGCATTAATTGAGATGTTCCTGTTTATGGGCATCCTTATCCTGGGCCTCGCCTATGTATGGGTAAAAGGCGACCTCGAATGGATAAAACCAAAACCGATTCTACCAGTCACCGACAGCCACATTCCGCCGTCACTTTATGAAAAGCTTAATGCCGGGCAAAGCGCTTATAAGGTAAAAGCATTCACCCCCGACCCGAAGCCCGCTGAGCCTGCTACTGCTACTGCAGCTGCTACTGCTGCTGCCAATGAAATTCCAATAAGAAAGCCCATGTTTAAGCCAACCTTTAAAAAGCCAGGGAATGAGCAATGATGTAAGCGAAAATGGCGGTGTAGTAGTCACCAAAATGGACGACCTGCTCAATTGGGCGCGGCTTTCGTCATTATGGCCGCTGAGCTTTGGAATTGCGTGCTGCGCCATTGAATTTATGGGCGCGTTTGCGAGCACTTATGACCTTGACCGTTACGGCGTTTTTCCACGTCCATCAGCGCGCCAGGCAGATGTGCTGATCATTGCCGGCACCGTAACGTTTAAAATGGCTGAACGCATAAAACGACTTTACGAACAAATGCCCGAACCTAAATATGTAATATCGATGGGCTCGTGCTCCAACTGCGGCGGCCCATATTGGCAGCATGGTTATCACGTGGTAAAGGGCGTGGACCGGGTGATCCCCGTAGACGTTTATGTGCAGGGTTGCCCTCCAAGGCCGGAGGCGCTGATCGGCTCGATACTCGAGCTGCAGAAAAAGATTGAACAGGAAAGCATTTTTGATGCCGCTGTCTAATCCAAATTAATTTAATGACGGTGTAAAGTCACTTTGTTCGTCCTCTTCCTTCACTAAAATGTAGGTTTTTTTCCTGCAGCTATCGCACCTGTATCTTTTATAGGGCCGCCAGAACAACAAGTAGCGCACAAAAATTCCGCGCTTTACCCGATCGGTTAAAACTCCGCTGTCGCATTTAGGGCATTTTCTAACAGGCTTCATAGGGGTATTCATGAGACTAAGATAACAACATATTTCCTTATTTTCTTGTTTTAAAATGGATAAAAAATGGACTAAATTGCCCCGCAGGGGCCCTTTTCAACTTATGAATCGTTCCTGGAGCCTTAGAAAAACATTTTTTCGATAATGATAGGAATGGCCAGCAGGGCGATAGATATAAGTACGTATTTTTTATAACACGCAGTACTTTGTGATTTATTTTGTTCGATCAAAAGTTTATAGCGATCATTACTAAATATCATGAGATAATTGAAGATTAGGAACGGTATAAAAAGTGTAACCACAATTGAGATAAAGACATTGATTAGCCTTGCATTAAAAATATCTACACCAAAAACAAGGGGCAAATTCCGGTTCACCAATTTTTTCATCCAGTAAAAAAAAGTAAACAGGTTAATTCCCTGCAGCAACGAGATCGGAATAATGGTATAAAGTTTCCAGTTCCGGCCTTCGGCTTTTTTTGCCTTTTCTCTTATTATCGCATCCACCCAAATTTTATAATACACGTCAAGCATCGCTAGTCCCAAACTTAAACTTCCGCCAATAAAAAATGCCAGACCCCGCGAAGGGCCTGGCGCCAGGGATTAAAAATTAACGGCTTCTACTTTGACATTAAAACCCCGTTAATACCGTGTATAACACCATTTGTCGCAGGTGTGTCAAATGACGTTACTTCAACTACAGTTCCCTGCGGGTCGGTAATTGCCAGTTTTTTGTTCTTCACCGATATTGTGAGCGTTTGCCCGCCTATCGTTTTTAATGTGGCCGTACCCTTTCCTGCAGTTAACGCCTTAACAAGGGCGGCTTTGTCGTACATTCCGCTTATAATGTGGGCCTTCACCGTAACAGATAATTTTGCCGGATCTTTCATTAAACTATCCAATTTGCCGTTTTGCAGGGCTTCAAAATCAGCGTTATTCGGTGCAAGCACGGTATAAGGGCCGGGGCCTTTTAAATCAGCCTCCAGGTTAGCGGTTTTAATCGCTTTTGAAAAATCCGCTTCTTCCGCAACATTTGCCAAGGTAGCTACTATGTCTTTTTTTGCGGCCGTGTCCGTAGCTGCGGCCGTTCTTTTTGCTGTATCTCTCCGCTGGGCAATGGTATCCCTGCGATGCGGTATAGTATCCTTACGCTGCGTTTGCGCAAATAAGGTATTTGATATTAAGGTTATCGCCAGGGCGATCACCGTTGTAATGACCGATCTTTTCATGTTCGATGATTTAATTTAATACTTAAGTAAACCGTCTTAATTTCAAGATTAAATATTATTTCTTTTTAGTTAATTTATTTAATTTAAATTAACTGGCATAACCCCAAATGGTTTTAAATAATTGAAAATAAATGGGGAAAGCAGAAAACGGAAAGCAGAAAGCGGAAAGCGGAAAGCGGAAAGCGGAAAGCAGAAAGCAGAAAGCAGAAAGCAGAAAGCGGAAAGCAAAAGGCAGAAAGCAGAAAGCGGAAAGCAGAAAGCAGAAAGCGGAAAGCAGAAAGCGGAAAGCAGAAAGCGGAAAGCTAAAGGTTTGAATACAATAAGCTCATCCAACAAATTCGTCAATAGCTTTCATAGATCGATTGAATAAGGTTTGCGATGTCCGTGCTACTTACCTTGTGGAGATCTACGGTTGATAAACCGGCCTAAATAAAAAAACACCGGCTCGTTCCCAAAACCGGTGTCATCCATTATAAATCTGTGAAATCTTAACTAATCTGTGAAATCCTCATTTAATCGGTGAAATCCTAACCAATCTGAAAAATCATCAACAAATCGGTGAAATCATTAAATAATTATACCGAGAAACTTTCCCCGCAGCCACAGGTGCGGCTGGCATTGGGGTTATGGAAGTTAAAGCCTTTGCCGTTCAGCCCATCCGAAAAATCAAGCTCGGTACCGGCCAGGTACAGGAACGACTTCATATCAAGGGCAAAACGGATGCCTTTATCTTCAAAAAACTGGTCGCCCTTTTTTATTTCGTTATCAAAATCAAGATTGTATGATAAGCCCGAACAACCACCCCCCTGGACAGATACCCGCAGAAAATAAGAACCATCCAGCCCCGAATCCTGCATTAAATGTTCTATTTTGCTTTTCGCTTTATCAGTTACCGTTACCATTTTTGAGATTTGAGATTTGAGATTTGAGATTTGAGATTTTGATCTCTTTCTTCAAATTCAAATCAGTGTAAATTACAAGCCAGCCTATAAGTCCCAATACTTGTAGCTAACATTTTCGTATGAGATTCGGGTTTTGAGCTTTATTTCTGTCTCATATCTCAAATCTCATATCTCACATCCAATTAATGATGTACTTTTTCGCTTTCAATGGCGGCCATGCCATTTTTTACGCGGTAATCATTAATTGCTGCTTTTATCGCATCTTCGGCCAGTACCGAGCAGTGTATTTTTACCGGCGGCAGGGCCAGTTCTTCAACAATATCCATATTGTCAATCTTCATGGCATCGTCAATGCTTTTACCTTTCAGCCATTCTGTAGCCAAAGATGACGACGCGATTGCCGATCCGCAGCCAAATGTTTTGAATTTGGCATCGGTGATCATATTGTTATCATCAACCTGTATCTGCAGGCGCATCACGTCGCCGCATTCAGGAGCGCCAACCAAACCGGTACCTACCTTGTGGCTGCTTTTATCCAAAGTGCCCACATTGCGGGGGTTGGTATAGTGATCGATTACTTTATCTGAATAAGCCATAATATTTAATTAGTTAATTTGTCAATTTGAAGATTTGAAAATGTTTTCAAATCAGTATATCCTTTTAAAACAAAACGCAACAATTTTCAAATCTTCAAATTGCCGCATTTTCAAATTCATCAGTGTTCCGCCCACTCTATTTTACTAAGGTCAACGCCTTCTTTAAACATTTCCCATAGCGGCGAAAGGTCACGAAGGTGGTTAACCGATTTTTTTGTTACCTCGATGGCGTAATCCACTTCTTCTTCGGTAGTGAACCGCCCCAAACCAAAACGTATCGAAGAGTGTGCCAAATCATCAGACAGGCCTAAACTTTTTAATACGTACGATGGTTCCAGCGAAGCGGATGTACAAGCCGAGCCCGACGATACCGCCAAATCCTTCATTGCCATCATTAAACCTTCGCCCTCAACATATTTAAAGCTGATATTGGCTACATGCGGCAAACGGTGCTCTGTATTGCCGTTTACATAGCTTTCTTCCAACTCAAGTAACGACGATTGCAGCTTATCGCGCAAAGCCGATAAACGTTTTGCTTCGCTGTCCATTTCCTGCATGCAAAGTTCGCAGGCCTTACCCAGGCCAACAATACCGGGTACATTCAATGTGCCTGAACGCATGCCGCGCTCGTGGCCGCCGCCGTCCATTTGTGCAGTTACCTTCACCCTGGGTCCTTTGCGGCGAACATACAAAGCGCCGACGCCTTTAGGGCCGTATATTTTGTGCGCCGATAATGCCAGCAGGTCAATCCCGTCGGCATTAACGTCAACCGGTATTTTTCCCACGGCCTGTACGGCATCTGTCATAAACAATGCGCCATGTTTATGCGCGATGGCAGCAATTTCTTTTATCGGCTGAATGACGCCGATCTCATTGTTGCCATACATGATCGAAACCAAAATGGTATCGCTGGTCATGCTTTGTTCAAGCAAATCAAGGTCAATTAATCCGTCTTCCTTTACAGGCAGGTAAGTTACCCTTCCACCCATTTTTTCCACATGCTTGCAGGCATCAAGCACTGCCTTATGCTCTGTAACCGAAGTGATAATATGGTTGCCTTTGTCCTTATACATTTCAAACACACCCTTGATAGCCAGGTTATCTGATTCCGTAGCGCCCGATGTAAAGATGATCTCTTTCTCGCTGGCGCCTATCAGTTTGGCCACTTGCTCGCGGGCATAATCAACGGCTTCTTCGGCTACCCAGCCAAACGGGTGGTTGCGGCTTGCCGCATTGCCGAATTTTGTAGTGAAATAAGGCAGCATAGCTTCAAGCACACGCGGATCCATCGGTGTAGTGGCATTATTATCTAAATAGATAGGAAGATTCATAATCATTCTAAATTAATAAGACAAAGGTAAATAAAGTTTATTTAAAATCATTAAAAATAAGGAGAAAATACCGGCTTCACGCCAATAATTTACAATATTTGGACATGAACAAGGTTGAGCACATCGGGATAGCCGTAAACGACTTTAATGCTGCCTGCAGTTTGTACGAAAAGCTGCTGAATACAAAAGTTTATAAGATTGAAGAAGTTGATTCTGAAAGTGTTAGAACAGCCTTTTTGCAGAGCGGCCCCAACAAAATCGAATTGCTGGAAGCCCTATCCGATGACAGTCCCATTGCCAGGTTCATCGCCAAAAAAGGCGAAGGCATCCATCACATAGCTTTTGAGGTAGAAGACATTAAGGCCGAAATGGTCCGCCTGAAGCAGGAAGGCTTTGAGCTGTTAAGTGATGAACCAAAGCACGGCGCTGATAATAAGCTGGTTTGTTTTGTGCACCCGAAGAGCGCGGGCGGGGTTTTGGTGGAGTTATGCCAATCGGTTCATAGTTCATAGTTCATAGCCGGATTTTTGTACCTGGGAACGTATAGTTTCAGCATTAGCGATAGTAGCGGATACCGGCCAGTGACTAAGGCCTGTGCAGTATGAGCGAATAGCGCGGGCCGAAGGCAATGCCACAAATAATGTTGCTGATGTTTATTGTTACCGCTCACGGTCATTCTAAACACGACGAATACAAATAATTGATAATATGGACCCATCCGTTTTTGTAATTGCGCTGACATTAAGTTTTCCGCTATTTTTCTTTTGGCGATGGATATTCAGAAAAAGGGCATCCAAATTAAACAGGCGGATAGTGACGTGGCTCTTAACATTAACAACCGCTCCGATTTTGTACGCTATCGTGATTCTGATTTGGATCGCTATAATAGAATACTACCCCAATCGCGATTTTGATAAAAAGATGTGGCAGACAAATAAAGATGAACGATATGAGTATACACACGACCTTATTAACAGTAAAATTCTGCTTGGAAAAACCGAAAGCCAGGTGTTGAAACTTTTAGGAAATGATGCTGATACATCTCAAACAACTGAATTGCGATACGGGAAAGGTCGATGCTGTAATTGAACACGACAGATAGACGATCATCCTATTGCAAGTACAACTGCGTAATTACTGCATCGGAAAAATAGCAATTATTAAAGGCTGTGTTTTTCTTCCAACAAACCGATTACTATATCTAATTAACTGATTATCAACCAAATAAATCCATGAACTATGAACCATGAACTATGAACTAAATTAAACTTGCACAAAAATAAAAAAACACCTACATTTGCACCTCTTTTATAAGAAAGTAATACAGCAATGAAAAAAGATCTGCACCCTTCAAATTATAGATTAGTTGTTTTTAAAGACATGAGTAACGACTATGCTTTTTTAACAAAATCATGCATCGATTCGCGCGAGACCGTGAAATGGGAAGATGGCAACGAATATCCGCTGGTAAAGCTGGAAATTTCGCATACTTCGCATCCGTTTTATACCGGCAAAATGAAACTGGTTGATACCGCCGGCCGTATCGATAAGTTCCGTACCCGTTACAACAAGAAATAATACCTGCACTATTAAAATATTCATGAGTCTCTCCACCTTCGGGCGGAGAGATTTTTTTATTTTTGCGCCATGGCCATTATCTTTTTCGACGATAACGCACACCAAACTCTTCTGCCTTTAACTTTTACGCGCCCCGTAGCCGACCTGCGCATTGGGATACTTACTATTGCTGAAAAATGGGCTAAATATTTTGATCTTGATTATTCCTGGCATACGCAACCCTGGTTGCAGGGTAAATTCCCGATTGCAATAGAAGAAAGGAATTTGTTTATAAATGGTTCCTTTTGCCCCGACGAAACCATGATTGCCGCTATAAAGGCATTGCATGGCAACGAAGCATTAAAATACGGGGAAAAATTGGTGGCGGTAAAATTAAATGAAAAAGATGCCCTTGAATTTGATCCACATGGCGTGTTTGATAACACCGTCGAGCTAAACCACCTCCCGGTGATCATCCGCTATCCCGAAGACATTTTCCGCAAAAACGATATAGAACTGCGCAGGGATTTTAACCTGCTTACCAAAGGGCGCACCAGCGCTAAACTAAGCCCGACGAACACCATCATCGGCCACGAGTTTTTCGCGGAGGAGGGCGCAGTCGCCGAATGCTCGACGTTTAATACAACGAACGGCCCTATTTACCTGGCTGCAAATACCGAAGTTTGGGAAGGCACACATATACGCGGGGCATTTGCCATTTGCGAGCATTCGCAGGTTAAGATGGGCGCCAAAATATACGGCGCAACAACTGTAGGCCCATATTGCAGGGTTGGCGGCGAGCTGAACAATGCCGTCATTTGGGGATATTCGTCGAAGGGGCACGAAGGCTACCTGGGCAATTCAGTTATCGGCGAGTGGTGCAACATCGGCGCCGACTCCAACAACTCGAACCTGAAAAATAATTACGATGATGTAAAGCTGTGGGATTATACCACTAGGCGTTTCCGTAAAACAGCCCTGCAATTTTGCGGGCTGATTATGGCTGATCATTCAAAATGCGCCATAAATACCATGTTTAATACCGGTACGGTAGTCGGGGTAAGCGCCAATATTTTCGGGGCCGGTTTCCCGCGTAATTTTGTGCCCGATTTTTCATGGGGAGGCCCGCAAGGATATGAGGTGTATTCTATAAAAAAGATGTTCGAAACCGCCCAAAAGGTTTTCGCCCGCCGCGATCACCGTACTTTTGACGAAAATGAGCAGAACATATTGAAGAAAGTATTTGAATTAACGCAGGAGCATAGGAGGTTTTGAGGTTGAAATGTAGAGACGCAACATTTTGCGTCTCGGACCTATAAATTTGAGACTTTGCAACGTGCCTGTATCCGTTTCGAGACGCAAAATATTGCGTCTCTACAAAAAAGATCAATCAACTTAATAAACTTAATCAACCAATTAAAATGAGAAAAAAAATTGTCGCCGGAAACTGGAAAATGAACCTCGATTACAACGAAGGTTTAGCATTATTTTCGGAAGTGATCAATATGGTTAAAGACGAAGTAACCGGCAACCAGCAGGTTGTTGTTTGCAGTCCGTTTATTCATTTGCACAGTTTGGTACAATTGGCAAAGGGCTATGGCAAAGTATGGGTAGGCGCGCAAAATGCCCACCAGGCTGAATCCGGTGCTTATACCGGCGAGGTATCTGCAAAAATGATCCACTCGGTTGGCGCGGCATATGTAATTTTAGGTCATTCGGAGCGCCGGCAATATTTCGGCGAGAGCAATGAGCTGCTGGCCAAAAAAACCGACACCGCGTTAAAAAATGGCTTAAGGCCGATTTTCTGCATCGGCGAGACTTTGCAGGAACGGGAAGCCAGCCAGCATTTCAACATCATAAAAGGCCAGTTGCAGGAGGGAGTTTTCCATCTCGATGAAGCGCAGTTTTCGCAACTGGTTATCGCCTATGAACCCGTTTGGGCCATTGGCACAGGTGTAACGGCATCATCGGACCAGGCGCAGGAGATACATGCCTTTATCCGCAAAGAAATTGCTGCCAAATACAGCCAGCATGTGGCAGACAGCACAACTATCTTATACGGCGGCAGCTGCAATCCTAAAAATGCTCCGGAGTTGTTCGCACAACCCGATATCGATGGCGGCCTTATTGGCGGCGCGTCGTTAAAATCAAGAGATTTTGTTGATATTGTGAAGGTGTTTAATTGAGATGTGAAATTTGAGTGGTGAGATGTGAGATATGAGATTTGAGATGTGAGATTTGAGATTTCGGGTTGATATAAAAGATGTTAAGATATGAATGTTCAAAGGCCACGGCAGAGCGCTGGTAAACGGGCGGCAAAAATATTTTTGCCGGTTTTGATCGCTATGAATGTGCCGCTGCTGTTGATTGGGCTTGATTCGCTGCTAAATCCCATCGACCTGGACAAGGCGGGTAAATGGGCAATGACGGGTTCGTGGGCATTTGATTATGTGATCGTCCCGTTCACCGTGATAGTCCTTTTCTTCGTGCAATGGTCGATATTGCTGCCGATTTGGAACAGGGTCTTTATAAAATTTCGCCGCGTGCTGTTATCTTCGCTATTGTTTGGCATCATCCTTTCAGCATTAGTGGGCGCTTTAATGGGATATCTGACATGGGCAAATAAGCTGGGGCAGGGCAACAACCAGCCCGGTACCGATGAGCTATTAAATTCGGTTTTGCTGATGAGCAGCTTTGTGGCGGCGTATTGTGTATTGAACATCTTTACGCTTTATGTTCTCGACAGATCATATATCAGACAGTTAAGGTCTCAGAAACTTGCATCCAATTAATTCAAAATTTACTTAGCATCAATTTTGCAGTCAAAAAGCTTTCACCATACAGCCCATAAATGAAAAAGTTGCTGAAAGTTCTTTTGCCGCCGTCTGTTGGCTTCGCTATTTACTTTTTGATCATAAGGTATAGTTCTTTTTACTTTTCGTTGCGTCCCGATGAAATGGGCGCTGGAAACCTGTTTTCGTTTATGGCCTTTTACAGGTATTTGCTGCCCTTGCTATTTACCGTTGCGGTATTAACGCAGTTGCTTATCGCGGTACCTATGTGGAACAACGCCAAAGAAAGATCGACGGCCGGTAAAATATGGACAGCCGCTTTTGTTCTTATTATCTTTTTAATCTTTGCCGGCGGGATAGGCTACATCATTTGGGATAAAGACACCGGGGTTCATCACTTATTGGTACTGTGTTCTTTCCTGGCAGCCGTACAATTGGTCTACTGGATTATAAATTTGCTTATATTGAAGTTGTTAGACAGAGGTTAGAGATTGGAGGTTAGAGATTAGTTGGAGTAAGGGAAGAATTTACTTTTTTCTAATCTCCAACGTCTAATCTCTGATCTCAACCAACCAACCTCTAATCTCTAACCTCCAATCTCTAAAAATGAACTACTACGAACTACTTTTCACCACTTTGCCAACCGAAGATTACCAGCAGGACCTGCTGATCAATGCTTTGGGCGAGATTGGCTTTGATACTTTTGAAGAACTGGATTTTGGTTTCAAGGCCTATATTCCATCGGCTGATTTTGACCGGGAGGGGCTGGATGCTCAGTTATCTCTTTATAAAGAAATGTTCTCTTTCAGCTACGAGATAAATCTTATTCCGCAGAAAAATTGGAACGAAGTATGGGAAAGTAACTTTGAACCGATAGTAATAGCCGACAAAATTTTTGTGCGGGCTACTTTCCATCCCGCAAGGCCCGAGTTTGAATATGAGATAGTGATAGACCCAAAAATGGCTTTCGGCACCGGGCATCATCAAACTACATCGATGATGCTTGGGTTTTTGCTGGAAACCGGAGTTGCGGGCAAAAAGCTGCTCGATATGGGCTGCGGGACGGGAATCCTCTCCATAATGGCGGCAAACTTGGGTGCGGCGTCGGTAACAGCCATTGACTACGACCCGGTTTGTTACGAAAGCACGATTGAAAACGCGCAACTAAATAACATCGGCAACATCACCGCACGGTGCGGTTCAATGGAAGCGATCCCCGATGAGCAATTTGATTTTATTTTAGCAAACATCAACCGCAACATACTTCTGGACCAAATGCCGCGGTACGCCGCAGTGCTGAAACCGGGCGGCGAAATCTTCCTAAGCGGCTTCTACGAAGCGCCCGACCTGGATATTATTATCGGCGAAACCCGCAAATATGGTTTAACGTATATAAGCCATAAAAAGGATGCAGATTGGGTTGCCGCGAAATTTGGAAAGATAAGTACCCCTTAACAGAGTTGCGACCTACTTAAAACTTCGCAATCCTGACGATAATTTTTGTTTGGTGGGTTTATTAAAATCAAAAAAAGTGCTTTATTAGCCAAATTACGCAGGAAAAGATTTAAACACTATGTAAATAAAATATTATTCAAAATTTGTTGATAATTAGGTAGATATTAAATATTATTGTAACTTTATTAACTTAAGGGAAACCAATATCCTTATTAAAAGTAACATGAAGACACTTGGAAAAAAAATTAGGTTATTACGTCATCAAAAGGGATGGAGCCAGGAGGATGTTGCGAAGAGATTAGATATTTCAATCCCCGCTTTTTCAAAAATTGAAACAGGCATCACGGATATCAATTTATCCCGGCTTGAGCAAATCGCTACTTTATTCGAAATGTCGGTGGTTCAACTATTAACCTTTAGCGACCAGGAGCAGGAACAAAAGTTTGTTAATGAGCTGGAAGTCATTAACAAAAAACTGATGGACCGCGAAACCGAGGTAATCGATCTGCAAAAGAAAGTAATTGAATTATTTGAAGAATTGCGGCACAGCAAGGCAACGGCGTAATTTAACCATTGGTCATTAAAGCATTAATTGTCACCCCCCGCCTGCTTGATGCTTAATTTCAGTTTATGTAAAAACGCTTACTTTTACTGTTCAGTTATTTTAAAAAATGTAACGCATTGTTAAATGCTTTTTTCCGGGTGTTACGCCCATTGAAGCATGCAAGGCTAACATTTTGTCGTTAAAATCGCCCACCCACGATAGCTCCAGTTCGGTATATTGGTTCAAAGGCAAAACGTATTCGCCAAGCTTTATAAAAAGCCCGGATTCGATGCCATGGTTTTGGTATTTTTGCTTTGTACCCATCACAACGGCCCGCATCCTTGTGGCGCCCTTCCATTTTTGATATAAAAACCTGAGCTTGCCAACCAGGTTAAGCTTCCCTTTTAATGGCTTCAGCAACTGGTTCGCATCGGGAAGCACGATCAGGAAAGATACCGGCTCGCCATTTATATAGGCAAACCAAATCAGGTTTTCGTCCATCAGCGGCTTCATTTTTTTGAAGCTCTCCAATATGGTGGCATGGGTTATAGGCACAAAATTTTCAAAATTCTTCCAGGCATCATTATAGATCTCCATAAAATGGGTCGCAAATTTTTCAATTTCACTGGCCTTCAGATGCTTAAATTCATAGCCTGGTTTTTGGGTTACCCACTTTGCTATCTTATAAAAGCGTTCGGGGAAAGGCCGGAGTACGTCCAGGTGATTGGTAAACTGGGCGTACAATGCTTTAAACCCATAACGCTCAAAAAGCGCCTCGTAATAGGGCGGATTGTAATTCATCCCGTATGACGGATGTGTAAATCCTTCGACCAGCAAGCCCCAAAAATTGTCATTTTCGCCGAAATTGATGGGGCCGTCCATTGCCTGCATGCCGTTTCGGGCCAACCATTCTTTAGCCGTATCAAACAGCAAAAAAGCGGCTTTTTCGTCATTTATACTTTCAAAAAAACCAATGCCGCCGGTTGGCTGCTCGTAATTATAGGCCTTTTTATTATTTATAAAAGCGGCAATGCGCCCAATCAGCTTTCCGTTGTCATCCCTGAGTATCCAGCGGGTGCATTTGCCATTTTTATGGAAATTATTTTTATCCGGATCAAATACTGCTTCAACGTCATTATCCAGCGGACAAACCCAAACGCTATCGTCTTTATAAATTTCCCTGGCCGCGTCCAAAAACGCTTTTCTTTCGGGCTTGCTTGTTACTTCGGTTATGGTCATGCAATTTTTATGTTATACAAAAAAAGCATTCAGAGGCATAATCTGAATGCTTTGAAATAAGATTTACGTGTTGAGATTAATAATCGTCGTCGTCGTCGTAATCGTCAAAGTTTTCGTACCCCAGATCGTCTAAAGGGCCGTCAAAATCGTCGTCGTCATCTAGAATCTTCTTTTTAGACTTCTGATCAAGTATGCTATCATCATCATCTTCATCCTCGCCCGTGTTTTGAGAATCGATTTTCTTATTTACAGGTTTTTTTGGAGTTCCCATTGCCATGAATTTTATCGTAAAACTTTTTTCAATTATAATAAACGTACTTAAAATGCTAAACTTTTTTTCTGACTCAGTTAATCTTTATTTATTAGTAAAAATAGTCAAAATCATTTTCATTAAAAATAACATTTAAAAAAAATATTTTGCAGTCCGGATGTTTATCCCGCCAATTGCTGGCACCGGTTTTATAGAACTGTCGCTTTTTTCCATCATAAATTATTGATTTACAGCTACCTGCATCTACAGTTTTGCTATTCACTAATCCACGGACATTTTGCAGCCTTATTCCGCCTGCTCCCCTATCGACATGGCGTTGTCCGCAAAGTCTTTTATTTGAGGAAGTTCCTTGATGTCGTTAATGCCGAAATAATCCATAAAAATGCTGCTGGTGCCATAAATTATTGGTTTCCCAATGGTTTCGGATTTCCCGACGATAGAAATCAATTCTTTTTCGAGCAGCTTTTGAATGGAGTAATCGCAGTTTACGCCCCGTATCTGTTCGATGTCGGGCTTGGTAACAGGTTGTTTATAAGCGATGATCGCCAGGGTTTCCAAGGCCGCCTGGCTGAGTTTCTTTTTGGAGCGCTGCGCCTGCAGCAGGCTGATCACCTGGTGATAATCCTTTTTGGTCAGGAACTGGTAGCCGTTGTTTATCTTAACCACTTCGATGGCAAATGCCTTATCCTGGTATTTTTTTGTGATGCCGCGGATGTGCGAATTCACCTGTTCTTCAGTAAAATCCTGGCCAAATGCCGCCTGCAGGCAATAAATAATTTCCTCGGTACGTATGCTTTGCTCCGAAACGAATATCAATGCCTCAATGTATTGCTCTATGTCTTCCATTTATATTAATCCGAAAGTAGGAAAATTGTCTGAACTCGAATTTATAGAATTAAAGAATTATTGTTTTTAGTCGGAATTTAGTCCGAATTCAGTCCGAAAGTCGGAAAAGTCCGGAAAGTCCGAAAGTAAAAAAAGGTAGTATTAGTTAATGCTAAATATCTGATGTTGGTATGAAAATCACGAAGTTTTAACACTCAACAGTTACAGTGACCGGGTAACAGAGAATTATTATTCGAACCCTAAACCATCTTTCGGACTTTACTGACTTTCCGGACTTTCGGACTTCAATAATTAATCACCTGTTCCTCAATTTGAGCAGGAATCTCACGCCATTCGTATTTTTGGGTGCGAAGCTGCGGTTCAAAACCAGCCTCCCGGATAGACTCCTGTATGCCTTTTGCTGTGAAACGATGCGGCGCGCCGGCAGCCGATACCACGTTTTCCTCTATCATAATGGAGCCAAAATCATTAGCGCCGGCATGCAGGCATAGTTGCGCCACTTGCTTGCCAACCGTTAGCCACGAGGCCTGTATGTTTTTGATATTAGGCAGCATAATTCGGCTAAGCGCTATCATACGTATATATTCGTCGCCGGTAACATTATTGGTGATGCCTCTTACTTTACGCAGTAATGTGCCATCGTCCTGGAAGGGCCAGGGGATAAAGGCCACAAAACCGTAAGCGCCTTCGGGCTTTTCAGCCTGTACTTCACGTATCCACACCAAATGCTCAAAGCGTTCTTCAATGGTTTCAATATGGCCGAACATCATTGTTGCCGAGCTTGGCAGGTTTAATTTATGCGCGGCCCGCATCACATCCAGCCATTCCTGTCCGCCGCATTTGCCTTTGCTGATCAGGCGGCGAACACGGTCGTTTAATATCTCTGCGCCGGCGCCGGGCAGCGAGTCGAGGCCGGCTGCTTTCAGTTCGCGCAAAACATCGATATGGCTCATGCCCTCCAGTTTCGCAACATGTGCAATCTCCGGCGGGCCCAGGGAGTGCAGCTTGAGGTTGGGGTACAATTCTTTTAACGCCCTGAACGTATCCGCATAAAACTTTAAGCCCAACTCGGGATGGTGGCCGCCTTGCAATAGCAGCTGATCGCCGCCATAACGGAATGTTTCTTCTATCTTTTGCTTGTAGGTTTCAATATCGGTGATATAGGCATCCTCATGCCCCGGCCGGCGAAAAAAGTTGCAGAATTTGCAGTTGGCAATACAAACGTTAGTGGTATTTACATTACGGTCGATCTGCCAGGTAACTTTGCCATGCGGCACCTGTATTTTGCGCAACTCGTTCGCAGTGTACATTAAATCAGCCGTCGAAGCATTTTTATAAAGATAAACTCCTTCGTCCTGGCTTAAAAAATCAAACTTTAATGCGCGCTGCAGCAGATCGGCTGTGTTCATGCACAAATATACAATGAACGGGGTTAAAGGCGAAAGGTTAAGGGCGAAAGGTGTTATTATGTTGACATTTATAACATTCTAAATGGTGCTTTCGGTAAATTTTTTAAAATATTTATTCCCTTTTATTATCCAAATAACAGTATAAGCACCATCTCCTTCGCCGTTAGTTAACTCAATATAAAAGCTATCACTTGTTTGCACAAATATTTTTAGGGTTTTAAATCGTGGTTCATAAAGATTGTCAAATGCACTTTGAGGGATTAGAATTGGCATACCATTATTGATAATTTTCAAAGATGTGATAGCTTTCTTGGGCAATGTTTTATCCGTTCCCCAAAACGACTTTCCATCAATTTTTTCGAGTGCTTTATCGCTATAAAATAATTTATGTTTTACCGGATTAAATGATGAGGATTTAATTATCACGGTTAGGCTATCATTTCGACCAATGCAACTGTCTTTAAAAAAGTCTATATTTTTAATGGTGTTGAATGTTGAAAGGGGTAAGATACGACTTCTATGAACATAGCCAACCGTACCACCACTTTCATCTTCCGAATCTTGCTTATAAATGTGTACCCATTCCGATTTATCGGACTTATCATAGTCAAAAACGTTATAATTATATATTTTACCAATGATACGGGACGTAACACTTCTGTTTTCCCTGATATTTACATAGCCATCTGGATCATTAATAATCGCAAAAGATTGCCCGTTAGCAAAAGAACAAGCTCCTGAAAAAAAAATAAGCGTGATTAGGGTTTTCATCCCTCTAAGATAAAACTATTCCCTTATCCAACGTCAACACCTTCATCACGCTATCCGGTATCTCATCCTGGTAATGGGTAACATAAATCAGCGTCACATTGCTTAAGCCGCAAATGGTATCCACCAATTTTTTAAAATGATGCTGCTGATGGTCATCAAGGCCCTGGCAGGGTTCGTCAAATATCAGCAGGTCGGGATTTTTGATGAGTGCGCGGGCCAGCAGGCAAAGGCGCTGGGCGCTTGCGGGGATATTTTTTAACAAAACGCGCACGTATTTTTCTATTTCCAGCGCTTTCATCCAGCGTAATGCGGTTTCGGCTTTTGCTCTTTGCGATGGCCTGAACAAGCCCAGCGTATCGTAGTATCCTGATTCAATCACCTGCAAACAGCTGTTATCCATCGGAAAGTACTGATGCAGTTCGGGCGATACGAAACCAATTTTGCTTTTTATGTCCCAGATGCTTTCGCCTGTGCCTCGCTTTTTATCAAACAAAACAATATCGTTGGCATAGGCCTGCGGGTTATCGCCGTTTATTAAGCTTAGCAGTGTTGATTTACCGGCACCATTCGCGCCAAGAAGCGCCCAGCGTTCGCCGGGCAATATCTGCCAGTTTATTTTATCAAGAATTACCTTTTCGCCGTATTGCACATGCACACCCTCCATTTTTACAATGTGCTTGTATGCCGCTTTTTTTGAGCCGGTATTCAATAAAGTTTTAAGCTCCTCATTATCAATATCGTCCTCGCTATCTTGCACGAAAAGTCCCGGCTTAAAACCCGCTTTGGGCATAGCTTGAACAATGCGCCCGGCTTTTAAAATGGCGATATGTGTTATTGCTCCGGGTATTTCGTGTGGCGAAGTAGCCATAATTACCGAAATGCCGGATGTCGCTATCTCGTCAACCACAAGGTCAAATTCCTTGCGTGTTTCTGCGTCGAGGCCGGTTAACGGGTTATCGAGCAGCAGCAATACCGGGTTTTTTAATAGCGCGGCGGCCAGCCTCAGGCGTTTTGTTTCACCGTTGGATAGCTTGATCAATTGTTTATCCTGCAAGTGGCTTAGCTTCAAAAGCTTTATTACTTTTTCATAGTTCCAGTAAATTGCCTTGTGTGTTACAGCTTCTATATCCCGCAAGTATTGCTCAACAGTTGCCGCATCTTCCGAATCGGACGAATTATAACGTTGTTGGTAATAAAAATCTGTAGTATTCGAAAGGTTTTTAAAATGATGCCTGCTTTCAACAACGGCGATCAGTTTATGATAAGTTAAATGGTTTTGCGGACCGGTCTTCGCAATATCCTCAAAAAAATGGCAGGTAATATCGCCGCCGGTTATATTGAAACGGCCTGCTATAGTTTGCAGCAAAGCGCTTTTGCCCGATCCGCTTTCACCAATTAAAGCCCATTGCTCGCCAGGGTTAACCTCGAAGTTTAAATTTGTAAACAGTGTATTATTAAGAAACCGGACTGTTACATGGTTAATGGAAAATAAAGGCTGCGGCATGAAAGCTGTTTGCCGGCAAAATTAACCAAAGCTTTGTATATGGTTAAATTAATTTGGTTTTATAATGGATAGGTGGGCATCCCGTTGCTTTCATCAGTTATTCGGTTTCAAGCGTTCCATTTTTACAATAATTTACATACCCCATAATGGAAATAAATTCCGGTAAAAACAAAAACGCTCCAGGGTTACCCGGAGCGTTTTTGTTTTTGCTAAAACTTAAATTATTTCTTTTTAGCAGTGTCTTTGGCCATTTTCTTAGCAGTGTCAGCCATTTTCTTAGCAGTATCAGCCATTTTTTTAGCAGTATCCATCTTAGATGAATCCATTTTGCCTGAATCTGTTTTAGTAGTATCACCACTAGCAGAACCTTTACCTTTGCAAGCTGCAAAAGAAACAGCGATAGCTAAAGCCAATACGCCTAATTTAAAAGAATTTTTCATGTTAATTTTTTTAAGTGATTAAATAGTTTTGCTTGTTAATACCGAAAACAACAAAAGGTAACCCATATTTTTTAAAATAAAAAATAGGGCTACCTGTTTGCACAAAAAAACTAACAGAAAAAAACCATATCTTATTTTTTCTTAGCAGTGTCTTTCTTAGCTTTTGCGGTGTCTTTTTTTGCTGTATCAACCTTAGCGGAATCTTTTTTCGCTGTGTCGACCTTTGCGGCGGCAGAGTCAGGATTGTTGTTTTTTGCCTTGTTATTGTCGAAACATGAAGCAAAAGTAACCGCTACCATCAAGGCCACCAAACCGAGTTTGAATGAATTTTTCATTTTTTTAACTTTTAAAATGTGAACGTTTAGGCTTTAATACAGCAAGTTAAAAAAGGTAACCCTTTGGGAATAGTTATAGAGGTTGTAGAGGTTGTAGAGGTTGTAAAAGTTATAAAGGTTGTAAGCCCTGCAATTTTTAACTTCTGCAACGCTTACAACCCTTTCAACTACCTGCGGCTAATTACTGCTTCTTCTTCACCGCAGTTTTTTTAACCTCGGTAGTTTTGGTAACTGTTTTACTAACCGTGTCTGTTTTGGCTTTGGTGGTATCGGTAGCCGGTTTTGTCGTATCAACCTTCGTCGAACTGTCGGCCGTGGTTTTCATAGAAGATGATGAATCAACTTTTGCCGAATCGGCCGAACTTCCTGATTTATTGCCGTTACAGGCAGCCACAGATATGGAAACTGCTATTGCTAAAAGAGAGATTTTAAGTACGTTTTTCATAGTATTTCTTATTAAAGTGTTGAGAATTAACATTTTTTATGAAGGAATGTTTGGGGACAGGGAGTCCGAAAGTCCGAAAAGTCGGAAAAGTCCGAAAGAAAAAGACAAGGCGGTAGCACAAGTGGACGCATCATTCAGCCCTTCCAAGGTTTTCAGGCTATCCCAAACGCCGCTTCTTCCAGGCTTTCGGACTTTTCCGACTTTTCGGACTTTCGGACTTTTCCAAAAAAAACGTATCTTTCGGGCTTTACAGATTTTCAGGCTTTCCCGAATATCCCCTTCTTCCGGGCTTTGGGACTTTTCTGACTTTCGGAGTAAAAAAAATTTATCAATAATGGGTTACAATTTCAAATAAATTGTATTAAGTGTGAGTAAAGAGTCAAATAGCGGCATTCCGGCAGACAGCGAGGTAATACTGGGTATCCTCAATAATTCAGAAATTGTTTTAAAGCGGTTATATATCGCGTATTTCCCAATGGTGCTGCAATTAATCATCAATAACAACGGCAGCGGGGATGATGCTAAAGACGTTTACCAGGAAGCGATCATAATTTTATACAATAAAGTTAAGACCGGCGATTTTGAGTTAAGCAGTAAGCTTAAAACATATATTTATTCCGTTTGCAGGCGGCTGTGGCTTAAAAGGCTGAGCCAGATGCACAGGTACGGCGGCGATATAAAAGACTTTGAGGAGTATTTGTCGGTTGATGATGAGACCGAGAAAAATAACGAACGGGATATACAGTTTAATAAGATGGGCAATGCCCTTAAATTATTGGGCGAACCCTGTAAAACTATAATTGAAGATTTTTATATAAATAACAGGTCGATGCAGGAGATCTGCCAGAGTTTTGGTTATACCAATGCGGACAATGCCAAAACCCAAAAGTATAAGTGCCTGCAAAGGCTGAAGAAATTATTTTTTCAGCAAAAATAAAGGAGAGCTGAGCGATGAGCGACAACCAACTACTGGAAGTAATTGAAAAGTATCTTAACGGTGAGATGACGAAGGATGAGCGTGCCCGTTTTGAAGTGCTTCGCAATGAAAATGCGGAAATAAACAATAAAGTAACAGAGCATAAGCACTTTACCAACCTGGTAAAACAATACGGCGAACGCCTGGAGCTTGAAAAGCGCCTTGATGCCATACATGATGAAATTGATGTTCATGCATTGGAAGAAGAACTGATGATCAAACCATCATGGATCGTTAGCCTATGGCGCAACCATCATTCAAAAATTTCTGTTGCGGCTTCAATTGCCATTTTCGCGGTTTTGTGTACGCTGTTTTTTACCGGGTACTTAGCCAACCGCCAGGTTAATTATCTGCCGCTAAGCAAAAAAGTGAATGAGTTGAGTCATAAGACCGATGTATTAAACAACAAGGTAAATAGCCTAAATTCTTCGGGAAGGCTGGCTGGGAATCCCGGAAATTTCAGGGGCTCCGGTTTTGCAATATCTTCAAATGGCTATATTATCACTGATAATCATGTAATCAACAATGCTGATTCTATCTATGTTCAAGCCTTTGACGGAAAATCCTATAAAGCTAAAGTAGTTTATACCGAACCGCAAACCGACATCGCTGTTTTGGTTATTAACGATCCGGCGTTTAAAGGCCTGGGCGCAATACCTTATAGCATCAGGCCCGGAGAAAGCGAAATCGGGGAAAATGTGTTTACAATCGGTTACCCTCGCGAATCTATTGTGTTAGGTTCAGGCTTTTTAGCAGCAAGCACGGGTTACAATGGCGATACCACTTCCTATCAAATTTCGATACCTGTAAATCCGGGCAACAGCGGCGGGCCATTGCTTGATAACAAGGGCAATTTGATTGGTATAATAGATGCCAAACAAACCCGTATGGAAGGCGCTGGCTTCGCGGTGAAATCGGGCTACCTGCTAAAAACCATACAGGATATCCCGGCTGACTCGTTGAAAAAGCCGCTTAATATAAACACCAAAAACATTTTAGCAGGTTTGAACCGCGTTCAGCAGATCAAAAAATTGCAGAATTATGTTTTCATGGTAAAGGTATATAACCAGTAAGCCCCTCCAAAAACACAACATATATACACGGCAAAGGCGCGAACTATCGCGTCTTTGTTTGTTTAATGGCTACCTGTCAACCTCGCCCAATACAAAATCTATCGAGCCAACGATGGCAATCAGGTCGGCGATCATTACGCCCCGTGCAATTTCGTGCAATACGGATAAATTATTAAAACTCGGGGCCCGGGCCTTTACGCGGGTCGGTATCTCCGACTTTCCATCGGCCATAAAATAAAAGCCCAGCTCGCCTTTGGCGCCTTCGCAGCGCACATAGTAATCCTGCGGTTTTGGCGTAATTTTGCGCGGCATTTTTGAGCGGGGATCAAAGTCGGGCGTACGTTTCAGCTCTTTTTGCAGCCGGTCCAGGCATTGCTCAACCATTTTTAGCGATTGCGCTATTTCATCCACCCTAACCTTATAGCGGTCCCAGCAATCGCCCACCGCGCCCATTTCGCCCTTGCCGATAGGCACATCAAATTCCAGCTCAGGGTAAACCGAATAGCCATCTATCCGTCGCAGGTCCCACTTCAACCCCGATCCGCGCAGCATAGGCCCCGAGCATCCGTAATTGATCGCGACATCCAGCGGCAAAACGCCCACATGGGCAGTACGGTTTATGAACACCTGGTTATCGGTTAACAGCTGGTTCAACTCCGTCATTTTTGGTTTAAAATATTCTACAAACTCGCGGCAGCGTTCTTCAAAGCCCACCGGTAAATCATAAAACAAGCCGCCTACCCAAATATAATTGTACAGCATCCTCGACCCCGACGCCCATTCCAGCATGCCCATAATATGCTCCCGATCACGGAAACACCATAAAAAAGGGGTAAAGGCGCCAATATCAATACCATAAGTACCAATAGCTATAAGGTGCGAAGCAATCCGGTTCAACTCGCAAACCAGTACGCGGATGTATTCAATACGTTTCGGGATGTCTTTGTCAATACCCATCATCCGCTCCACTCCCATCACAAAAGCGTGGCTGTTATTCATTGATGCGAGGTAGTCCATCCTGTCGGTAAAGGGGATAGTTTGCTGGTAGGTCAGCATTTCGGCATGTTTTTCAAAACAGCGGTGCAGATAGCCGATATGCGGGATAACTTCTTTTACTATTTCGCCGTCCGTTATCAGCTCCAGCCGTAAAACCCCATGAGTGGATGGGTGCTGCGGCCCCATGTTCAGCACCATGTCTTCGGTTGCTGCCGCAGCAATTTTATCGTTGTAGTTATTTAATGCAGCTTCGTATTTCGGATTCAACGTTATTTCGGATTTCGGATGTTCGATTTCGGATTTATTTTAGATTTCAAATTTATCTAATTTCAAACGTAAATCACTTAAAATAAAAAGCCCGGAATAACTAAACCGCAGGCTCATTTTCATATAGTTAATCAGGTTATTATTCAGATCCCGGCATTAAAACCATTCCGCAATCGACATTCCGAACTCCGCATTCAAACATCCGACATCCAAAATAAAAAAAGCCTGCAGCAATTAAACCGCAGGCTCATTTTTATATAGTTTATATTAATCAGGTTATTTATTCAGATCCCGGCATTAAAACCATTCCGCATTCAATATTCCGAAATCCGCATTCAACCTTTCGAAATCCGCATTTTAAAAATCCGAAATCAAAACGCCGCTTTTCCTCTCAGGCTTTCGCTTAGTTTGCTGCTTTGCGTAGCCAGCCATGCGTAACTGTACATAGCAACAGCTTTTGCCTTACTTTGGCGGCTTTTAAACGTCCACACATCCTTCATAAATTCCTTATGATTTTTGCTGTTGAGCGTATCAAAAGCTACCGAAATTGTTGGGGTAAGCGAGTAAGCAGTATGCCAGGTGCCAAAGGGGATAAACAGTGTTTCGCCGGGGCCTACCACGAAATGTATCGGCGTGGCATCCTTAAATTTTGGATATTTTTCATAATCCGGCTCAAAAATATTCAACTCTGAGCGCCATGGATCATCGGGACGGGGATACAGCATGTCTTCCTGGCCGCGAGGGAAAACGGTGAAACGTTTTTCGCCATACAGTTGGGTTATCCATGCATTAAGATGGTAATAATCAATATGCATATAAGGGAACTTGCCACCGGGGCCACCGATAAACAGTTCTGTTGCTCCTCCCCATTTACCGATACTGAACATTTTGTTTTTCAGCCAGTTTGGCGAAGCATAGTTTAAATCAAGCGGCTTTATCAGCGGCATTAACTCCGGCAATTGTTCCGGGATATTAAAGATAAAAGGATATGGCGCCGGGTTTTCTTCGGTACTGGTTTCTGCCAGGTCCATGATCTCCTTCATGGTGTAGTTTTTACCGCGGCATTCTGTCACGCGGTCGGGATAGTTTTCCCTGAACCAATCAGGACTAAAAAGCCCGTTGGCCTTCCACACTTTTGAAGCGCTTTTAAAAACCAGGGGAACGCCGGGTTTATAATGCTCTTCGATGAATTCTTCGTAAGAAATGTTATCCTTTCTTATAATATCCATAGTTTTAAATTAATGTTTACTAAACCTTTTAGGGAAAAGGGCAATTTATATAATGTATAATCAGGCAAATTTATTGAACGCACGGTATCTGTAACGTTTTGGCATTCATACGGAACCGGCCGGCAAAAGGTTAGCCGAAACAATAAAATTTAAACGGGCGATGTGAAGGCATTCCGTTGTCAGCGAAAAAGCGAAGAAAGCCTGGAAGTTTGCCGGGCGAACACAAACATTTAATTTTTACCACAAAGAGCGCTAAGGTTTCACAAAGACCACAGAGAGAAAAACCTAGTGCCTTTTGCAGTATGGAAAAATCCGTAAAGCAGTAAATCAAAAAGCTCCCCCTTCAGGGGGCTGGGGGGCACCCCCTTAGTAATGGCACTAACTTAAATAGAAAATACGAGGAGCAAAAAATAATATCGAATAATGAATATTGAATGTAGAATATCGAAATGTCACTTCATCATTCGGTGTTCGATATTCATTATTCGATATTAA
>Ga0207667_10000216_pt1 | contig 80609 bp, 71 predicted proteins | sample KBSCornC52_FD_184301 | JGI IMG/M metagenome (GOLD analysis project Ga0207667, IMG submission 184301) | Corn rhizosphere microbial communities from Kellogg Biological Station, Michigan, USA - KBS Corn C5-2 (SPAdes) (version 2) | ecosystem: Host-associated > Plants > Roots > Rhizosphere > Soil ... | reverse complement strand
GCAGAAGCACAGCGTCAATACGGTCTGGCGGCTCGTGGCGTATGACGCGAACCACGGCAGGGACTCCGAGTAACGGTCACTAAGCGCTTCGAGCCGGTGGACCGCAAAAACCAATGGAGGAAATAATGAAAAACGTGATCCGAGTGGGTGACACGAACAGCCACGGTGGTGTCGTCGAAACGGGTGCGAGCAATTTTTGCGTCGACGGTCGGCCCGTTGCTCGTGTCGGCGATCGATGCACGTGTCCGGTCAACGGACACCACGACTGCAAGATCGCCGAAGGAAACTCAGATTTCATCGTCGAGGGTCGAGCGGTTGCCTTCGACGGCCACACGACAACTTGCGGCGCGACGCTGCAATCGAGCGCTGCGAATTTTGGCGGAAACTGATTTGGCTGCCGCTAAGCGTCCACCCCTCGAACAGGAATCCGGGTCAATGAAGTCGGGCCCAGTCCCGGCGACGCACCGGCTACAGCGCCCGAACTTGTAAAGCGCGCGTGAATCGTATGCCGCGGTAAACCGGTCGACCCAACCAAATCACCGACGGCGGCGAAGTCGTCACAGCCATTTCGAACGACAACAAAAAACATGACTGGATTTGTGTTGCCATTCGAGGATCAGCACCGGCAACGAGAGGCCGGAAAAGCGCGCTGCTAACCGCTTTTAGACAGTCGCGTAGTGCGCAGACCAACGCTGCCCGAGCCCCGCACACTGCGCAAAACATCGAGCACATATTCGGTTGCAAGATCGGCATTCGCCGCGCGATGCGCGATTCCCAATGTGCGCCAAAGCGCCGGCCGGAGAGGCCGCATGATGATGCGCGGATCCTGTACCGCAGCGGACTCTTCCGCGCTTTCGTGCGGCAGCAGCGCTGCACCATATCCGGCCGACACGAGGCTTTTGACCGCGTCGGTATAGTTCAGCTTGATCCGCGGCGTCGGATACTGTCCGCCCGCCGCGAACCACTCCGACGCCAACCGCGAAAGCCGCGTATTCGAATCGCTAAGGATCAGCGGTTGGCCCGCCATCCATTGCGGCGTGATATGACGCGGGCAGGACCAATCTGCCGGGATGAACGCCATGACCGGGTCCTTGCGCCACGGCTCGATCAGGAGCCCTTTCATAGGTGGTTGCGGCAGGGCTACGAGGCCCACGTCGAGCGCACCGTCGGCAAGCCCCGTCAGTGTCTCGAGAGAAGTAAGCACCGATATCCGCAAATCGATTTCTGGATGCTGCCGATTCAACTGCTCGACCGCCCTCGGCAAGTGATGCGCAATAGCGCTCGTGGACGCGCCGAGACGGACTCGCCCCGCTAGCCCCTGCGCTTGCCGCGAGACCTCTTCGAGTGCTTCCTCCGCGCCGGCAAGCAATTTCCGCGCATGGGCGATCAACGTGTCGCCCACGGCCGATGGTGCAATACGCCCGCGCTGACGCAAAAGAAGCGTGGCGCCGATTTGGGCTTCCAGCTCGGAGATGTGAAGGCTAACCGTTGGCGGCGCGAGATGAAGGATGCGGGCGGCTTCGGCGAACGACCCATAGTCCGCAATGGTGATCAATGTTCGCAAACGGTCGAGGCTGATTTGGCGCATAGGGCGAATCCTCGTTCATCAAAACTGAATCGTACCGACAGGAAATTAAACTTTTCCTATTTTAGACGGCGACGCAAGATGAACTGAATTCACAGGGTTCGTGAGCCCTCGGAGCATTGTCATGGAGCAGTCAGCGACAGATAGAAACGAAGCACCGCAAGGCCTGCCGTTGAAATCGGCACAGCGCGACGCCGCACGCGTGTGGACCATCGGCGTCCCCATCGCGCTGGCGGTCACTGCACTGATCTCAAGCACGTCCTACTACGCTCGTTTTCATCCGGATGCGAGCAACGAGGCGTGCCTGCGCGACGCGGCGAACGATCCGCATGCCGCGTACGAAGCGTTCTTTCAGAATCCGCCGAATGACAACGCGCGGGTGCAAATCGAGCGTGCGTGCGCGAAACGCTACGAAGCGAAGCAACCGCAGTGAACCGCAGCGAACCGCAGTGAAGCAAACTGAAGCGAATGGAAACGGACTGAACCACAGGAAAGCGATCGACCCACGTTCGGTTAGCGCGCGGGACCGGCCTGCTCGACAAAGAAAAAAGGGTGACGTCGGATCGTTTTACTGCACCTGGGCGTTGCCTTGGCCACTGGCCCTGGTTATGCCTTCTCGCCCGTCTGTGCCAATGCTTGCTGCAACAGTTCACTGACCACCCCCGTCATCCCGTCCGGATGATGGGCGGCGCGCTCCTTCAACGTGGCAATGAGTTCGCCATCGAGCTTACACGCAAACGGCACAAGTCCTTTAGCCTGATCGAGCTTGCGTTGCTCGCGGCGATTGACGGGCGCTTCGACGGCGCCTTTGCCGAAGCGCTCGGATTGCGATTGCTTTAGCGATTGGGTCAGTTTCAGCGCCTTGGTTTTTTCAAGGTCGGTCTTCTTCATGGTCATGGATTGTGTCCTGCGGTTGGAAACGACAAGCGCGTATTGTACGCAGTCTACGCATGCGGCCGGCCAATCGAGGCGAGCCTAGCGCTTGGGCACTCGCCGATCGGCTTCGATCAATCGCCCCAACTGTCGGATCAGCGGCACGAACAACGACTCCGACGTGTTCCCGTAGCCGAGCACGAGGCCGTTATCTTCCGGTAGCGGCTTCAACGCAAAGCGCGACAGCGGCATCGGCGCCATGTCGAACGCGCGTGCCGTCTCGGCAATGCGTGTGTCGGAGCAATCGGCCGGGAGCATGACCGTTAGATGCATGCCGCTGTCGCCGCCGGTGACGGTGTGCGGCGTATCCAAGTACAGCGCCAAAGATGCTCTAAGCGCATCTTGCCGCCGGCGATAAAGCCGGCGCATGCGACCGAGATGCCGGCTGAACTGACCGCTTTCGATGAAGTCGGCCAACGCGAGCTGTTCGTAACGATGACCGCCACGCAATGTCTCGCGCAGCAGGGGAGCGGCTTTCTCGACCAAAGCCTCCGGCAGCACGAGGAATCCCAATCGCAGCGAGGGAAACAGTGTTTTACTGAACGTCCCGACATAAAGGACAGGCGAGTTGGGAACGAGACCTTGCATTGCGCCGATCAGTTCGCCGGAATGACGATATTCGCTGTCATAGTCGTCTTCGATGATCCAAGCGCCGTGAGCCTGTGCGTTGCCAATGAGATCGAGCCGCCTCGATGCCGTCAGAACGGCGCCCGTGGGGTATTGATGAGAAGGGGTCGTATAGATGAGCCGGGGCGTATGGGTGAGCCACGCATCGTGGGGCACGCGTAATCCGTCGCCGTCCACGCGCATGGGCACGATCTTCAAGTCGCCGCATAGGAATGCCGACTGCGCGCCCCGATAGCCTGGGTCCTCCACCCACGCGCTGTCTCCGGGATTCGTCGCGAGCCGTACACAGAGCGACAGCGCCTCCTGCGCACCCTCGGTGATGATCACCTGCTCCGCTTCGCAGCGCACGCCGCGAGCGACAGCCAAGTGGCGCATGATCGCGGTGCGCAAGGCGAGTTCGCCGTGCGGGTTTCCGTAGCCGAGGCCCTTGACGCCCGTATCTCGGACGGCGCGATCGAGGCAATTCTTCCAAGCACTCAAGGGAAAGCGCGCGAGCGCCGGTACGCCGGGCCGTAGCGGCAAGCTGTCACTCGCCGTGAACAACGCGTCGCGAACGAGCCCGGCGCGCGTCGATACGTGCGCGGCCGGCGCACGCCGAATCCGATGACGCTCGGCCTGTCGCGGCTCGAGCGCCGTGACACGCGTTCCCTGACGGCTCAGTTCGATATAGCCCTCGGCGCCAAGCAATTCGTAGACGGCTGTCACGCTGTTGCGCGAAATGCCGAGCGAAGCAGCAAGGGCGCGCGAGCCAGGAAGACGGCAACCCGACACGAAGCGGCCGTCCAAAATCGCACCACGAATACGTTGGTGCAACTGCTTTTGCAATGACGCGCCGCCTCGATCTCTGACGAGCGGGGTCTCGAGCAGAAGATCCAACACAGGGCTCGCGGGTTCGTCGACGGCGGGCATAGGAAAATGAATAAAGAGGGCAGGGTGAAAGGCGTTTTCGCGCCGCTGGCGTCGTGGCACCATAGAAATGACGGTGCGTGGTACTTTGGAAGAGGCCACGGGTATCTTAAAGTCTTCTGCAACCCACGCCAATCGGGAGATTTGCCATGTCCACCACGATCAACGAATACGGTCAGCCCATCGGTGCACCGATGCCGGGCTGGTCTCCGAGACCGCTGCCGAGCGCGGCTAAGCTTGAAGGAACGTATTGCCGGCTAGCGCTTTTGGAGGTGGAGCGTCACGCCGACGATCTCTACACAGCCTATAGCGCGGCGCCCGACAGCCGCGACTGGACTTACCTCAGCGTCGGCCCGTTCGCCGATGCACAGGCGTATCGGCGTCACGCCGAAGCGGTAGTGCGCAGCCCCGACGCTAGGCACTATGCAGTCATCGATAAGAAAACCGGCAAAGCGGTCGGCACGTTGGCGCTGATGCGAATGGATGCGAACAACGGCGTGGTGGAGGTGGGATTCGTGACGTTCTCGCCGCTACTCAAGCGTACGGCGATCTCCACGGAGGCTCAATATCTGCTGATGGCTTATGTCTTCGACGAGCTCGGCTATCGCCGCTACGAATGGAAATGCGATAGCGCAAATGCGCCTTCACGATCGGCTGCCGAGCGGTTGGGCTTCAAGTTCGAAGGTATCTTCCGGCAGGCTACGGTCTATAAGGGACGAAGCCGCGATACTGCGTGGTTTTCCATCCTCGACAAGGAGTGGCCGGTGCTGAAGCAAGCATTCCAGGCGTGGCTCGCTGCGGAGAATTTCGACGAACAGGGTAGGCAGCGCGCGTCGCTGAGCGATTTGCGCAAGCGCTACCTGTAAGACCGGGACCGTATCGGATAAACGATACGGTCCCGGCTCATTCGCCGATTCGAGCAATTGAATTCAATTCGGCATACACCTCATCGGACAGCTCCAATTGCGCAGCTTTCAGGTTTTCGCGCAGATGAGCAACCGATGACGTGCCCGGTATCACCAAAATGTTCGGCGATCGATGCAAGAGCCATGCGAGCGCTGTTTGCATCGGCGTCGCGCCAATCGATTCCGCGATTTCGGCTAGCGCGGCGGAGCGAATCGGCGAAAACCCACCGAGCGGAAAAAACGGCACGTAAGCGATGCCTTGCGCCGCGAGCGCATCGATCAGGTCATCGTCCTCTCGATGAATCAAATTGTAGTGATTTTGAACGCATACGATCGGGACGATGCGCTGCGCCTCCTCGATCTGCTTGGGGGTCACGTTGCTCAAGCCGATGTGCCGAACGAGTCCTTCGCGCTGCAGTTCGGCCAATGCATTCACCTGCTTTTCGATTGAGCCATCGGCCGGCGCATGCGGGTTGTACATGATGCGCAGATTCACGACGTCGAGCGCGTCGAGTTTCAAGCGATCGAGGTTATCGTGCACAGCCTGCCGCAGCTCCTCGGGCTCCTGCGCGGGTAGCCACGAGGCGTCTTGACCGCGAAAGGCGCCTACCTTCGTGACGATGACGAGCGATTCCGGGTAGGGGTGCAGCGCTTCGCTGATGAGTCGATTCGTGATGTACGGCCCGTAAAAGTCGCTCGTATCGATGTGATCGACGCCAGAGGCCAAGGCTTCGCGAAGGACGGCGAGGGCGGCGTCGCGATCCCTCGGCGGGCCGAACACGCCAGGGCCGGCTAACTGCATGGCGCCATAGCCCATGCGTCGGACCGGGCGTCCGCCAAGCGGAAAAGTGCTGTCGATGGCACGGTTGGGCATCGCATTCTCCTAGGTCATGAAGGAATAGAAGCAAGACATTCAGTATCGCGACGATTGCACTGTTCGATAATCCGGTCTAAGTTGTACGGGCTGTTCAAAATTACGAACGATCCCCATGGATTTCAACGACCTTGCAGCGTTCACCTCCGTCGCCCGTGCCGGCGGCTTCCGCGATGCAGCCCGTGCGAGCGGCGTATCGGCGGCGAGCTTGAGCACCGCCGTTCGCCGCCTAGAAGCGAAGCTCGGCCTGCGATTACTGAATCGAACGACGCGCAGCGTGGCGCCGACCGAAGCGGGCCAGCGCTTGCTCGAACGGCTGATGCCGCTCTTCGGCGAGATGGACGCGGCGCTGGATGCACTGAATGTGTTTCGCGACAAGCCGTCCGGCACGCTGCGGCTAAACGTACCCGCGAGTGCAGCGTGGGTCATCTTGCCGGATATCGTTGCCTCGTTCATGAAGGAATTCCCCGCCATCCGCGTCGAAGTCATCGTCGAAGACGGCTTCGTCGATGTCCTATCGATCGGATGCGACGCCGGAATTCGCTACGACGAACGGCTAGAGCAAGACATGATCGCCATTCCGATCGGGCCGCGCGTGCAGCGGTTTGCGACGGCTGCCGCGCCGGACTATCTCGACGCGCACGGCCGGCCCGAGCATCCACGCGACCTGTTATCGCATGCGTGTTTGCGCGGGCAGTTTTCCAGTGGTGCGATGGCCATGTGGAATTTCCAGCGGGGCGAGGACGTGTTTCGGCTCGACCCGCAAGGGCCGTTGCTCGTCAAACCCGTTGCGGGTCTCGAGCTTGCGATCCGCATCGCGCTAAGGGGCGGCGGCGTTGTCCATCTCTTCGAGGCATTGCTTCGCCCGCATTTAGACAGCGGCGCGCTGGAGCCCGTCCTCGAGTCTTGGTGGCAGCCTTTTCCGGGCCCGTTTCTTTACTTTCCAGGCCATCGGCATGTGCCGGCCCCGCTCCGTGCGTTCGTCGATTTCGTCAAGCAACGGCAATGATCGGGCTTGGCTCGCCGCGCCGAGCTAGCGCTTGCGCGGTAAAACTCGGCTCGCGTGCGACATCGGCGTCCCTAACGCACTGTCATCCATCCCATAGTTTTTCTTCCCCCTTCTTCAAGTATTCGTCGTTTGTCTTCGGCAACAAATGACGGGATATTGCGCATTGCCGCGCGCCCGGCTGGCCGCATTCCGCGCTAATAGCCCGGCGCCATGCAAGCAAATTGATCGAAGCGTGTGGCTCGGGGGCGTGTACGCGCCCCGATTGCCGACCCGCAGCACTAGGAGAACTCGAAACATGAACCGTAGTGTTACTCGTTCCATCACGATTGCCGCATTTCCCGCGTTGATCCTGTGCGCGACGGTAGCCGTCAGCCGCGCCGCGGAACCGACGCGAGACACCTTGAAGAAAACAGTCGATGCCGTGATCGCGCCACTGATGCAAAAAGACGGTATCCCAGGCATGGCGGTCGGCGTTATCGTTGCCGGTCAGCCGTACGTGTTCAATTACGGCGCGGCGTCTACCGAAACCGGCCAGCGCGTAACCGACCACACGTTGTTCGAACTGGGGTCCGTCAGCAAGACATTGACGGCCACGCTCGCATCCTATGCCGACGTCGATGGCGATTTGTCGCTTTCGAACCCGACGAGCAAGTACATGCCCGCGTTGCGCGACACGCAATTCGGGGAAGTCGAACTCGTCAATCTCGGCACGCATACGCCGGGTGGCGTTCCATTACAGGTGCCCGACGACATCAAGAACGATAAAGCGCTCCTTGCGTATCTGAAAGCCTGGCGCCGGACCTACGAGCCGGGAACCTATCGGACATATTCCAACCTCGGTATCGGCGTGCTCGGCGCGATCGCGGCCAAGAGCATGGGCGGCAACTTCGAGCCGTTGATGCAGCAGTGGTTGTTTCCCGGGCTCGGCATGAAGCACACGTATATCGACGTCCCCGCAGCGCGCACGGCCGATTACGCGCAGGGCTATACGAAGCAGGGGGCGCCGATTCGGATGACGCCAGGCGTGCTGTCGGCGCAAGCTTATGGGGTCAAGACGACCGTCGTGGACATGCTGCGCTTCGTGCAAGCGAACATGAGGCAGGTGGCGCTCGATGACAAGCTGCAGCGCGCCGTCACGCTAACGCACCGTGGCTACTTTCGAGCGGGACCGATGACGCAAGACTTGATATGGGAGCAATACGACTATCCGGTGAAGTTGGACAGCCTGCTGCAAGGCAATTCCGCCGCCGTCATTTTCCATCCGACGCCCGTATCGCGCATCGTGCCGCCGCAGGCGCCGAGGAACGACGTATGGATCAACAAGACGGGCTCGACGAACGGCTTCGGCGCGTACGTTGCGTTCGTTCCGCAAAAGCAGATGGGAATTGTGATATTGGCCAATAAGAACTTTGCGATCGACGAACGTGTGCGTGCCGCGTATCAAATTTTGGGCGCGTTTGCATCAGCACGACCGTAACGAGCAGGAAAGAGGTCGAGCCGTTATCATGGCGTCCCTTCGCCCGTTGCGATGATGGCGGCACTTGATTCTCAAATGCATAAAGCAATACAAGAAAACGTAGGGTTGGCAACCGATCTTTTGCTCGATGCGGAAGTGGCCATCGTGACGCAAGACGATCGTTATGTCGTCGTGCGTACGCCCGAAGCACCCGATTACTTTGCGGGGAATAGGCTCGTGCTCGACGCGTGCCCTGCGCCGGGCGACCGAGAGCGATTGGAGGACGATTTCGCGCAACGGATCGGCACGCCGCCGACGATCGCGCACCGCAGCTTTGCGTGGCCAGAAGACGCAGCCGGTACGATCGATCTCGATGCCTATATCGCTCATGGCTATGCCGCATCGATGTACGCGGTACTGACTGCCGAGCGCTCCACGATGCGCTCGACAGCATTCAATGGCTCGGTGGAAATCAGGCTTTTCGATTCGAACAACGATTGGGATGATTGGACGAGCATCTCGCTTGCGCAGATGCCCGATGCGGCGAGCGACGACGTGTCGCGCCGATGCGTCGCGTATCAGCGCAACGCTTATCGCCGGCTGATCGAGAAGCAACTGGGCAACTGGTGGGGTGCCTTCATCGACGGCGAGTTGGTAGGAAGCCTCGGCTTGTTTTTCTTCGGAAACGTAGGCCGCTTCCAGTCGATCGTGACGCGGGAAGACCAGCGAAACAAGGGCATTTGCCGAACGCTGTTGACGGAAGTCGTCAAGCGCACGGCCGGCATGCGCGATCGCCTCGTAATGGTTGCCGATGAAGCTCATCACGCGATCCGAATCTACGAATCGCTCGGCTTCGTACGGCAGGCGCGCATCGGCAATCTCTGCCGCGCGCCGGGTTGAACCACCGCGCCGGCCTTGCCGCCGAGGCGATCTGGCTTCAGTATTAGCGAGCTCGAAACGACAGCCGCCTATGTATCGCCCCATCCTCGATCATTCATCTCCCGCTGGCTCTGCTCTTTTGCCGCCGAGCGCAACGGTGCCCATCTCGCTCGTCAAGGCGTTTCTCGCCGGGGCCGACGCCCGTATGGACACGATTCGCCGCTATCTCGAGGAAGCGGGCATTGCCGAAGAACTCTTGGCGGAGCCGGGGGCGCGCGTGACAGAAGAGCAGTTTTCCACGCTGTATCAAGCGCTCGCGATTGCGCTCGACGACGAAATGCCGGGCTTCTTCAGCCGACCGCTGCGCAGCGGCACGCTCAAGTTTCTATGCTTGAGCCTGCTCGATGCGGGCACCCTCGATACAGCGCTGCATCGCTTTGGCCAGTTCTTTCACATCGTGCTCGACGATTTCCGGATCGAATCGCGGCGCGATGGGCCCGTCGCGCAATTGACGCTGTACCCCAACCCCGCCTTTGACCGCATTGGACCGCTCGCGCACGAACTCATGCTGAAGCTCGCTCAAGGTGTAGGCTCTTGGCTCATTGGTCAGCAGATACCGCTCCTACAGGTCGATTTAGGGTGTCCGCGACCCGCACATGCACTCGATCATCGCTACTTCTTTTCTGGCCCGGTTCGCTTCGATTGCGACAGTACGCTGATGCGCTTCAGCGCGGCGTACCTCGATTTGCCGGTCCGGCAGAGCAGACGCAATTTAAAAAAGTTTCTCGCCCGCGCGCCCGGCGATTGGATCTTCGGTTCGTTCAGCGAGCAATGGGTCGGTCACCGCGTGCGGCAGTATCTTGCGGAGCACTTGCCCGACCTTCCGACGATCGAGCAGGCCTCTTCCCATCTGCATTGTTCTGTTCGCACGCTTTGCCGGCGCTTGGCCGGTGAGGGCACAACGTTTCAAGCGTTAAAGGACGAACTGCGGCGCGACATCGCCATTCAGCGGTTGACTGAAACAGAAGAGACGATCACGAAGATTGCCGGCGACATCGGCTTCGACGATCCGAGCGCGTTCCATCGCGCATTTCGCAATTGGACCGGCAGCACGCCCGGTACGTACCGCCGCCGCGCGTAGGACTGGCTCGTCTCGAGCGTTTCCTCTACGCGGTACGGCCGGCTCTGGCTCGGTCCACCTCCACGCTTTGGCCGGATTTGTCACTGGGCGGTCCGGTTTGGTCAGCACGCGCCGGCCTTTTAGCGTTACGATTTCGGCGAGGCCCTGACAACGTGGCCGCATCTGTCAGGTCACGCCCGTGCCGCCGCGCTCGCGCTCCCATTTCATTTGGAAAGATCGTCATGAGCTATACCGCACCTATCAAGGACATGCTGTTCGTACTCAATGAGTTGGCCGGCATCGACACGGTTGCCGATCTCCCCGGTGCTGGGGACGCGGGCATCGATATCGCGCAAGCGGTGCTCGAAGAATCGGCCAAGCTGTGTGAGCAGGTGCTGGCGCCGCTGAATGTCGAGGGCGATCGCAACCCGAGCAGCTGGAAAGACGGCGTCGTGACGGCCACGCCCGGCTTTAAGCAAGCGTTCCGTCAATTTGTCGAAGGCGGCTGGCAGGGCGTGCAGCATCCGGTCGAATACGAAGGGCAGGGCTTGCCCAAGCTCATCGCGACCCCTTGCATCGAGATGCTCAACGCGTCGAACCTTTCGTTTGCGCTGTGTCCGCTGCTGACCGACGGTGCAATCGAGGCGCTGCTCACGGCGGGCAGCGAGGCGCAGAAGCAGCGCTACGTGCCCAAGCTCCTCTCGGGCCAATGGACCGGGACGATGAATCTGACCGAGCCGCAGGCGGGGTCCGATCTGGCGCTCGTACGCACGCGCGCCGAGCCGCAAGGCGACGGCACCTATCGCTTATTCGGCACCAAGATCTTCATCACGTGGGGCGAACACGATATGGCCGAGAACATCGTCCATCTCGTATTGGCGCGCACGCCTAATGCGCCTGAAGGCGTGAAGGGAATTTCGCTGTTTATCGTGCCGAAGTTTTTGAGCGATGAAAGCGGGACACTGGGCGAGCGCAACGACGTGCACTGCGTCTCGATCGAGCACAAACTCGGGATCAAGGCGAGCCCGACAGCGGTGCTGCAATTCGGCGATCACGGCGGCGCGCTCGGCTACCTGATCGGCGAAGAGAACCGCGGCCTCGAGTACATGTTCATCATGATGAATGCGGCGCGTTTCGCGGTGGGCATGCAAGGCGTGGCGGTGGCCGATCGCGCATATCAGAAGGCTGTCGCCTATGCGAAAGAGCGGGTGCAGAGCCGACCGGTGGACGGCTCCGCCAAGCAAGCCGTGACAATCATTCATCACCCCGACGTGCGCCGCATGCTCGCGACGATGCGCGCCCTGACTGAAGGAGCGCGAGCGCTGGCCTATGTGGCGGCGGCGCACTGCGACATCGCGCATCGGCATGCGGATGAGCGCGTGCGCGCCGAGCATCAGGCCGTCTATGAATACCTCGTGCCGATCGTGAAGGGATGGAGCACGGAGATGTCGGTGGAGGTGACGAGCCTCGGCGTACAAGTGCATGGCGGGATGGGCTTCATCGAGGAGACCGGCGCGGCGCAGTATTACCGCGATGCCCGCATTCTGCCGATCTATGAAGGCACGACAGCGATTCAAGCGAACGACCTCGTCGGGCGCAAGACACTGCGCGACGGCGGTGCGGTGGCGCAAGACCTTCTGCGTGAAATCGACCACACCATCGCAGCGTTGACGGTGCAAGACGGCCCCGCGTTCCGATCGATCGCGACACAACTGGAGGCTGGGCGGCGCGCATTGGCATCCGCGATCGAGTTCGTTCTGAAGCAGGCCAAGAGCGATCCGAATGCTGTCTTCGCCGGCAGCGTGCCTTATCTGAAACTCGCCGGCGTGGTGCTGGCGGGCTGGCAGATGGCGCGCGCCGCACTGGTCGCGCGGGCGAAACTATCACAGGATCCCTCGTTCTACGGCGCAAAGATAGCGACTGCGCAATGCTTTGCCGAGCATGTGCTGCCGCACGCCGGGGCGATCGCAACGTCGATCGTCAGCGCTAAGGGTGGCCAAGGCTTGCTGGCATTGGACCCCGAACAATTCTGAGCGGCAGCCTATTCAACGGTAGGCGAGACGGATCATCCAGGAGGACGTATGAACAAGGAAGTAGTCGTGGTTGGCGGTGTGCGCACCGCCATCGGAAAATTCGGCGGCAGTCTCAAGGATCTCGGGCCCACCGAGCTTGCGACGATCGTCGTACGCGAAGTTCTCGCGCGGACACGCGTCGCACCCGCAACAGTCGATCACGTTGTTTTCGGCAACGTGATCCCAACGGAGCCCAAAGACTTTTATCTATCACGCGTGGCTGCCATCAATGCGGGGATTCCGGATACCACACCGGCGTTTAACGTCAATCGTCTTTGCGGCTCGGGCCTGCAAGCCGTCGTGTCCGCGGCGCAAACGATTCTGCTCGGCGACGCCGAGGTGGCGATTGGCGGCGGTGCGGAAAACATGAGCCGTGCGCCCTATGTCGCGACGGACGCGCGTTTCGGTGCACGCATGGGTGACATGCGCATGGTGGATATGATGCTGGGCGCGCTGAGCGATCCATTCCATGGCGTACCGATGGGCGTGACGGCCGAGAACGTCGCGCGTCAATTCGGCATCTCGCGCGCAGACCAAGATGAGCTTGCGCTCCAATCGCATCGCCGTGCGGAGCGCGCGATCGCCGAGGGCCGCTTCAAACGTCAAATCGTGCCGATCACGCGCCGCGTCAAAGGCAAGGATGTCGTATTCGATACCGATGAGCACCTGCGTATCGGCGCAACGCTGAGTGATTTTTCCTCGCTCAAGCCGGTGTTCGATCGCGAGAACGGCACCGTGACCGCCGGTAATGCCTCGGGTATCAACGACGCGGCCGCGGCCGTGCTGCTGATGTCCCGCGACGCGGCCGAGCGGCAAGGGGTCAAACCGATGGCACGACTCATTGCCTACGCGCACGCGGGCGTCGATCCACTGCACATGGGCATTGGGCCCGTCCCGGCGACACGGCTCGCATTGCAGCGCGCGGGGCTATCGGTCGGCGACATCGACGTCGTCGAAGCGAACGAAGCCTTCGCCGCGCAGGCCTGTGCGGTGACGCGCGAACTCGGGTTCGATCCCGCCAAGGTCAACCCGAATGGTTCAGGCATTTCGCTCGGACATCCGATCGGGGCAACCGGCGCGTTGATTACGGTCAAGGCGATCGACGAGTTGCAGCGCGTCGGTGGACGCTACGCGTTGGTGACGATGTGCATCGGCGGCGGGCAGGGTATCGCGGCGATTTTCGAGAACCTGCAGTAAGTACCCGCCCCCAATCAAGCCCCTGGAAGCGTGCGACGTGCGGCCGTGCTAGATCCCGCCGATTGCGGTAGGCGCGGCTTCACGCATCAATGCGATGAAGCGAACGAGCCGTGACGGGTAGAACTGCGCGTGCGGATAAACGATGTATACGGGTAGTGCCGCGGCGTGCCACTTCGGCGCAAGATGAATCAGGCGCTGGTGGGCTAGATCGTCGGCGAGGAGCCACGCAGAGCTGGCACACGCCCCGATGCCGAGCAATGCCGCGCTGCGCAGCGAATAGAGGTTATCGGTGCTGATGCGAGGATCGATGGGAATGCGCCGTGCCTCGCCTGTCTCTTCGTGCGTGAGCGTCAACTCGGTGCGGTAATAGGTCCGCAGCGCGAGCCAAGGCAGGCCGACGAGTGCTTCCGGCTCCTCGGGCACACGGCCGCCCTGGAGCAGCGCAGGCGAAGCGACGACGATTCGCGATACATTCGACAGCCGAATAGCCACGACGGCCGGATCGTTGGGTTCACCCACTTGAATGGCGCAATCGATGCCTCTTGCGATGAAATCGCGCACATCGTCTTGCAGCAACCACTCCACCGATACGTGCGGATACTCGTTCAAATACCGCGCCAACGGATCGACCAGCATTTGCTGACCGAACGCATGCGGTACCGCGACGCGCAGCAAGCCTTCGGGTTCTTCTTGAGCCCCGCGCACATCGGCTTCGAACGCGGCCCAGCTCGCGAGCAATTGCTTGGCGCGTTTGAAGCAGCGCTCACCGTCGACCGTCAACCGCATCGTATGCGTCGAGCGCTGCAGTAGCCGTACCCCAAGCGACCGCTCGAGCGCCTGCAAACGGCGGCTGATCGTGGGCTGCGTCGTGCCCAACTGCGCGGCGGCGGCCGACAGATTCCCCGCCTCGACTATACGTACGAACGTCTCCATAAGCTCAAAACGCTGGCTCGCGCTGTCCAGTGGCAGGGCAGATCTGCGTGTTGGCCCGCTTGGGGCGGAGCGAGGGCGGTTTTTTTCGGTCATGCGTGCAGCGTATAACAAATCTGCACGCTACGGTACTACCGGCGTCAGGCTCGGGACGGCACACTCGCGCCACTGTATTCATACCTGAAAGAGGACCCTGCCATGTCCACCCCGCAAACCCTCCAAGCAGCGCCGGACGGCCTCCACCCATCCACTCCTGGATCAGAGGCGGCTTTACCGTTGAACGCTGGCCTGGTGCTGCTGCTCGCGGCGGCCGCAGGTCTTGCCGTGGCGTCGCTCTACTACAGCCAGCCGATGCTCGGCATTTTGCAATCGGGCCTGAGTACATCGACGCGTGCCGTTGGAATGGTGCCGATGTCGACGCAGCTGGGCTATGCGCTCGGGATTCTGCTGTTGGCCCCGCTCGGTGACCGCTTCGATCGGCGCCGCGTGATTCTCGCTAAAGCGGCTGCGCTCGTCGGCGCTTTGCTCCTGGCGGCCGCGTCCCCGTCGATCAGTTGCTTGCTCACGGCCAGTTTTGCCATCGGACTCTCCGCCACCATGGCGCAAGACATCGTACCGGCGGCGGCCACGCTCGCACCCGATGCGAGACGGGGCAAGATCGTCGGCACGGTCATGACGGGGCTGCTGCTCGGTATCTTGCTCTCGAGAGTCGTCAGCGGCTTCGTTGCCGAACACTACAGTTGGCGAACGATGTTCGTTGCGGCGGCAGCAAGCGTCGCCGCAATTGGCGTGGCGGCATGGCGCGGCTTGCCTTCCTTCAAGCCGACGACTCACTTGCCGTATCGTGCGCTGATCGCCTCGCTCGGCCACCTTTGGTGGCACCATCGTGCGCTGCGGCGCGCGACGTTTGCGCAGGGGCTGCTGGCGATGGGTTTCAGCGCATTTTGGTCAACCCTCGCCGTTATGCTTCAGAGCGCGCCGTTCCATCTTGGCAGCGCGGTAGCCGGTGCCTTCGGGCTCGCCGGCGCGGCAGGTGCACTGGCCGCGCCGCTCGCGGGGCGCTTGGCGGATCGCCGCGGGCCGGAACTCGTCGCCCGTCTTGGCATCGTCGTGGCGACAGCCTCATTCGCCGTGATGGCGCTGGGGTCGACGATGGCACCTCACGCGCAATTGCTGCTGCTCGCCGGCGCCACAGTAGGCTTCGATCTGGGAGTGCAAACGACGTTGATCGCCCACCAAACGATCGTTTATGGCATCGATCCCGCGTCGCGCAGCCGCCTGAATGCCGTCTTGTTCGTGGGTATGTTCATCGGCATGGCTGCGGGGGCCGGCATCGGCAGCCTGATGTTGGCGCAATGGGGATGGGCCGGCGTCATCGCCCTGGCGGTGACGACGTCGGTCGCATCCCTGGCCGTGCGCATGTGGCGGCGCTAGACGTTCGAGGAACGTCAGGTCTGCCGACGATCGCCCGGCCGCATCAGCACCTTGATCGAATCGAGTGAATTGGCGACCTTGATCGCCTCTTCCCATTCTTCGAGCGCGAACCCATGCGTGACGATGCCTTTCGAGGTCACGAGCCCGCGCCCGAGGAGATCGATCGCGATCGGATAGCAGTAGGGGCCTAGATGCGCGCCGCGCACATCGAGCTCTTTGCGATCACCGATGATCGACCAATCGACCGACGTCTCCGCACCGAAGACTGAAAATTCGACGAAGCGGCCGAGCTTGCGAATCAATTCGAGCCCTTGCGGCACGCCGGCGGGCACCCCGGTCGTTTCGATGTAGACGTCGCAGCCATATTGATCGGTGAGCGATCGCACGATGGAGAGCGCATCGTCTCGTTGCGGATTGATGGTGATGTCGGCGCCGTATTCGCGCGCCAATGCGAGCCGCTCGTCGACGAGATCGATGACAACGAGTTTCTTCGGCGTCTTCAAATGCGCGACCTGCGTCATCATCAATCCGAGCGGGCCGGCTCCGGCGATCACGACCACATCGTCGAGTTGGATGTCGCCGCGATTGACGGTATGAATGGCGCAGGCAAGCGGCTCGATGATCGCAGCGTCTTCGATCGAGATGCCGTTGGGGATTCGATGAACGATGGCAGTGGGGGGGAAGCGCATATATTCGGCCATCCCGCCGTCGGCCACCTCGCGCTGAAAGCCGAAGATGTTGTGCACCTCGCACATCCAATATTGACCCGACTTGCAGTAGCGGCACTTACCGCAAGGCACGATCTGCTCGGCGATCACGCGCTCGCCCACCTGCACGCCAAAATGCTCCGCCGCACCTTCTCCGAGTGCCTCGACATAGCCGAAGAATTCATGGCCTGGGATGACGGGCGCCTTGACCCACGGGCTCGGGCCACCCCAAAACATCTTCGCGCCCGAATAGCATTTGCAGTCGCTCGCGCAAATACCGCATGCCGCGATGCGAATGACGAGCTCGTTCGGGCCCGGCTGTGGACGAGCGACACGCTCGACTCGGTAGTCCTTTGGAGCGTGGCAGATGATAGCCGTCATCTGCGTCGGTGCATTCGATGTGCTCATAGTCAGCTCGTTGAAGAATAAATGCGTTCGTCAAATAAAGTTCAAACCGATGCGGCCGTGGCCGTGGCCGCTAGCGTCTACGGCTTCACTGCTAGCGCTACCGTGCGAGGAACCCGCCGTCGACGGCGAGGCTCGTGCCGTTGATCATGCGGCTCTCGTCGCCCAGCAAATAGGCGATCGCATGCGCCACGTCCTCCGGTTGCGCGAATCGGTTCAGCGGAATGCGCGACAGCATCTGCGCCGATTTGTCCGGATCGCTCCATGCTTTCTCGCCCATCGGTGTGAGCGTCACAGTCGGATTGACGCTGTTCACGCGAATACCGTGCGGGCCCAGTTCGACGGCCATCACACGCGTGAGTGCGTCGAGCCCGGCCTTCGATGCGCAATAAGCGCCGTGCAGCGCGAACCCGATGTGGGCGGAGACGCTCGATACGTTGACGATGGCACCGGCGACGCCGCGCTCGATCATATTGCGGGCGCAAATTTGGCCCACGATCATCGCGGCGCGCACGTTGACGGCCATGGTTTGGTCGAACGCCTCGACGCCTAGTTCGAGAAACGGCTGCAATTGCGCGATGCCCGCGTTGTTCACGAGCCTATCGATCGGTTGCGCGGCGAGCGAGGCATCGCGCGCCGCTTGCGCATCGGCGAGGTCGACGACGTGCGTTTCGCAGCCGATCTCACGTTCGAGGGCATGCAGATCGTCCGCCGAGCGGCTCAACGCGACGATGTGCGCACCGCGCGCGGCCAGCAAGCAAGCTGTCGCACGTCCGATGCCTTTGCCGGCGCCGGTCACGAGGATGCGCTTGCCGGAAAACGCATCGGCGGGTTCGGTCGAACTTGTAGGGCTCATGATTCGGCGTCCTTAAGGTTCTTCGCATAAGCGACGCGCGGTATCCTCATCGGTGACCAACACCGAGACATAGCGGCCGCGCAGCACTGCACGCGTGACGAAGAATTTCTTTGCACTGCCGCTCGTGAGTACGACGCGCTGGATGCCTCGCAAATCGTCGAGCGCGACCGCGACCGTGCGCCGGTTCAGCGGGTGATTGATGAGCTCGCCGTGTTCGTCGATGAAGTGTCCGAGCACGTCCCCGACGGCGCCCGCTTTGCGCAGCGTGCGCAAATCCTCGGGATCCTTTACGCCGTAGGTGATGACGAGCGACTCGGTCAAATCGCCCGCGGTCAGCAGCGCGAGGTCGGCTTGGCGTGCGAGTTCGTATGTTTCGCGTACGGCTTCTTCTTGCAGAATGACGTCGCGCACTTTTTGGCTGCTGACGTAGATCGGCGCCGGAAAGAGGTATCCGTCGGCATGGCAAAGATCCGCGAAGTCGGAAACGATGTCGAACGTATTAATGCTCGGGCAATGCGCGAGCCCGCCTTGCAGGGAGACGGCCGAGAGCGCGCCGTACGATCGTTGCGGCAACGCACGCAGCACGGCGCGAATCGTTCGTCCCCAGCCCAAGCCGATCGTGCTGCCTTCGGCGAGATGGTGGATCAAGTAATTTGCCGTGCCGATCCCCAGTGCGGCCATGGTCGCCTCGTAAGTTGCGCCGGTCGGGACGACGACGGCCGCCTGCAGGCCGAACCTCGCGACGAGCGCTTGTTCGAGCGCGACGCACGGTGCGATGCGGCTGTTGATCGTGATCTGCACGAGCCCCGATTCGCGGCTCGCGGCAAGGAGCCGATTGACCCGCACGCGATTGGTGCCGAGATGCTGCGCGATTTCCTGCTGCGTCAAGTTGCCGACGTAGTAATGCCAAGCGACGCGCGCTTGCAGTTCTTCCTCGGTATCGACGCCGTCGTTCGGCTCGACGCTGAGAGCGGGGAGGGGGGGCTTGCCCATGGTGTAAGTAATCGATCGACGAAAGAAAAGCCGACAGTTATAGCAAATGCGTCATTTGACGGCACCCATCGTGAGCCCCTGCACGAGCCGGCCCGACACCAGCAGCGCGAAAATCACCATCGGCAGTACGATCAGCGTGCCCGTCGCCATGATCTCTCCCCAGGGAAGCTCATAGCCGCTCATATAATTGGTCGCAGCGACGGGCGAAGTCACGGCGTCCTCGCGCGTCAGCACGAGCGCATAGAGGAGGTCGTTCCAGGAAAAAATGAAAGCAAAAATCGCCGAGACGACGATGCCGGGCATGGCGAGCGGCAGGTTGATGCGCCAAAAAATACGCCACGGCGATGCACCGTCTAGCCTTGCCGCTTCGTCGAGTTCGACGGGTACGTTGCGAAATTGGTCCGTGCAGATCCAAACGACGATCGGCAGCGAAAACGTCAGGTAGAGCAGGATCAAGACGATGTGCGTATCGATGAGATCGAGCTGGGTGGCAATCAGGAAGAACGGCACCGCAAGCACGACGGGGCTCACCATCCGATTCGAAATAAACCAGAACCAGAGATCCTGCTTGCCGCGAAACTCATAGCGCGCGAGCGCATAGGCGGCAGGGGTGCCGAGCAAAATCGCGAGTACCGTGGTGCTGCTCGCGATGATCAGCGAGTTGATGAGACTGCCGAGCACGTCATGCGTGAACAGCGCGTCGATGTAATGGCTCAGCGTGGGCGTGAAGCGCCAAAGCGGCGGATAGGCGAGCGCATCGGCTTGCCGCTTCAGGCTCGTGGTGACCATCCAATAGAAAGGAAAAACGGATGAGAGGAAGATGACGACGAGCGCGAGGCCATGCCAAACGGTGGCGCGTCGCCGTCCGGCGCGTGCGCGAAACGACCGCGGTGCAGCCCCGATCGTGACGAGCCCGAAGAGGGAAACGCTCATGCGATCTCCTGGTAGATGTAGCGGATATACAGCCGCGAGAGCACGATCGTAAGCAACAGCAGCAAGATGGCTTGCGCCGACGCCAACCCTTGGTCGAACAAGCGAAAGCCGATCCGCTGGATATAGACGCTGATGAACTCGGTGGCGGCACCGGGGCCGCCGCGCGTCATCGTATAGACGGCGTCGAACATCTTGAGCATGTCGGCCGAGCGCAGGATGAGGATCGCGGTAAGGCCCGGCAAGAGATAGGGGCGCTCGATGTGCCAGAGTATCGTCAGCCGTTTGCGCGTTTCGAGTCGCGCGGCTTCTTCGGCCTCCTTGGGCACCATCGTGAGCCCGGCGAGCAGGATCAGGGCGCAGAACGGCGTCCACTGCCAAACGTCCATGATCATGACCGAGACGAACGCTAGCGTCGGATCGCCGAGCCAATCGAGCGGCCGGACGCCGAAGAAGCCGAGCAGATAGTTGGCAACGCCGAACTGCCGATTGAAGATGAGGCGGCCGATCAAGCCAACGACGGCATAGGTCGTCGCCATCGGCACGACCAGGCCCACGCGCGCCGCCGCGCGCATCCATGCGAGTCCCGGGCGATGCAACATGAGGGCTGCAAATAGGCCCAGCACAATTTCAATGGGCAGCGTCAGGCATAAGAACAGCACTGTGCGGCCGAGCGCTTGCCAAAAAGTGGGGTCGGTGAGCGTTGCGATGTAATTGTCGAGGCCGACGAACGGCGTACCGGCCGCAAGATCGGCCAGGCGATATTGATGCACGGAGTTATACAGCGCGACCAAGAGCGGATAGATTCCGATCACCGCCAGGGCGAACACGGCCGGAAACAGAAACCAAAACGCGGGCGAGCGCGGCAGAAACCGCAGCCCTGCGCGCGTGCGCGCGGCATAAGCCCCGGCTTTAGCCTTACCCGCGCGCGACACGGTGCTGTTTAGCATTACCTCTCTCCGACATTCGCAAAACGCGCATGCCGGCGACCCCGATGATCGCCGGCATGCGTCGTGCAGGCTACTTGAGCAGCGGCTTCTTGCCGTCGTAGTAACCGGCCTTTTGCAGGATCGCTTCCATCTTCGAACCGATGGTCTGCGCGCCGTCCTTGACGGACACCTGCCCCAGCATCATCTTCGTGCCCCATTCGCCAATGATTTCGGATATCGCGGGCCACTCGGGGAAGCGCGGACGGTAATCGGGTACGCCGCCTTGCCACGATTCGACCATCGGCTTCACGAACGGATACTTCGCTTGCACGGCAGGATCTTGATAGACGGCCGTCCGCGCAGGCACGCCGCCCGCCTCGAGATAGGGCTTGGCCATTTGCTCCGAAGTGATCCATTGAATGAAGAGCCAAGCAGCTGCTTGCTTCTTCGCGCTCGATTTCGCGTTGACCGCCAGCGAGAAGCCCCCAAGCGCCGGCTTGAGCCCGGCGGGGCCGCGCGGCTCGGCGGCGATCCCGAGGCACTCGCCTAGCTTGGATTTCGAAGGATCGGTCAAGGTCGGATAGAAGGCCGACCATTCGGTGATCATCGCCACTTGTCCCTGGGCCAGCGCATTGACGGCTTCGGCATGATCGAAGTCGACGATGCCGGGCGGCATGTACTTCATGAGCTTTTGCCGATATTCCAAGCCGGCCTGGGATTGCGGCGACATCAAGTTCGACTTGAATTTGGCATCGAGCAGCGAGCCGCCGTTCGGCCACAGCATGCGCATGAAGCTATCGGCCGACTGCGTTTCGCCGCGCCGCGACTGCAGCGCGAACGCATACTGATTCTTGGCGGTATTCGTGAGCTTCGGCGCATAGACGTTGAGTAGATCGTCCCATGTCTTCGGCGGTTCGCTAAAGCCGGCGTCCTTCAACATGCATTTGTTGTAGAACATGAGCCCGGAATAGTTATCGAACGGCAAGCCGTATGTCACCTTGTTCCAGGTGCCGAACGAATCGAGCAGGATAGGGAAAAACCCTTTCAGGTTCAAATTGGGATCGGCAAGCTTCGGATCGCCCGTGAACTTCGTGATCGGCACGAGCCACTTGTTACTGGCGAACTCGCCGATCCACACCACATCGACCAGCACGATGTCTTGCGCGCCGCCGCTGACGAAGTTGAGCACCTCTTTCTGGCGCGTGCTTTCGTACGGGATGACGTCCCATTTGATCTTGATGCCCGTTTCCTTCTCGAACTGCGGGATCAGTTTCTCGGCGGCGGCGTAGCCTGGCCGGTCCAGGAAGATCGCGTGGAGGGTGGTGCCCGAGTAGGGCGCGGCCGCTTCCTTCAATGTCCATGCCGAGGCATGTGCCGCTAGAAAAAACGACGTGGCTGCCAGCGACGCCACCGCGAGCTTGCGCTGCAAGAACCGCTTATTCATCGATGTCTCCTTAGTATCGTCATGCGATTGCAGCGCAGTCGGCGGCCCTCCGCGATGCGCGTTTCACTTGTAATTTGCTTTTTTCAAATGTATATTTTGGCGCACGACGCTTGTCAAGGAAAAAATTCAAGTACGAAGTAGGAAGTGCGACTTTCGGGAAGTGCGACTTTCGTAGGAGACGCGCAATGAGCGCAGTTCAGTTGCAGCAGATCCGCAAGACGTTCTCGGGCATCGAGGTGCTCAAGGGGGTAGACATCGAAGTGGCCGATCATGAGTTCATCGTGTTTGTCGGTCCTTCCGGTTGCGGAAAATCCACGCTGCTGCGCACCATCGCGGGGTTGGAACGTGTCGATTCGGGGCGCGTGCAGATCGACGCGGAAGACGTAACCGATGTTGAACCCTCGGTACGCGGCGTGGCGATGGTATTTCAATCGTATGCGCTCTATCCGCATATGTCGGTCTACGAGAACATCGCGTTCGGGTTGCGGATGTTGAAGCTGCCGAAAAGCGAGATCGATCGGCGCGTCAACGGGGCGGCCGAGATCCTTCAGATCGGCCAGTTGCTCCAGCGGCGCCCGCGGGCGCTGTCGGGCGGGCAACGCCAACGCGTAGCCATCGGCCGCGCGATCGTGCGCGAACCGAAGGTCTTCTTGTTCGACGAACCGCTGTCGAATCTCGACGCCGCGTTGCGCGTCCAGATGCGTCTCGAGCTCATCAAGCTGCACAAGCAGCTGAACGCGACGATGATTTATGTGACGCACGATCAAACGGAAGCGATGACGATGGCGGACCGCATCGTCGTCCTCAATCACGGAGCCGTCGAGCAGATCGGTTCTCCGCTCGAACTCTATCGTCAGCCGCGCAATCGCTTCGTGGCCGGTTTCATCGGCTCGCCGAAGATGAATTTTATCGACGTGGACGTGCAGGGCACCGATCGTGCCGGCGTGACTGTCGCGTTGCCGGGCGGTGCCTCGCTTACCGTGCCTTGTCTGGCCGAAGGTATACAGTCGGGCGACGTGCTGACACTCGGCGTGCGCCCGGAGCATTTGGTCGAGCAAGAGAGTACCGGCTTCGATGGTCGACTCACCGGCGAAGTCATCGTCGTCGAGCATCTGGGCGGCGAGACGCTATTGCACGTGGGCTTGGAAGATGGCCGAACGATTCAGGTCAAAGGATCGGGCGAGTCCTCAGCGCGCGATGGTCAGCGCATTGATGTGGGCTTCGCGGTGAGACATGCGCATCTGTTTCGGCATGACGGAGCGGCGCTGTCATCGGAGCGGACGCTCGCGCCTGCCACTGCGGCTTGAACGGTCGTCGCGCTCCGCCGCCGGTGTTCTGCCCCGTACTCGGTCTCAAATCGATGCGACGATATGCTCCCGCAGCCACTGATGTGCGGGGTCGCGGTGCACGCGTTCATGCCAGAGCATGCTCATCTCGTAGCCGGGCACTTCCATCGGCGGTTCCAGGATCCGCAGGGCAGGGTTGCCGCGCACTAAGCGGTAGGGCGCCATGGCGACGAGATCGGTATTGGCCACTGCCGAGATCAAAAACAGAAAGTGCGGTACGGACAGTGCCACCTTTCGGGTAAGCCCCAGCTCGGCCAGCTTTTCATCGGTCGCCGCGTGGAAGCCTCCGCCGTCCGGCGACACGATGACATGTTCGAGCGCGTGGCAGAACTGGGCCAGCGTGGGCCGTCGCTTCAGGCGCGGATGTTCGGCACGCCCAACCAGTACATAGCGTTCCGCAAACAGTGTGCGCCGACGCAATCCCTCGGGCGATCCCTTCGTCGTATGAAAAGCGAGATCGATCTCGCCTTGCTCGGCTTGTTTCTCGAAATGCGCCGGCTTCATCTCCACGACTGCGAGCCGGCTTCCCGGTGATGCCGTACGTAGGCCTTGCAAGACCGGCAGTACGATCGTCGACTCCGCGTAGTCGGTTGCCGACACCTTCCAAGTTTGAGTGGCCTGTCGAGGCTCGAAGGACTGAGCCGGTGCGACGGCTCTGTGCAGCGCATCAAGCGCTTCGCGCAACGGTTCCCGCAATGCTTCGGCGCGCTTTGTGGGGCGCATGCCACGGGGCCCCGGCAATAGCAGTGGATCGTCGAAAGCATCTCTGAGCTTGGCGAGTTGAACGCTGACGGAGGGCTGCGAATAATGCAGCCGCTCGGCTGCACGCGTCACGTTTAACTCCGTGAGCAAGACGTCGAGCGTGACGAGCAGATTGAGGTCGAGCTGTCGGAGGCGATTATCCACGACAATACCTGTAATTTGAGAAATTCATTTCAACTATACCTCCCAGCAGCCGTACGCTGTGCACTCAGTACGACTACTGCAAGAACTGGAGGCACATCATGAACGTCCTGCTCGTGTACGCACACCCCGAACCGCAATCGCTGAATGGGGCGTTGAAGGATTTTTCGGTCAAACGATTGGAGGCCGCGGGACATATCGTGCGCGTTTCCGATCTATATGCGATGAAATGGAAGCCCACGATCGATGCGGACGACAGTGTCGATCACATCCCTGGGACGGTATTCAATCCCGCCGTCGAATCGAAGCACGCATTCCAAAATGGGACGCAGAGCGACGACATCGCCGCGGAACAAGAGAAGCTCAAATGGGCGGACGCTCTCATCTTTCAATTTCCGCTCTGGTGGTTTTCGATGCCGGCGATCATGAAAGGCTGGGTGGAACGTGTCTATGCGTACGGATTTGCATATGGGGTGGGCGAGCACTCCGATCACCGATGGGGCGATCGCTATGGCGAAGGCTCGTTGGCCGGCAAGCGCGCGATGCTGGTCGTGACAGCCGGCGGCTGGGAGCCGCATTACAGTCCGCGCGGGATCAACGGGCCGATCGACGATGTTTTATTTCCCATCAACCACGGCGTGCTGTTCTATCCGGGCTTCGATGTATTACCGCCGTTCGTCGTTTATCGAACGAGCCGGATGGATGAAGCGCGATTCGCGCAGACTTGCGATGCCCTCGGGCGGCGCTTGGATGAGTTATGGAGTACGAGGCCGATTCCGTACCGACGCCAGAATGCGGGGGAGTACGACATTCCCGAATGCGTGCTCAAGAACGGTGTCGCGCCGGGGCAGGTCGGCTTTGCGGCGCATATTGCCCGGTGATGGGGTCGAGCAAACGCGCGGCTACGAACCCGCTTTCCAGCAAGAATTCATTGCTCGGTCTTCAATGATTGGATCGCGCCTCGACCCTTGCCGCCCTTGCGCGGAGGCGCCAGTCGCTTCTCGTTTTCCGTAAGCCATGCCACGCCAAAAATAATATTGCAATTGGGTCTATGGCTAGCTTGCGCCTTCGTTATTAGCGTCCAACACTCTGCCGTAATCCGAATTACCAGATAGTAGTCCGGTATATCGGAAAATACGGGTGCGTGAGTCAGCGGATTCCCGAGTGTGCAGTCAGCACTGGCGCGGATTCGTCCCTCCCGGAATTCCTTCCTCCGACAAGGACAAAGTCATGCAATTTACCCAACGAGGCGCCCAAGCCGCCCTGATGTTCGCGCTGGCCGCATTGCTCGCCATCACGGGCTGCACTAAGGTTTCCACGCCGGTGGCTGGCGCAGCCGCCGCCGCGCCGTCGACCCTTCAGGCCGTGCTGCAACGTGGCACGCTGCGCGTCGGCGATTGTTTGACCTTTGCGCCGTTTGGGTTCTATGACAAGAATGGTCAGCCCGATGGCTACGATGTTGATTTGGCTAAAGAACTGGCCAAGGAAATGGGTGTGAAGCTCGAGGTGGTGAACACGACGAGCGCGAACCGGATTCCCAATCTCCAGACGAGCAAGGTCGACGTCGTATTTTGTAATTTCACGCGCAACCTGGAGCGCGCGAAGGTGATCGACTTTACGACGCCTTACGTTGTCGCGAGCGAAGCCTTGCTGGTCAAGAAAAGCAGCGGTATCAAATCCGTCAAAGACATGAGCAATCGCACGATCGCGACGGTAAAGGGCTCGACGAACGGCGACGAAGTCCGGGCGTTGAATATGGCAGTCAAGATCCAGGAATACGACAGCTCGCAGGCCGCGATTCTCGCTGTCAAGCAGGGCCAGGCCGATGCGATGATCGAAGACAACAACTTCCTCGCCTATCAGGCGACGCTCGATCCTGAGCTAACGGTCACCGACGAATCGCTTGTTCCGCTTGAATACAACGCATTCGGCGTCAAAGCCGGAGATCCTGCGTGGCTCAATTACCTGAACCTGTTCCTCTTCAACGTCAACGCGTCCAAGCTCAATGCGCAGCTCTATAAGAAGTGGTTCGGCGTGGACCCGCGCTACCCGTTGAATCCGCAGTTCTAAGGCGATGGCAGTGTCGACAGCCGAGGCGATCCGAACGACGTGGAGGGCGGCATGAATTACCAGTGGCTGACGCTTTGGGGCTATATCCCCGAATTCATCAAAGCAAGCTGGCTCACGCTGCAGGTGACAGGGCTCGCGTTCGCCCTGGCGGTTGTGCTGGGTTTGTTGGCGGCGCTTGCCAGCCTCTCTCCCCTCGCCGTGTTGCGGTTTATCGCGCGCGGCTACGTGGAGATCATCCGCAATACGCCCGTGCTGCTGCAGATATTCATCGTTTTCTTCAGTCTGCCGTCCGCGGGAATCTCGCTCGACGCATACTGGGCCGGCGTGATTGCACTGGGTCTGAACGTCGGCGCTTACTTGTCGGAAGTGTTTCGTGCGGGCATGCAGTCGGTGCCTCGAGGGCAGTTGGAAGCAGCGGCCATTCTCGGTCTCGAGCCGGCACAAATTTTCGTGGAAGTCGTGCTGCCGCAGGCCGCGCGTGCGGTCTATCCGGCCATCGTAAACTATTTGATCCAGTTGTTGCTGGGGACGTCGCTTCTGTCGGCCATCGCGCTGCCTGAGCTGACCGGTACGGCAACGGTGATCAACTCGCGCACCTTGCTCTATATACAGACCTTCACCGTGACACTGGTCGCATACCTTGTGCTCAGCAACGCGCTTTCATGGCTCGCAGGGCAGCTCGGCGCGCGAGTCTTTCATCCTCCCTTGATCGTCCGGGCGCCTAGACGACTCGGTGGTTTGCGGCTTCACCGGGCCAATAGAGCCTAATCCAAGCATCGGAGCGGGAAAATGTCGATCGACTTGCTGAGAACCAGCCTTTCCATTCTTCTGCAAGGGTTGGTGGCAACGCTGCTGCTTTCGGTAGCCGCGATCGTAGGCGGCACGCTGATCGGCCTGCTCGCCGCCGTTTTGCGATCGTTCGGGCCATGGGGCTCCGCGCATGTCGCAAAACTTTATACGGAGCTCTTTCGCGGCACGCCTGTGCTCATTACGCTGATGTTCATTTACTTCGGCGTGTCTTACTTTGGCTACGCCATCGATGTGTTTGCCGCCGGCGCGATCGGCCTCAGTGTGTACCAGGGCGCCTATATTGCCGAGGTATTCAGATCCGGGATCGAGTCGGTTCCTCGTGGCCAGTGGGAGGTGTCGCAGATTCTCGGCCTCACGAAAGCTCAAACGTTCACGTTCGTTGTGCTGCCGCAGACGGGGAAGATCGTCCTGCCGCCCCTTGTCGGCCAATACCTGTCGCTGATCAAGGACACTTCGATCGTCAGCATGATCGGGATGTCGGAACTGATGCACGGCGGCCAAGCTATCGTCGACCGAATCGGGAAGCCCGTCGAAATTTACGGACTTGTCGCCTTAATTTACTTTGCCGTGTGCTTCCCGCTCTCGCAATGGGTTCGGCATCACGACCGTAGGAGATTGACATGAGCCATCAAACCGAACTGAAGCCCGTCATTTCGCTTGCGGGCGTCAGTAAGTCGTTCGGCTCGACCCGTGTGTTGAAAGAGATCAACCTTGAAGTCCGGTCGGGCGAAGTGCTGGTGCTCATTGGCGCATCGGGTTCGGGCAAGAGTACGGTGCTGCGGATCATGGCGGGGCTCGAAACGTCGGATTCCGGCGAGGTCTGGGTCAACGCGGTACCGCTTCACGATCCGCGGCGCGCGCGCGAGATCCGCGGCCACGTCGGCATGGTCTTCCAGCAGTTCAACCTGTTCCCCCACAAGAGCGCGCTTGGAAACGTCACGCTCGCGCTCGTCAAAGCGCGCAAGATGAGTCCGGCCGATGCGCGCAAGCGCGCGATGGATGCCCTCGAACGCGTGGGACTCGCGGACCGCGCCGCTCATTACCCGAGCCAGCTCTCCGGTGGTCAACAACAACGCGTTGCGATCGCTAGAGCGCTTGCCGTGGAGCCCGGGATCATGTTTTTCGACGAAGCAACGTCGGCGTTGGACCCGGAGTTGGTCGGCGAAGTAACCGAGGTGATGCGCGGTCTCGCGCGCGAGGGGATGACCATGGTTGTAGTCACCCATGAGATGGGCTTTGCTCGCAAGACCGCCGATCGCGTCGTGTTCATGGATAAGGGCGTGATTGCCGAGCAGGGCGAGCCGGAGCATATTTTCGTCGATCCCGCCAACGAGCGTACGCGCCAGTTCCTGCATAGAGTGCTCGACCATTGAGGTGTTGCGGCCTGGATGGGTGCTTGCGAGCGCTTGCCACGGTAAACTCGCTCGCTTGGTGGACCACCGGGTTGCATAAACGCTTGATGGAGTGAACGGATGGCTGTTACTGAATCGTCGCGGGCAAGAGGTGTGGACCGCGTCATCGACATTTTTCGGCAATTGCATCTCGCTCAGCGACCGATGACGATGCGCGAGCTGGTCGAAGCAACGGGCGCGCCTCGTTCGAGCATTTACGAGTTGGTTGCGATTTTGACCGAAGCCGGTTGGCTCGAGGCGTCCGCGGACGGGAGTGTATTCTTCGGGCGCGAAATGCACTATTACGGCTCCGATTACGCGACGCATAACGACTTGATCAGCCGCTCGCATCAAGCGCTGCTGGCGTTGGTGAGAACGTACGAGGAGACGGCGCAACTGTGCATGCTCGAGGGCAATAAGTACACCGTCGTCCTTTCAGAGAGCAGTGCGCGGCCATTCAACATCAGTTCCGACATCGGTGTCAGAGTACCGATCCCTTGGACGGCGACGGGGCGGTTGTTGCTCGGGCACCTAGATGCCGATGAAATTCGCGCGCTGATCCCGCAGGACGATTTTGTCCTCGACAACGGCGTCCGTATCGGATTCGACGAATTCTTCAAGGACGTTCAGGCCGCCAAGCATCAGGGCTACTGCTGCACCGAAGGGCTCTCCAACGCGTTCCGGTTGTGTATGGCAGCGCCTATTTGCGACCGCGCGGGCCTGCCGATCGCGGCCCTGTGTTTCATGACGAGCCGCGATACGAGCCCGGAGAGGCGAAGTGCGATGCTCGAGGACCTATTGCAGTCCGCCAAAGCGCTGTCGCATCGCTAATCGGCGGTTGGCCAGGATCGACGAGCGCCAGGGGCCGAGGGTTAAACGATTTTTGAAGGAGAATGAAATGAAGCGTTATGGCGTAGAGGGCGGCAAAGGAACCGGTGGCCAACAGATGCCGTTTGCACGTGCGGTCGAGGCGGACGGTTGGCTGTTTGTTTCGGGGCAGACGCCCATGGTCGACGGTGAAGTCGTCAATGGTGGCATCGTCGAGCAATCGCATCAGACGCTCAGGAACGTGTTCGCCGTCTTGAAGGAAGCCGGGTACGGCGCGGAGCACGTTGTGCGGTGCGGCGTATGGCTCGATGACGCGCGCGATTTCGCGTCTTTCAACAAGGTATTTCGCGAATTCTTCGGCGAACATCCGCCCGCGCGTGCTTGTGTCGTGTCGAGCATGGTCATCGACTGCAAGGTCGAGGTTGACTGCGTAGCGTATAAAGACCCGAAAAAATAAATGAGAGCAGCGCGGGATCTGACTTCCCGCGAGTCCTGCACTCAACGCGGTTGATCATCGGCTACGGCGTTTCGTTGGAGAACGTCGATATTCCTCTGCATAATACGGCCTACGAATTGAGGTGATATCCACGATCGCTTGGGGAGAGCCGTATGAGAGCATTGATATCGGCAGTATTGCTGTATGTTTTTGCAACGGTCGCGCAGGCTGCGGGGATTAAACCGATTCAAATTCCGGCCGATACAGACGGCCCGGCGTTAAAGGCGATGGTGTGGACGCCATGCGCGGCGGCATCGGAGCAACTGAAGGTCGGTCCGTACATTTTGACTGGGCGCCGCAACTGCCCCACCGTCGGAGAGAAACTGCCTTTGGTCGTAATATCGCACGGTCACGGCGGCTCATATCTCAGTCACCACGACCTTGCCGAAGCGCTGGCCGATGCGGGCTTCGTCGTGGCGGCGGTCGATCATCCGGGCGATACCTTTTCCGATATGAGCCGCGCGGCGGCGTTATCGGAATTCGTCGAGCGCCCCGTGGACATCAAGCGCCTCATCGATTACATGCTGAGCAGCGCACCGGACGCAGCGAAGATCGATCCGCGGCGCATCGGCTTTTTCGGCTTTTCGCGCGGCGGCTACACGGGCGTTGTATTGGCCGGCGGCAACCCGGATTTCCTCAATGCAACTGTTCCATGTCCGGACCCCAAGCTCCCAATATGTGAAGACATCCAGCGCAAGCAGGTGCCGACGGAGCCGTTGGCGCACGATGCACGGATCAAGGCCTATGTTCTCGCGGATCCGCTTAATGAGTTTCCGGGTTCGGCTAGCGTGAAAGACGTCCAGGCGCCGATACAGCTCTGGGCTTCTCAGTATGGCGGCGACGGCGTACTGCCGGGCACCGTTCCAGCGCTCGCGGACGTACTTCCTAGAAAGCCGGAGTTACAGGTTGTCCCCGGCTCGGCGCATTTTGCTTTTCTAGCACCGTGTTCGGAACAATTGAAGACGATTGCGCCGGAGATCTGTGTCGACGCCAATGGATTCGACCGCGTCTCGTTGCATAAGGTGCTGAACGAAAAGGCGGCCGCATTTTTTAAAGCGAATATCCGATAGATCAGCCCAGCGCGTCTCGCGCGACGCGGCATGCTGCCAAATCCCAGGCCGCACAGCCCACGCTCTTGAAAAACACGGGTGCTTCGGGCACGACCTGTCCCTCGATGGCTTGCGCCAGCGAGTGAACGTTTTTCCAATCGAAGCCTGCCTGGATAAGATCGCCCGCTTCGTGCCTGGCCCCGAGCGGATCGTCCACGACGACGACACTGCTGTCGACGGTTTGCTTACCAATTTCCGCGGCATCCGGCGTAAACGCGCCCACCCCGATGACGAGGCGGCGCTGCTGCGCGGGTAGTTCATAGACAGGGGTTTTGCTTGTCGTGGCGGTGATGACCACGTCAACGGAATCGGGAATGCTGCCGGCTAGGGCGCTCAGATTGGGCGCAATGGATTTTTGCCGCTCGACGAAGCTTCGAGTCGCGAGATCCGATCTTCCTTTGACGAGAAGTTTAGCGTTGGGAAAAAGCGTCGCAAGCGCTTCGATATGATTTGCCGCTTGCGTGCCTGTGCCGATGATGAGGATCTCTTGCGCGGGCATGGCGCTCAGCGTCATTATGCCAAGGGCCGTAACCGCCGCGGTACGGCGACCGGTCACCGTCGGGCCGTCCAGCAAGAAAAGCATGTCACCGGTATGCGAGTCGCAAGCGATGACTTGACCGTGAATGGTCGGCAATTGGCGGCTGCTGTTGCTCGGGCACACGGTGACGAGTTTATGAATCGCTAGATCACTGGCGCTCGAGGGCATGGACAGCATGACGCCGCCTTCTTGCATCGGAATGACTAGACGTTCAGGGCTTACGATACGGCCCGCATCATATTCGACGACGGCTTCCCGCAACGCTTGCACGAGCGACGGGTAGTGCAGCAGTGCGGCGGTTGCTTGCGCATCGAAGGCATTTTGTTTGGAAGTGGTCATGAGATTGCACGAGATCAAGGGCTGGCTCCGGTGGACGACGGTTGCAGGCCGGTGCACGATAGATAGATATTTAAATTGGAAGATACACCATGCTCGACCGTCGTAGCGCGACGCATCGGGTGGCTGTCTACCAACAGGCGCGCCAAGCTCGTCTAGTTGAGCAACGTTTCATGCAACCCATCACGAGATCGAGGACAACGATGAGCGAAAAGATAACGGTCCGGCGTGTGTACGCAGACGAGGCGATGGCTCGGGTGGAGGCATTGGCCGACGTGCTGATCGACTGCGTTGAAGGCGGTGCGTCGGTGAGCTTTATGTTGCCGATATCGAGAAGCGCGGCAGTGCAATTTTGGAGACGAATTGCCGATGCGGTGGCGCGCGAGGAGCGCATGCTGCTCGTCGCGGAAAACGAGGCAGGGCGTATCGTTGGAACAGTGCAACTCGTGCTCGATCAGCCTGAAAACCAGCCGCATCGCGCCGACGTGGCCAAGATGCTGGTTTGCCGGGAAGCGAGACGCCAAGGCATCGGTGGGCGCCTGATGGCCGAAGTCGATGACGCGGCGCGCGAGGCGGGTAAATCCGTCCTTGTTCTCGATACCGTGACGGGTGGCGATGCGGAAAGACTTTATGAACGGGCGGGATGGCAACGCGTTGGGACGATACCTAACTACGCGTTGATGCCCGATGGTACGTTCTGCGGGACTACGCTTTTTCACAAGCAGTTGCGGCGCCTTTCGTGATTAGGTGCTCATAAGACCGTCCTCGATGCATTCGGAGAGGCCTTTATGCACGTCGCCGAAGCAAAAAAAGCATAGGAGTATTCGCGTTTTTCGTCCGGTCGACGTGACAGAGCGCTTCGTATCATGGCATAGTGCGTCGAACTCATATTTTAGGGAGAGAGTTATGCCAACCTTGGAATCCATCCAAATGAAGATAAAGCGTCTTCAGGATCAGGCCGAAGCGATTGCGGCAACGCGGGCTTCTGCAACGCTTGGCCGCATTGTCGAACTGATGGAAAAGGGCGGAGTCACCGTCTCGGATATCGAGGCCTACATGGCTTCCAAGAAGCGCGGGACAAAGCGCGGTAAGACGGCATCCGCTCAATCCGCAGCGGGCACGGCTAAATATCAAGATCCGAAAACCGGTGCAACGTGGTCGGGACGCGGCCGCGCCCCGGCGTGGATTGCGCAGGCTAAGAATCGTGCTCGGTACCTTGTCGATGCAAACGCAGCCAGTTCGCCGGCGCCTGCCGAGAATGGAGCGAAGGATGGAGCGAAGGATGGAGCGAAGGATGGTGTGAAGAGGCGCGGCAATTACGTCCGAGGGCAACAGCCGGCCAAGTATCTCAATCCGAAAACCGGGGCGACTTGGTCCGGACGGGGGCGGGCGCCGGCATGGCTGGCAACGGCCAAGAGCCGGGCGAAGTTTTTGATCGATGGTGCGTCGGAAGGCACGCAGCCGTAAAGGGTCCAACCGGAGCATTATTTCGGTTCGCTGCGGTGACGGTGGGGGTGGTCATGGGTACCCGGGTGCCCGTGCGAGCCGTGCTCATGCTCACCGCCTTCCATCATCCGCATCATATCGGGCCCGCCGGTTTTAAAGAATACGACTGTCAAAACCACGAACACCGCGCCAAAGACAATGTTTAGAATCGTCGTGTAGTTGAAGGTGATCCCAGCGTTCACGGCTGCCGTGTGCCGTTGGTGCGGAACCCAGCCCAGAGCCTGAAACAGGCTTTCGACCAACAGCGCAGCCGCGACCATCGAAAGGTAGAACGTACCTGCCAGAAATGCCGTCATCTTTCCGCCATAGTATTTCCGGTAGATATTGAGAATCGGAAGGATGATGAGATCGCCAAAGATGAAAGAGGCGACGCCGCCGAAACTGATGCCGCCATTCCACAGCACAGCCGCTAGGGGCACGTTTCCCACGGAACAAGTGAACGACGCAACGGCAATCAGCGGCCCGATAAACGCGCCCCAAATCATGGCGGCGGTTGGATGGCTGACGAGAAAAAATCTCTGCCAGAAACTATCGGGTACCCACGCACCCAAGGCTCCCGCGACGAGTAGGCCGGCGCCGATATCGCGCCACAGCATCGTCCAGTTCATAACGTAGCGATGGCTAATGGCTGTCCATCCTTTGCTTGACCCAAGACGTTCTTTCCAAGTCCCATGCTGTTCGCTCATCGACATGGCCGCGTGACCTTCCATGCTGCCGGCGAGTCCTTTTTCCGCCTGCCCAATCGCATCGCTTTTGAGCGAGTCCGAGAGAAAGCGCCGGAATAGGGCCACCAGAACGACGATCATAATGGGGCCGCCGATGAATTCGGCGACAGCGAACTGCCAGGAAATCAGCACCCACATCAGGACGCCGAGTTCAAGCACGAGATTGGTCGCGGCGAGTTGAAATGCCATCGCGGCGGTGAAGTCGCCGCCCTTGCGGATAATGGAGCGCGCCATCGCGACGGCGGCGTAAGAGCATGAGGACGAAGCCGCACCCAGCAGCGCGGCGGCTGTCAGCGATTGTGGCGATGCGTCGGGGAGCAGTCGCGACATCTCCGATTTCGAGACCACGACCTCGATCACAGCCGAGAACAGAAAGCCGAGGCTCAATCCCCAGAAGATCTGCCAGAGCATCGTGAATGCCATCCACACTGCGTGACCGAGCGCGGTGACGGTCTGCATCGTATTCTCTTGTGAGGAAACGCCTAGACCTGGAAAGCAAAGACCGGACCCGCAAAGCCGAGGAAGCCGTGCCGCGACGCATCGACCGCCTAGCGTCGATACCGCGGCAAGGCCGGTTATCCCTCAGACGGATTGCACGCACGGTGCGGCCCGTGTTGCTACGCAACACTTCTTTAGTCTGACCCATGAGTGCGATACGATACGGCAGATACGAGGCAGCGGGCCAGAGCCGCGCACGGGATGGATTGATCCGTGCCTATCGATTCACGACTTAGCGATTTTGACTTTCTCACTTATGCCCAGCACCGTCGCGCTCCTCGGCATTGCGATCATGTCTTGCCTGATGAGCGTGGCGGTGCTCGCTTCGCTGTTGGGTGCGGGCGTGCGCGGCGTACCGCGCTGGTGTGCCGCTTATGCCTTTTTCACCGCCGCCCTCGCGTTGACCCTCGCGTATAAGCACGTGCCGCAATGGCTTGGTACGGCGGTCCCCCTTGCGATGTTCCTGGCCGGGAGCCTCATCGTTCTGCAAGGTACTCGAGAATACTTTGGAAGACCGCTTGCGTCTGTCGTCGAATACTTGGCTGTCGTCGCTGTTTTCGGTACAGCGCTTTATGTGACGTACGGTAGGCCCGATCTCGATAGACGCATTGCGGTTACCTCAGCGTATTTTGCCTACGTACGATTCGCTATCGCATGGACGACATTGCGATATCGGACGCCGTGGCGTCCGAAGTACAACTACTATTTTCTTGCGATTGCCGCGCTTTCCGGGGCAATGATCCATGTAGCGCGCTCGCTCACCTATGGTTTGGGCTTCGATCACGAGCGGGCCTTTCTCGATCCGTCGCCGTTGAACGTCGCTTTCTTGGGCCTGGGTATCTTGAGCTTTCCGTTCATGTCGATTGCGATGGTGATGCTCGCACACGATCGATTGGCCGAACGCATGGAGCGACTCGCGACGGTCGATGAATTGACCGGCACACTCGTTCGGCGCGCTTTCATAGAGCGCGCGGAAGGAATCCTTGCGGTTGCATGGGCTAGTGGAACGCCGCTTGCGTTCGCCATACTCGATATCGACAACTTCAAAGCCATCAACGATCGTTATGGCCACGCGGCGGGCGATCGCGCGTTGACGTATTTCGGGGCGGCAGTGTCGCGCCTGCTGCGCCCCGGCGATCTATTCGGTCGCCTGGGCGGCGAGGAGTTCGCGGTCTTGTTCCCGAAGACCGGCGTGGCCGAGGCACTGCGGCTCACCAACCTCGTGCGTGCGGCCATTGCCGCCAGTCCCTGCGAGCAGACGCCTTACACGTTCAGCGCCGGGGTGGATGAGTTCCGGGCGGGCGACACGCTCGCTCGCGTCATGGTGCGAGCAGACGCCGCGCTGTACACGGCAAAGGCCTTGGGGCGTAATTGCGTCGTCGTGGCATCGTCCGACAGCGAGCCGGATCAGCGGGTCGAGCAGCCGTATTGAGCCGGATTTGCCCGGCATGATGCCGTCACGGCGCTGGGCTGTCATTGACTTCGTCGGATGAATATCCTGTCTTGTGGAGGGAGCATTGCCCGAGCGGTTGTTCCGATCGGCGCGTCACGATAGAAATCGTTTCGTCGCTTTATATCTAGTGCTCGTTGCGGGCTTGCTGCTCGCGGCTGCCGCGTTCATCCATGAAGCGCGGGTAATCGTCGAAGACGGTGCGTGGGAGGAGCGGGCCTTTATCGTGCTCGGCATGACGAACCGCGTCCTCGACGACGTACAAGACGCAGAGACAGGCCAGCGAGGGTATCTTCTCACCGGCGCGCCCGATTACCTGCGTCCGTATGATCGCGGCACGCGTGATCTGCGGGACGCCATGCAGCAATTGAATGGAATGCTCGACGGCGATCCGCGCTCGCTCGAGATGATGCGGCGCATCGAGCCGGGCATCGACATCAAGCTTGAGGAGTTGGCGCGGACGATCGAGCTCCGGCGCAACGGCGATCGGGACGAAGCAATCTCGCTCGTCAAGAGCGACGAAGGCAAGCGCGAGATGGACAAGCTTCGCTCCGAATTCGACGGCTTGCGGATGCTTTGGCAAACTCGGCGCCATGCAGCCGCCGACGATGCGCGCAGCCGCGTGGTGTTCGGTGCGGGCGCGCTCGGGGTAGTGGCCGTTTTCATCGGAGGATTGTTGGCTTATGCGCTCATCATTGAGCAGCGCGCCTTTGCCAACATTAGTGCGTATTCGCAAGCAATGGATCGCGAAGCCGGATGCGATTCATTGACGGGGCTGCCGAACCGCAGAAGGCTGCTCGCCGCGGTCGACGCACTGGCGGCGCGGCCGGACATCGAAACCTGCAAGGTAGCGTTGCTCTATCTGGACGTCGACGGCTTTAAGCGTGTGAACGATGCCCTCGGGCATAGCGCGGGCGACGCATTCTTGCGGCGGCTCGCAAAGTGGCTTTCGGCGGTTGTTTGGCGTGAGGATATGTTGGCGCGCGTTGGGGGCGACGAGTTCGTGGCGTTGCTCAGCGATTACGGCGACGATGAGGATCTATGTCAACTCGCGCGCCGGCTTGTCGCACAAGCGCAATCGGCTGCCAAAGCCGAATACGGGGGGCGCTTCGAGATCGGCCTTAGTGTGGGGATTGCGACTTATCCCGATCGTGTGTCGAACGTTCGGAAGCTGATCGATGCCGCCGACGCAGCGATGTACGCGGCCAAGCGGGAACATGCTTCGTCGTTTTGCTTCGGACCCGTTACGGCAAACGAAAGCGAGTACGACGTTAGGATCGCTAAATAATGCCGGGGGCACGGTAATGCAGTAAAGCGAAGGGCCCTACCCAGGGAAAAGGCAGGGCCGTCTACTGCAACTTCGAGGTGAGGTGAAGCTACTGCTAGAGATCCGTCTACTTCCAGGGTGCTGCTACGGCAACTGCTAGGTGCTGCTATTCCGAGGTGAGGTGCTGCTGGTACTACCGGTGTTGCCAACTACGGTACTGCCCATCAGGTACTCGTTACTGCTAGGTGCTTCGAACTGCCAGATGCTTCGTGCTGCGAACCGCTAAAATAACCATTCACTGCTACAGCGCTGTGCCCGAACCCCGGTGTTGAGCCTTACCAGCGATAACCCGGATTGCTGCGTGCCACCGCAAAACTACTGTTTGACTACTGCTGCAACCGTCTAGCGCCACGTCGCGTCGCGAGGGCTTCGTGGATGGAGCCTATGTCTCGCTCCATGGAAAGCAGTGTAGCGCTGCCGGCCGCAACGCAATTGGACGAAAGGAACGCGTTTTCACGCCCAATTCGACAAATGGCCCGCCGCCGGGCTCCCGACGCAAGTCAGCACGCGCCGGAGCGACCACCCATCGGGGCCAGAAGAAAGTAGAAATGAAAGATAGAACGGCCGGATAGAACGGCCGTTTACCGATGCATGGCGTTCGCGCCGCCGTCCTCAGCCTCGGGAAAACTCACGCGCCCTTGTGTCAAATCGCGCAAGGTGTCGCGTGCAGCCTCGCGCATCGCCGCGGGCATTCGAAGCAAGAGGCGCACCGATAGGCCATAACCGCTTTCCACGAGTTCAACGCCGTTTTGCTCCATCCATCGCCGTACGCGCGCTTCGTCGGGATAGCCGATTTCGACTGGGAGCTCCGCTTGTGCAATTCGCTCGATACGGTGGGCTTGTCCAAGCGCGCTTGCAATGGCGTCGGTATACGCGCGCACGAGGCCGCCGGCGCCTAGCTTCACGCCGCCGTAGTAGCGCACCACCGCCGCCAGCACGCCATCGAGATCGTGATGGCGCAGCACTTCCAGGATCGGGCGTCCCGCGGTGCCCGACGGTTCGCCGTCGTCGGACATACCTGATTGGCCGCCGGCCAGCAGTGCCCAGCAGACATGCGTTGCCCCCGGATGCGCTTCGCGCAGACGGCGCAGCTCGATCAGGGCCGCGTCGCGGTCGGCGACCGGGATCGCGTGGCCAATGAAGCGGCTTTTGCGAATCTCGAGTTCGGCTGTCACAGAAGCGGCAAGCGTGAACGTAGGCAAGGCGCAGTTATCCTCGGATTATCGCGAGCGTGGGCGAGAGAAGCGACAGACGGCACACTATCACTTGCCGACATACGACGCGAGACCGGCGAAATTCGCGCCTAGGTACGCAAGCGGGCCGACGCAGAGCCAAGCGCGCGGAAACGCGCACCGCCCAATAAGCGAAGAAGCCCCCCACGTCTGGCTTATCCCCAGATTATGTTGGCAAGGCTGTGCATAACCGGCTCATAGGCCGTGCAAGTGCTTGATGCGAAAGCAACTCACGCTCAAAGTTCGCGTTTGTGGCACGTTCCACGACAGACGGTCACCCCTCGCCGAGACGCCCTTGACGAAAAGCGGCATCGTTGCCCGAAGAAGCCGATCGTTTGCCGGTCAAAGCCCTTCGATACCACCAACGGCCGACCTCGCCCACGGGGTGCGACTAGGGTTCGCAGGAACTGAAATGGGCAATTGCAGATTCCTTCCACAAGATTCCCATCCATGCCCGGCTCGACAATGGCATCATATGCGCCTGCGTTTGTCTGCCACACCCTTTCATCTGTTTTGCCCCGAATATGTCCGATCTAATCGTCCATGGCGGCCTCCCGCTTCGCGGAGAGATCACCCCTTCCGCCAACAAGAACGCTGTTTTGCCCATTCTCTGCGCCACGCTGCTGACCGACCAGCCGCTTCGGCTCATCGGCGTGCCGGAAATCACCGACGTCAAGAAAATCCTCGATATCTTCCGTGCGCTCGGCAGTGACGTATCGATGGATTTTTCCACGGGCGTGCTCGATCTGCATCACCACGCCACGACGTTCGACCCGGCCACGCATCGTCTGCCCGAGGAAATGCGCTCCTCGATCATGCTCGTGCCGCCGCTGCTCGCACGCTTTGGCGTCGCGCGGCTCGAAAACGACGTGAAAGGCTGCACGTTGGGCGTACGCGAGATCGACCCGCACGTCGAAGTGTTCGAGCGTTTCGGCGCGAAGGTGGAGCGCACCCCCGATTCCCTGATTGTCCGTGCGCGCACGCGGATGGCCGCCAACGATCATTGGCTCGATTACGCATCGGTCACTACCACGGAAAACTTCGTTTTATGCGCGGCCAGCGCATCGGGCAAGTCGACGCTGGTCAATGCCGCGTCGGAGCCGCATGTCCAGGAGTTTTGCCGCTTCATTGCGATGCTGGGCGTACCGATCGAAGGCATCGGCACCTCTCGCCTCACGATTGAGGGCGGGCATCGCCTCGGCGGCGGGGAATTCCGTTTTAGCGAAGATTTCCATGAAATCGCCACGTTTTTGGCGCTCGGCGCGATCACGGGTGGCGACATCGTCGTCAAGAACAGCGCCCCGGAGCAGTTTCCGCTGATCGATCGAACGTTCGCGAAATTTGGCATCGATCTGGTTCATCGCGACGGCTGGTCTCGTGCATTGCGCGATGGCCCCCTGCGTGTACGTCGCCCTTTCACGCCGAACATCTTGACGAAAGTGGAAGCGGCGCCCTGGCCGTACCTGCCGGTCGACTTGCTGCCCATCTTTATCGCACTCGGCGTCAGAGCCGAAGGCAGCGCGATGTTCTGGAACAAGGTGTACGACGGAGCCATGGGGTGGTCGGTCGAACTCTCGAAGTTCGGCGCGCATGTATTCCTGTCGGATCCGCACCGGCTGATCACGTTCGGCGGTATCCCGCTCAGCCCCGCGAAGGTCGAAAGCCCCTACATCATTCGTGTCGCCATTGCGCTGCTGATGGTGGCCGCGAGCATCGAAGGACGCTCCGTCATCACGAACGCGCTCCCGATCCGGCGCGCCCATCCGCACTTCGTGGAAAATCTGCGCTCCGTGGGCGCAAATGTCGAATGGACGAAAAGCGATTGAACCGTGGACCGGCGAAACGATTCGGCGTTCGGCCTCGGCCTCGGCCTCGGATTGCCGGGAAACCAAGCGCCCGCCCGCCGACGCGCGCCTGATCGCTTGCCCGTGGGACGCACAGCCGCCGATGCGCGGGTGTGCGTCGATCGCCTTGCACCGCGCGATGGCAGTTACTGCTGCACGCCTTTCTTCTTGGCGAGATCCTGCGCCATCTGATAGTGGTGCTCGATCGTGGGTAAGCCCTTTTGCGCGAGCTTCTTCAGATCCGCGTTTTGCCCGTCCGAAATCTCTTTCTTGAATGCCGCAATGGCGTCTTCGTGGCCCTTGAGCCCGATCTTCGCGATGTAGGTGTCGTCGAACTCCTTACCCTTAAGCGGCTTCAACGAGTCGAGCACGCTCGTATCCGAGTTGTCCTTCGGCACTGCTACGCCATGTGGTGCGGCGGCTTTCAACTGGACCGTCATCTTTGTGTGGTCGAGCATCATGCGATGCGCGAACGACTTAACGTCCTTGTCTTTTGTATTCTTCTGGGCAAGCTTGGCCGCGTCGATTTCAGTCGACGAGGACATCGAGGCGGCTTGCACAAAATCGCGATCGGGGTCGGGAAGCGGATTGGCGGCCGTGGTCGATGCAGCTTCTGTTTGGGCCTCGGCGACGCCGATGCCGCCGATCGGCAGCAGCAGGGCGCAGCAGGTCAAAGCTAGAGCGGTTCGCTTCATTGCGGCTCCTTATAGCGCGAGATAGCACGACGTTGACGGAAACGATGTGCCGGCGTGGCCGCCGACGGGATCGTCTTCGATCCGTTGCAAACGACGTACCCGTGTGCCGAGCGACCCACGGTGGGCGTGCGCTTTGCTTCTCTGTCAGGCGTTACCAGACATCACGCGACATCGATCTATCCGGTGCCGCGCGCTCGAGATGGAGACAATGCCGCTCACGCTTGATTGGCCGACCGTTATGCTGCGCCTCGCTTGCACGCTCGCCGCAGGCGTCGCCTTCGGTGTCAATCGCAGCGAATCGGGCAAAGCCGCGGGCTTGCGCACGACGATCCTCGTTTGTCTCGCCGCCAGCCTGGCGATGTTGCAAGCCAATGCGCTGCTCGATCAAACCGGCAAGGCGAAGGACAGTTTTGCCACGCTCGACTTGATGCGGCTGCCGCTCGGCATCCTGACCGGGATGGGCTTTATCGGCGCGGGTGCCGTTTTACGCAAGGACGGGTTGGTCATCGGTGTCACGACCGCGGCGATGCTCTGGTTCGTTACGGTCATCGGCCTCTGTTTCGGCGGCGGCCAGTATCGCCTGGGCGCCGCCGGCACGGTGCTCGGCTTGTCGGTGCTCTGGGGATTGGGCTTTATCGAGCATAAGCTGGAACGCCGCAAAGCTGCATGGCTGACGCTTCGCTATGCGATCGATTCCGATTGCCCGCAGCGATTGATCGCGCAACTGTCGAAACGCGGGTACACGTTGGAGCCGCGCGACGACTGCGTCGACGAACACGAAGGCACCTGCACGTCGCGCTACCTGGTGCACTGGAAGGAAGCGTTCGACGTGCATGCAATGGCGCCGTCGCTCGCTTCGATCGGCCGTGGGAGCGGCGCGACCTCGGTACAGTGGTCGATGGTCGATTAAGGTGGCCGCGCGCATTACACCCATTACAACGCACGCGAATGGGATTATTTCCGAATCTTGGCGCTAAAGGAACCAGTCAAGGAACGCGTCAAGGCGCCCGCATCGGCGGCAGTGAAGGGTTCTCGGGTTGCGTGTAGCGGCGCTCCACGGCCGCGCGAATGCGAGCCCGGCTTGCGTGGGGATCGAGCGCCTTTGCCTGTTCGATGGCGCGCGCTTCCTCTGCGAGGTCTTCGTCGCCGATGACTTCACCGAACCAGCGCGAATAATCGCCGCGCTTCAAATGAAACTGCCAGGTGTCCGGATCGACGCCGTCGGCGATTTCGAGGAAGAGTATGAGATTGTGCGCGCGCAGGTTCAGCTTGCCTTCGGGGCCGCGAAAGTAAAAGCTGCGTTCCGGGATCAGCAATCCTTCTGCGTACTTGCGATGATGTCGCCGACGCTGTGTCGTGCCGGGCTCGACATCGACTACATAGGTTATGCCGCCGCGATCGCCATGCGCGTTCGGTGCCGGATGCCAAACGAGCAACTGTCCACGTTCGAGCGTGGGCGCCGTCTGTAAGCGGGGTGCTTCGCGCCCGAGCGCTTGCGCGAACGCGGCGAGTGTCTTGTCGGCATGCGCGCCGGTCACGAGCGCAACATTGATTTGGCGCAAAAGAGCGGGCGCGACTTGGTCGGGATGCACGGTGACGGCAAGCGCTGTTTCGAGCATTGAAGGCAGCGATTCGTCGGCGGGATGCCAATCGGCCGGAAACAATTGATGCGCCTCTTCGAACACGAGCCAGTGCGGCCGCCCGGTTTGCACTCTCATCGCTTGCAGCCGCAGCAGCAAGCTTGCGCAATACCGCGGGCGCTCGAGCAATGGAACGCGCAGTAGGTTGACCGCAACGCTTTGCTTAGCAGTGCCAAGCAGTTGTACGGCGCTGTCGAGTGAGGGCGTCGTATGCGCATCGCCGAGCGCGACAAGGCCGCCTTCGTGGCCGTAATCGCCCTCGGGATCGAATATGCACGCTTGGTAGCCGGCGCGATCGAGCCGTTCGAGTAACGCAGCCGTGACGGTCGATTTGCCGCCGCCGGACGGGCCCGCCAACAAGGCGGTTGTGCCGTGTGCGTCGAGCATGACCGGTTGATCGCCACGCTCGGCGTGCCTGTGTCCCAGCAAAACCTTGCATTTATCGAGCGCCGACGCGCGGCTGCGCAGATCGTCTTGGACCAGTGCATCGGCGAGTTCGCTCACGCCGCGCCCGTTCGCGTGCTGCGTGACCCAATCGGCGTGCGCCTTGAGCGCGGGCAATGCGTTCTCCACGGCGACGGAAAATCCGCACGCGTCGAGCAGCGGGTGATCGTTTTCCGCGTCGCCGACGCCGACGACGTTCAGCGATGAAAGGCCGAGCTCGTCAAGTGCCGCGCGCACGCCGGAAGCCTTCGTGACCCCCGGTGCCAGAATCATGACCGCATCGCCGTTGAACACCACATGTAAGTCGAGTCCAAGGTCGCGAATGACTTCGAGCGCGATTTGCTCGTTCGGTTTCATCGTCGCGACGAGCGTTTCGCTGACGCTGAATCGATGCAGGCCGTGCTTGCGCAACGCGTCGACGAACGTCTTCGGCGGGGCGGGGGCAAGCAGCCTGCGCTCGCCGCGGTCGGGATGGTAGAGTACGCCGCCGTTTTCGGCGACAACCCGAGAGAATAGGTCTAGGCGCGGGCATACAGTGCGCAGATCGTCAAGCTCGCGGCCGCTCACGAGAATCAGATGGCGGCCCGATTGGCGCAATCGATCGAGGGCCTGCCAAGTGCGCTCGGCGACCTTGCCGTCGGTCGCGATGGTGTTGTCGTAATCGGCTGCGAGCGCAACGAATCGCATGTCAGGCTCCTTGAAGAGAGGTGACGGACCGCTCGTTGCCGCCGGGTTCCGCTCCCTCGAGAAGGGTGTCGTAAATGCGCACGTAATCGCGGGCCATCCGTGCAGCGGTGAACCGCCGCTCGAATGAGGCCCGGCACCGGACGCGGTCGATCTCGTGAAGGCGCGCGACGGCGCGCACGGCACCTTCGATGTCGTCGACGATGAAGCCCGTGACGCCGTCCTCGATGATCTCGGGCACGGAGCCGCGCCCGAATGCAATGACGGGCGTGCCGCACGCCAGCGCTTCGATGAGCACGAGGCCGAACGGCTCGGGCCAGTCGATCGGAAAGAGCAGTGCGCGCGCGCCGCCGAGGAACGTGTTTTTCTCCCGATCGCCGAGTTCGCCGAGATAGTCCACCAGCGGGCGGCCTAGCAGGGCTTCGATGTTGCCTTCGTAGTACCAACGATCGCCGTTGTCGATCTTAGCGGCGATTTTGAGCGGCACGCCGGCGCGCTCGGCGATCTCGATCGCGAGATCGGGACGCTTCGGCGGCGCGATGCGGCCTAGGAATGCGAGGTAGTTGCCAGGTTGCGCATGAAACGTCAGCGTGCTCGCGGGCATGCCGTGGTAGACGGTATCGATCCAGTGAGCATGCGGCAGCGGTCTGCGTTGAGCGTTCGAGATCGACACGACCGGCATATCGTCGAATGCGCGATAGAGCTGATCCAGCCCGGGAACATCGAGGCGCCAATGCAGCGTGGTGACATGCGGGCACATTAGCCGCCGTGCAAACGGGAAGCTCTGATAGTCCGTATGAAAGTGCACGATGTCGAACTCGTTGGCGCGCCGGACTAGGTGTTCGAGCATGGCGAAATGAAAGGCTTGAGGATCGGCCGTATCCTCGATGAGTCGCAGCGCGCAAGGCGAGCCGGCAACGAGTTGCGCGCGTGTGACGGAATCCGCACTGGCGAATAGTGTGATGTCGTGCCCGGCATCCACGAGCGCTTCCGTCAGCCAATGGACCACACGCTCGATGCCGCCGTAGGCTGTGGGCGGCACGCTTTCGTACAACGTGGAGATCTGGGCGATTCGCATGTTCGGGTTCGTCGCTGCTGACGGCGACGCTTTCGCATGCAACGTGCCCGTTCATGGGCGCGGGCCATTCAGGCCGAGGTAGGCCATCCGCGATCGGCTCATCGGCACATAGGCCGCGTCGGGTCCTTTCGCTAGGCAGCGGAGCGCAAGCCGCGCTCCGCTGGCCTATGCCCGTTTATATGCGACCTAACACGACGAGAATGACTACGATGATGACGATGATCCCGAGTGTACCGGTCGGCGCATAGCCCCAGCCGCGGCTGTAAGGCCAGGCGGGAAACGCGCCGATCAGGAGAAGGATGAGGATGACTATCAAGATCGTGCCTAACATAGCGCCCTCGCAGGAAGTGAATAAAGACTCGCGGCGCGAGCCGCATGCGATTGGGGTCGCAACTTGTATGCCGCGCGGCTCGATTTCTCCCAAACGCATTGGGCGCCGTGCGTTCCGTCGATTTGGGAAGGCGTTTTAATGGCCATTGGTTCGTCGGCATTACAAACGCAATGCAAAGTGAGGCCCTGCCGGGCCATGCCGACACCGCAGCGCAGCAACCGCGGCGCAAAAGGAGCGAGACTAATCGGCCAACTCCAGGTCCTGGATTACCGCCGCCAAGAACCGAGCCGCTTCTCCCCCCGTCACGACCCGATGATCGAACGTCAAGCTGAGCGGCAAGACGGCATGAACGACGGCATTGCCGTCTTTTGCCACTACCGCGTCGTGCACCCGCCCGGCCCCGAGAATGGCAACCGTCGGCGGCACCACGATCGGCGCCGCGTATTTCCCTGCGATCATCCCGAAGTTCGAAAGGGTGATGGTATTGCCGCGCATTTCCTCAGGCGGAATCTTGCGCGCTCGCACGTCTGCGCGCATTCGATCAAGCCCCACGCGTAAATCGGCCGCATCGCGATGCGCGACATCACGCAGGACGGGGACGAACAGCCCGTCGGGCAAGTCGACTGCGATGCCGACGTCGATCTTAGCCAATACGCGTCGGCGCCCACTGCGCCCGTCGAACCACGCATTGAGTCCCGGCTGAGCGCGGCATCCCGCCACGAGCGCGCGGATCAAGCGGATCGTCACATCGGCGGGGGGCTGCCATGCGCCGATGTCCGCATCGTCGATGACCGTTGCCGCCGCCACCTCGCTCTGCGCCTGCGCCATGTTCTGCGCCATCGCTCGGCGCACGCCCCGCAGCGCCTCGGGCGGGCCGAGTTCCGCCAATAGTCTCGCCGTGCGTTCGATGTCGCTGGACGTGACGATGCCGTCCGGTCCCGTCGGCATTACCATCGTCAAGTCGATATCGAGCTTGCGGGCGAGCGCGCGCACGGCCGGTGTTGCCTTGACGGCTGTCGTTCCCACGCTGATCACGCCGCCGTGGGTAGGCCCGAAAGCGGAAGGCGCGGCTTCGTGTACAACCTGCTCGCTCGTTTCCATGCGGCCGACGACCGTGCCCTTATCGGTTTGACCGCCTTCGCCTTCGAAGCCTACGAGTGCCGCGCCCAGGTGCACGATGTCACCCTTGCTGCCGTAAAGTCTGGCGATGCGCCCCGCTTGCGGCGAAGGAATATCGACGATCGCTTTTGCGGTTTCGACGGAGACGAGCGGTTGATCTGCTTTCACGTCATCGCCGGCCTTCACGTGCCATTCCACGATTTCCGCTTCTTGCAGACCTTCACCGAGATCGGGCAGCTTGAAGATGTTCATGTCGATGCCTCGAGCGTTTTTTTCACGGCACCGACGATGCGCGCGACGCTCGGCATGTAGTGCCCCTCCAGCCTAGAGAGAGGGACAACGACGTCGTAACCGGTCACGCGCTCGATCGGCGCGAGTAACGAATAAAGTCCGCGCTCGGCAATCGTGGCTGCGATCTCGGCGCCGAGGCCGCACGTGCGCGGCGCCTCGTGCACGATGACGCAGCGACCGGTCTTCGCGACGGACGCCAGGAGGGTCTCGGTGTCGAGCGGCTTTAGCGTGGCTACGTCGATGACTTCCGCCGAGATTCCCTCTTCTGCCAATCGATCGGCGCTTCGCAGGACTTCCTGCAGCATCGCGCCCCAGGCAACGAGCGTGATGTCGGTGCCTTCGCGCAGCGTGAAACAGGTGTCTAGCGGCAACGCTTCGCCGCTATCTTCGACGCTTTGTTTAAATAAGCGATAAAGCCGCGTGGGCTCGAGAAAGATCACCGGGTCGGGGTCGCGAATGGCCGCCAACAGCAAGCCGTATGCGCGTGCCGGCGACGATGGCATGACGACGCGCAGCCCAGGCATGTGCGCGAACAGCGCTTCCGGGCTTTCCGAATGATGCTCCGGTGCGTGGATGCCCGCGCCGCACGGCGATCGAATCACGAGTGGACAGCTCAGGCGGCCCCGTGTGCGATGACGCAGACGCGCGGCATGGTTGATCACTTGGTCGACGATGGGATAGATGAAGCCCGTGAACTGGATCTCCGCCACGGGACGCAAGCCCATTGCCGCCATGCCGATCGCCGTGCCCGCAATGGCAGTCTCGGCCAGCGGCGTGTCCATGACGCGCTGTGTGCCGAAGCGCGCTTGCAAACCGAGCGTCGCGCGAAACACGCCGCCGTTCGCGCCGATGTCCTCGCCCAGCAGCACGACGGACGGATCGTGCTCGAGCGCGTGAGCGAGTGCCAGGTTGACGGCCTCGACCAGAGCGATATCAGCCATGCCCGTTCCCCGCTTGCTCGGCGAATCGTTGCGCGGTCGCCAATTGTTCGTCCAATGCATGCGGCAGGGACGCATAGAGGTGATCGAACATGGCGGATACCTCAGGCGGGGCGACAGCGAGATAGGCCTGTACGGCGGCCTCGACGGATCGTTGGCAATCCTGAATCAGTGCGTCCTCGCGTGGCTTGTCCCAAGCGCCCAGCGACAGCAGATATTTCCGTAAGCGCACGATGGGCTCCTGCTGCCACATCGTTGCGACGCGTTCGGGATCGCGGTAACGTGTGGCATCGTCGGCGGTCGTGTGATCGCCTAGGCGGTAGCTCAGCGCCTCGATCAGTGTCGGCCCGTCGCCGCCGCGGGCTTTGACCAGCGCCGCTCGCACGGCTTCATGGACTGCGATTACATCGTTGCCGTCGACTTGCCGTCCTTCGATTCCGGCCGCGATCGCTTTTTGCGCGAGCGTTTGCGCGGTTGTTTGCTGTTCGCGGGGCACCGAGATGGCCCATTGATTGTTGTTGACGACGATGACGAGCGGCGCCCGCCACACGCCGGCCATATTCATCCCTTCGTAGAAATCGCCCTTGGACGTCCCGCCGTCGCCGACAATGGCGACCGCGACGGCGGCCTCGCCGCGCAACCGGAATGCGTAGGCTGCCCCGGCCGCGTGGCAAACCTGCGTGCCGATCGGCACGCAATTCGGAAAGTCGTGCGGTGCGGCGTCGAAACAGCTGCCGCGCTCGTCCCCACCCCAGTAGAGCAGGCTTTCGGTCATCGTGACGCCGCGCAGCAATTGCGCCGCATGATCGCGATAGGAGGGAAACAGGGCGTCTTCGGGCCGCATCGCCGACGCAAGTCCGACGCCGATCGCTTCTTGTCCCACGGACGACGCGAACGTGCCGAGCTTGCCGGTGCGCTGCAGCGCAACGGCTTTTGCATCGAACGCGCGCGTGAGCACCATGGCGCGATATAACGCCTGGAGTACGCCGGTGTCCGCGGCAAAGTTCGGCAGAGGCTGCGTCGGTACGCCGTCAGGATCGAGAAACCGGGTGTACTCGATGTGAAAGCTGGCGACCGCCGTCATGATCGATGTCCTCGATGAGCGCCTCGGCCGGGGCGCCGACTTTGTTCTTCTCCAAACGTTAGTACGTTTGCGCCCGAAAACAAAGTCGGATCATCGCCACGCGAACGCCGCGTCAGTGCCGGTCAAGCGTCGGGCTCCGCTTGCACCTGTACCGCCGGAGGGACGCCGAGCAATTGCAACGCCCCGCCCGTGACGGCCGCAAACACCGGGCCTGCCACGGCACCGCCGTAGTATGAAGAACCCGAGGGCTCGTCGATCATGACCGCGACGACGAGCCGCGGCGCATCGATCGGTGCCATCCCGACGAATAGCGAGCGGTACTTGTTTCTTGCGTATCCGGTTCCGGCGTGTTTCCACGCGGTACCTGTCTTACCGCCTACGCGGTGGCCTTCGACGCCGGCCTTGCGCCCCGTGCCGCCGGAAAGCGTCGCGGCTTCGAGCATCGTGCGCAGCGTTGCCGCGGTGCCTGCGCTCACGACTCGTACACCGACGACATCGGCTGCCGCGTCCTCTTGGGCTCGGTCATCGCGGGCGATCAGGGTAGCGCGGCGCAGTGTGCCGTCGCCCGCCAACGCCGTGTAGGCTTGCGCCATTTGCAGCAGCGAAGTCGACAAGCCGTAGCCGTAGGCCATCGTCGCATGCTCGACCGTGCGCCACTTCTCCCAAGGCCTGAGCTTGCCTGCCGCGACGCCGGGGAACGGCAGCGGCGGCGCGAGGCCGAGGCCGTATTGGCGGTAAGCTGTCCAAAGGGTTTCGGGCGGCAGTGTCAGCGCGATCTTGGCAAGTGCGATGTTGCTCGAGGTCGCGAGCGCTTGCGCCACGCTGACGGTGCCGTGATCGGAGGTGTCGTGAATCGTGTGTTTGCCGATCCGATAGCGGCCTCGTTCGGTATCGATCAGCGTATCGGGCCGCACGCGTCCGGCATCGAGTGCGGTGGCGATCGCGAGCGGCTTGATCGTCGAACCGGGCTCGAACGTATCGACGAGTGCGCGGTTGCGCATCGTCTGCGCCGTCAAGGCGGCACGCGCATTCGGGTCGAACGACGGCGCGTTGGCGAGTGCCAGAATTTCGCCCGTTCCGGCATCGAGTACGACCACGCTGCCCGCCTGTGCCCGATGCCGCTCGAGTGCCTCCTTGAGCTGCGCGAACGCGAGCTGTTGAATGCGGCGGTCGATGGTCAGGCGGACCGCTTGCCCCTGACGCGCCGGCACACGCGGGCTCAGATCGGAGACGACGCGGCCGAGCCGGTCGCGGATAACTTCGCGCGCGCCTGGCTCGCCGGCAAGCAGCGCATCGGCGGCCAGTTCGACGCCTTCTTGGCCGATATCGTCGACGTCGGTCAAGCCGACGACATGCGCAGCGGATTCGCCTTCCGGATAAAAGCGCTTCGACGATGCGGCCTGCGTGACACCGGGCAGGCGCAGTCCTGCGATACGGCTTGCCGTTTGCCTATCGACGTGGCGCTTGAGCAAGACATTGGCGGACCCGGATTCGAGGCGCGCCCGCAGGTGCTGCTGCGGCAGAGCGAGCGCTTGCGCGAGCGGTGCAATGGCGGCGCTGTCCAGGCGCTCGGGCGCTGCCCATATTTCGTACGTGGTGAGGCTGACGGCGAGCAGGGCACCGTGGCGATCCACGATAGGCCCACGCTTCGCCTCGAGCTCGAGCAGGTGCCGATGCCGTTTTTCGCCTTGAGCGACGTAAAACTCATGGTCGACAATTTGTACCCAGCCCGCCCGCAGGGCAAGACCGGCGAAGGCGAGCGAGATCGCAGCCATCAGAAACGCCGAGCGTTTGACGTGCCAGCGTGGCGCGAGGACGGTTCGGCTGGCAAGCGGCCCGGGCGAATAGGGTGCCGGACGTTTCTTCGGATCTGCGGTCATCGAGGGCGAACGAAAGTCGTAAGCGAAGCGCGGAGGCGCGCGGAATTCGCATTGTAATGAAAATGTAATGAGTGGCGCGTACACGTGCCGCCGATGACGCGCTGCGTCGAGCGCGGAGGCAGCCGGCGTCGAACCGAGCGCCGAGAAAGGCGGCGTGGAGCGGGGCCGCACGATACGCGCGGTAGAAAGCGCGGCGCCCCCCAAAAAAAAACCGCCGCAAAATGCGGCGGCTTCTAAGTCATACGACGAACCCAGGCGAATGCCGTGCCGAACGCGACTTCAGCCTTGCGATCGCCAGGCCACGTCGATCAGGCCGGTAGCGAGAAGCCTGAGATGGCTTCGCGCAGCACGCCCGCCTGATCCTTCAGCGATTGCGCGGCCGCGGCGGCCTCCTCGACGAGCGCGGCGTTTTGCTGCGTCACCTTATCCATCTCCCCGACCGCGCGATTCACTTGCTCGATACCTGCGCTTTGTTCGCGAGACGCGTGACTGATTTCTTCGAGGATCTCATTGACGCGGCGCACCGATTGCACGATCTCACCCATCGTCGAACCGGCATTCGCAACCAGTGCAGCGCCTTGATCGACCGTGTTCGTCGACGATTCGATGAGCGCCTTGATTTCCTTGGCGGCGGTGGCCGACCGTTGAGCGAGGCTGCGCACCTCCGAGGCGACGACGGCGAAGCCTCGCCCTTGCTCGCCGGCGCGCGCGGCTTCCACCGCTGCGTTGAGCGCGAGAATATTCGTTTGGAAAGCGATGCCGTCGATCACGCCGATGATGTCGCCGATCTTTTGCGAGCTGGATGTGATTTCGGTCATCGTGCGCACGACGTCGTCGACTACGCTGCTGCCGCGTGTCGCCACACCGGCGGCTTGCTCGGCAAGGCGCGCGGCCTGCGAGGCGCTCTCGGCATTCATCTTCACATTCGTCGTCATCTCGTCCATGCTCGACGCGGTTTGGACGAGCGCGGCGGCTTGCTGCTCCGTGCGTTGCGACAGATCGGTATTCCCCGCCGCGATTTCACTTGCGCCCACGTTGATGTTTTCGGTGCCGGCGCGCACGCGCTTGACCGCGTCGGCCAGCCCCGATTGCATCTGCGCAAGCGCCGCCATGAGACTGGTGTCGTCGTCTTGACGGACGGGGATATGGGCGGTCAGATCGCCGCCCGCGATGCGCTGAGCGGTCGAGACGGCCACTTCCAGGTCGCCCCCAAGCCCGCGGCGAACACTGCGTAGCAGGAACATCATCGCGACGGTTGCGAGTGCGCCCAGCACACCGATGATGACGGCCCAGCGGACGATGTTAGAGACGAACGCCGCGTTGACATCGTCCATGTACATGCCGGTGACGATGTCCCAATCCCAAGGGGCGAAACGCAATCCGTACGACAGCTTCGAAACGGGCTGCTCGCTACCGGGCTTGGACCATAAGTAGTGAATGAAACCGCCGTGCTCGAGCTTTGACGCCTTGACGATGTCGAGGAACAGGTGATTGCCGGCCGGGTCCGTGAAGTCGGACAGATTCTTCCCGATCAACTGCGGCTTGATCGGATGCATCAGCATGACCGCTTGCGAATCGTTGATCGAGTAATAGCCGTCGGTGCCGTAGCGAAGTATTCCGATCGCCTGAAGCGCTTGCTTCTTAGCGTCGTCTTCGCTCATTTGGTGCTGTTGGGCCGCATCGTAATAGTGTTGTGCGACGCTGGTCGCCTCTTGTACGAGCGCGACGAGGCGGTCCTTGCGATCGTCGATCATCGACGCCCGGTTTTGCCATACGCCCGCTACGCCGATCAAGATGAGTCCTGTCCAGAGGACCGCGATCATTGATCCAAGCCTTCGGTTCAAAGTCATTTTCTGCATTGAGTCGCTCACGAGTGGTCGATCGGTCGGCGGTTTCGTCATAGGAAATCATGGGGCGAAGCCGCGCGTGCCCGGTATATCGACGCATCGTTTCAAGCCGCGCAGGCGGGGAAACCCTGAAGCGGGGGACGTGCCATGCTGGTAGCCAGCGCCAGCGCCAGCGCCAGCGCCAGCGCCAGCGCATCGCGCGCGCAGAGGCGGGAGCGTGTTCTGAACTTAGGCGTGCGGCGCCGCCTGCGGCATCGGAAACCGATGGCGGTCAGGCAATGGACTCGTGCAAGCGGCTACGTTTGCGAGGGATTTTTGTCTGGCGGCCCTTCCGGCCGTTGCGGCTCATCGTTGTGGTGGCCGGGCGCCGGGGGAATGACCGGCTCGCCCTCCGGATCGCGCGTGGGGTCCGCGAGAGGGTCGGGGATCGGCGTGGTATGCATGCGATAGTCCATGGCGTATGCGTATCGATGGCAGTAGGGGGCACACCCGAGACGGCGTTGCGGCTCGATTCTTTTATACGCTATCCGCCGAGGCCGCGCATCGGCTTTCGGCGTGCAGCGTACGCGTCCGCCGCGGGTGAGTTGCAATTCGAGCTTCGGGTAGCGTGAAGCGAGTTCCAGCAGCACAGGCGGCGATAACCTTGCGGCTTCCCTGCGGAGATCGTCGTCAAGGTGGACTGATCGGCCGCACTCGCGGCATTCACTATCACGATCGTTTAGGGTGCAAATCGGCGGGCGTGTCGATGTCGGCGAGGATGCCGGCGTCGTCCACGTCGAGCGTGACGATGTCGTTCGATGCGAGCAACGCACGCGCGCCGATATCGCCGTCGAGCGACGACAGCGCCTCGCCGTGCATGGCGCCGAACCCGACGGGATGTCCCCGCCTGCCGCGATAGACGGGCACGACGATCGACGCGCCGCCGTCGAGCCGACGTGCAATCGCCTCGATCGTCGTGGGGGCGATCCAAGGCATGTCGGCGAGCGCAATGATCCAGCCTTCGGCGTCGCGGGTGGCGCGAATGCCTGCGGCGAGGCTTGCGCCCATTCCGCGCTCTGCGTCCGCGGAAAACACCACGTCGCAGCCCGTATCGTTGAGCGCATGCGCGAGCGTTTCGTCGCCGGGCCGAACGACGGCGGTGACATGCGCAAGGGTTGTCAGCAACGTGCGCGCCGCTGCGCAGGCGAGCGGGGTGCCGTCGGGCAACGGTGCCAGCAGCTTGTTTTGCAAGCCGGCAGGATCGAAGCGCGTTCCGCGGCCCGCTGCAAGCAGCAGCGCCGTGGTGGACGAGGCATAAGTCATATGGCGCTAGCCCGTTTGGAGAATGAGACAGGCTGGGATTGTGCGGTGCCGCGCCGCCGCCACGCAAGCGCTTCAGTACCCGCGTGAGGTCGTCGTCGCCGCATGGCGGTACCTCCAAAGCGGCTCGGGCGTGGCGAGCTCAAGCGGTGGCCTGCTGCAACACTTTGTCGAGCGTGATCGGCAGGTCGCGCACGCGCACGCCCGTCGCATGGTAGACGGCGTTTGCAATTGCCGCCGGCACGCCCGTGATACCGATTTCGCCGATGCCGCGTGCGCCGAGCGAATTGAAGCGCGGATCGGGTACGTTCAGCACGCTGACGTCGATCGTGCCCACGTCGGCATTGACCGGCACGTGGTATTCGGCCAGGTTCGCATTGACGATTCGCCCATCGCGCGGGTCCAATTCGCTCGCTTCTTCCAATGCGGCGCCTAGACCCCAGACGATGCCGCCCATGAGTTGACTCTTGCCCGTCTTCTCGTTCAGCAATTGGCCGACGTCGTAGACGGCGACGACACGAGGCACGCGGATCGTGCCCAAGGCCGCGTCGACATGCACCTCGACGAACACTGCGCCGAACGAGTGAAACGAATAGCGCTCGGCTTCTTCTCCGCGCTTGGCCGTGGCGCGCGCTTCGATCGGCTGCCCGCCCGCGCGGGCGATGACGGCGCCGGCAGCATCGCGGCGTGACGCATCGGCGCGGCTCACGACCCAGCCGTCGGCCACCGTCACGTCAGCGGGCGATAGGCCATGCAGGGGCGAGCCGTTGTCCGCGCAGGCCAGCTCGATCAGGCGCACGCGCGCCGCCGTCGCGGCTTCCCGCACGGCTGGCGAGACACTCGCGACCGACTGCGATCCGCCCGATACCGGGGCGTGCGGTAATGAGGAATCGCCGAGTGCAAAGCTCACGCGTTCGAGCGGGAAGCCGAGCGCATCGGCCGCCACCTGCGTCATGACGGTATAGGTGCCGGTGCCAAGGTCCTGCGTGCCCGATGCCACGACGGCGCTGCCGTCGGGCAAGATGCGCGCGAACGCCGACGCTTCGCTCCGCCGCCCCGGATACGTGGCGGTGGCCATGCCCATGCCGATCAATGTCGTGCCGTTGCGCATCGAGCGCGGCGGCGGCGTGCGTTTGGACCACCCGAATCGCTCGGCGCCGACGCGATAGCATTCGCGCAACTGCTTGCTCGACCAAGGCTTACCTTCTTGCGGATCGATTTCGGCGTAATTCTTCAAACGCAAATCGACAGGGTCCATCTTCAATGCCACGGCGAGCTCGTCGAGCGCCGATTCGAGCGCGAACGAGCCGGTCGCCTCGCCGGGCGCGCGCATGAATGTGGGCGTGCCGACGTTAAGCGGAAGCAGCCGGTGCGACGTCGCCAAGTTCGGTGCTTCGTAGAGCATGCGCGTGATGACAGCCGAGGTTTCGGTCCAGTCTTCCAATGTCGACGTGTTCGAGAAGGTATCGTGACGCACGCCCGTCAGCGTACCGTCGGCTCGGGCCGCGAGTACGAGGTGCTGCTCCGTGCGGGGGCGCCCCCCGACGGGGCCGAACATTTGCGGACGCGTCAGGGCGAGACGAACCGGGCGTCCGACCGCGCGCGCCGCCATGGCGCATAGCACGACGTGCGACCACACCGAACCTTTGCAGCCGAAGCCGCCGCCGACGAACGGGGAAATGATGTGTACATCGTCGGACGGGATCCCAAAGAACGTCGCGACAGCCCGCTGTGCGTTGGCGACTCCTTGCGTGGTGTCGTACAGCGTTAGACGCGGGCCGTCCCACAGGGCCATCACGGCATGCGGCTCCATCGGATTGTGATGTTCCATCGGCGTGGTATACACGGCCTCGATGCGCACGGCGCCCGTTGCCAAGCCCTGCTCGATGTTGCCGCGCTCGGTATCGGGCTCGCCGCCGATCATCGACGCGGGCGGGTGTCCATGCGCTTTCGCCTGTGAGAAATCAAGCGTGGGCGAACTGCGTTCGTAGCTGATGCGTAGCTTCGAGGCCGCATCGATCGAACGCTCGAGCGTATCCGCGACGACAACGGCAATGGGCTCGTTGTCATAGTGCACTTCGTCGTCTTGCAGCAGCGATAGCCGTCTTTGCGCGGGTGGCGCGACTGCGGGCCGGCCGCCGTTCGGCAGACGCGGTGCATTGCGCGAGGTCATCACGCAGAGCACACCCGGCATGGTGTCGGCCCGTGTCGTATCGATCGAGGCGATACGTCCGCGTGCGATCGTGCTGGTGACGAGTACGGCATGCGCGAGCTGCGCGGCGGGGAATTCGGCCGCATATTGGGCGCGGCCTGTGACCTTGAGCATGCCGTCGGTGCGGTCGAGCGGTTGACCGATCGTATGCGTATTCGTGTTCATGTTCATGCCGGCGCTCCCGTGACGCCGACGGGCTCGCGGCCCGCGGCTACGTTGACGGCACGCACGATCGCGCGCTCGGCAAGCATCACCTTGAAGCGATTGCCGGGTCGCGGCTGCGCACCGCGCAACTGAGCCGCGGCGGCTTCGCGCAGTGCGGCCTCGGTCAGCACGCGCCCTGTCAGCATGCCTTCGGCGATACTCGCGCGCCACGGCTTATGCGCGACACCGCCGAGCGCAATATGCAGTGCCGAGACCGTATCGCCTTGCAATCGCAGCGCCGCAGCGACCGATACGAGTGCGAACGCGTAGCTCGCTCGATCGCGAAGCTTCAGGTAGTAGGTGCGATCGGCGAAGCGCGAAGGCGGTAGATCGACTGCCGTGATGAGTTCGCTCGGGCGCAGGGTCGTGTCCCTGTCCGGGCGATCCGCGGGTAAGCGATGAAACTCGCCGATCGGGATCGCGCGTGCACCGTCGGGGCCTGTCACTTGAACCGTCGCGTCGAGCGCGGCCAACGCGACGCTCATATCCGACGGATTGACGGCAATGCAATGCTCGCTTGTCCCGAGGATCGCATGCATGCGCTGGTAGCCGTCGAGCGCTGCGCATCCGCTGCCGGGCGAGCGCTTGTTGCATGCCGCAAAGGCCGGATCGTAGAAGTAGGGGCAGCGCGTGCGCTGCATGAGATTGCCGCCGACCGTTGCCATATTGCGTAGTTGCGCCGACGCGCCGGCGACGAGCGCTTGCGTGAGCAGCGGATACTGCTCGCGTACGAGGGTGTGATCGGCTGCTTCGCTGTTGCGCATGAGCGCGCCGATGCGTATGCCGCCGTCGGGCAGTGCGCGCACCGTATGGAGCCCGTCGTCCCTCAGATGCGTGATATCGACGAGCTTTACGGGCCGCGCGACACCGCCTTTCATCAAATCGAGCAGATTCGTCCCACCGCCGATGAACGCGGCACCCGGCTCGCGCACCGCATGCACGGCTTCGGCGACGCTCGTGGCGCGTTCGTATGCGATTGCCTCCATGCATCGGCTCCTTCGGGTGATCAGCCGCGTTCGTGCACGATGCGCACGGCCGCGACGATGTTCGGATAGGCCCCGCAGCGGCATAGGTTGCCGCTCATGCGCTCGCGTATCTCGTCATCGGTCAATGCGCTCGGGCGAGCCCGAACGTCGCGCGTCGCGGCGCTCGCGGCGCCGGCTTTGAATTCGTCGAGCAGGGCGGTTGCCGAGCACAATTGGCCCGGTGTGCAGTAGCCACATTGAAAGGCATCGTGTTCGACGAAGGCGCGTTGCATCGGGCTCAGCATCTCTTGCTGGGCGAGGCCCTCGACGGTCGTAATCGACTGTCCTTCATGCATGACGGCAAGCGTCAGACATGCATTGATGCGCCGCCCGTCGACGAGGACCGTGCATGCGCCGCATTGCCCGCGGTCGCAGCCTTTTTTCGTACCGGTGAGCCCGGCATATTCGCGCAGCGCGTCGAGCAGCGTCACGCGCGGCTCCAGTTGCAACGTGTACGGGCGGTCGTTGATCGTAAGCTTCACGGGGCGAGCGGGCGGGGCCGGATGTGCGGCCGGATGTGCGGCCGGCGGGGGCATGGACTGAGCCATCGGCTGTTCCTCGGCGGACAAATGCGGTGCCGCGCCGACAGTGGCGGCCGCGGCAGCGGTTTGCAGAAAGCGGCGACGCGCGAGATTGAGCGTACCGGGAGGCGGATCGGAGGCGGATGGCTTAGACATGACCGACGAACGAAGCTCCGTTGAGGGGCAATGGTCGATGCGAAAGTGCAAAACGCATCGCGCAAAGCCGGATCGCGCAAAGCAGCAAGCGCGATGCCCGCACGCGGGGTGCGGCGTAACCAGACGACGGCGGTTGCGGCGAGACCGCGCGGAGGCGGGCTCGTGTGCAGCGGCGCCGCCGCATGCCGGACGAGTCGCGCGTCAGAGTGTTATAGCAGGTCGGAGAAAATCTGCCGAAGGGGAACGAAGGGCCGTGAAGTAGCCTGCGCTTCGTTAATCGATGCCGTGAAAGAGCGCATCGTCGGGCCCGAGGTACGCGGGCGGACGCCATGTGGTATCGCGCATCGAATGCTGCACGAGATGGTCGACGCCGAGCAGCACCGCGAAAATCGCCATCCGAATCGGAATGCCGTTGTCGGTTTGCCGGAAGATCGCGAGCCGCGGGTCGTGATTGAGATCGGTGCTCAAATCGTTCGCGCCGGGGCGGCTGTCGCGCGGCAGAGGGTGCATGATCAGTGTGTCCTTGCCGCAGGTTGCATCGACGAGTGCCTGATTGATCTGAAATTCCGGCGTATAGCCTTCGAACGATTCGTCGGCGAAGCGCTCTTTCTGGATGCGTGTGGCGTAGACGACGTCGGCGCCGCGAAGGCCCGCGGCCAGATCGTTCGACTGTTCCACCGCATGGCCGTTGCGCGAGATTTGGTCGACGATATACGTAGGCATCTCGAGCGTGGGCGGGGAGATCAGCGTGAACTTGATGCCGCGGTAAAGCGCGAGCAGCTTCACGAGAGAATGCACCGTGCGCCCGTACTTCAGATCGCCGACGAGCGCGATGTGCGCCCCGTCGACGATCTTGCCGAGCCGGGAGAATTCGCGCTGAATCGTGTAGAGGTCGAGCAGCGCCTGGCTGGGATGCTCACCGGGCCCGTCGCCCCCGTTGATGACGGGCAGGTTCGTCGCGCGCGCGAACTCGGCAACGGAGCCTTGCTCCGGATGCCGCACGACGAGCGCATCGACATAGCCGCTCATGACACGGCTCGTATCGTAGATCGATTCTCCTTTTGCCATCGACGAAAAGGTGAAGCCCGTCGTATCGCAGACCGATCCCCCCAGGCGGCAGAACGCCGCGCCGAACGAGACGCGCGTGCGCGTGCTCGCTTCGAAGAACAGATTGCCGAGCACCGCACCTTCGAGCACGCGCGAGATTTTTTGGCGCCGCGCGACCGGTTGCATGACATCGGCAACCCGAAACAGCGCCTCGACCGATTCGCGCGAGAACTGGTCGACTGACAGCAGTTGCCGTTTCCCTTCGAACAGGATCCGGCCGGCCAAGGAGGGGGAATCTACGCTCTGCGCATATCCGTCCTCGTGCGCGCCGTTGACGATGATCTCGGACACGAAGCGCCCGACGATTTCCGGCATCGAGCGCGACTCCTGCGAATCGTCGGGCAGCAGCCACGTGTCGAGCGCGCGACGGCTCACGCCGATGCGATTGGCGAACGCATCGCGCGTCATGTTCATGCGGCGCATGGCATCGCGTAGAAACGCTTGTTGGGGGACGGTCATCGGCAGTCTCGTGTGGGGAGTGGATGTGCGCGATGCGTATAGTACTTCCGCGCGGCTGGAAGTCAAGACGAGGCCGCAGAAGCCGCGGCAAAAAGCTTGGCTTCGCGTGGGCCTTCCCTGTACACTGCCCCGCATGGAAACGAGCCCCGTTTATTTCGCGTCGGTTGTCGCAGCGCTTTCAGTGCGGTCTTCGCACAGCGCGACGGTTGCGCTCGCCGTTTCCAAAGAAAAAAAACAGCCGCACGTCTGACCGGTGCGCTGTGCCGTCGGACGCGCGACGGGACAGTGAAAACACCTCTTCTTTCTTTCTCAGCCTGCCCGGCGCCTTCCCTCGGATTCATTCGGTCTCATTACGAGGTGAAGCAATGTCGTCGATTTTTTCCGGTATGTGGATTCCGCTGGTCACGCCGTTCAATGCGGGCGCTGTCGATCATCGTGCGCTCGCTGCGCTCGTCGCGCATTACCGAGGCGCCGGCGTGGCCGGTTTTGTCGCATTGGGCACGACGGGCGAGCCTGCCGCGCTGTCGCGCGAGGAGCAGGATGCCGTGCTCGCCACCGTGCTGAGCGCGGCTGAGGGGTTGCCGGTAGTGGTGGGTGTCGCGGGCAACCAAGCCGCGGCGTTGCGCGAGCGGGTATGGCGGCTCAACGATGAGCCGATTGCCGGTTTGTGCGTATGCGCGCCGTATTACATTCGGCCGTCTCAAGCGGGGCTCGTCGATCATTTCTCGATGCTGGCCGATACGAGTGCAAAGCCCATCGTCTTGTACGACATTCCGTACCGGACCGGCGTTCGGATTGAACTCGACACGTTGCTCACGCTTGCGGCCCACCCACGTATCCAAGCGATCAAGGATTGCTCGGGCGTGCCGGACACCACCCTCGCATTGATTCTCGACGGACGGCTCCAAGTTCTGGCCGGCAACGACGATGCGATGTTCGCCACGTTATGCATGGGCGGGGCGGGTGCGATTGCCGCCGCCGCGCACGTCCGCACCGAGCGTTTCGTGGCGATGTACCGGGCGGTGGCGCAGGGCGATCTCGCGCGAGGACGGGCGATCTACCATGAATTGGCGCCGTTGCTGCGCGCACTGGCATCGGAGCCCAACCCGGCGCCGGTGAAGGCGGCGCTCGCGGCGCAAGGGCGGTTGAACAATGAGTTGCGCTCGCCGATGACATCGGCGAGCGACGCACTCACACGGCAGTTGGCGGCGTTATCGGTTGTTTGAACTTGGTATTCGGCGAAGGCGCTGTGCTGCCCTGCGCGGTCAGCGCACGACTTTCGCCGCATGCGTGTGCGTGTGCGTGTGCGTCTGCGCGAGCGTGGTCAGTTCGCACACGATCGAGTTGATCACGCTGTCCCAATCGCCGAGCGCCGGTTGCCTGAACAGGCGGGCGCTCGGGTACCACGGGCTGTCCTCTCGTTCGAGCATCCAGCGCCAGCAGGTATCGAGCCGGTTCAGAATCCATACCGGCTTGTTCATTGCGCCGGCCAAGTGCGCTGTCGACGTATCGACCGATATGACCAGATCGAGATTATCGACGAGCGCTGCCGTATCGGCGAAGTCGGTCAATTCATCGGTCCAATCGACGATACGTCGGCTAGCCTCGTGGTGCTCGCGCATGGCGCCGAGCTGTTGCACCGCGTTGGCGCCTTTCTGAAGGCTGAAGAACTGTACCCCTGGGACTTCGACGATCGGCGCAAAGCGCGCGAAAGAGAGCGATCGTCGGGCGTCGTTCTTACGTAGCTCCGGCACATGAGGGCGATGGCCGCCGGCCCAAACGAGGCCGACTTTCAATGCATTCGGTTGTGCCGATGCGGCTGCGTCGACGCGAGCCTGCCAGCGTGAGGCGGTCGGACGGTCGGCGAATAGATAGGGCGTTCGAGCGGGGATCGTGGCGATCGTCGTATGCAGCGCAAGGGGCAGACTAAGGAGCGGGCTGTGATAATCGAAGGGCGGCAGCGGGTCGCCCGCCGTCACGCGTTCGCCGACCCCTTCGAGCCCGGCAAGCAATCGCGTGAGTTCGGGCTGGACCTCGAGCACGACGTGTACCCCTTGAGCCGCGACGAGCGCGGCGTAGCGACAAAATTGCAGTGTGTCGCCGAGCCCTTGCTCCGCGTGCAGCAAGATCGTCTTGCCGGCGAGCGGCGTATCGCCGAGCCACAGCGGCGCGTCGAACGCGCGCCGGCTCGGTGCAATGCGCTTGCGCGCCCAACGCCATTCGTATTCGGCAAAACCCGCCGTGAGCTCGCCCGTTTGCAGTAGGCACAGCGCGCGGTTCCAATGCGTTTCGGCGGCATCGGGCGACAGCGCGAGCGCACGCTCGTAGCAGGCGAGCGCGTCGGCATGCCGATTCATATCGACGAACGTCAGCCCGAGGTTATTCCAGGCATCGGCGAGACTAGACGAAGCCGCCAGCGCGCGCTCATAGCTCGCTTGCGCTTCGCGCGGGCGATTGAGATCGGACAACGCATTGCCGCGGTTGCTCCATGCCTGCGCATAATTCGGCCGCAATGCGATCGCTTGGTCGCAACTGCTCAGGGCATCTTCCGGCCGGCCTAGATCGCGTAGCACGCAACTGCGATTGCTCCAGGCTTCCGAGAAGTCGGGCTTGCCGGCGAGCGCTTTTTCGAAGCTGGCCAGCGCCTCTTCGGCGCGATTCAAGCCCGCTAGCGCCATGCCTCGATTGTTCAACGCATCGATGAACCCGCTCTTCAGTGCCAAGGCTCGGTTGGCGGCGGCGAGGGCGGCGTCGTGAAGGCCGAGCGCGTTCAGCGCGAAAGCCAAGTTCGAGTGCAAAGGCGCTTGCCGCGGATCGATCTCGAGCGCCTTCCGCAATAGGGCGGCGCCCTCCTCGTAGCGGCTCGCTTGCAAAGCGAGCGCGCCGAGCAATTGCAGTGCGTCGAAGTGGCGCGGGCGCAGCGCGAGTATCTCGCGATAGGTGCTCTCCGCCTCGGCTAATGCGCCGTTTTGCTGAAGCTCGACGGCTTCGCGAAGCAACTGATCGATGTGACGCGGGCTACCTGGCTGGCTCATGGAGAAGACGGTTAGAGCGACCGGATGTCCGCGGTCGGGTTTTGCCCGAACGCATCGGAAAGCAGGTAGTCGACGAACTTGCTCGCGGCCTGCTCGGGGGAACTCAACTGCCCTGAGCGCTTCATTTCGGCGAAGCGTTCGCGCAGCGGAAAACGCGCGTCTTCGATGCCGCGAATTTCGGTTTGCATGTCGGTATCGACGACGCCTGGCGCGACGCTCGCAACCCGCAGCCTCGGTTCGGCGTCGAGCGACGCGGCACGCGCGTGATGATCGAGTGCAGCCTTCGTCGCGCAATAGATGTTCCATCCCGGGTAGGGATTGCGCGCCGCGCCGCTGGATACGTGAGCAATGCGCCGATCCGGCACGGGGGCCGTCGCGGCGCAGAACGCGCTCGAAAGCATGAGCGGCGCGGCGACGTTCAGCGCGACTGCGCGTGCGACGTCGGCAGGCGCCTGCATGCCGGATGGACCGACGGGTCCGAGCGTACCGGCGTTGTTGACGAGCAGGGCACGCTCGGCGCCGCGCAGGAAGGAGGTCAACGCGCCTCCGGCCAACCATTGGGCGAGCCTATCGTTGTCCGACAGGTCGAGTTCGACTTCCTCGAAACGGCCGGGCCGTGGCACGGCACCGGCTGCCGTCGCGCCGTGGGATCGTGCGAGGCCGAGGACATCGATGCCGCGGGCGCGCAGCGTATCGACGAGCGCGGCGCCCAGGCCGCGCGTATGCCCGGTGACGATTGCCTTAGTGATGAGATTCGATGTGGCGACCATGTCGGATGCTAGCTCAGAGTCAACTTCAAGCTCAAACGGATTCGAGCGCAGGGTAATCGACGTAGCCGACGGCCCCGCCGCCGTAGTACGTGGCGGGGTTGGGCTCATTGAGCGGCGCATCGAGCTTGAAACGCGTCGGCAAATCGGGGTTCGCGATGAAGATCTGCCCCCACGCGACCGCATCGGCTTCGCCCGCATCGAGCGTTTTCTGCGCCGTTTCCTTTGTGAACTTTTCGTTCGCGATATAGACGCCGCCGAACACTTTCTTCAGCATCGGGCCCAGGCGGTTCTCGCCCAGCGCTTCGCGTGCGCAGATGAACGCAATGCGGCGCTTGCCGAGTTCGCGTGCGACGTACCCGAACGTTTCCGCCGGACTGGAGTCGCCCATCGTGTGGACATCGCCGCGCGGCGAGAGATGAACGCCCACCCGTCCGGCACCCCAAACCGCGATGCATTCGTCCACGACTTCGAGCAAGAGCCGTGCACGGTTCTCGATCGGGCCGCCATAGGCGTCGGTGCGGCGGTTCGTGCTGTCTTGCAGGAATTGGTCGAGTAGGTAGCCGTTGGCGCCGTGAATTTCCACGCCGTCGAAACCGGCAGCTTTCGCATGTTCGGCGCCGAGGCGGAAGGCGGCCACGACCTCGGCGATCTCATCGAGTTCGAGCGCACGCGGCGTAACGTAGGGGCGCTGCGGGCGCACGAGGCTGACATGACCGGCCGGTGCGATCGCGCTCGGTGCGACGGGCAATTCGCCGTTCAGGAAGATCGGATCGGAGATGCGGCCGACGTGCCACAGCTGCAGGAAGATGCGTCCGCCGGCAGCATGTACCGCGTCGGTCGCGATCTTCCATCCGGCCACTTGCGCGTCCGACCAGATACCCGGCGTGGCGGCGTACCCGACGCCTTGCGGCGTGACCGACGTCGCTTCGGTAAGGATCAAGCCCGCCGATGCCCGCTCGGCGTAGTACTGCGCCATCAACGGATTCGGCAGGCGCTCGTCGCCCGCGCGTTGACGCGTGAGCGGCGCCATGATGATGCGATTGGGCAAGGTCAAGTCGCCGACGACGAGCGGATCGAACAAAGTAGGCATGGCAAGTTTTCCTCGTGAGCGCGATAGGTCGAGCAAGGCATCGCGTGGCGTAAAAGGGCAAAAGCGTAAAGCGTAAAAGGATTCATCGCTCGGGCGTGAGCGCACGAGGCATGACGGCGCCTCATAGCGCTTCGCTCAGCGATACGAGAAACGCCTCGATGACGGCTTCGTTGCGCTTGAAGAAGCTCCATTGACCAATCCGCTTCACCGTCACAAGCCCCGCGCTTTGCAGCGTTGCGAGATGGGCGGATACCGTGGACTGCGACAGGCCGCAGCGCGCGTTGATCTGCCCGACGCAGACGCCGCATTCCAGCGGCACTTCTTGCTCGGGAAAGTAGGCGCCCGGCTCCTTCAGCCACGCGAGAATCTCGCGCCGCATCGGATTGGCGAGCGCCTTATGGATGGCGTCGATGTCTATCGTCATGTCAGGCGTCGGGCGACCCGCACCCGGCTCCGATAGAGCCGATCCGATGCATGGATCGTCGTTAACAGAAGTTTATATCGTTTTTTTACGATGTACGCAAACCCGCGCTAGCTAAAGGGGCGATAGCTTGGCTACATCATTTGCTCGTATAGCAGGCGCACGTAGCGCAGATGACGTTCCGCGACTAGTCGCGCGCGCTCCGGGTCGCGCGCGATGATCGCCTCGTGAATCGCCGAATGTTGTTCGAGCAACGCCTTTTCGATCTCGTCGTCGCAATTGATCAGGCGATGCGACTTTCTCATCGATTCCTGAATCAGCCCGTGGATGCCGTGCATGACGTGAATCAGCGCGACGTTATGCGTCCCGTCGGCGATGGCCAAATGAAAGCGCGCGTCCATTTCCGCGAGCTGGTTCGGATCGTCCCCCGCCGACAAGCAACGCGCGAACGCTTCGAACGCCGCGCCGATCTTCTGAAGGTCCGCGGGCGTCGCACGCTCTGCCGCGTAAGCGGTCGATATCGACTCGAGGCTGTGGCGCAACTCGAATAGATCCCGCGTCGCTCGTGGGTTCTGCAGCAGCAGCTCCGCCAGCGGGTTCGAGATCACCGGCGCCGTAATGTCGGCCACGACCAGCCCCCCACGCCCCCCCGAAACCAGGTAGCCGTCGGCCTCGAGACGGATCAGCGCCTCGCGCAACGAGGGCCGCGACACGTTCAACTGCGCCGCCAATTCGCGCTCCGTCGGCAGACGCTGCCCCGGAAGCAGGTTGCCAGTGGAAATCAGGGATTTGATCTGATCGGCGACTACATCGGAAATGCGGATGCGCGGGTACGACTCGACGGGTTGGAACGTCATGCACGGCCTTCTCGAAGATGCGGATATTGCTCTTCCCACCGCGCGTTCGACTTCTTCGCCGACTCGAAAGCTGTCGCCGGTCGAATGCGCGAGGGCGATTCCCGAAGCGGCGATTATAGCCCGCGTGCCCCACCGGCCCTACGGCGGCGGTCCAGCGGGGCGCGACCTTGCTCGCGTTTTCCCTCATCGCGCGACCGTTGACACGGACGGAGTTGGACTTTATCTTTGGTCAGCTTGGTCAGACCAACATGACCAGCCGACCAAGAAGCGGTCCGCCCCACACCGGTATGGGTAATACGGAGGAAACATTTTCGATGGAAAGAGCCCAGCAAGCCGCGGCGCGGCGCGACGGCATCCGCGCCCCGCGTGTCGGCCTGTTTGTCACATGCCTCGCGAATCTCTTTCGGCCGAGCGCCGCACTCGCCGCCGCCCGGCTGCTCGAAGAGGCCGGCTGCAGCGTCGAGGCGCCCCAGGCGCAGACGTGCTGCGGCCAGCCCGCGCTCAACAGCGGCGACTTTAACGATGCACGGCAAATCGCGCGCCGCACGCTCGAGATATTCGAGGGGTTCGACTATGTCGTCGCGCCGTCGGGCTCCTGCGTCCGCACGCTCCGGCACGATTATCCGGATCTGCTGGCCGACGACCCGGTCTGGTTGCCGCGCGCGCAGCAGTTCGCCGCCCGGGCTTTCGAGTTGACGAGCTTCCTGCACGATGTGCTCGCTTGGCAGCCGCCGCGCGTTGCGGTGCCGGCCTGCACGCTCACCTATCACGACACCTGCTCCGGCTTGCGCGGGCTGGGCATCCAGGCACAGCCGCGTGCGCTGCTTGCGAACATCGAGGGTGTGACGGTGAAGGAGATGAAGGACACCGATGTCTGTTGCGGGTTCGGCGGTACGTTCTGCGTCAAATATCCGGAGATCTCGCGCAAGATCGTCGACGACAAAATCGGCAACATCCAAGGGAGCGGCGCCACTGTCCTAGCCGGCGGCGATCTCGGCTGTCTCATGAACATCGGCGGGCGGCTGAAGCGCCGCGACGTGGACGTGAAGGTCTATCACATCGCCGAGATACTGACGGGCATGACGGTCGAGCCGCTCGGCGAGGAGCCGTCATGAGCCCGGGCGTGTCATCGTCGTCGACCTTCAAGACGCGGGCGACGGGCGCGCTCGCCGATCCACAGTTGCAAGCGGCGCTTGGGATGCTCGGCGAAGGATGGATCGAGAAGCGCCGGCGCGTGGTGTCGCTGCTGCCCGAGTTCGAGTTGTTGCGCGAGAAGGCCAAAGAGGTCAAGGATCACGTCCTCGAGAATCTCGATACCTATCTAGAGCGGTATGAGGCGGAAGTGACACGCCAAGGCGGCATCGTTCATTGGGCGAGCGACGCCGCGCAGGCGCGCGAAATCATTCTCAAAATCTGCCGCGATGCCGATGCGAAGGTCGTGACGCGCGGTAAATCGATGGTTGGCGAGGAAATCGGTGTTTGCGAGGCGCTCGAGGGGGCAGGCATGCGTGTCGTCGAGACGGATCTCGGCGAATACATCGTCCAGCTCGCGCATGAGATGCCGAGCCATATCGTCTTTCCGGCGCTGCATAAGACGTTCGATCAAATTACCGATCTCTTCGCCGAACACCATTCAGCCGCTGAGTACGACGGGCCGCGCGAGACCGTCGCCGACGTCGTGGGCGAGGCGCGCCAAGTCCTGCGGCAACAATTCTTTATCGCCGATGTCGGCATCACCGGCGCCAATTATCTCGTCGCGGAAACCGGCTCTAGCGTCATCTGCACCAACGAAGGTAACGGCGACCTTACGTCGACGCTCGCCCGCGTGCATATCGTCACCGCGGGCATCGAGCGAGTCGTGCCGACGCTCGACGATGTCGCGCTATTTACGCGGCTGCTGGGGCGCAGCGCGACGGCTCAGGAAATCACCGCGTACACGACGTTTAGCACCGGCCCCAAGCGCGAGGGCGATCTCGACGGCCCGGGCGCTTATCACGTCGTCCTGATCGACAACGGGCGCAGCCGCGTGCTCGCGGGACAGTTCCGCGAGATGCTGCGCTGCATTCGCTGCGGCGCCTGCATGAATCACTGCCCCGTGTATGGCGCGGTGGGCGGGCATGCCTACGGGTGGATCTATCCGGGGCCGATGGGCGCGGTGTTGTCGCCGCTGCTGCAGGGGATCGAAAAGAACGCCGATTTGCCCAACGCGTGCACGCTGAACGGTCGCTGCGCCGAAGTCTGTCCGGTCAAGATTCCCTTGCCGACGCTGCTCAAGAAGTTGCGCGGCGTGCAGTTCGACGCACGGCTCACTTCGCCGTCGTCGCGCTGGATGCTGCGCGTCTTCGGCGCGCTCGCGCAGCGGCCTCGTCTCTATCACCTCGCGACGCGCCTGAGCGCGCGCGTGCTGCGCTTTATCGGTGGCCGGCGCGGCAGCATCGCACGTGTCCCGTTCGCCGGGGGCTGGACCGAGGTGCGCGATCTTCCCAAGCCGCCGGCGCGCACGTTCTTCGACCAATGGCGCAACGAACGAGCTACCGAGGAGAAACAACGATGAGTGCACGGGACGAAATCCTCGGCCGGATCCGCGGCGCGCTCGCCGATCACCGCGTGAACCGCCCCGCGCCTACGCCGTACGCCGGTACCGGTGTCGCGGCGGATGAGCGTGTCGGTCTGGGCCTGAATGGCGCCGACAGCGACGCGCTCACCGAGCGCTTCATTGTCAAAGCCACCCAGGTTTCGGCGACTTCCGTGCGCGTCGATACGCTCGACGATGTGCCCGCCGCTGTCACGGCGTATCTGGGCGAGGGCGCGTTCGTGCAAGCGCCGCTGCTGATTGCCGCGGCGCTTGCCTCGCTACCTTGGCCCGAGCACGCCGCCGAGCAAGCGGCCGATCCGCGCGCGGACGGCATGACGAGCGTGACGCCCTGCTTCGCTGCGATCGCGGAAACCGGCAGTGTCGTGCTGTTGTCGTCCCCGAAGACGCCGACGTCCCTCAATTTCGTCGTCGCGCAGCACATCGTCGTCGTGAAGCGCAGTGCCGTCGCGGCGACGATGGAGCAAGTGTGGTCGCGTTTGCGCGCGTCGGGGCAGCCGATGCCGCGCACCATCAACGTGGTGACCGGGCCGTCGCGTACGGCCGATGTCGAACAAGTGGTGCAGGTGGGCGTGCATGGACCGCAGCGAATGCATCTGATCGTTTGCAACGACGCCTGACGAGCGGCAGCGGAGCTCGCGCTGTGCACGACGCGCGGACCTTCTCGCCGCTACGCCATGCGTCCCAGGTAATCGAACTTGCCGACTTCGACGCCGTTGTGACGCAAGATGGCGTACGCCGTCGTCAGGTGAAAGAAGAAATTCGGCAACGCGAAGTGAAGCAGGTACACGTGCCCGACGAATTCGCGTTTATCGCCCCGCACGGTCAGTGTGACCGTGCGCGATTCGCTGCCCTCGAGCTGCGCCGCGTCGATCCCTTCCAAGTAGGCAATCGTTTTGTCGATGCGCGCGTAAAGATCGTCGAACGTCGTTTCGACGTCCTCGTACTTGGGCGGCTCGACGCCGGCTAGCCGCGTCACACAGAACTTCGCCGCATCGGACGCGATCTGCACCTGCCTCGTCAGCGGGTGCATGTCAGGATAAAGCCGGCTCGACAGCAGAACCGACGGCTCGAATTGCTTCGCTACCGCATGGTCGTGCCCTTTTTGCAGCACGGCGCGCAGGTTCGTCAACCCGCGCGTGAACACGGGTACGGATGCTTGATATACAGACAGGGCCATGTCTCGATCTTCCTTTCGTTGGGTGTTTTCGCAACGGCGGGCCACGGGGCGTGGCCCGGCAGCGCACTGCGCGGCTTGCGTGCTGCTGCGCGCGCCATGATAGTCCGATGTCGCGATGTTTGCCGCGCCGCATACGGCGCATACGCTTGTCCTTGGCCGGCTCCTTAGGCCGGACGGCCAATGTCGTCGCGGCCGGGTCCGCACCGGCATTCGATGCACTACACTTCGATGTGTTGTCCGACAAAAGCCTTTCTATTCCTGTTTCTGCTTTTTGTTTCGGATTCTGTTTGGGATTCTGTTGGGGATTGGCAGGCGGTATCCGGCGCCTCCCGGCGGCCTGACCGCGAGGCGGCAGGAACTGTGCGGCCCCGGGCGGTGTCGGAGCTTCGACGTACCCACTGCGTGAGGAGCGTCACCTATGACCCAAGCGAGACAGCGGATTGCCGGTAGCGATCGTGCAGCCGTCGCGGATTGCCAGTGCCTCGGGCCGATCGACCCGAACGAAACCTTGCGTGTCGTCGTGACGTTGCGTCGGCGTAGCGCGCACGAACTGGACGCGTTGATACAGCGCATCGCGCATCAGCGCGCCGAGCCGCTGCCGCGCGAGGAATTCGCCAAGCGCTTCGCCGTTGCGCCCGAGGATTTTGCGAAAGTCGAAGCATTCGCGCGCGAATACGAGCTCAGCGTAGAGCAGTACGATCTCGCTGCTGCGAAGGCGGTGCTCGCCGGTACCGTGCAGCACTTCCAAGCAGCATTCGGCGTGGAGTTATCCCACTACGAGCACCCCACGCTCGGCCGGTTTCGCGGCCGGACGGGTTCTATCACCGTTCCCGAGGAAATCGCCGGTGTCATTACCGCCGTGCTCGGGCTCGACAATCGTCCGCAGGCGCGCCCGCATTTCCGGCTGCGCCCGGCGCCGGGTGCCATTGGGGCGCGCGCGGCGGCGCAGGCGTTCACTCCGCTGCAACTGGCGGCACTGTACGACTTCCCCGATGGCGATGGTGCCGGGCAATGCATCGGCTTGATCGAGTTGGGTGGGGGATATCAAACGTCCGATTTGTCGCGCTATTTCAGCAGCCTCGGGGTGCCAGCGCCCCAGGTTGTCTCAGTATCGGTGGATGGGGCCCGCAATAGCCCTAGCGGCGACCCGAGCGGGGCCGACGGCGAAGTGACGCTCGACATCGAGATCGCCGGCGCGATTGCACCGAAAGCCAAGATTGCCGTGTACTTCGCACCCAATAGCGACGCCGGCTTCGTCGATGCCGTTTCGCATGCGTTGCACGATTCGACCCACAATCCGTCCGTGCTGTCGATCAGTTGGGGCGCCCCGGAAAGCGCATGGACGGCTCAAGCGATCACGAGCTTGAACGACACGCTACAGTCGGCCGTCGCGCTGGGCGTGACGATATGCGCGGCCTCGGGCGACAGCGGCTCGAACGACGGCGCCGCCACGGGCACCGAGGAAGTCGATTTTCCCGCGGCGAGTCCTTACGCCCTGGCGTGCGGCGGCACCCATTTGACCGCCTCGGCCGGCAGCAAGTCGATCGCGAGGGAGGTGGTCTGGAACGACGGTTCCTCTGGCGGCGCAACGGGCGGCGGCGTCAGCACCCGGTTTGCGCTGCCCGCCTGGCAGGAAGGGCTGAAAGCGACGCGCGTGGGCGGTTCGGCCGTGCCGCTCGCGAACCGAGGCGTGCCGGACGTTGCCGCCGATGCGTCGCCGGCGACCGGCTACGAAGTGCTCATCGACGGCCAAAGCGCCTCTGTCGGCGGCACGAGCGCCGTTGCACCGCTGTTCGCCGGGCTGATCGCGCGCATCAACGCGCGATCAGGTAAAACGGTGGGATTCGTGAACGCAAAGCTCTATCAGTCGACGCGCGCGTTCAACGACATTACCTCGGGTAACAACGGCGGCTATGCCGCCGCGCCCGGATGGGATGCCTGCACCGGACTCGGCAGTCCGAACGGCAGCCGTATCGCCGCGGCGCTCGGTGCGGCCGGGGCGACAGCGCCGGCGCCCGGCGGGGCGGCGCCCGTGTCGAAGTAGCATCGAACGAATACGTCTTACCGCCCGTGCGTTTCAGTCCGACGCGCGCGGGCAGGCAGCAGCAGTTCGACAAACGGAGCCGGTGCATGCGCTCGGACTCGCGTGCCGGCCATAACCGATGGAGCGTCTACGATGAATTCCGATACGGGCAGCCCGCAGTCGTCGCCGCATAACGCGCATGCGCCGTCGCCGGGCAGGGCTTCGATGCCACACGTGTTTCTCGGTCGCCAGCAGGACGACCAGCCGTTTTACGACGAAGTCGCATACGGCAAGGGGCCCGACGACTTCGTGACCGATACCGGAGAGAACGCGGCGATCACGCATCATACGATCACGATCGGCGGCAGAAAAATCAATTACACGGCGACGGCCGGTCATCTAGTCACTGTCGACGAATCGTCTTCGAAACCGAACGCAAAGCTGTTCTACGTCGCGTTCATCGAAGACAAGCAGCAAGAGCAAACGCGGCCCGTCACGTTCTTCTACAACGGCGGCCCGGGCTCGTCTTCGGTCTTTGTGCTGCTGGGCTCATTCGCGCCCAAGCGTATCAAGACGTCGATGCCGAGCTTTACACCGCCCGCACCCTATACGCTCGAGGACAATCCGGACAGTTTGCTCGACAAGAGCGACCTCGTCTTCATCAACCCGGTGGGCACCGGCTATTCGGCCGCCATCGAGCCGAATAAGAATCGCGATTTCTGGGGCGTCGACCAGGACGCTCGCTCGATCAAGCAATTCATCAAGCGCTTCCTGACGAAAAACAACCGTTGGAATTCGCCCAAATACCTGTTCGGGGAATCGTACGGCACGGCGCGCAGCTGCGTGCTCGCGTACATGCTGCATGAGGACGGCATCGATCTGAACGGCGTCACGCTGCAGTCGTCGATCCTCGATTACAGGCAGGCGGGTAATCCCGTCGGGGCATTGCCGACCGCCGCTGCCGACGCCTGGTACCACAAGCGGCTCGGCATGGCACCCAAGCCCACCGACCTCGGCGCGTTCGTCGAAGAGGTCGCTCAGTTCGCTCGCACCGACTATCTTGCGGCGTTGCGCAAATTTCCGCAAACGGACGATGCCGTGGTCGAAAAGCTGGCGCAATACACCGGCATCGACAAGACGACGCTGCTTGCGTGGAGTCTCGATATTGCCGGCTACGACAGCCGGGGGAATTCGCTGTTTCTGACAACGCTGCTCAAGTCGAAAGGCGTCGCGCTCGGCGCTTACGACGGCCGTGTCACGGCAATCGATACGGGCATTGCCGGCCAAATCGATCCCAATTCCGGCGGAAACGATCCGACGATGACGGCGGTCTCGGGCGTTTATACGACCATGTGGAACGAGTACTTGAACGAGCAGTTGAAGTACACGTCGACGTCATCGTTCACCGACTTGAACGACCAGGCGTTCCAGTTCTGGGATTTCAGTCATATCGATCCGACGGGCGCGCAAAAGGGCAAGGACGCGCAGGGCAACATTATTTTGTATACGGCCGGCGATTTGGCGGCGGTCATGGCGTTGAACGTGGATCTGAAGGTGCTGTCGGCCAACGGCTTTTACGATTTCGTGACGCCGTTTTATCAGACGGTGCTCGATTTGCAGCAGATGCCGCTGATCGAACAAACCGTTCGCAATAATTTGTCGGCGCGGTTCTATCCGTCGGGGCATATGATCTATCTGGACGGGGGCTCGCGTACGGCGCTCAAAACCGATCTTGCGAAGCTATACGAAACCGTGAGCGCCGACGAACCGGCCCTGGCGCGCGTGCGCATGTTGCAACAGCGACATCGCGCGTAAGCGGAAAGCCCCTCGTGGCGGGACGGCGGCAGTGTCGAAGCGATTCGGCGCCGCCGTTTTTCATGGGGTGCTGAAACGGCGCCTCGCGGGGCTCTTCACCCGCCCAACCAAATTACAGCGGCGCCAACCAGTGCGCCGCCAGCCGCGCACGCCCACAGCAGATGCCGCGTCAGCCGCTGCTCGCGGTGCAAATCGGCGAGCCACGCCAGCGAATCGTGAGCCTCGTGCGCATCATGCAGGTGCTGTAGCCGCTGTGCGACAAGCGTCGGCAAGCGCGGCATCATCGCGAGATGCGGCAATTCGCGTGCGAGCCGTTTGATCCAGCCGCGGTGGCCGATATCCTCGCGCGCCAGTCCCTTCAGCGTGCCTTTGACGAGGCTCCACGTATCGAGGCTCGGCGCCAATGTGCGCGCGAGCGATTCGGCTCTCGTGAGTGCCTCATGCGCCAGCGCGAGCGCGGGAGAAACGTTGCCCGCAAACGGTTCGACGACGCCTAGCAAGTGCCGCAACAGCGCGCCGGGGGAGCGCTGACCGGCCGGCGCGGCGAAGTGGGGCTCTGCGCGCCTGCGCAATTCTCCCTCGAGCACTTCGTCGCGCGTATCCGCGGCGACATGCCCCGCCTCGCGATGCATCGCCGCGATCCTGCCGTAATCTTGCTCGAAGAGCGCGCTTGCCGCGTGGACGAAGAACTGGCGCTCCGACTCGGTCAAGCTGGACATTGTCTTCCCGTCACCGAACACGAGCCGTCCGATCGTCCGCGGCTCGACGCTCACACGCAGCCGTTGCGTATCGAGCGCGGCATGAAAGAAGCCGTGCGCAAAGGCCTGCTCGACGACGACTTCGACGACACGCTCGGCCAAGGCTTCAAGATCGATGCCGTGGAGCCGCAGTGCTTCCAAATCCGTAACGGCCACGGTGTCGACGCGCTCGATAACGAGCACGTGATCGGTGCTGAGCGCCCACATCACCTCTGGTACGACGACGCGTCTATCGCCGCTAAAGTGCTGACCCGTCTGCGACAAGTTCGCCGCTTCCGCACGCAAGTCGAAGCGGCGCTGCATGTCGGCGGCGAGCGAGCGCGCCAGGGCATGCAAGTGCAACTCGCGCGCGGCGGGCAAGCAGCGCTCGAGCAGGCGCGCAACCCAACCTAGCACGGCAACGTCGTCGCCGATGCGCTGGACTTCCTTGATGCGCAGCAGTTTGACGACCACGTCGATATAGCCGCCGTCGCCGCGCGTGGCGTGTTCCGGCGCGAGCAGCCGAGCGGCATGCGCTTGTTCGGCAATGCCGCTTTCGAGCGCGACCGGGTCGATCGAAGCAAACGCCGCTTCCGGTGCGTGCTCGAGGGCGGTACGCAGTGCCGGGACCACCGCCGGCGGGGGTAACGGCGCACAGAGCGCGCGTTCCGTGCGCGCGAGCCCGGAAAAGACGTCGTCGAGCGACTGGCCGAGCGCGTGGGGTTGCCGTACGAATCGAGCGGCGAACGCGCTCACGAGCGGCCCCAACTGCGGAAGCGCTCTGTGCAGTGCTTCTCGTGCGTCCGGCGAACGACGCAGACGCTCGGCGAGGCTCGCAATCCAGTGCAGCTTGTGCTCGCGCGGCGCTACGGCCCAAAGCACTCGCGCGCCGTACCGGAGCGCGCAAAACAGCAGAAGCAGGCGGCGAAGCGAAGTGCGCATGAATGAACAAAAACCCAAGAGAGTGGAAACGCTGCCCTGCGGAAGAATGGCACCAAAGGGCGCCAAGCTGCGCATTGGACGCCAGGCGCCCACAGAAATTCCAGAAGACGCTGGGCCCGCGTACTGGAGGGCGCCGTCGTGACGGCGAGCCGTGAGACCTCTGCGGCGCCGCACAACGAATAATCGCCTATCGACCCCTAAAGTTGTGAGCAAACGTTGCCGTAAAGGGGACAACAGCCCGACCGTGCTGCCCACAGAGCACCCCGTGCGCTTCGCCCGATGGACGGGACGCATGTCGTTGTTGTCATCCACAAGAGAGTCAACGATGTCGCATCATGCATTCTTAAATCGACTGTTCCCGCAAAGCGTGGCGGTCGATCTCGGCACGGCGAACACCCTGATCTATACGCGCGGCAAGGGCATCGTACTGAACCAACCGTCGGTCGTTTGCTTTCAGAGGACGTCCGATGCGGCGAATGGGCGCGTCACGGCGGTCGGCGCTCAAGCGAAGCAGTTGCTGGGGCGCTCGCCCGGCAACGTCGAAACCGTTCGACCGATGCGGCACGGTGTCATTGCCAACTTCTCCGCGGCCGAGCGCATGTTCCGCGAATTCGTCGACATGGCGCAATTGCGCTCGCTATTCGGGCGCCGCGCGGAGTTCACGATTTGCGTGCCGTCGAATGCGACGGCCGTGGAGCGGCGCGCGATCCGCGAGGCGGCGCTGGCGGCGGGGGCGGCCAGAGTGACGTTGATCGGCGAATCGCTGGCGGCCGCCGTGGGCGCGGGGCTACCCGTGGGCGAGGCGCGCGGCTCGATGGTCGTCGACATCGGCGGCGGCACGACCGAAGTCGGCGTGGTTTCGCTGGGCGGCATGGCCTATGAGACGTCGGTGCGTGTAGGCGGCGATCAGTTCGACGCGGCCATCATCAGCCACGTGCGCAGTGTTTATGGCGTCATCCTCGGCGATCAAACGGCCGAGCATGTCAAAAAGACGATCGGCACGGCAACGATCAACGTGCCGCACGAGCGGATGTGCGCGGTCGGCCGCAGCTTGACCGACGGCCTGCCGCGCACGATCGAACTCTCGAACCACGATGTGGCCGAGGCGCTGGCCGTGCCGCTGAAGGCCGTTATCGGTGCAGTCAAGAATGCGCTAGAGAACGCACCGCCCGAACTGGTGACCGATATCGCCGAAACGGGGATCGTCCTGACGGGCGGCGGCGCGCTGCTGGCCAATCTCGACAAGCGCCTTGCGGAGGTGACCGGTCTTGCCGTCTGCGTGGCCGACGAACCGCTCACCTGCGCCGTTCGCGGAGCCGGTACCGCGACCGACTGCGTCGACTCCGCCTCCTTCCTGCAATAGACCGAAATTTTCCGGCCGACGAAGGTACGGCTCGGTAGCGGTTGGCCCGCAGGGTGCAAGCGCCGGCATGCGAGCGGCTAGAACGGCTACGGCGCCACCACGGTAGTACGACTCCTTACCGATAGCCGGCACGGGCGAGGCCGCCGCGAGCCGGCCGCGCCGGTGGTACCATCGCCGTTTAGATTTTTGCGTCAGCAAGCGCCGGCCGTTCATGCCTTCGATCAGCCAACTCAACGTCTATCCCATCAAGTCGTGCGCGGGCATCGCTCGCGACACCGTTCGGTTGACGCCTTTTGGTCTTGAGCACGATCGCAACTGGATGGTGATCGACTCACAGGGCCGATTCGTCACCCAACGCACCCATGCACACCTTGCGCTCGCTCGGCCCACACTCGACGGCGACGAACTCGCCGTGCACGCGCCGAGCATGCCGGCACTGCGGCTACCTGCCGATCCTGCAGCGCTCGCGAGTGCGGCCGTGGTTGCAGCGACCGTCTGGGACGACACTGTCCCGGCGCTTGACGCGGGTGATCCAGCCGCGTGCTGGTTTTCCGATTTGCTGAGCGCGCCTGTGCGCCTCGTGCGGTTCCAGCCGGGCCAAGAGCGCACGGCAAACCGTAAATGGACGGGCGAGGCGAAGGCGCGAGTGCGGTTCGCCGACGGCTATCCGCTGCTCGTCATCGGCGAAGCTTCGCTTAACGACCTCAACGCGCGCTTGGCGGCCAAGGGCGTCGATCCGGTTCCGATGAACCGTTTCCGGCCGAATGTGGTGCTAAGCGGCGTAGAAGCTTACGAAGAGGATTACATCGACATGCTCCGCATTACGGCCACCGGCGGCGAAGTCGCGTTGCGCATCGTCAAGCCTTGCACCCGCTGCCCGATACCGACGATCGACCAAGCGCGCGGTGCGCCCGATCCTCGCTGGCCGACCGAGCCGACCGACACGATGAGTACTTACCGCGGCGATAGCCGCGTGGGCGGCGCGATCGCCTTTGGACAAAATGCGATTGTCGTCTCCGGCGCCGGCGATACGTTGGGCTTGGGTCAATCGGTCGACGCCGAATTACGTTTCGACGCATGAGTGCGCGCGCACCCATGACCGCCGATGTGGCCGCGGTGCGTCGAGCCGCCGTCACCCCCGACGACCCGATTCGTTTCATCGAGCTCGACAACGGGTTACGAATGCCTTTCGTCGAGCGCGGCGCGGGCCCGCTCGTGCTGTTCGTGCATGGATCGCTCTGCGACTACCGATATTGGCAGCCGCAAGTTACCGGATTATCCGCGCGTTACCGCTGCGTAGCCGTGAGCCTCACGCACTACTGGCCCTTGGCCGGTCTGCCGCGAACGGTGCCGTTCAGCTGGTCCGCGCATGCCGACGAACTGGCTCAATTCCTAGACAAGCTGGAAGGCGGCCCGGCACACATCGTTGCGCATTCTCGCGGCGGTGCCGTCGCTTTTCAATTCGCCGTACGCCATCCTCATCTGCTGCAGACGCTGACGCTCGCCGATCCGGGGGGGCCGCTATCATCGCCGGGGCGGCCGCATGCCGTACTGCCCGACACCGTCAACACGCTTCGCGCGCGGGCGGCACAACTGATCGAGCAGGGCGACGCCGAAGCCGGGCTGCAATTGTTCGTGGACTCCGTCAGCCGCGTCGGCTCGTGGGCGAAAAGCACGCCGGCGTTTCGCGCCATGGCGCTCGATAATGCCTCGACGCTGCCGCTGCAATTCCAGGACCCGCTGCCCGCCTATACCCGCGAGGCCGCATGGAGCCTGCGATGCCGCACGCTGCTCATCGACGGCGAGAAGAGCCCGGAGCTTTTCCGGCGCAACGTGGCCATGCTCGAAGACTGGCTCCCCGACGTCAGACGCGAGACGATACGAGGCGCATCGCACGGGATGAACCTTGCGCACCCTAGTGCGTTCAATCGACATATCGACGAATTTATTCACGAGCAAGCATGATGCATAAGCGCGGCGCGTGGGCACCGGGCTTGCGTTGAGCGGACGGGCGACGTAAGTTTAGCTTCTTCCGGTTGTTTCCTTCGCGTCGCTTCCTACCATCGAGGCAACCAAGCCAGCGGCCGCAAAGCATGGGCCTAGAGTTAAGGAGCGACACGATGCTCGATACCGAAGCAGTCAGCGATATCCCGACGCAAACAGGCGCCCCGTTGCGCGCCGATTCCGACGGCGCCTTCATCGCGCCCGAACACCCCTATATCGCCCGCACGAGCCAGTACGTGCTCAAATCGGGCGATACGTTCGTCGTGAACGACCCGCTCGGCGACATCAATGGGTTCGATGACGGTTTATTCGTCAACGACACGCGCATGCTGTCGCAACTGCGCCTCACGTTCGGCGGGCGGGCGCCTTCGCTGCTCTCCGGCAACGTCAGCAACGACAACACCTCGTTTACCGCGCATCTCACGAATCGTCCGCTGCCGCCGATCGGCGGCGAGGGCACGCCCGAGGGCGTCATTCACGTCGAGCGGCTGCGGGTGTTATGCGGAACGGTGCTTTACGAAGCGATCACGTTGACGAACTACGGGCTTACCGACGCGGTCGTGCCGCTGTCGATTTCATTTGGAAGCGATTTCAAGGACATGTTCGAAGTGCGCGGACTGAAGCGCACCGTGCACGGCGCGGTTGAGCCGGTGCAGGTCGGGCGCGACGACGTGCGGCTCGGCTACGTAGGGCTCGACAAGGTGCAGCGGCACGTCGATATTGCTTTCGCGCCGACGCCGAACCATTTGATCGCCGATCGCGCCGATTACACCATCGAACTGTCCGCGCATGCGTGCGCGTCGGTGTACCTCTCCGTCGCTGCGCATACGCATGCGTTAACGGCGGCGCTCGGCGCCGAGCCGCCCAGCTCGCAAGTCGCGCAGCCGCTGCACAGTTCGCATCCGGCGCACTTGACGCAAATCGATGCGGTACGGCCGCGTGTAGGACGGGCGGCCGTGCGCGCGGCACTCGCGGACGCGCACTTGTCGATGCGCGAGCGCCGCCACGCCACGGCGCAGGTGCGCTCGAGCAACCCGCTGTTCAACGCCTGGCTCGAGCGTTCGTTCGCCGATCTGAGCCTGCTCACCACGGATCTGCCGACCGGCCCGTATCCATACGCGGGGATCCCGTGGTTTTCTACGCCGTTCGGGCGCGATGCGGTCATTACCTCGTTGCAGACGCTCTGGCTGCAGCCCTGGCTTGCGCGCGGCGTGCTGCGTTTTCTTGCCGAGCATCAAGCGCGCGAGGACTCGAAGTTTCGCGATGCCACCACCGGCAAGATCATGCACGAGATGCGCAAGAGCGAGATGGCGGCCACCGGCGAAGTCCCGTTTGCGCTCTACTACGGTGGGGTCGACACGACGCCGCTGTTCATCGTGCTCGCGGGTGCCTACGCGGCGCGGACGGGCGACAGCGCCTTCATCGCCGAACTCTGGCCCGCGCTGCAACTGGCCGCGCAATGGGTCGCCAACGTCTGCGACAAAAATCGTCACGGCCTCGTGGATTACCGCTGCGAATCCGACCGTGGCTTGGCCAATCAAGGATGGAAAGACAGTCACGATTCGGTGTTCCATGCGGATGGACGCATGCCCGAAGGCCCGATAGCGCTCGTCGAAGTGCAGGCCTATGCCTGCACAGCCTTCGACACGATGGCCGAGTTCGCGGCGCAGCGCGGGCTGGCCGAAGACGCCGCGCGCTATGCGGCGCGGGCGGTGGCGTTGCGCGAACGTGTGGAAGCGTTGTTTTGGATGCCGGAGCTGGACTTCTACGGTATCGCCCTCGACGGACACGGGGAATTGTGCCGCGTACTCGCGTCCAATGCCGGTCATCTGCTTGCGTTCGGTCTGCCGGCCAAAGCGCGCGGCGAAGCCGTCGCGCGGCAGCTGCAATCCACGCTCTTCCATACGGGCTGGGGTGTGCGTACGCTGGCGGCCGGGCAGGTCCGCTTCAATCCGATGGCCTATCACAACGGCTCGGTCTGGCCGCACGACAATGCACTATGTGCGCGGGGCCTCGCCCGCTATGGCGACAAGCGGGCTGCCGTGCGTTTGCTGCGAGCCCTGTTCGAGGCGGCGGTCAGCTTCGATATGCGGCTGCCGGAGCTCTTTTGCGGCTTCGGGCGCGAGCGCGGCGAGCCACCTACCGCGTATCCCGTCGCTTGCTTG
>Ga0207667_10000215_pt1 | contig 80754 bp, 63 predicted proteins | sample KBSCornC52_FD_184301 | JGI IMG/M metagenome (GOLD analysis project Ga0207667, IMG submission 184301) | Corn rhizosphere microbial communities from Kellogg Biological Station, Michigan, USA - KBS Corn C5-2 (SPAdes) (version 2) | ecosystem: Host-associated > Plants > Roots > Rhizosphere > Soil ... | reverse complement strand
ACGACAAGTTCCCAGTAAAAGCCCCCCGCCCCTGGCATCCCTTGATGATGCCGTCCCGGCGCAAAGCTTTTGTGCCGAAATTTCTTTGTATTTTTCATAGTCATTTCGTCGGTTGGCGTTGCTTTTTTTCGTTCAGGCACTCGATGCCCGGCGCGCTTGCGTGCGCCCGTCTCGTGCCTGGCGTTCACTTTCACGAAAGAGATTATGACTTTTGAAGCACTCGGCCTGAACCCTTCGATCATCAAAGCCCTGACCGAAGCAGGCTATACCTCCCCGACCCCGGTCCAGGAAAAGGCCATCCCCGCCGCCATCAGCGGCCAGGATCTGCTGGTGTCCTCGCAGACCGGCTCGGGCAAGACCGCCGCCTTCATGCTGCCCTCGCTGCACCAGCTGGCAGACCTGCCGCAGGCGCCGCAAGCAGCCCGTACCCCCAACCAGGAACGCCAGGCCACCCGCGCCCGTGGCGAGCGTCCGCGTTACCAGCCGGCCCAGCCGAAGATGCTGGTGCTGACCCCGACCCGCGAACTGGCCCTGCAAGTGACCACCGCCACCGACAAGTACGGCGCCTACATGCGCCGCGTGCGCGTGGTGTCGATCCTGGGCGGCATGCCTTATCCGAAGCAGATGCAACTGCTGTCGCGCAACCCGGAAATCCTGGTGGCGACCCCGGGCCGTCTGATCGACCATATGGAATCGGGCAAGATCGATTTCTCGCAACTGCAGATCCTGGTGCTGGACGAAGCTGACCGCATGCTGGACATGGGCTTCATCGACGACATCGAAAAGATCGTCGCCGCCACCCCGGCCACCCGCCAGACCATGCTGTTCTCGGCCACGCTGGACGGCGTCGTTGGCAACATGGCCAAGCGCATCACCAACAACCCGGCCACCATCCAGATCGCCAGCTCGTCGACCCGTCATGAAAACATCATGCAGCGCGTGCACTTCGTGGATGACCTGTCGCACAAGAACCGCCTGCTCGATCATCTGCTGCGCGACACCAGCATCGACCAGGCCGTGATCTTCACCGCCACCAAGCGTGACGCCGACACCATCGCCGATCGTCTGAACATCGCCGGTTTCGCCGCTGCCGCACTGCATGGCGACATGCACCAGGGCGCCCGCAACCGCACGCTCAACAGCCTGCGCCGCGGCCAGGTCCGCATGCTGGTGGCTACCGACGTGGCCGCCCGCGGCATCGACGTGCCGGGCATCACCCACGTGTTCAACTACGATCTGCCCAAGTTCGCTGAAGACTACGTGCACCGCATCGGCCGTACTGGCCGTGCCGGCCGCAATGGCGTGGCGATCTCGCTGGTGAACCACGCCGAAGGCATGCAGGTCAAGCGCATCGAGCGATTCACCAAGCAGACCATTCCGGTCGATGTGGTCGAAGGTTTCGAGCCGAAGAAGTCGGCTGCTCCGCGCAGCCCGCGCAAGCCGGGCGGCTGGCGTCCGGGTGATGGCCGCAGCAACAACGGCCCGCGCTTCGGTGCCGGCAACCGCGAAGGCGGCGGTCATCGCGAAGGCGGTTTCGGCGGCAATCGTGAAGGCGGCCATCGCGAAGGCGGCTTTGGCGGCAACCGCGAAGGCCGCAGCTTCGGCGGCGCCAAGCCGGCGGGCAGCGGCCCGCGTCGCGAAGGCGGCGCTGGTGGCGGCTACAAGGGCAATGGCGGCGGCTTCCGCGCCGACGGTCCGCGTCGCTCCTACGGTGATCGTTGATCGTTTAACGTTGTTCTGATGTTGAAAAGCCGCTTCCTCGGAAGCGGCTTTTTCTTGGGCGGGATCGTCGACATCTGATCATGCCAGCAGCCAATGACCATTGCGCTTGATTTCGTCATGCATGGCGTCGGGTGCAAGATCCAACTCGCCGGGCCAGGTCACTACACCTTCGATCAAGCGGACCTGGTTGAACTGGGCCTGATCCTTCAAGGATGCAAAGACTCCCCTAAAAAAGCTTGGGAGAAAGCTGACCCGACCTTCCACCCCATCCCTGAAGCGAACCTGCAACGCATATTCGCCGCAAAGTTTGACTTCCACTACGTCCGATTCCATCGGCGGATGCCCCTCAGGTAAATCGGTTCAATCCGATTTGGCTTATTCCCTCCCGCTGGCGATTTTACAAGCATCGCGGAGCGACTGCGATTCCCTCCAGCCGCAGAACGAACTCAAGCGGAACACTGCCCTCCCTGCCCCGCCTGCAAAGCTCGAACGTTATCGGCAATGGCCTGCACCGCCTGCCTCACCGCCTTCTGCGTGGCGGCCACTACATCGGCATTGGCGCCGCCTGCCACGCGCTCGACCACCGTCAGGCGGCAAGCCGCGCTGCTGCGGTCGTCGGAGCGGGTGATGGTCCAGCCGAAGCTGGCCTGGACCTGGCCATTGCGCACGGCATCGAAATCACGTAGTTCGACGTTGATACGATAGCTGGGCTGGTCTGCCGGACGCCCGCCGCGCGAGACATCGATGGCGCCCAGCCTGGCCGCCACCCCCGCCGCCAGCGCATCGCGCAACTCATTGTTGAAGGGCGAGGACCAGCGCTCCTGCTCCAGCACATCCACCCGCGTGGCATCGCTGCGCACCACCAGCTGCGGCCGCGCCAGGCGCTCGGGTACGGCCACTGGCATGACTTCGATGAAGGTCTGCGGCCCCTGGGCGGCGGTGCGTGCGGCGGTTACTCCTTCGGCAGGAACGGCCAGGGTGTAGAACTGCGTGGGCGGCGTGCTGCCGCAGGCGGCCAGCAGGCCAGCGGCCAGCGCAGCTGCACCCAGGGTCTTGAGGGAAAGGCTCTTCATGGCTTGCATCATGGCTCCTGTTTGCCCCGGATCAGCGATTCCGGATGCTGTTGCAGGTAATCGGTGAGGATGCGGATCGAGGCCGCGGCCTTGGACAGTTCCTGCATGGTCTGACGGATGTCCTGCTGCAGCGGTGCGTCGTCCGACAGCGTGCGCTCGGCGGCATTGAGGGTCTTGCGGGCATCCTTCATGGCCGCCTGCATCTCGGGCGCGATATCGTTGTTGATGCGCGCAGCGGTCTGCTCTGCGGTGGACAGGGTCTTGTTCAAGGTCTTCAGCGTAGTCTGCAGATCACGACCGATCTCGTCGAAGGGCACCTTGGAAAGCTTGCCAGCGATGTCCGAGAGCTGCTGCTGCAATTCATCCAGGCTGCCCGGGATGGTGGGCAGTTCCAGCGGCGTCTTGTCTGGATCGATCTGGGCCGGTTTTGCCTTGGGGAAGAAGTCGATCGCCACATACAGCTGGCCGGTCAGCAGGTTGCCGTTGCGCAGTTGGGCGCGCAGGCCGCGCTTGACCAGCGTGCGCAGCATGTGCGCATTGGAGCGACGTTGCTCGCCGGTCTCTTCCTGGAAGCGGCGGCCCAGGCGCTCGGGATAGATCTGCACCACCACCGGCATGCGGAATTCGCCGCGCGCCTTGTCATATTCGACACCGATGCTCTTGACCTCGCCCAGCACCACGCCGCGGAAGTCCACAGTCGCGCCCGGCTGCAGGCCGCGCAGGGACTGGTCGAAATACAGCAGCGCAGTCTGCGGCACGCCGTCGGGCTCCTTCATGGCGGCGCTTTCATCTTCCACCAGCGCATACTCGGCGCCTTCCTTGGCGGGTGCGCTCACGCGGTCCTCATCACGGTCGCGGAAGGCGATGCCGCCCAGCACCACCGTCGCCAGCGCCTGGGTGTGCAGCTTGAAGCCGCTGGCATTGAGCTCCATGTCGAAGCCGCTGGCATGCCAGAAGCGCGAGGTCTGGGTGACGAACTTGTCATAGGGCGCATTGACGAAGATGCGCAAGGTCACACCACGGCCATCAGCGTCGAGGTCGTAGGCCACCACCTGGCCCACCTTGATGCGGCGATAGAAGATGGGCGAGCCGATGTCCAGCGAACCCAGATCATCGGTATGCAGCACGAACTGGCGGCCGGAAGCGTCGCGTGTGACGATGGGCGGCTGCTCCAGGCCGACGAAGCTCTTCTTGCTCTGTTCGGAGGCGCCCGGATCAGCGCCGATGTAAGCGCCCGACAGTAGCGTGCCCAGTCCCGAAATGCCCGAGGCCGCAATGCGCGGACGCACCACCCAGTAGCGCGTGTCTTCGGCATCGAAGCCGGTGGCTTCCTTGTTGAGCTGGATGCCCACCAGCACGTGCGAACGGTCCGGGGCGAGTTTCAGGGTCTGCACCTGGCCGATTTCCACATCCTTGTACTTGACCCGGGTCTTGCCTGCCTCCAGCCCTTCGGCCGAGCGGAAAGTGACCGTGACCATGGGGCCGCGATCGATCAGGATCTTGGCCACCAGCGAGAGGCCGACGACGGCGGCGATGATGGGAATGAGCCACACCAGCGATGGCAGCCAGTTGCGCTGGCGCGTGCGGCGGGGCTGCAGCAGCGCCGGCTTGTCCTCGGGGGTGTCAGGTGGAGTCATGCGGGTTCCTGTTTCTTGTTGGCAGGGGGAGTCGGGTCGGTATCGTCCCAGATCAGGCGTGGATCGAAGGCCAGCGAAGCCAGCATGGTCAGCACCACCACCGCACCGAAGGCGGCGATGCCGATGCCGGCGTGGATATTGGCAAAACCATGGATCTTGACCAGCCCGGTCAGCACCGAGACCACGAAGACGTCCAGCATGGACCAGCGGCCGATGGCCTCGACCAGACGATACAGCTTGGCGCGTTGCAGGCGCTGCCAGCGGCTGCGGCGGCGCGCCGAGAACACCAGGATGCCCAGCGCCACCAGCTTGAACAGCGGCACCAGGAAGCTGGCCACGAACACCACCAGCGCCAGGCCCCATTCGCCCGAGGTCCAGAAATAGATGACGCCGGAGAGGATGGTGTCGCGTTGCTCGTCGAAGAGCGTGCGCGTGACCATCACCGGCATCAGGTTGGCCGGGATGTACATGATGCAGGCCGCGATCAGCAGCGCCCAGGTGCGGGTCAGGCTGTCGATCTTGCGTACGTGCAGCGGCGCGTGGCAGACGCCGCAGCGCTCCCCGGCCTGCGCATCCTGCCAGACCGTGCCGCAGTGATGGCAACCGATCACGTCCAGAGACGCGGCCTGCTGCACCGGCAGGTCTTGCTCGCCGTCCTCGGCCAGGCCGGCAGAGGTGGCGGTGGAGGTGGATGCAGGGCGGCTCATGGACGGACCTCGCCGCTACCCTGTTGCTGCTCCCACAGGTGCCAGAGATAGCGCGGGTTGAACGACACCACCACCGTCAGCAGCACGGTCAGGCCACCGAAGGACCACAGCGCCGGGCCCGGAATCACCTCGGCAATATTGGAGAGCTTGATCAGCGCCACCAGGATGCCCAGCATGAACACTTCGATCATGCCCCAGGGCCGCGCGGCCTGCATCAGCCGCAGCAACAGCACGAAGCCGGGCGGGCGCTGGCGGCGCGAGCCAGGCATGAGCAGATAGAGCAGCACGAAGAGCTGGATCATGGGAAACAGCAAGGTCGTGGCCAGCACCAGCAGCGCCACTTCCGACATGCCGTCGCGGGTGAGCGCCACCACCGCGCCCATGAGCGTGGTATCGGCCGACAGGCCCTGCAACTCGATGGTCACGATGGGAAACACATTGGCGATCACGAACAGGATCAGCGCGCCGATGGTCAGCGGCAGCAGGTGCTCCAGCCTGCGTCCGGTGTCGCGCTCCAGCTCGGCGTGGCAGCGCAGGCAGCGGGCCACCTCGCGCTGGCCCAAGGTGGGGCGCTGGTAGACGGCGTCGCATTCTTCGCAAACGATCAGGTCCGGACGTTTCTGCATGGATGAGGATGGCTGGCGCAGGGCGCTCTGTGGTTCGCTGTGGTTTTATGTTGTGTCGTGATGACCCGCAAGACCGCAACGGCCATTGCCGGGCTTCGCTTGGAGCGCATTCTCTGGCCGGCGTTCCATCACGACAGGCGCCGTGCGGCGGCCGGGCGCAAAATAAATGACTCACTGGTTATTAATTAGCAGCGATTGTAGCAACAAATTGCCGGGACTCTGGCAGAGTTTTACCTGGCTTTTTCTCCCCCCGGCCAGATAGCGCTTGACAAGATCGCCGCCAATCTTCTACATTGGACAGATGACTTCCGCAGCAACATTCTCCCTACGCCACAACAGCGCCAGCGCCCTGCTAGCGTTGCTACCGGTGTCGCTACTACTAGCCTCGCGCTAAAATCCGTATTTCTGCCGTACCCGCTGATTCCACGCGATCCGGCAAACCCAATCAAATCCAGCAGCACCGGCAGTAAAACCAGGCAGTGACGCGTCAGCCTTACCGAGCCGCCGTCGCAGCCCTCTCAGGCGAAGCGATCATGCATTCGAAGACCAGCACAATCCGCACTCCGCGCCGGCAGCCATGCCAGCTGGCCCGCGCGCGGCGGGAGACGCCGCCTCTGGCTCTATGACGGGTTGTCTGGCCACGCGCCCGTGGCAGCCAGGCAACCCGATCCGCCACATCTGACGCACTCAAGCATTGCAGCAAGTCCAGCATCCCAGCAAATCCGAAGACTAAGAGGTCCATCATGATGTTAAGCAACCCCGCCGCCAAATACCGTCCCTTCCCGGCCATTGACCTGCCCGACCGCACCTGGCCCAGCAAGGTCATCAACACCCCGCCGATCTGGATGAGCACCGACCTGCGCGATGGCAACCAGGCCCTGATCGAACCGATGAACGCCGAACGCAAGCTGCGCTTCTTCGAACTGCTGCTGAAGACCGGCCTGAAGGAAATCGAAGTGGGCTTCCCCTCGGCCTCGCAGACCGACTTCGATTTCGTGCGCAAGCTCATCGTCGAGAACCGCATTCCCGATGACGTGACCATCATCGTACTGACCCAATCGCGTGACGAACTGATCCGCCGCACCATCGAATCGCTGGAAGGCGCCAAGAAGGCCATCGTCCACCTGTACAACTCGGTGGCCCCGGCCTTCCGCAAGATTGTCTTCAACATGTCGCGTGAAGAGATCAAGAACATCGCCGTCACCGGCACCCGCCTGGTCAAGGAACTGACCGATGCGCGTCCTGGCACCGAATGGCGCTTCGAATACTCGCCTGAATCCTTCAGCACCACCGAACTGGATTTCTCCAAGGAAATCTGCGACGCCGTCTGCGAAACCTGGGGAGCGACACCCGAACGCAAGATCACCCTGAACCTGCCCTCCACCGTCGAATGCGCCACGCCCAACGTCTATGCCGACCAGATCGAATGGATGTGCCGCAACCTGAAGGATCGCGCCAGCACCATCATCTCGGTACACCCGCACAATGACCGCGGCACCGCCGTGGCCTCGGCCGAGCTGGCCGTCATGGCCGGCGCCGACCGCGTCGAAGGCTGCCTGTTCGGCAACGGCGAGCGCACCGGCAACGTCGACCTGGTCACGCTGGCGCTGAACCTGTACACCCAGGGCGTGAACCCGGGGCTGGATTTCTCCGACATCGACGTGGTGCGCCAGGTGGTGGAAGAATGCAACCAGATCCCGGTGCACCCGCGCCATCCGTATGTGGGCGACCTGGTCTTCACCGCCTTCTCCGGCTCGCACCAGGATGCGATCAAGAAGGGCTTCGCCAAGCAGCAGCCCGACGCCATCTGGGAAGTGCCCTACCTGCCGATCGACCCGGCCGACCTGGGCCGCAGCTACGACGCCGTCATTCGCGTCAACAGCCAGTCCGGCAAGGGCGGCATGGCCTACCTGCTGGAACAGGAATACGGCCTGGCCCTGCCGCGCCGCCTGCAGATCGAGTTCTCGCGCGCCATCCAGCGCGAGGCTGACGCCACCGGCAAGGAAATCGCCGCCTCCGACATCCACGCCATCTTCCAGCGTGAATACCTGGAGCGCGTGGAACCGTATGTCTACCGTGCGCACCGCATGTCGGAAGACAGCTCCAAGGCCGAGTCCATCAACATCGAAGTCGATATCGTGCGCAATGGCCAGCCGGTGACCGTGCGCGGCAGCGGCAACGGCCCCATCGATGCCTTCGTGCATGCGCTGGGCCTGGACATCAAACTGATGGACTTCCATGAACACGCCATCGGCGCCGGCGCCGACGCCAAGGCCGCCAGCTACATCGAGCTGCGCCTGAACGAAGCGCCGACCGGTTTCGGCGTGGGCATCGACGCCAACATCGTTACCGCATCCTTCAAGGCCGTGCTGTCTGCCGTGAACCGTCAGATCGCCATCAGCGAGAGCGCCAACCAGGCCGGCTCTTCGCAAGCCAAGGCTGCCTGAAAACGGAACATCGCCGGCGATCCCGGCATGCTTCCCTGAGCGCAACGCCGGCCTACAGGCCGGCGTTGTTTCGTTCTGCCCTCCCTTTCTCATTTTGTTTTGCACTTCGCAACAGCTCACCCTCGCCTGCTTGCAGCTCTGCTGGGCTGGGCGGTCTTTCCCGAGGTCAACGGGTCGCACCCTCAGTGCCGATGGCGGTACGCGCATCATCTTCCTGCTCATCAGCGTGGCGGCCTTCTGTCGCGTCGCTGCCACGTTGTCGCTTAGCAATGCCTATCTGTTCCACCTCTCAGCGCTGGCCTTCCTGCTGTTCGTGGCGCGCTATGGCGCATGGCTGCTGCGCCCGCGCCTGCGCTGAAAAGACTGCGTTTGCCCTGCGCCCCGCCTCGCCGATCGCGGGGCGTTTTTTTTGGCCGCGTCATGGCGCAAGCTCAGCCATTGCAGAGTACGTGCGCGGAAGTTGACCAAGGTCACGCAAATTTGCGTAATTGGTGAGTTTTCAAAATACGTAACTCGCTTATTATTAATTTTTCTGGGGGTTCATCAACAAGTCGCTGTTCATTTTTCGGGGGAAAAATAATGCGCTTCAACAATCTGAGTATTGCCACACGCCTGGCCATTGCGTTCAGCATCCTGATCCTGGTGATCGCCGGCATCGTCGCTCTGGGCCTGACCCGCTTGGCCGACATCAACAAAGCGCTCGACCTGGTCGTCAATGACCGCTACAAGAAGATCGCCATCATCAACACCATCTCGGGCAAGGTCGACGATGTCGCCATCTCCCTGCGCAACCAGTTGCTGATGACCGATCCGGCGCAGATCGCGGCCGAGCAGAAGATCATCGAAACGCTGTCCGCCGAAAACACCAAACTCTATGACGAGCTGACCCGCCTGGTCGTCAATCCCGAGGCCAAGGCCAAGCTGGACAAAGTCACGGAAACTCGCAAGAGCTACGCCGCCTTGCGCAAGCAGATCGACAAGCTGCAGAGCTCGGGGGACAAGGACGCCGCCATCAAGCTGATGCTCAGCGAAATGGTGCCCCTGCAGAAGATCTACTTCAGCCAGCTCGACGAATTTTCCGACACCCAACAGAAGCTGATGGACCAGTCCGTCGATCAGGCCGAAGCCGCCTATGACGCGACCCGCATGGTCATGGTCATTGCCGGGGTGCTGGCGGCCGCGTTCGCCGCCTTCATCGCCTGGACCATCTCGCGCAGCATCACCCGCCCGCTCAACCGCGCCGTCGAAGTCGCCGAAACGGTGGCCGCTGGCGACCTCACCGCCGTCATCGCTGCCCACTCCAATGATGAAACCGGCCGCCTGCTGCAGGCGCTGGCAGCCATGAACCAGAAGCTCAAGGCCATCGTGCTGGAGGTGCGACGCGGAACCGATTCCATGGTCACCGCCTCGACCCAGATCGCCACCGGCAACCTCGATCTTTCCTCACGCACCGAAGAGCAGGCCAGCGCCCTGGAAGAGACCGCCTCTTCGCTGGAAGAACTGACCTCCAGCGTCAAGCAGAACGCCGATCACACCCGCAAGTCCAGCGAGCTGGCGGCCAATGCCTCGCAGGTCGCCAACCAGGGCGGCCTGGCGGTCAAGCAAGTGGTGCAGACCATGGGCGCCATCAACGATTCTTCCCACAAGATCGTCGACATCATCAGCGTCATCGACGGCATCGCCTTCCAGACCAATATCCTGGCCCTGAACGCCGCTGTGGAAGCGGCGCGCGCGGGCGAACAGGGACGCGGCTTTGCGGTGGTGGCCTCGGAAGTGCGCGGCCTGGCGCAACGCTCGGCCACGGCCGCCAAGGAAATCAAGGAGCTCATCAACGACTCCGTCAATCAGGTCTCTTCCGGCACCGAACTGGTGGCGCAGGCCGGCAGCACCATGGACGCCGTGGTCAACAGCATCGAGCAGGTCAGCCATATCGTCGGGGAAATCTCGGCAGCCACGCGCGAGCAGAGCGATGGGATCGAGCAGGTCAACCAGGCCATCATGCAGATGGACAACACCACCCAGCAGAATGCCGCGCTGGTGGAAGAAGCCGCTGCCGCCGCCCAGGCCCTGCAAGACCAGGCGCAACGGCTGCTGGACCTGGTCGGCGTATTCCGCCTGGATGAGGCGGGCAGCAATGGCCCGGCGCCCAGCCCGGTCGCTCCAGTATTGCGCAAGGTCAGCGCTGCGGCCCCGCGCGCCACCAAGAGCTTGCCGGCCAAGCCCGCCGCACCCGCCGTCACCAACACACCGGCAGCGCCGGCCCTGCCCGCCAGCAAGCGGGAAGACAAATCGGAAGAGTGGGAAACCTTCTGAACCCGGCCGTGCCAGGGCGCTAGCGCTAGCCCTGGCGCGCCAGGCGGATGCCGCTGACCTGCCAGCGCGCCGCCGCCGGGAAGAAATTGCGATAGCTCAGCCGCGCATGGTTCAAGGGCGTGGCTGAGGATGAGCCGCGCAACACGTACTGGTTGACCATGAACTTGCCGTTGTATTCGCCCACCGCACCGGCCGCGGCGACGAAGCCGGGGTAAGGCGCGTAGCTGCTGCTGGTCCATTGCCAGGCCACGCCGAAGAACTCGCGCCCGCCGCCCTGCAGGTGCGCAGCGGCATGCTCCCATTCCGCCTCGGTCAGCAGACGCGCCCCCGCCCAGCGGGCATAGGCATCGGCCTCGTAATACGACAGATGCACAGCCGCGCGATGCGGCTGCAAGGCCTGCACGCCATACTCGGTGAACTCGCTCCACTGTCCCTGCGCATCCATGCGCCAGTACAGCGGATGGCGCAGCGCCAGCTGCTCCTTCCAGTCCCATCCTTCGGCCAGCCACAGGCTGGGGTCCTGATAGCCGCCGGCCTGGATGAAGTCCAGATATTCGGCATTGTTGACCAGCCGCGAAGCGCACTGGTAAGCCTCGACGAACTGGCGGTGGCGCGGCGTCTCGTTATCGAAACAGAAGCCCGGCCCGGCATGGCCGATCTCTACCACGCCGGCCTCGATGCGATGCCATTGCAGCGCCAGCTCGACCGGATCGTCGAGGTGCACGCTCTCTGGCAGCGGCTGGTAGGCGGGCTGGAGCGGGTTGAGCGAGAGCAGGATCTTGATGTCGGTGAGCATCAGTTCCTGATGCTGCTGCTCATGCTGCATGCCCAGTTCCAGCAAGCTGAGGAACTGCGCCAACTGCGCCTGGGCGTTGTCGCTGCCGGTGGCCATGGCGTTATTGCCATTGGCTTCGAGCGCATCGATCAGCAGCAGCATGCGCTGGTCCACCTGCTCGCGATAGGCCAGCACCTCGGCCAGCGCAGGGCGCGTGAGCATGCCGCGCTGCGGTCGCGGGAAACGCTCGCCCACGCCCTCGTAGTAGGAATTGAACAGCATGCGGAATTGCGGATGGAAGGGCTTGAAGCCGCTCTCGAAGCGCTCCAGCAAGAAGGTCTCGAAGAACCAGGTGGTATGGGCCAGATGCCACTTGACCGGGCTGGCGTCGGGCATGGCCTGCACACAGCAATCCTCGGGCGAGAGCGGCTCGGCGATCACCAGCGACTGCCGTCGCAATCGCCGATAGCGGTCGCCCAGCTTCTCGCGGCTGCGATGGTTGAGCTGATGGAGGGCGGCGTCGATGACGGCATCGATGACAGCCGAGGTGGCCGGATCGGCCCGGCCGTCGGCGCTGAGGGGGGACGATGTCGGGATCGCAGTACTGGGTGGGGACATCCGTTCTCCTGCAAGAAAAAATCAGCGCGAGATCAGCGCAAGATCAGCGCGGCCGCGCATGGCAGACCGCAAACCAGCCCTGCGGATCGCACCACATCTGGCAGTCGCCGAAACCGGCCTGGGCCAGCAGGTCGGCGATTTCGTCGGCGCGGAACTTGTGGCTGTTCTCGGTATGGATGCGCTCGCCCTGGCGGAAGGTGCGGCGACCGCCCGGCCAGCGCACGATCAGGTCACGGCGCGCTTCGAGGTGCATTTCCACTCGTTGCAGGGCTTCGTCGTAGAAGGCCAGGTGACGCCAGTCCCGCGCATTGAAGTCTGCGCCCAGCAGGCCATTGATGTGGTTCAGCGCATTCAGGTTGAACGCTGCCGTGACACCCAAGGCATCGTCATACGCCGCCTCCAGCACCGCGCTGGGCTTGACCAGATCCAGCCCCAGCAGGACGCCGCCGGCGGCATCGGGCAGCGCCGCGCGCAGGCGGCGCAGGAAGGCCAGCGCCTCATCCCGATCGAAATTGCCCAGCGAAGAACCGGGATAGAAGAACAGGCGGCGCTCGCGCTGCACCTGCGCCGGCAACGCCAGCGTGCTGGAAAAGTCCATGCCCAGCGGCAACATGGGAATATCCGGAAAGCGCCGCTGCAAACCCTCTACCGATTGTTGCAGGAAGTGCGCCGAGATATCGACCGGCACGTACTGGCGCGGCCGCAGGGCCGCAAACAGGCTGGCGGCCTTGGCGCAATTGCCGGCCCCGAGGTCGATCAGGCAGGCGTCCTGACCGACGGCGGCGGCGATGTCATCGCGGTGCTCGGCGAAGATGGCGGCCTCGGTGCGGGTGGGGTAATACTCGGGCAAGGCGCAGATGGCTTCGAAGAGCTTGCTGCCCAGGGCATCGTAGAAGTACTTGGGGGAAATGAAGGCGGCCGGCGCGGTCAGGCCGGTCACCAGTTCGGCGCGACGCTGGCGGTCTTCGGACAGGCTGTCCAGGTCAGCGGGGATCAGAGCGGGTTGGGCCAAGCGTGTCTCCTTGCCTATGCATAGGCTGGGTGGGAAAGGGATGTTGCGCCAGAGATGCCGCGCCAGGCTGCCAGGCGGGGCCGGAGCTCCCGCCACTTTAGCAGCGGCAGCGCGCCAGGCAATGGCTGACAGGCAACTTTGCGACATTGCGCTACACTGCATGGGCGGCGCAAGCGCTGCGCCGCCCGGCTTTACCGATGCTTGTTCCGACTAAGGCATACCGCGGTGGTTCAACGCGGCAATAAGATTTTCCGCTGCAGGTGATGGTCCATTGGTCCACTGACCACTGACCACTGACTGACAATACGCTGCCTGCCTTCCGACAACCCAGTTCATTCCTATGCCTTCCACGCCCAGTTCCTCCCCCTTGCCTTCCCAGGCAGGCCATCCTGCAGACGACCCTACAAGCGACTCCCCCACCGCCCGCAAATCGGCTCTGGCGGCGCTGCGCGGCCTGCTGCCTTTCCTGGTGCCCTACAAGAAGCAGTTCCTGCTGGCCGGCCTGGCCCTGGTGGTGGCGGCCGCCGCCACGCTGGCCGTTCCCTATGCCTTCAAGCAGATGATCGACCTGGGCTTTGGCGCGGCCGGCAGCAAGAGCGCCAGCCACATCAACCTGTACTTCCTGGCGCTGTTCGGCGTGGCCTGCATCCTGGGCGTGGCCACGGCGCTGCGCTTCTACATGGTGTCGTGGCTGGGCGAGCGCGTCACGGCCGACCTGCGCAGCGCCGTCTATGCGCACGTGGTCACGCAGAGCCCGGAGTTCTTCGAGACTACCAAGACCGGCGAAGTACTCTCGCGCCTGACCACCGACACCACCCTCATCCAGACCCTGGTGGGCACCAGCATTTCCATGGCCCTGCGCAATGCGCTGCTGTTCATCGGCGGCATGAGCATGCTCTTCTTTACCAGCGCCAGGCTGACCTCGATCATCATCGTCATGCTGGCCGCGGTGGTACTGCCCATCGTCTTCTACGGCCGCCGCGTGCGCAAGCTCTCGCGCGCTTCCCAGGACCGCGTGGCCGACGCCTCGGCCATGGCCGGCGAGATCCTCAACGCCATGGCCACCGTGCAAGCCTTCACCCATGAAGAGATCGAGGCGCGCCGCTTCGCCCAGTCGGTCGAGCGTGCCTTCGGGACAGCGATGGAACGCGTGCGCGCGCGCTCGCTGCTGACGGTGGTGGCCATCCTGCTGGTGTTCGGCGCGATTGTCTTCGTGCTCTGGCTGGGCGCGCACGCGGTGATGGAAGGCAGCATGAGCGGCGGCGAACTGGGCCAGTTCATCCTCTACGCCTCGCTGGTGGCGGGCTCGCTGGGGGCGCTCTCGGAAGTGATGGGCGATACCCAGCGCGCAGCCGGCGCCACCGAGCGCCTGCTCGATCTGCTGGCGGCGCACTCGCCAGTGCAGTCGGTACTGCTGCCCGAAAAGCTGCCGCCGCGTACCGCCAACGGCGCCGCGCTGACGGTGCAGGGAGTGGACTTCCACTATCCCTCGCGCCCCGACCATCCCTCGCTGACGCAACTGTCGCTGACGGTGCAGCCGGGTGAGACGGTCGCCATCGTCGGGCCCTCCGGGGCGGGCAAGACCACGCTGTTCCAGCTGCTGCTGCGCTTCTATGATCCGCAGCAGGGCCAGATCCTCCTCGATGGCGTCGATATCCGCTACCTGGACTTGCAGGCGCTGCGCGGCGCCATCGGCATCGTACCGCAGGACACGGTGATCTTCTCGGCCAATGCCATGGAAAACATCCGCTTCGGCCGGCCCGAGGCCAGCGACGCCGAGGTCATCGCCGCCGCCCAGATGGCCGCCGCACACGAGTTCATCGACCGCCTGCCCGGCAGCTATGCATGTTTCCTGGGCGAGCGCGGCGTGCGCCTCTCCGGCGGCCAGCGCCAGCGCATCGCCATTGCCCGCGCATTGTTGAAGAATCCGCCGCTGCTGTTGCTGGACGAAGCCACCAGCGCCCTGGACGCCGAATCCGAACGACTGGTGCAAGGCGCCCTGGAAGCGGCCATGGTGGGCCGTACCACCTTGGTCATCGCGCACCGGCTGGCCACGGTGCAGCGGGCTGATCGCATCATCGTGCTGGAGCATGGCCGCATCGTCGAGAGCGGCACCCATGCCGAGCTGGTGGCGCGCGACGGTCTCTATGCCGGACTGGCGGCGCTGCAGTTCCAGACGCAGTGACGGCCGCGCCGACGCGTCCGCGCAAAATCGCCTAGACTTCGGCTTTTGCCAGCCAACGACATGACCGGAGTCCTGCATGAGTAGCTACCTGTTCTCGCCCCTGCCCCTGCGCGGGGTGACCCTGCCCAACCGCATCGCCGTCTCGCCGATGTGCCAGTATTCGGCCGAGGACGGCTTCGTCAACGATTGGCACCTGGTGCACCTGGGCAGCCGCGCCGTGGGCGGCGCCGGGCTGGTGCTCATGGAAGCCACCGCGGTGGTCGCCGAGGGCCGCATCAGCAGCGCCGACCTGGGCATCTGGAAGGATGAACACATCGCGCCGCTGCGCCGGATCACCCGCTTCATCGCGCAGCAAGGTGCGGTGCCCGGCATCCAGCTGGCCCATGCCGGCCGCAAGTCCAGCATCTTGCGCCCCTGGGACGGCCCCGCCGGCAGCGTCCCGCCCTCCGCCGGCGGCTGGACGCCGCAAGCGCCATCGCCACTGCCTTTCGACGATGGCTACAGCACGCCGCAGGCGATGAGCGTGGAACAGATCGGCGCCTTGGTGCAAGCCTTTGCCGACGCCGCCCGGCGGGCGCTGGCCGCCGGCTTCAAGGTGATCGAACTGCACGGTGCGCACGGCTACCTGGGCCACCAGTTCCTCTCGCCGCTGAGCAACCAGCGCACCGACCAGTATGGTGGCAGCTTCGAGAACCGCATCCGCTTCCTCCTGGAGATCACCCGCGCCGCGCGCGCGGTCTGGCCTGAAGAACTGCCACTGCTGGTGCGCCTGTCGGCCACCGACTGGGTTGACGGCGGCTGGACACCCGAGGAAACCGTCATGCTCTCGCAGCGCCTGCGCGAGTTGGGAGTGGACCTGGTGGATGTCTCCAGCGGCGGCAATGCCCCCAAGGCCGTCATTCCGGTCGGCCCCGGCTACCAGACCAGCTTTGCCGCCCGCGTGAAGGCCGAGGCCGGCATTGCCAGCGGCGCAGTGGGCATGATCACCGACGCCATCCAGGCCGAACACATCCTGCGCACCGGCCAGGCCGACCTGGTGCTGCTGGCGCGCGAACTGCTGCGCGATCCGTACTGGCCCTTGCATGCTGCGCAGCAATTGCGGGAAGAGGTGGCCTGGCCGCCGCAATATGTAAGGGCGGCGTCCAGCAAGACGCCGTTGCGGCCGGAGGTGCAATACGGTTTGAAGGAACAATGACACGCTGCATCGCTGCGACCAGTCGGACTGCGTAGCCACGCCTTCGATACGATCCTGGCTGATCTACTCAGGACGAACGGCATGCGATGGATCGTTCATGAAAAAATGCCGATCAGTTCTACACTGTGAACTGATCGGCATTTTTCTTGCCCTGAAGCCGGACCGCGCAATCAGCCCGGACGACGCTTGTGGCGGATGTATTCGATGATGCCCGGCAGGATGGACAGGATCACGATGGCCACGATCAACAGGCTCAGGTTCTTCTTCACGATGGGCATGTTGCCGAAGAAATAGCCAGCATACGAGAAGCTGGCGACCCAGGCGATACCGCCGACGACGTTGTAGAGGAAGAAGCGCGTATAGGTCATCGCACCCACGCCGGCGACGAAGGGCGCAAAGGTGCGCACAATGGGCGCGAAGCGGGCGATGATGATGGCCTTGCCGCCGTGCTTCTCGAAGAAGGCATGGGTCTTGTCCAGGTATTCCTTTTTGAAGATGCGCGAATTGGGCTTGTCGAAGACCTTGATGCCCAGCATCTTGCCGATCTGGTAGTTGGTGCTGTCGCCCAGGATGGCGGCCACGATCAGGGTCAGCACCATGAGGTTGATATCGTAGGCGCCGGTGGCGGCCAGCGCACCGGTGACGAACAGCAGCGAGTCGCCGGGCAGGATGGGCGTGACCACCAGGCCGGTTTCGCAGAAGATGATCAGGAACAGGATCAGGAACAGCCAGGGTCCATAGGAAACGGCCAGCTCGGCCAGGTGACGGTCGATATGGACGATGAAATCGACCAGGAACAGAAGAATATCCATAAAGCCTGAAAATGAGAGAAAGCGGCATTGTACCAACTGCTCACGTCGCTCCCCGCAAAAAAATCCCGACACCACCATACGGCCTGCCAGCCCTGCTGGGCAAGCTCTTCAGTAGGCCGTCAGACTTGCAAAGCGGAACCTGACGCCGTCTTGCATTTCTTTACCAGCCCTTCCCCGCAAGTTGTCGCCACGGGCTCCGATATCAGTCACAGGCAGCGCAGCGCGCTTGCCACTGCCGACCGAACTTTCCATCCACTGCCGCAAGCGCAACCCGGAGAACATGATGAAGACCCCACTGCTGCATCTGCTGGACAAGACCCTGGACGCCCTCCCCCTGACCGCTGCGGCCATCTGCGTGACGCTGCTCTCCTGCATCCTCTCGGGGGTGATGCGGGATCTGCTGCTGCAGGCCGATCTCGACATGCTGGCCGCCGCCGTGGCGCTGCTGCCGCTGACGACGGTCTTGCTGGCCTTCGGCTGGAGCATGCGCACGCCCCGCCAGCGCGCCCCACGCCGGCAGCGCTCGCCGCGCCAGGCCGAGGTGGAGCGGCGCAAGGCCCTGCTGCGCGCCACCTATGATCTGGAAGAACGTCCCTGAAAACCCGCCTGCGGCGGCGCTGCCTCAGTCGGGCAGGCCGTCGCCGGCCAGGATCATCTCGGCAGCGCTGAGCAAGTCGCCTTCCAGCCCGGCACGGGCTTTTTTTGGCGAACCCGCGCGCAAGCCCTCCAGCAGCCGCGCATGATGGACCAGGGCCGGCGCTTCGGCCAGGCGCCGCGAACCGGCACGCAGGTCGAGGTTGATCACCGGCCCGACCTGCAGCCACAGTCCGGCAATCAAGTCCACCAGGGTCGGCATGCCCGCCCCCTGATAGGCGGCAAAATGCAATTGCTTGTTCAGCCGGATGACCACGTCCACATTAGGCCTCTTGCGCTTCATCTCAACCGACAGGGTGTCATGCAGACGCGCCACCTCCTCCAGCCCGGCCGCATCGATATGGCTGGCGGCATGTTCGATGGCCAAACCCTCCAGCGCCAATCGGATCTTCAGCAATTCGCGAAACTTGCCCTTGGTCATGAGCGGCACCCGCATGGCGCGGTTGGGCAGGATTTCCAGCGCGCCCTCGGCGGCCAGCTGGCGCACTGCTTCGCGCACCGGCATCGGACTGGTGCCCAGTGCATCGGCCAGGCCCTTGAGCGTGAGCTTCTGACCGGGCCGCACCTGCCCCGCCTGGATCAGTTCGCACAGGTCCTGATACACCCGCTCGGACAGCGTGGCGTGCTGGATCTTGCGCATGGTGGAAAGGTCGGCGATGAGGGTTGGGTCCATGGTGAGGCGTGAAAATTTTTTGCGGATTATAGCGAACCACTGCGCGGAGCACCGTGCGGAGCACTGACCGGGCACTGCGCCCAACCAGCCGTCCGCCCAGCCAAACTATCTGACCTTGCCGCCCAGGCCGCCTGCAGCCGGCCTGGGCGGGCTCTTTCCCGCCGCATGCCACTGTCCCTGCGGTCAGGAATGACGAGTTGACGCTCCTGATTCTATTCAATACATTTGATCACATGTCAAATAAATGACATGCAAACGACATCCGCAGACCCCAAGGGATCGGCGCTGCACCTGGCCGCAGTTCCCCCGCTCGACCACACAAGGCAAGGACATCTCATCATGGATCTGAATCTGAAAGACCAGAAAGTCATCGTCACCGCCGGCGCCCAAGGTATCGGCCTGGCCATCACGGCCGCCTTCGTCGAGGCGGGCGCACACGTCCACATCTGTGACGTCAGCGAGGACTTCCTCGCCAGCGCGCGCGCACGCTTCGGCCACGCCCCGGTCAGCTACAGCCGCACCGACGTCAGCAGCGAACGCGAGGTGGACGCCATGTTCGCCGACCTGGCGCAGCGCTGGGGCGGCAGGCTGGACGTGCTGGTCAACAATGCCGGCATCGCCGGCCCTACCTTGCCGGTGGAAGAAGTGGCACTGTCCGGCTGGGACCAGACCATTGCCGTCAATCTCACCGGCCCCTTCCTCTGCACCCGCCGCGCCGTGCCCCTGCTCAAGAAGAACGGCGGCGGCGCCATCGTCAACATCTCCTCTGTCGCTGGGCGGCTGGGCTTTGCGCTGCGCACGCCCTACTCGGCTTCCAAATATGGCGTCATCGGGCTGACCGAGACCTGGGCCATCGAACTGGGGCCGTCCCACATCCGCGTCAACGCCGTGCTGCCGGGCATCGTCGAGGGCGCGCGGCAGGAACGTATCGTCGCCGCCAAGGCCGCCGCCTATGGCATCGGGCATGAAGAGATGCGCCAGCGCTTGCTGTCCAGGGTCTCGCTGCGCAAGATGGTCACGGCCGAGGACATCGCCAACCAGGTCATCTTCCTCTGTTCCCCTGCAGGCGCGAGCATCAGCGGTCAAAGCCTGTCGGTGTGCGGCAATGTCGAAGTGCTGGGTTGATCGCCCGTCCAGGCCAACAGGAAAACCAGCGCAACACCCCATCCCATCCCCCTACAACTACCCATATCAAAGGAGCACACAGCATGGCCCAGTCGCGAAAAGTCATCATCACCTGCGCCGTCACCGGCGCCATCCATACGCCCTCGATGTCCCCCTATCTGCCGGTGACGCCCGAGCAGATCCGCGACGAAGCCCTGGCCGCCGCCGAAGCAGGCGCGGCCATCGTCCACCTGCACGCACGTGATCCCGGCAACGGCAAACCTACGCAGGACCCCGAGGCATTCCGCAAATTCCTGCCGCAGATCAAGGCCCGCTCCAACGTGGTGATCAATCTCACCACCGGCGGCGCCCCTACCATGGGCGTGGAAGAACGACTGCAGCCGGCCTTGCAGTTGAAGCCCGAGGTGGCCTCGCTGAACATGGGCTCGATGAACTTCGGGCTGTATGAAATGCTCAACCGCTTCAAGGACTTCAAGTACGACTGGGAACAACCCTACCTGGCCGGCTCGGACGACCGCATCTTCCGCAACACCTTCAAGGACATCGCCTACATCCTGGAATCCTGCAGCGCCAACCAGACCCGCTTCGAGATCGAGTGCTACGACATCGGCCATCTCTACACGGCGGCGCATTTCATCGATCGCGGGCTGATCAAGCCGCCCTTCCTGATCCAGTCGGTGTTCGGCCTGCGCGGCGGCATCGGCAATGATGTGGAAGACGTCATGCACATGAAGCGCACCGCCGACCGCCTGTTCGGCCAGGACTACTTCTGGTCGGTACTGGGCGCCGGGCGCGGCCAGATTCCGATTGCCACGATGGCCGCCGCCATGGGCGGCCATACCCGCGTGGGGCTGGAGGATTCGCTCTGGGACGGCCCCGGCAAGCTGGCCAGGAGCAATGCCGACCAGGTGCGCCGCATCCGCACCGTGATCGAAGCGCTCTCGCTGGACGTGGCCAGCCCCGACGAGGCCCGCGCCATGCTCAAACTCAAGGGCGGCGACCAGGTCGGTTTCTGAGCGGGCGCTGCCCTGGCCACGCCGGAGCCGCAAGGGTCTCCGGCTGGCTGCCCCTCCTTGCTGCAATGACAAGCTGGCCGGCCATCGGGTGCCTGGCGTTCCGATACGCTACAATCCCCCATCTTCAGGCCTACCGGCCAGCCTCCCAGACATTGCAATGAAACAATATCAAGACCTGATCCAGGACGTGCTCGAGAACGGCTCCTGGCAAGACAACCGCACCGGCATCCGCACCCTGAGCATCCCTGGCGCGATGATGCGCTTCGACCTGCAGAAGGGTTTTCCGGCAGTGACCACCAAACGCCTGGCCTTCAAGTCGGTGGTGGGCGAGCTGTGCGGCTTCCTGCGCGCCACCCGCAGCGCGGCTGACTTCCGCGCGCTGGGCTGCAAGGTCTGGGACCAGAACGCCAATGAAAACGCCGACTGGCTGGCCAATCCCTTCCGCAGCGGCACCGATGACCTGGGTCCGGTCTACGGTGTGCAATGGCGGCAATGGCCGGCCTACAAACTGATCGACGCTGCCCACACTGCGCAGATCGAGGCTGCCCGCAGCAAGGGCTTTGCCATCGTGTCTTCGCTGCAGGACGAGGGCGTGGAGAAGGTATTGCTCTACAAGGCCGTCGACCAGTTGCGCGAATGCCTGGACACCATCGTCAACAATCCCGGCAGCCGCCGCATCCTCTTCCATGGCTGGAACTGCGCCGTGCTCGACGAGATCGCCCTGCCGGCCTGCCATCTGCTGTACCAGTTCCTGCCCAACCAGAGCACCGGCGAGATCTCGCTCTGCCTGTACGTGCGCAGCAATGACATCGGCCTGGGCACGCCCTTCAACCTGGCCGAAGGCGCGGCGCTGCTGCATCTGGTGGCGCGCCTGACCGGTTACAAGCCGCGCTGGTTCAGCTACTTCGTGGGTGACGCCCATATCTACGAAAACCATATCGACATGGTCAAGGAGCAGTTGACGCGCGCGCCCTACCCGCTGCCGCAACTGGAGATCGCCGACCGCGTGCCCGAATTCGCCCGCACCGGGCGCTACGAACCGCAGTGGCTGGAACTGGTCGAGCCTTCCGACTTCTCGCTGGTGAACTACCAGCACCATGCACCGCTGACCGCGCCCATGGCGGTCTGAGCCCCTGTGCAAGCCAGGCTGGCCGCGCGCCAGCCGGCCTGTGCGCCTCCCTGGAGACATGCATGCACACCCCTACCCCACTGATGCAACGACTGGGCCTGGCCTATCCCATCATCCAGGCGCCGATGGCTGGCAGCTCCACCGTGGTCATGGCCGCCGCCGCCTCCAATGCCGGTGCACTGGGTTCGCTGGCGCTGGGCGCGTCCAACGCCGAGCAGGCCCGCGAGGCGCTGGCGCAGTTGCAGGCGCTCACCGAAAAACCCTACAACGTCAATGTCTTCTGTCACCAGCCCGCCGTGCTGGACAGCGAGCGCGACCGCGCCTGGCTGGCCCATCTGCAACCGCTGCTGGACGAGTTCGGCGGTCGTATCGCCGCGCCCTTGAAGGAAATCTACCAAAGCTTCAACACCGACACGCAGATGCAGCAGGTGGTGCTGGAGCATGGGCCTGCCGTGGTCAGCTTCCACTTCGGTCTGCCGCCTGCTGACGTGATCGCCTCGCTCAGGCAGGCTGGAATATTGCTCATGGCCACCGCGACCAATCTGGACGAAGCGCGCCAGATCGAGGCTGCCGGGCTGGACGCCATCGTCGCCCAGGGCTTCGAGGCGGGCGGACATCGCGGCATCTTCGACCAAGACAAGGATGAACAGATCGGCACTTTCGCGCTGCTGCGCCTGCTGGTGCAGCACACCCGGCTGCCCGTGATCGCGGCCGGCGGCATCATGGATGGCCAGGGCATTGCGGCCGCGCTGCAACTGGGTGCGCAGGCGGTGCAGATGGGCACGGCCTTCCTGTTGACGCGCGAATCAAACGCCAATGCGTCCTACCGCGCCCTGCTCAAGAGTCCGCGCGCGCAGCATACGCGCGTCACCGCAGCCATCTCGGGCCGGCCCGCGCGCGGCATCGTCAACCGCTTCATGGAAGAAATCGATACACCCGCCGCGCCGCCTATCCCGGCCTATCCGGCCGCCTATGACGCCGGCAAGCAACTGCATGCGCTGGCTGCGGCCAGAGACGTGCATGAGTTCGGCGCGCACTGGGCCGGCCAGGGCGCGGCACTCATCCGCGATGGCTATACGGTGGGGGAACTGGTGCACCTGCTGGTGCAGGAGTGGCAAGCCCAGCAGGCCTGAGCATTAACCTGAGGAGCAGCCTGAGGCGGCGCCTGGTCAGGAAACGCTGCTAACGCCCGAATCGCTAGGCGCCTGGGTATTATCCTGCCAGCCACCGCCCAGCGCCTTGTACAGCGAGACGGTCGCCTGCAAACGCTGCAGCTTGATCTGGCCCAACTGGTTCTGGGCTTCGGACAGGTTGCGCTGGGTGTCCAGCACCACCAGCAGGTCCTCGGCTCCGGCGCGATAGCGGATCTCGGCCAGCTCGAAGGCGAAACGGGCCTGGTCCACTTCACCTACCTTCAGGCGGTAGCGCTCTTCCAGGCTGCGGATCGCACCCAGCGCCTTTTCCACTTCGGACAGCGAGGTGATGACGCGCTGCCGGTAGACCTGCACCAGCTCTTCCTTCTGCGCGATGGCCAGGTCACGCTGGCCGCGCAGCTTGCCGCCGTCGAAGATGGGGGCGATCAATCCCGCGCCCAGGTTGGCGAACAGGTTGGGGCCATCGAACAGGGATAGCAAGGCACTGCTCTGCGCGCCGGTCGAACCGGTCAGAGTGATGCTGGGAAACAGCGCCGCACGCGCCACGGCCACGTTGGCATTGGCGGCCGCCAGGCTGGCTTCGGCGCGGCGGATATCCGGGCGGCGGGTCAGCAGTTCCGAGGGCAGGCCGGCGGAGATGCGCGGCATCTGGATGCGCGCCAGGCCTTTTTCTTCCACCTTGAAATTCTGCGGCGGGCGGCCCAGCAGGATGGCCAGCGCCGTCTGGGCGTCCTGTTCCTGCTGCTGCAGGTCGGGGATGAGCTGGCGCTGGTTGGCCAGGGCCGACCGCTGCCGCGCCAGGTCCAGCGGCGAAGCCGAACCGGCGCGGCTTTGCGCCTCGACCAGGCGCAAGACGCGCTCGGCATTCTGGACGTTCTGGCGCGCAATCGCCAGACGGTCGCGCAGCGACAGCACCTGCAGGTAGGTGGAGACAATGCCGCTGGTGACCGTCAGGGCGACCGTCTCGCGGTCGTAACGGTTGGCGCGCAAGGTGGCCTCGGCAGCTTCGAGGCCGGCCCGGTTCTTGCCCCAGAAATCGATCTCGTAGCTGACCTGCAGGCTGGCGTTGGCCGTGTTGGTGGGCGTGCCCCCAGAGATGGGAATCTCGCGTGCAGCGCCAGCATTGATGCCGGCGCTGGGCAAGAGCGGTGCACCGGCGATGCGGGCCTGGGCTTCCGCTTGCTTCACGCGTGAATAGGCGGCGGCGATCTCGTAGTTGTTGCGCTGCCCTTCTTCCACCAGTTCAGACAGCTCATTGCTGCCAAACTGCTTCCACCAGTCGGTATCGGGCCAGAGCTGTTCGGCGCGGGCGACATCGGCCGAGGCGCCGCCGCCCCATTTGTCGGGCACCTGCATTTCCAGGACGGGATCGGTCTGCACTTCGCGCATGGCGCAACCGCCGACGGCCAGCACCAGCGCGGCCGCCAGCGCCACGCGGGTGAACGCAGGCAACATAATGGGACTAACGGGGCCAATGGGGCAATGGGGGGAACGACTCGATCTCATGGGGCTGGTGCATCCAAACAGGGGACAGGAGGCCGCCCTGGCGGCAGGGCCTCTACTCTACATCAAGCAAGGTCCGATACGGCGTTCACTGGCGCGCAGCGGGTGCAGCCGTGCTGGCCGCCGGATTGGCCGGCAGCAGCACCTGCTCGCCTTCCTTCAGACCCGACAAGACCTGGGCGCGCTCGTTATCGCGGATGCCGATCTTGATCTTGCGGGTTTCCAGCTTGCCATCGGCGAGCACTACCTTCACGGTCTGGGTGCCATCCATGCCCGGCTTGGTCACCAGCGTGCGCGGAATGGTCGGCACATGCTCGGCGCGCGCCAGCACGAAATAGACATCGGCGCTCATGCCGCTCATCAGTTCACGGCTGGGATTGGCCACATCGAAGAACACCGTGTAGAAGGCCTTCTTGCCCTGGCGGCCGGAGTCGTCGGTGGGCAGCAGCATGATCTGGCGCAGCTTGCCGCTCCAGCGCTTGCCGGGATAGCCGGGGGTGGTGAAATAGGCGGTCATGCCCTTCTGCAGGCGGGTCACGTCTTCCTCGGCCACCGGCACCTGCACGGTCATGCGCGACAGATCGGCGATGCGCATGAGGGCCTCCTGGTTGGCGGCCACCATCTGGCCGGGACGCGCATTCAGGGTCACGATGGTGCCGCTGACCGGCGCTTCGATGCGGGTCTGCTTCTGCACCGCCTCGTCCTCGCGGATGGCTGCCTCGGTCTGCTGGATCTGGGCATTGGTGGCGTCGACCCGGGCCGCTGCCGCATACATGTTCATGCGGCTGGACTCATAGGATTCTTCGCGGGTGGCGTTCTCGGCCTTCAACTGGGTCTGGCGCTGGAATTGCAGCTGGGCGAAATCGAGCTGGGCATTCTGCCCGGCCAGCTCGGCCTTCAGGCGCGCCAGCGTGGCGCGGTTGTTCTCGATGCGGCTGCTCTGCACTGCCGGGGCGACGGTGGCCAGGAGCTTGCCTGCCTTGACGGCTTCGCCCACCACCACGTCTACGTCGGAAATCTGCCCGGCCACCTTGGACCCCACATCCACATAATCCTGGGCCACCACATTGCCGGTCGCGTTGACGACCTGCTCCAAGTCGGCGCGCTCCACGGTGACCGTCTCCAGCTTGACCGGAATCGGCTTGGGCGCGGGCGGCGGCGGTTGCTGCCGCGAATACAGCCAGTAACCGCCGCCCAGCACGATCACCAAGGCCGCGCTGCTCCACCAGGCCTTCTGTCGGGTCGGGGCATGCGTGGTGGGGACGATATGTGGAAGCGGGTCGTGCGGCTCGGTCATGATGGCTCGCGGCAAACGATACAAAAAACGGTACGAATCACGGAATACGAAAAATCATCCCAGAAAATGATGACGGCCGGATGTCCCCGGCCGTCACAGCATTGCCCGCCCCCTCAGGCGGCCAGTGCTTGCGGTACTTGCTGGCCCAGCGCGGCGCGCCAGTCCGGATGGATCTCCGGCGCACCACTCCAGACCGCCTGGTGCAGCTGGGACAGCAAACCCGGTTCTTCCAGGATGCTGTTCTTCTGCTTGTCGCTGAGTGCGTCCGGTCCTTCCTTGAGCGCGGTGCGCACCAGCTTCTCGCGCAGGTGCTGGGTGAACTGCGGCGCCTGGGGATGGGCATGGGCGGTGGCGCATACCAGCGCATTGAAGGAGGGATCGACCACAGCCTCGACGAAGCCCGGCAGCGGCGGCGTTTCCTGCAACAGGCGCACGGTCTCGCGCAGCTCGAACGGTGGCGAGGTCTCTTCGGGGATCTTGAACAGACCGGCCCGGCGGAAGCCGCGTCCATACGTCACCCGCGAGGACAGCACCGACACCGGTACCGACACCGCCAGCGAACCGGCGATGGGGATCAGCCACCAGATGAAGGAAGGATTGAGCCAGTACACCAGCGCGCCCCAGGCCACGCCCAGCAGCGAATGCCAGCCATGGCGGCGCATGGCCTCGCCCCAACCGGTTTCGTTGTCGGCCCGCGGGGGCGACTTCCAGCCGGCATTCCAGCCCAGGAAAGCACCCAGCACAAAGCGGGTATGGAAGAGCATGCGCACCGGCGCCAGCACCATGGAGAACAGCAGTTCGATCACCATGCTCAGGAACAGCGCCAGCGCGCCGCCGAATCCACGCGCGCCCTTCACCGCAAAGAGCAGCACGGCCAGGATCTTGGGCAGGAAGAGGATGGTGGCCGTGGCCGACACCAGCGCCAGGGCCTTTTCGGGATGCCATTCCGGCCAGATCGGGAAGAGCTGGCGCGGCGAGGTGAAATACTGCGGATCGATCAGCGTATGGGCCGCCAGCAGCACCGTGGAGAGGATCAGGAACAGCCCCCACAACGGCGCCGACACATAGGCCATCACGCCGGTGACGAACACGGCGCGATGCACGACGTGCATGCCGCGCGCCAGGAACAGGCGGAAGTTCATCAGGTTGCCCTGGCACCAGCGGCGGTCGCGGCTCAACTCGTCGAGCAGGTTGGGCGGCATCTCTTCATAGCTGCCGTCGAGGTCGTAGGCGATCCACACCGACCAGCCGGCGCGGCGCATCAGTGACGCCTCGACGAAGTCGTGCGACATGATGGGCCCCGACAGGTTGCCCTTGCCCGGCAGCGGCGCCAGGGCGCAGTGCTTCATGAAGGGCTGCAGGCGGATGATGGCGTTGTGGCCCCAGAAGTGTGACTCGCCCAGTTGCCAGTAGTGCAGGCCGGCCGTAAACAGCGGACCGTACACGCGGGTGGAGAACTGCTGGATGCGGGCATACAGCGTATCCCGGCCCGCTGCGCGGGGTGCGGTCTGGATGATGCCGGCGCCCGGATGGGCTTCCATCAGGCGGGTCAGCTTGGTGAGGCATTCGCCGGTCATGACGCTGTCGGCGTCCAGCACCACCATGTAGCGGTAGTCGGCGCCCCAGCGGCGGCAGAAGTCATCCAGATTGCCGCTCTTGCGCTTGACGCGACGGCGGCGATGGCGATAGAAGATGCGCCCGAAGCCGCCGGTCTCGCGGCACAGGCGATTCCACGCGGCGGTTTCGGCTGCGCAGATGTCGGCCTCGCCGCTGTCGCTCAGGATGAAGAAGTCGAAATGCTGGATCTGGCCGGTGCGTTCCAGCGACTCGTAGGTCGCCCGCAGGCCCGCGAAGACCCGCGCCACATCCTCGTTGCAGATAGGCATGACGATGGCGGTGCGCGCCTCGGGGGCGATCTCGGTGTTGCCGGCCTTCTCGTGCGAGATCAGGTATTTGTCATCACCCCGCATGAGGACCAGGAACCCGGTCATGGCCGTCCAGAAGCCCGCCGACACCCACAGGAACAGCAGCCCGAACAGGAACAGCACCACCATCTCCAGCGGCTTGGTGCCGTGATACGGCAGCACGTCGCTCATGAAGTAGGTGGCCATGGAGGTCTGCAGCACCATCAGGATCAACAGCGTGATACGGCGCACATTGCCCGTATGCTGCCAATGGCCCTTGGGATCGGGCGCCTCGGACTGCTCCAGGTGATCTTCGATGTAGCGCGGTTCGTCGTCCACCGGCGGGGGCGCTTCCACTACCTTGGCGCGGCCCTTGCGGGCGCGCCGCCAGCGGCTGGGACGGCGTTCCAGGCGGCGGTTTTCTTCTTCCACCCAGCGCGAGAACGGATTGAGCTCGCCCCAGGGACGCGGCACCATGGACTTGCGATGCATGGGCGGCCCCACCGGAATGCGCGGCTGGCCGCGTTCCTGGCCGATCGGTGGCACGGGGGCGCCTTGCACTGTCAGTGCAGCCTGCGCAGCGGGGACGGCAGAGGGCGTGGCAGCCGGATAGAGCAGGCGCAGGCGCGCATCGACCGAGGCTTGCGCAGCGGGGCCGGCCTGGGTACCGCCAAGGCCAGCGGCCTCGGCCAGCACGCGGTGCAGATCGGCCACCGGATCACCGGAGCCGATCGCCCCCGCCCGCGCTGCCAGGTCCTGGCGTTGCTCAGGCGACAGCGGCAAGCGCGCGAGATAGTCGTCGAGCGCCTGCGAAGCTGCCGAAGTCTGCCTTAGTTGGGGGGTAATATGTAGCTCCACGTTTCAGACAAGGTTGTGCCGCCATTGGCGTTGCGCAGGAAACCGCGCAGCTCGACAGGCTTGTTTTCTTCAGTCCGGCGCAGCTTGACTTCTACGCGCCAGCCGCCGGTCGCTTCATTCTTGCGGGTGGTCACGCTGGCCAGCTTGCCATTGGCATCGGCCTCGACCACCCCTTCCACACGCGCATTGGCGGGCAGTTTCTTGAGGTTGCCGCCGTCGAAGTCGATCGACAGCTGCTGCACATCATCGGCCTTGCCTTCCTGCTTGGGCCGGTAGCCGTGACCGAACAGGGTCTGGGTGACATAGGCCAGGGGCGGACGCTTTTCATTGTCCTTCTGCCACGACAGCCGGTATTCCACGTTGAACGGCTGGCCCGGCTTGGGCAGCGTATTGGGAATCCAGTAGGCCACGATATTGTCGTTGGTCTCGTCGGGCGTGGGAATCTGCACCAGCTCTACGCGCCCCGAACCCCACTTGCCCTTGGGCTCGACCCAGGCGCTGGGACGGGCCTGGTAGTTGTAGTCCAGGTCTTCGTAGTGCGAGAAGCTGCGATCACGCTGCATCAGGCCAAAGCCCAGCGGATTGTCGAAAGAGAACGAGGTCACCAGCAGGCGCTTGGGGTTCACCAGCGGACGCCACAGCCATTCGCCCGTGCCCGACTGCATGGCCAGGCCATCCGAATCATGCACTTCCGGACGGAAGTCATCGGCCGGACCGGGCTGGTTCTCGCCAAAGAGGAACATGCTGGTCAGCGGGGCGATGCCCAGCTTGGTCACGTTGCTGCGCAGGTAGAGCTGGGCCTTGACGTCCATGACCGTATCGGCGCCGGGCTTCAACACGAAGCGGTAGGCCCCAGTGGCGCGTGGCGAATCCAGCAGCGCGTAGATCACCAGTTCCTTCGATTCGGCGGAGGGACGCTCCAGCCAGAATTCGGTAAAGCGCGGGAATTCCTCGCCCGAATAGAGCGCGGTATCGATGGCCAGGCCGCGTGCCGACAGGCCGTAGCTTTGGCCCTTGCCGAGGGCGCGGAAGTAGCTGGCGCCGTGGAAGGTCAGCACATCATCCTTGACCTTGGCCGAATTGACCGGGAAACGCACCCGAAAACCGGCAAAACCGAGGTTGCGCAGGCTGCGCGGATCGACGCTGCGGGTGGCGCTGTAGTCGAACAGTGCGGGATTGAAATGGATCTCGCGCACCGCATCGCCGACCACTTCATTGACCTTGATCGGCTCGGTATAGCTGGCGCCGAGGTGGATGAAGGACAGCTCGAAGGGCAGCTTCTGGGCGCGCCAGTACGACTTGTCGTCGCGGAAATAGATCTGGCTGGCCTGTTCGTAGCTCAGGTCCTTGAGGGACTTGGGCAAGTCATCGGAGGGTTTCTTGTAGGATTTGCCGGCCAGCGCCTTGGCGCGTGCGGCCACTGTATTGAAATCGAACGCCAGGGCGGCCTGCGGCAGCGCCAGGGCCAGCAAGCCCGCAAGGGTTGCCGGAACGGCAAGCCGACGCCACCAGGATGATCGTACGGCGCTGCGCTCGCACAAAGGTGCGTGGGCAGGCCTGGAGGTGGTGTGAAGCAGCATTATTGTTTTGTCTGACATGCAATTTTCTGGTTGAGTGCCTTCCGCTGGCGCAGAGGCTGCAGCGCCGGCCCGGAAAGCAGGCGCTAGTTTACCCAAATGTCGTGGGGAGTGTTCGTATAGATGGGAGGTTCCACATCAAAGTGCAAGCTTGATGGTCAGCAAGCTACCCTCGCCCACCCAAGTGCCGCCTGCTCGCAGGAGCACGGTTTCAGGTATAAAGGCAGGCGCAGGTGCAGAAAGTTCCGTGGCGCAGCATGGCTGCTGTAACATTATGCGCCTGAAGACACGCTCGCCGGCCCCTGCGCTGGCCGGCTCCGACCCATCCCAGGCAAGACAGCATCCGCATGACCACCTCCTCCGGCCAGCTCACCCTCATCGTCGCCACCGACCTCAACAACGGCATCGGCATCAACAACACCCTGCCCTGGCGGCTGCCGGAAGACCTGGCGCACTTCAAGCGCACCACCTCGGGCCATGCCATCCTGATGGGGCGCAAGACCTTCGATTCCATCGGCCGTCCGCTGCCCAACCGTCGCAACATCGTCATCACCCGCAATGCCGGCTGGCAACATGAAGGAGTGGAAACGGCAGGCTCCTTGCAAGCCGCCGCCGCCCTCTGCGCCGGCGCGCCGGCCTTCATCATCGGCGGCGCGCAGATCTATGCCGAGGCGCTGCCCCTGGCCGATCGCCTCATCATTACCCGCATTGCCCAGGCCTTCGACTGCGACGCCTTCTTCCCGGCGCTGGACGAGCAGGTCTGGCAGGAAACCGCGCGCGAAGAACACCACTCCGAAACTTCCGGATTGGACTACGCTTTTGTGACATACGAAAGACGTTGAAAGCAGGTCGCGGGCAAGCTGTTGTTTTTTCCCGTTTTTGCGTAAACTGCGCACCTCTTTAGCGCAGTTGGCGCGCACGTTGCGCGCATATCTGCGACAATCCCGCTTTCATTTTTCCGGCGCGCAAGCACTGCCAGCCCAGGCGCTTTTCTTTTCACCCCCTGCGCGCGCCCGCCTACCCGGCACCAGCGCGCGCGAAGCCTGGAGAATTCCATGAAATTCCGATTCCCCATCGTCATCATCGACGAAGACTTCCGCTCCGAAAACACCTCGGGCCTGGGCATCCGCGCCCTGGCCGACGCCATCGAAGCCGAAGGCATGGAAGTGCTGGGCGTGACCAGCTACGGCGACCTGGCCCAGTTCGCCCAGCAGCAATCGCGCGCCTCGGCCTTCATCCTCTCCATCGACGACGAGGAAATGGGCGCGGGTTCCGACGAAGAGACCGACCACGCCCTCAAGGCCCTGCGCGCCTTCGTGCGCGAAATCCGTCACAAGAACGCCGACATCCCCATCTACCTCTACGGTGAAACCCGCACCTCGCGCCACATCCCCAACGATGTGCTGCGCGAACTGCACGGCTTCATCCACATGTTCGAAGACACCCCGGAGTTCGTGGCCCGCCACATCATCCGCGAAGCCAAGTCCTACCTGGACGGCCTGGCGCCGCCGTTCTTCCGCGCCCTGGTCGATTACGCCCAGGACGGTTCCTATTCCTGGCACTGCCCCGGCCACTCCGGCGGCGTGGCCTTCCTGAAGTCGCCCGTGGGCCAGATGTTCCACCAGTTCTTCGGCGAACGCATGCTGCGCGCCGACGTCTGCAACGCCGTGGAAGAACTGGGCCAGCTGCTGGACCACACCGGCCCGGTGGCCAACTCGGAACGCAATGCGGCGCGCATCTTCAATGCCGACCACTGCTACTTCGTCACCAACGGCACCTCGACCTCCAACAAGATGGTCTGGCACTCGACAGTCGCCCCCGGCGACATCGTCGTGGTGGACCGCAACTGCCACAAGTCCATCCTGCACTCCATCATCATGACCGGCGCGATCCCCGTGTTCCTGATGCCCACGCGCAACCATCTGGGCATCATCGGCCCGATCCCGCTGGAAGAGTTCACCCTGGAAAGCATCCAGAAAAAGATCGAAGCCAACCCCTTCGCCCGCGAAGCCAAGAACAAGAAGCCGCGCATCCTGACCATCACGCAGTCGACCTACGACGGCGTGGTCTACAACGTCGAAACCCTGAAGGACATGCTCGACGGCGAGATCGAGACCCTGCACTTCGACGAAGCCTGGCTGCCGCACGCCACCTTCCACGACTTCTACAAGGACATGCACGCCATCGGCAAGGACCGTCCGCGCGCCAAGAAGTCGCTGATCTTCTCGACCCAATCGACCCACAAGCTGCTGGCCGGCCTGTCGCAGGCCTCGCAGATCCTGGTGCGCGAATCGGAAACCGTGAAGCTGGACGAGGACGCCTTCAACGAAGCCTTCCTGATGCACACCTCGACCTCGCCGCAATACTCCATCATCGCCTCCTGCGACGTCGCAGCCGCCATGATGGAAGCGCCGGGCGGCACGGCGCTGGTGGAAGAAAGCATCCTGGAGGCGCTGGACTTCCGTCGCGCCATGAAGAAGATCGACCAGGAATTCGGCGATGAGTGGTGGTTCCAGGTCTGGGGCCCCAACAGCTTTGCCGCCGACGGCATCGGTGAGCGCGAAGACTGGGTCATCAAGGCCGAGGACGACTGGCACGGGTTCGGCAATCTGGCCCCGGGCTTCAACATGCTGGACCCGATCAAGGCCACCATCGTCAACCCCGGCCTGGCCCTCAACGGCCAGTTCGGCGAGACCGGCATCCCGGCCTCCATCGTGACCAAGTACCTGGCCGAGCACGGCGTGATCGTGGAGAAGTGCGGCCTGTATTCCTTCTTCATCATGTTCACCATCGGCATTACCAAGGGCCGCTGGAACACCCTGGTGACGGCGCTGCAGCAGTTCAAGGACGACTACGACAAGAACCAGCCGATCTGGCGCATCCTGCCCGAGTTCGCCCAGCGCAATCCGCGCTACGAGCGCCTGGGCCTGCGCGACCTGTGCCAGCAGATCCACGAGACCTACCGCGCCTACGACGTGGCTCGCCTGACCACCGAGATGTATCTCTCGGACATGCAGCCGGCCATGAAGCCCTCGGACGCCTTCTCCAAGATGGCGCACCGCGAGATCGAGCGCGTCCCCCTGGACGAACTGGAAGGCCGCGTTACCTCGATCCTGCTGACCCCCTATCCGCCGGGCATTCCCCTGCTGATCCCGGGCGAGATCTTCAACAAGACCATCGTCGACTACCTGAAGTTTGCGCGTGATTTCAACGAGAAATTCCCCGGCTTCGAAACCGACGTGCATGGCCTGGTCAAGCGTGAAGTCAACGGCCGCCGCGATTACTTCGTGGATTGCGTCAAGCAGTAAGCCTCAGCGCTGCATGTAAAAAAACAGCCGATGCCTGCGAGGGCAGCGGCTGTTTTGTTTTTGCGCCGTCAGAAAGTGCCGAGATAGAAGAATCCCGCCAAGGCCCCGCCGAACAACAACCACAGCGGATGAATCTTGGTCTTCAACGCGATGATGGCCGTCGCCGCCGTGATCGCCGCCAGGAAGCCATGGGTGATGGAAGCCTGCGTGATCAAGAGCGCCGAGGCCGCCACCAGCCCGCCTGTCACCGGCAGCAGGCCAGCCTGCACATGCCGCCGCCAGGGCTTGTCCTTGAACCTTTCCCAGACGTGCAACATGATGATGGTGATGATGGAAGACGGCCCGAACTTGGCCAGGCTGGTCACCAGCATTCCCCAGAAGCCCGCCACATGCCAGCCCACCAGCGTGACCACCATCAGGTTGGGACCGGGTGCAGCCTGGCCCAGCGCAAACAGCGCACTGAAATCCTCGGCGCTCATCCACTGGTGGACTTCCACCACCTGGCGCTGCATCTCCGGCAGGATGGTATTGCCGCCACCGAAGGCCAACACCGACAACTGCGTGAAGATGATGGCCAATGCGATCAGGGTCTGGCTCATTGCGCGCCCTCCTTCTTGCCCTCATCCTGCACGGGCACACTCTGCGGCTTGGCCGCAAAGCGCTCGCCGTAGCGGGCGGTGAGGACCACGCTGATGGGCGTCATCACCAGCATCACCCACAGCAAGGGGATGCGCAGCAAGGCGATGGCGATAAAACAGATCACCGCAACACCGGCCAGCACCAGGTTCTTGCGCAAGGGCAGCGCGATCTTCACCGCCATCTGGATCAGCAGACCCGCAGCCGCCGCCGCCAGGCCGGCAAAGAGATGCTTGACGTTGGGATCATGCTGGAAGTGCTGGTAGATCATCCCCAAGAGGATCACCACCATGGAAGGCACGGCGATCAAGCCGGTAATGCCGGCCAGTGCGCCCTTCCAGCCGCGGAACTTCATGCCCAGCGCGACCGACAGATTGATGATGTTGCCCCCGGGCAGGAACTGGCACAGACCCAGCAGCTCGACGAATTCAGGATCAGTCAGCCATTTGCGGCGCTCGACGATCATGCGGTGCGCCAGCGGCAGCGCGCCGCCGAAGGCGGTCATGCCCAGGCCGAGAAAGCCCAGGAACAATTCTCTGGTAGTAGGGACAGGCCGCTCGGGGGCCAGGAGGTCAGGAGTGCTCATCATCATCTCGTGCAGGCGCGGCGTGATTGCCGCATGCATGAAAGGCTACTCTTGGGGAGGGTTTTTGTCTAATATATGTCAGACGCCCTATCCATATTATTACGATATGCCACCTTCCATCGACCTGCGCCTGTTGCGCTACTTCATCGCCGTGGCCGAAGAGGGCCACCTGACCAAGGCGGCCGAGCGCATCGGCATCCAGCAGCCGCCGCTGTCGCAGCAGATCCGGGTGCTGGAGCGCGAACTCGGCGTGACCCTCTTCAACCGCCTGCCGCGCGGCATGGAGCTCACCGACAGCGGCGCCGCCCTGCTCACCGATGCGCGCGCGCTGCTGGCGCAGCTCGATACGACGGTCGCCAGCGTACGCCGCATCGCCCAGGGCAAGATGGGGCGCATCGCCGTGGGTTTCACCGAATCGGCCTCGCTGCATCCCTTCGTGCACTCGGTCATCCGCGCCTTTCGCGCTGACGCGCCGGACGTGGCCATGACCGTCGAAGAGAGCAACACCAACGAACTGATCGAAGCGCTGCGCGGCAAGCGGCTGGACCTGGCCTTCGTGCGTTCCCCCGTGGGCGACTCGGGCGGGCTGACGATAGAGACCATGCTGGAAGAAGACATGGTCGCCGCCCTCCCCATCGATCATCCCCTGGTCGATGGCGGCAAGCGCAAGAGCATTGCCCTGCACGCCCTGGCCGAGGAATCCTTCATCATGACGCGCCGGCCCAACGGCCCCGGCCTGTACGACACCATCATCGCCGCCTGCCACGCCGCCGGCTTCTCGCCACAGGTGATCCAGGAGGCGCGCAAGAATCTCTCCACGCTTTCGCTGGTGGCCGCAGGCGTAGGGGTGACCGTGATCCCGGCGTCGATGACGCGGGTCAATGCGGAGGGGGTGGTGTATCTGAAGCTGACCGGCGCACCCGACCTGAAAGCGCCCTTGCACCTGGCTTACCGGACGGGCAGCATCAGCGGTGCGGCGCGGCTGATGCGCGAAGAGGCATTGAAATTGAGCGCGGGGCGCAAGCGGCAGAGCACGAGCGTACTCAAAGGACCATCGCGCATCCAGGACAATCCCAGGAAACGCTCCATCCCTTCGTAATACTTCCACATCGCAGACCAGAATCACCACCGGGGACAATAAGCAGCCTCTGATTGGCTATATTCCCGATCTCGTGGTGCCAGCCATGTTGGCTGGCGCTGGTGCGCATTCCCAGCTCATGGAGGCAGTATGAAGATCGACGAGAAACGAATCGTGCTCATCGCCGCTGGCGGCTTGTTTCTCTTCTTCGGGCTGATCAATATGTGGCCGCTTCCTATTGAACCCAGTCTATCCAACTCGCTCAAGCTCTACGGCAATTATCTTCTGGGACGCCCCACTCCGGTTTCCAGCCTGCTCGGACCAGTCGACATCGCTTGCGCAATCGGTCCCTATGACAGCTTCACGAGCACAAGATTTACCCAGGTACTGACGGCCAAGCAGCGAGCCAGCGCGGAAGAAGCGCTTGCACAGGTCAACGAGACCACTTCCGGCTCCAACAATCTGTTGCTGATCGGGCTGCGCGGCGACAAAGTCAGCGCCCTGTATCGTTCAAAATTTTTCTTCTTGCATGACAAGCGGGACGATGCGTCAACCGAGGGCTCGGATTGCGTGAGCGGCGCTGGAATGATGTGGGCGAAGAAAGTTCGGAAAATTATTGTTATCACGCTTAAAAATGGAGCATGAACATGCAGCCCAGTGTTATTCAGACTCTCGAAGATGAAAAAAAGAAATTTACACAAGAAGGCGACGCATACTTAAGAAAAAGATATCCCACCTTGTTTCCCGCTGAAAAAAACCTTTCGAATTTCGGGCACAACGACGCTATAGATGCCTTTCGTCACGCTTATGTGAGCGGCAGATTCGCGCAAGAGTACGGTCCAAACAGCTCATTCCTGATGGGTACGTATCACGAGCTTGACGATTGGAACAAAGGGCCAGAGCGACATATGGACTTTTGGAATAATGCCAAGGGAATCGAATATGCAGAAACTGCAAAAACACCTGAAGCGCTTGCTGACAGGATTGATCAAGGGATCAAGCGCGGAGAGCTTATAACAGCGCCGGGCAAAACTCCAACAGTTCAGACGAGCTACCCTGATGAGTCTAACGCCGAACCGCCCCAGCAACAGAGCAAAGCTCGCTTGAGAAGGTAGCGACGGAAAACAAGAAAGGTCGTGACCAAGTCAACGACGTAACGAGACACCTAAAATACCTCACCTGAGCGCATGCGCAAAAAATGACGCCATCCAGCAAGCACTGGATGGCGTCTTTTTTGCGACTTCTCTATCAACTATTTGCGCAGCCAATACCTCAGGTCTTGGGCAAGGTCACCCCATGCTGCCCCTGGTACTTGCCGCCGCGATCCTTGTAGGAAGTCTCGCAGACTTCATCGCTCTCGAAGAACAGCACCTGGGCGCAGCCTTCGCCGGCGTAGATCTTGGCCGGCAGCGGCGTGGTGTTGGAGAACTCCAGGGTCACGTAACCTTCCCACTCCGGCTCGAAGGGGGTGACGTTGACGATGATGCCGCAACGCGCATAGGTGGACTTGCCCAGGCAGATCGTCAACACGCTGCGCGGAATGCGGAAGTATTCGACGGTACGCGCCAGCGCGAAGGAGTTCGGCGGGATGATGCAGACATCGCCCTTGAAATCCACGAAGGACTTCTCATCGAAGTTCTTGGGATCGACGATGGTGGAATTGATGTTGGTGAAGATCTTGAATTCGTCGGCGCAGCGGATATCGTAGCCATAGGACGAGGTGCCGTAGGAAACGATCTTGCTGCCGTCAGCCGCCGTGCGTACCTGCCCCGGCTCGTAGGGTTCGATCATTCCTTCCTGCTCCGCCATGCGGCGGATCCACTTGTCTGACTTGATGGCCATGGTGTTCAACGTATCCAAAGAATCCGGCATTTTACGCCAAAACCGGCCCAGGTTGGGCCATCCCGGGCCATCGTGGCGCCGCATGACCTGCCACAGCAGCCCGACAGGCCAGGCCGGCCCGGCCTAGCGCCCTCCGCCAAACAGCGACTTGAAGAAGCCCACCCGCTCGCGCTGCTGGCGCTCATAGAACGGCTTGGTCTCGGCCAGCATGTAGTCGGCGATGCTGTTGCCGGGCTCCACGCGCAACATGTCCACTGCCGTATTGGCTGGCGCGTGTTGTGCGACCACTGGTCCGACTTCGCGCATCACCCGTTCCACGTGGCTCGCGGGGAGGTCAATGCCGACCACCAGCGTAGGCTGCGGGTCATGGGCAGGATCATGCATCATGGCCAGGTAGGCGGCCTTGACCTTGTCATGGCGCGCGAACAGCGCCGACAGCGCCTCCAGCATGGCCTGCGGCGGCTGCGCCGGGCTGCCCAGCTGCACGCTGCTGCCTCCGCCCACCTCACGCGCCACGGGCACGCCGCCGTTATCCTCCTGCAGGACATGAGCCACTTCGCCGGGCACGAAATACTTGGCGTGGGGGCTGTCCGGAAAGAGGATGAAGATCGTCCGCCCATCGCCGCACATGCGGAACAGCTCGCGCACCGTCATGCCCACGCAGGAGGCGTCTTTGTCGAAGGCTTGCTCGATCTCCTGCAGGGAACTGAACATGGGCAGCATCATGGCCCCATCGTCACCGGGCCAGCGCATGATCTGGACCTGCTCGCGGTTGCCGTCCGGCGGCGGGTTGCCGCGCACGAAGACGGTGGAATCCAGCAGCATGCGGTAGAAGGCGGGCCGCGCTTCCGGGTCGCCCTGGGCGCGGAGCAAGACTTCTTCAAGGGGAGACAGGGATGGGGAGGTTTCGGCTTGCATGGCGCTCTTTCTGGTTGTTGGGGGACCATGCCGCCCCGGTAGCGGGACCGGAGCAAGGCGACTCTTCGAACCGGTCGCTCAAAGAAGGTTCCCAGGGGGCGGGAGATGGGCGGCAATGCAGCTTCCTTTCCAAGAAGCAACCCGATGTTGGCATCTAACGTGCGATGGCTGAAACAATGGACCCGCCCGATCCCACCTCCGGCTGGCGAAGGCAGCCGCGACCAGTTACCGCCACCGGACGGGCGCGCGCTTGCGGACTAGGGCCCATGTCAGCTTTGCGGACATCGCCGCCATGCTGCGCCAGCATGGCCATCAGACGATCGCCTTGTCACTTTGCGCGCGTCATCCTTGGGATTTGATGGCCTGCATCGTGCTGCTCGATAGCCTCAAGCAGCCCAACCGCATCAGGACGAACGGCTACGTGCCGCCCTGGCACCGTGGCTGGACAACCCTGGGCATGGCTGGACGAATCCCCAACGCTGGCATGTCGAGTTGCTGGCGCAGTTGGAGGGGGTGCGGCGACTGCGGCGTATCGTGCCGCCGGCGTGGCATGCGCAGTTGGAGGGCGTTACTCGGGCGTCGGAGACTCGAGACTGGATATCGATGCGGAACGCAGGTGTTCTCCGAGGGCGTGATGTTTCTTTCTCGCTGCGGCCTCTTCTTGGAAAATTATTTTCACTGAACCTGAGCCTGAAAGAAACAGCCTTCAGGACAAATGATCAGCGAACGAGGCTTGGCTCTTCGGCCCCGACATCCCATTGATCTCGCGACCGGCGTACGCACCGATCCCCACTCCTGACGTTCGGTCATTCCTTCCTGCTCCGCCATCCGCCGGAGAGGCCGAGAGGCCCGCCCTGTTGACCAGTCTGATTTTTCATTGGGCGGGTGTTCAGAATATCGATCCCACGAGTCGCGCTGCCACGAAAATTTACGGAAACGTCATTGGCGACGCACGCAAGCTTGCGACATTGGAAAAAATACTCGGAAAAAACTATATGGGCGTCTGGTGTTGGGGCGAACTGGACCCTAATCCACATGGACGGGCTACGCCCCATTTGCTCAAGGCATTTGATTTACTTGCACAGCGAGTCAAGGAACGACTGCAATGGCAGAGTGATTTCCGGCCGTTCGTTAATAGCCTGGCACTCCACTGGGACGAGGCTTCCGCCAGCTTTGAATGGGATGTGAGTAAGTTGGTCGAAGTGTTAAAAACGCAATTTAACCGGGGAGAGGCGTCTAGCAGATTAGCAGGTTTTGATGACGCCTTGATCAGCACAGGGAGCGATGGTATCTCGCTAATGAATGCCATTTCAAAGGCAATAGAGCAGCAGGACGGCGACTTTGAAACGTGGCTTCTTCTTGGTCGTGGCGCTCTGCTATTAGGAACAGAAGGAGCAGATACATTGCAGGTTAACAATTTTATGTACAAATCTCATCTTCTTAGGGGTGGCGCGGGCGACGATACGTTACGCGGAGGCGCTGGCGCGGACATGTTATCAGGCGATAACGGCAATGACAGCCTCGCCGGGGGATCGGGTAGCGACATCTATCTGTTCAATCAGGGCGATGGCAACGACACCATTAACGACGAAGACTACACCAGCGGCGATATCGATACGCTGCAGCTCGGTGCCGGCCTCAATGCTGCCAACACCGTACTAGCTCGCTCTGGAAACGACCTCACCCTGACATGGGGATCGGAGTCAGTCAGCCTCCAGAACTACTTCTACTCTGCATATTACAAGATCGAGAAGATCGTCTTTGCCGATGGCACAACCTGGGCTGATGCCGATATAGCTACCAAGCTCACCCAGACCGGCACCATCGGTAACGATAATTGGTCGGGATTGGGCAACCAGAGCAATCGCATGTTCGGTCTGGCCGGTAATGATCAGTTCTACGGCGGCCAACTGGAGGACACGCTCGACGGCGGCGACGGCAATGACTCTCTGACCGGCTATGCCGGTAACGACAATCTCATCGGCGGCAATGGCAATGACTACCTCGATGGTGGTGCCGGCAGTGACTCCCTCATCGGCGGCAATGGCAATGATTCCCTCGATGGTGGTGCCGGCAGTGACTCCCTCTCCGGTGGAAAGGGCAATGATCGTCTCATCGGTGGATCGGGCAACGATATCTATCTGTTCAATCAGGGCGATGGCAACGACACCATCAACGACGAAGACTACACCAGCGGCAATATCGATACGCTACAGCTCGGTGCCGGCCTCATTGCTGCCAACACCGTGCTAGCTCGCTCTGGAAACGACCTCACCCTGACATGGGGATCGGAGTCAGTCAGCCTCCAGAACTACTTCTACTCTGCATATTGCAAGATCGAGAAGATCGTCTTTGCCGATGGCACAACCTGGGCTAATGCCGATATAACTACCAAGCTCACCCAGACTGGCACCATCGGTAACGATAGTTGGTGGGGATTTGACAACCAGAGCAATCGCATGTTCGGTCTGGCCGGTAATGATCAGTTCTACGGCGGCCAACTGGAGGACACGCTCGACGGCGGCGACGGCAATGACTCTCTGACCGGCTATGCCGGTAACGACAATCTCATCGGCGGCAATGGCAATGACTACCTCGATGGTGGTGCCGGCAGTGACTCCCTCATCGGCGGCAATGGCAATGATTCCCTCGATGGTGGTGCCGGCAGTGACTCCCTCTCCGGTGGAAAGGGCAATGATCGTCTCATCGGTGGATCGGGCAACGATATCTATCTGTTCAATCAGGGCGATGGCAACGACACCATCAACGACGAAGACTACACCAGCGGCAATATCGATACGCTACAGCTCGGTGCCGGCCTCATTGCTGCCAACACCGTGCTAGCTCGCTCTGGAAACGACCTCACCCTGACATGGGGATCGGAGTCAGTCAGCCTCCAGAACTACTTCTACTCTGCATATTGCAAGATCGAGAAGATCGTCTTTGCCGATGGCACAACCTGGGCTAATGCCGATATAACTACCAAGCTCACCCAGACTGGCACCATCGGTAACGATAGTTGGTGGGGATTTGACAACCAGAGCAATCGCATGTTCGGTCTGGCCGGTAATGATCAGCTCTACGGCGGCCAACTGGAGGATACGCTCGACGGCGGCGACGGCAATGACTCTCTGACCGGCTATGCCGGTAACGACAATCTCATCGGCGGCAATGGCAATGACTACCTCGATGGTGGTGCCGGCAGTGACTCCCTCTCCGGTGGAAAGGGCAATGATCGTCTCGTCGGCGGCGATGGTAATGACGTCTACCGATTCAACCGCGGGGACGGTGTCGACACCGTCATCGACGCTGATGCCACACAGGGCAACATCGATATACTGGAGCTCACCGACATCAATCAGCAGAACCTTTGGTTCCAGCATATCGGCGATGATCTGCAGATCGATATCCTTGGATCATTCGACCAGATCATCGTCAAAGGGTGGTATTCACAAAACAACTGGACTGGCCCCAATCACCTCGAACTAATCAAGACGGCCGAGGGGTACACCATGAACGACAGCGATGTGGAGCATTTCGTGCAAGCCATGGCCGCCTTTTCAGCGCCGCCTGCATCACAGAGCAGCTGGAATAACGGCCAGCACTACAATGGTCGCGTGCTGTTGACAGTGACGCATTGACACAGAGGAACATCCGGCGCTGGCAGATGTTGCACTCTCCACGGTCGGAGAACGGCTCGCATTCACTGCGGGCCTTTCGCGACCAATACCAATTAGGCGATTTTTATCCGCTTTCTCGCCAGGGAAGACAGAATTTCCCGCGTATGCTGCGCGTCTTGATCAACGAAAAATTCGTCAAGACGTCACCTGAAAACAGAACAAAATCGGTATGCCATCAACGCGATTTAGGCTCCAATGGGTCTCGCTCTACTGCTCCGACCAGCCGACTCAAAGGAGTCTTCAGCAGCTCATTCCAGAGGCACGCGCCGTGGGATGACGAACGCAACTGTTGACAGTAAGCTCTCCAAAGGATCCAGAAATATTCTCAGCAAGCATAGATTTGAATAGTGCCCGGCCACCATCGCCAGCTCACTTAGAGCCAATCGCCCCGGCGATGCAACCCACCGATCGTGCGGCTAAACCGATGAGAATTTTTCCGCGCCAACCAAAGATTTTGATCAGCGGAAAATCATCAAGTCTTTGCTGAATGCAGAACAAATTCAGTATATCTCCAGCGCGATTTGAGGTTCAATGGATCCCTCTCTTCCACACCGATAAAGTGGCTCAACGGAGCCTACATCCAGTCAATCGAGAGACACCCGCCGTGCATTGAAGAACGCGATGTTCAACACGAACGTCCATCCATCCGAAGGGAATAGTACATGCTCAGCAAGCGCCAATTTCAATGGTGCGCAGACCATCATCGTCCGATCAGAATGGCGTGCTGGACCCTGATCGGCATTTTCATCAGTCGTTACCTCATCCTGTTTTTCATCCGCTTCTATTGGAACGGCATTGGGCCGCTGGACTACCGCCCGGCAGACTCGATGATGAAGAAAATGAATTGCGAGACCGAGCAGGTCAAGGCCATGTTCATTCCTTCGACCAATCAGGTGTTTCCTCCACGGTTGAATCTCAGCCCCTTCAAATCCAGTAATCTGGACCGCACTGATGCCCGGTTCTGGATGCTCGAGAATTATCCGACCACCTTGATCGGCTCTGAAATATTGACCGATGCGCCCGCCTGCCTGGGCGCCTACATTGCCGACATGAAGGACTATCCGGGGCCGTATGCCATCCTCATCGTTGACCGGGATTCGGGCGCGACCATTTTCCGTATTGCGCTGCTCAAGGACTATCTCACGCGATAACGCCGGATGGAGGACTGGGTTTCAATATTCGATAAGACGAGGTGGGCGATGCTAAGCAAACGGCAATGGCAGTGGTGTGCGGATCATGAACTCGGGATCAAGCTGGTTTTGTTGTATTTGTTTTTGGTGTTCTTGTTGGTCTACTCCTACAACTTTCTCAAGGTGTTTTGGTGGAATAACAAATTGCCTTTGCAGTACCAGAATTTGACGCACTGGAGCGCCCGAATTGGGTGTCGGACGTTTGATGTCTACGAGATGTACATCCCTTCGGAAAATAAGGTGATCGCCCTAAACGGCGATTACAGCAACTACCCATCCGATCCGCTTGACCGCGGCGATGCAAGATATTTTCTTTTTGAGAAATACCGAACCGTAAGCTTGGGATCCGAAATCTTGGAGAAGCGCCCAGATTGTCTTGGAGCATTTATCGCGGACAAACAAGCATGGCCGGAGCCTATTGTCATGAGAATTGTTAACCGGAGCACTGGTCGGAATGTCTATCGAATTGCGTTAATTAAGACGCGTTTAGAGCGTTAATTTAAGGAACAAAATACATGATTAATCCCCAGTAACTGAGGCGGCCCGAAAACCACGAAAAGACAGTCCCCAAAATATATATTTCCAACTTTTCTAACGATAAGTTTTGCCGTCTTTCATAAATACTCCAATCGTATCTATTTTCATCTAATCAATCTTTGATTTACAGAAAATATTCGATGGAATTAGCATCTAAATAAGGATTCAATGTAGCAGGAATATTTTCAGAAAATTCTTGCGTTGGAAATCCAGACATCTACTACTTGGATGTCGGTCAGCTCTTCCGGAAATATTAAGGGGATAGAAGCATGCTTAGCAAACGACATTGGCAATGGCTTGCAGACCACCAGAATCGCGTTAGCATCGTTTGGTGGAGCATGATTTTTTCGATATTGGTGATGTACATCTACAACTTTTTAAATATATTTTGGCTGGAAAATAAAATACCCATGCCTTATTACCCGGAAGGTTCGCTGATGGAACATCTCAAATGCTTCGACGGTGAGAGTCGGGATTTTTTTATCGACAGACGGCCAAATATAGAACCACTGGGAAGAGAAGATGCGTCGTTGTTTCAACTAGAAAACTATGACACGACAATCTTCGGATCAGAAATTCTGAAAAAACGCCCTGAGTGCCTGGGTGCTTATATCGCATACACCGCAGGCCGTACAGAACCTTATGCGATCTTAGTGGTAGACAGAAAAACGGGAAAGAACATCTTTCGACTCACATATCTTCGCGATTACCTTAAGCGCTAATTCATTTAGGAAATAACCATGATCAACTATAGCGTCACCGTACGCACTTACCCCACCGGCGGTTTCGAAGGGTTAAAAGCGCAAGTAGGCCACGCATTTGTCACCCTTTCAGCTCCTGGAAAACCTGATATTACGATCGGCTATTACCCGGTTGTTCACGGCTCCACCGGCCCAGGCACTCTAAGAGATGACACAATCACCAGTACAGACCCAAAAACAGGAAAACCAATTCCTCACTTAGAAAGATGGTCAAAGACATTTTCAGTCTCAGAACGGCAATATAGCAACATGCTCGAATACGCAGCCTCAGTTGCCAACGACACCACCGACAACTACAACGCCGTCCGAGGCGCCATCCCTCTTCTCCTCCCGATCAGCGCCGTGACAGGTCCCATGTCCAATGTCTGTACCGACTTCGTCAAGAATATACTGACCGTAGGTGAGATTTCCCCAAGCGCGTACAGCTCCCTCACGGACACCATGCTCCCTCAAGAGGTTACCCGCCGATACTCTGGCGTAGACACCAACCAGGTCAAGCCAGATTCCGCACCCGCCGGCAGCTACTCGGCCAAGATCGAAAAGAACACCGAGAAATTGTGGGACGGCATTCACACTTATGATCCATCCTATGCCAACTGGCTACCCAACACGGGAGGCCCTGGTCTTTCCTACACCGAAGAACACTTCGGTCGGCACGGTACCGTGCGCACATATACCAATGGGGTGCGGTATATCTCCGATACGGCCCATGGAACGATCTCCTGGATCGTGCCTAATCCTGACACGGGCACAATCACGACCACATTCCAAAACCTGGCGACAGGTGAAACCACCTTCAAGACGGTGCCCATGGAAAACAGGACCGAGTCGGTAACGCCAAAAACCGAACCGGTGCCGCCCAAGCCCGTCGAGATCGTTTCCATCAAGTCCTTTACAGAACCGGGCTTGAACGGACACAAACTCATCACCACCACCCATACGGAAACAGGGGTGGTCTCCCATCAGTTGCGTAACCCGGATGGCAGCCTATCAAACGCCAATACCGCTGCTAACGGCAATCTCTCCTTCTATTCGGACGGGCAAGTTGAAGTCCTCAACAACAAGAAATACGTGGGACGATTTGCCCTCGACGCCAGCACCGGCACCCTCGCTGACGGCACCTCCGGCAACTTCCACTACGACCCCGCCTCCGGAGAGATCACCCGCAGCGGCAGCAACATCGGCGACATTGACGTCGACGGTTTCTCCTATACCGACCGTTCCAACAACGGAGTCCGGTGGAATGACCGCAGTTACCAATTCAATGACATCAACGCCGCCAACTCGGCCGATCATGCGGCCTGGGCGGCCTTCGCCAACGGCGAACTGGACAAGCCCGGCTTCGAAAACGTCGTCAATGCCTCCACCGACTTCTTGGCAAACAATCGGTTCACCTACACGCCGGGCATCCAATACGTCCCAAGTTTCCCACTACCGAGCCAGCTCCCCCTCAGCACCTTCTACGAAAGTACATCAACAGCAACGGAGTTCGCCGAATCCATTGCCCAGGAGATCCAGCGCCGCCTTAAGAGCGTCCTACTTTCAGCCACGGCACCGCAGCCAGGTAACTTTGATATCGACCGCGAAATCCAGCAAGAACGAGCACCCGCTTCACCATCCTGGGACACGGGCGATGCCCTGCCCTTGACTCAACTCATCAGCAGCTACCGCTCCCTACTCAAATCCGGCGCCATGACGAATTACACCGATGCCGTGCAGTTCCTCCAATCCGGCATCAATCAGATCTATATTGGCGGCAACAACCGAAACAGACTAGATAACTTTGATATCGACCGCGAAACCCAGCAAGATCAAGCACCCGATTCACCATCCTGGGACACGGGCGACGGCCTGCCCGTGGCTCAACTCATCAGCAGCTACGACTCCCTACGCCAATCCGGCGCCATGACGAATTACACCGATGCCGTACAGTTCCTCCAATCCGGCCTCAATCAGATCTATTTTGGCGGCAACAACCGAAACAGACTAGATAACTTTGATATCGACCGCGAAACCCAGCAAGATCAAGCACCCGATTCACCCTCCTGGGACACGGGCGACGTCGTGCCCTTGACTCAACTCATCAGCAACTACGACTCCCTACGCCAATCCGGCGCCATGACGAATTACACCGATGCCGTACAGTTCCTCCAATCCGGCCTCAATCAGATCTATTTTGGCGACGACAACCGAAACAGTCTCATCGGCACCGATGGCGACGACTATGATGCCCTCTACGGCGGCGCAGGTAACGGCGAGTTATTCGGCCAGGCTGACAATGATAGCTATCGGTTCAGTCTGGATGATGGCGCTGACACCATCATCGATAGAGACAACACCTATCAAGATATCGACTGGCCCGGCCCCTTCGACATTGAACATCAGAACCTCGGATTCAAGTACAGCGGAAACAATCTGAAGATCAACATCCCCCAACCATCCGATCAGATCATCGTAAAAGGCTGGGAAATCCAGAAAGGCCGCGGAAGTGATAATCACGTCGAACGAATCGGGACTGCCGATGGATATACGATGCACGAGGGCGATATCGAGCAATTCGTTCAGGCAATGGCGGCCTTCGCTGCACCCACTGAGTCGCAGACCCGCTGGACCGGAAGTCAGAACAGCAATGGTCAAATCTTGCTGACCGTAACGCATTGAATGCCATCGGCGATGTCTCGCATCAGCCGAAATCGCCGATCCCTGCATTGATGAATTCGCGGCCCATCCTCACGATGGGCCGTCTCATTACCCCTCGCCTCCTACGAGACTCTTAGCGTGACTAAAGAAGAACAGGGCACCGCGCCACCATCTGCAGACGAACGCCTCGATACCGGCCTGCTCTGTCTGTTGATGATGGCCAAACTGCATGGTATCGCTGCCGATCCGCGTCAGCTTCAACACGAATACGGACGTGCACCCTTCACTATCGAGACCATCCTGCTGGCCGCGAAAAAACTGGGATTGACCGCGCGCTGCATCAGACAATATCGTGATCGCCTGGATCGGACACCGCTGCCGGCCATCGCCATCGATACGAGCGGCCAGTTCTTCCTGCTGGGCAAGATCGACAAAAGCCAGGAGATATGGCGCATCCTGCTGCAACGGCCAGGCCAGCGTCCGGAAGTCATGCTACACCCAGACTTTGAACAATGCTGGAGCGGGCAACTGATCCTCATGACCAGCAGGGCGAGCTTTGCCCGCGCGATGGGAAAGTTCGACTTTACTTGGTTCATTCCCGCCGTAGTCAAGTATCGCAAGACCTTAGGCGAAGTCTTGCTGATTTCGCTGGTACTGCAATTGATCGGGCTATGTACGCCGCTCTTTTTCCAGGTGGTGATGGACAAGGTATTGGTCAACCACGCCATGAAGACTCTCAATGTAATCGCCTTGGGTCTGGTCGCGGCGACCCTGTTCGAAGCCATCCTTGGGGGAATCCGTACCGCGCTGTTTGCGCATACCAGTAGCAAGATCGATGTAGAGCTGGGATCGAAGTTGTTTGCGCACCTGCTCAGCTTACCCATTACCTATTTCCAATCCCGCCGTGCAGGGGACTCGATCGCTCGCATCCGAGAGCTGGAGAACATTCGCTCTTTCCTGACCGGCAATGCCATGACCTTGCTGCTGGATATCGTCTTCTCCTTTGTCTTCATCGGCGTCATGCTGTGGTACAGCGTGACCCTGTCACTGATTGTCCTGGCATCAATTCCGTTGTACCTCGCCCTATCCTTCCTCTTTACGCCCATATTGCGCGCAAAGCTGGACGACAAATTCAACAAGGGAGCGGAAAACCAGGCGTTTCTGGTGGAAACCCTCACTGGCATGGATACGCTCAAGGCCATGGCCGTCGAACCACGCTGGCAGCAGAAGTGGGACAAGCAACTGGCCGCCTATGTCTGCGCGGGTCTCAGTACAACCAACATCGGCCTGCTGGCCAGCGGTGGTGTAAGCCTGATCAGCAAGCTGGTCACCGCCGCCATCATGTGGCTGGGTGCTACCTTGGTCATAGAACAGCAGCTCACAGTCGGGGAGCTGGTGGCCTTCAATATGCTTGCCGGGCAGGTAGCCTCGCCCATTCTGAGGCTGGCCCAGTTATGGAACGATTTTCAGCAAGTGGGGATTTCGATGAGTCGGCTAGGAGATGTACTCGACACGCGCTCGGAGGTAATGGGTCAGAAATCCCGCCTGCCCAGGTTAGCCGGTGCGATCTCTTTCGACCAGGTTTCATTCCGGTATCGTCCGGAAAACACAGATGTCATCCGCTCGCTGTCCTTGAGTGTGCGGCCTGGCGAAGTCCTTGGGATCGTCGGCCGCTCCGGCTCAGGGAAAAGTACCCTTACCAAACTGGTACAGCGCCTCTACGTTTGTGATCGTGGCAGGATCCTGATCGACGGGCAAGATCTTGCCATCATTGACACCGCCTCACTACGCCAGCAGATCGGCGTGGTGTTACAGGAAAATACGCTGTTCTCCCGCTCCATCCGCGACAACATCGCACTCACCGATCCGTCCCTGCCCATCGAAACCGTCATCGCCGCCGCGAAGCTGGCAGGCGCCCATGAATTCATCTGCGAATTACCGGAGGCCTATGACACCCTGGTCGGGGAACATGGAACCGGTCTGTCTGGTGGACAGCGCCAGCGCATCGCCATCGCTCGCGCACTGATCTCGAATCCGGCGATCCTCATCTTCGACGAAGCCACTAGCGCACTCGACTATGAGTCCGAGAAAATCATTCAGGACAATATGCGCCAGATCTGTGCGGGAAGGACCGTATTGATCATCGCCCATCGACTCTCGGCAGTCCGCGACGCCCATCGCATCATCGTCATGGACAGGGGGGAGATTGCGGAGAGCGGCTCGCACGATGAGCTACTGCGTAATCCCGCTGGCATCTATACGCACCTGCATCGCCTGCAGATGATTCAAGGCGCTGCAGGCGTCCCCTCAACGGCATAAGCACATGAAATTGCTTCACTGGCTCGCCGCCTGGCGCGATCTGTGGCGGCGTTACTACGACGTCTTTTCGCACTTCTGGCGACTGCGCAAGAGCCTGCGCACCGACCACTACAACCAGCAGGAAGCCCAGTTCCTGCCAGCCGCACTAGCCCTGCAAGAATCTCCGGCCTCGCCGACCCTGCTATGGACTGCACGGGTGCTGATGAGTATGGTCGGCTTCTTCCTTCTGTGGGCAATCTTCGGTCGTATCGACGTCATCGTTCATGCTACCGGCAAGATCATTCCTTCAGCCCGTACCAAGACCATCGCCTCGGTTGAGGTAGCCAGCGTCAAGGCCTTGCATGTGACAGAGGGTCAGACGGTCAAGGCAGGTGATCTCCTGATCGAACTCGATTCCAGCAGCAGCGACGCTGAACATGACAAGGCAGCCGATGCAGCGGCCCAGGCACGTTTGCAGCTCGCACGGGCAAACGCTTTGCGCGAGGCTATTGCAACCGGCCAGCTTCCGCAGTTATCCCATGTACAGGCCACATCTGCTGCACAGTGGCAAGCCGCGCAGCGACAACTGGAAAGCCAATATCGGGATTTCAAGAGCAAGCTGGATCGTCTGGATGACGAGATTGCGCGCTACGGTGCCGCCTTGCCCCTGGCCAGCCAGCTTGCGCAAGACTACCAATCGTTACTGACCGAGAACGCCGTCTCACGACATGCCTGGCAGGAAAAGGAACAGGCCAGAATCCAGCTCAAGGGACAACTGGCCGACGCGCGCAACCAGCGCTCAGCGCTGATTGCCCAAACCTTGAGAGAAGCGCACGACGAGGGTATCGACGCCAGCAAGCGAATGGAAGCCGCCCTTCAAGATCAGCGGCGCGCCGGCCAGTACAGCAAGTTGCTCAAACTCGTCGCCCCGGTGGACGGAACCGTGCAACAACTCACAGTCCATACGATCAGCGGCGTCGTCCCGGCAGCCCAGCCACTGATGCAGATCGTTCCTCAGGTCTCGACGGTCGAAGTGGAAGCCTTTCTGGAGAACAAGGATATTGGCTTCGTACAGATCGGTCAGCAAGCCAACGTTAAGATAGAGGCCTTCGACTACACCAAATATGGCACGGTCCGGGCAAAGGTAAGACATGTCTCCCACGATGCCATCGAAGACGAAAAGCGGGGCTTGATCTACTCCAGCAAGATCATTCTGGAACGCAATACCCTCGCGGTCGATGGACGCACCGTGGCACTGTCACCAGGCATGTCGGTCACGGCCGAGATCCGGACAGGGACCCGGCGGGTCGTTGAATACGTGCTCTCGCCTCTGATTCGCCACCAGCGGGAGTCACTCAATGAGCGTTAGACTGACATCAGTATTCCTGACAGTTGCTGCGATGATGTCATGCTTGACCGTGGCGGCTCAAACACGAGAATGGCGTGACTGGCCCTCGACACCATTGCAAGATCCCCTATTGGCAAGACCGCCCGAACTGGACGAGGGAAAATTGCTGCCGGGTGATTCTCAGATCCTGGCGTGCGATGAACGGTCAGCCGTTCCGACGGCGCCGCTTGCCCTGGGTGATGCAATCGACCTCGGTTTGTGCCGCCACGCCCAGGTCAAAGCTGGATGGGCACGCATCAAGATGCAAGCAGCGCAAAAGGGGGAAGCCCAGAGCGCGTATTTACCTACGGTCAACGCCGGACTGAGATATCAGCAAGAGCGTGTCCGTCAGCCGGACTCACCACTGCCGCTCGATACCCAGCGCAGGAGTCGCTCACAGTACTACACCCTGACATGGCGCCTGCTGGACTTCGGCGGAAGAGCAGCCAACCTGCGTGCAGCCAATGCGTCACTCGACGCGGCGCTGGCCAGCCATGACGCGATCTTGCAAAAAACCATGGCAAGCGTGGTTGCCGCCTATTACGATGTGCAAACCACTGGCGCCAATCGCTTGGCAAGGGAGGTCAACGAACGGTTAGCGCGCCAGATCATGGACACTACCCACAAGCGCGCAGCAAAAGGCATGGCTGCCAGGTCTGACCTGCTGCAGGTCCAGACATCCTTGTCCAAAGCGGAGCTGGAGCATGCGCGCGCCATCGGGCAGCATGAAAAAGCCTTGGTCGTGTTATCCATCTCACTGGGACTGCGAGGACAGAGCGCTGGCCTGCAAGTGCCCATCGACCCTCCCGACTTGGTCATCCAATCCAGTGAGCTATCGCAAGACCTGGAGCAATGGTTGACTGTCGCGCGGCAGCACCATCCTGCGTTATTGGCGTCAAGGGCACAGTTGTCATCGTCGCAGCAGAAGCTGGCAGCGATCCGTGCTGAGGGCATGCCCAGTCTGGATCTTTCGCACGGATACTACGCCAATGGTCGCCCTAACCAAGGTAGCGCTGGTACACAGACACGGGAAACAGTGACGGGATTGTCATTGAACATTCCGCTCTTTGACGGTTTCTCCCACACTTACAAGGTACGCAACGCCCAGGCCCAGATCGACATCCGCGAGGCCGAACTCATGGAAACGGAGGGGCAGGTCATAGGTGAACTCACCAATGCCTTCGCGGACAACCAGGCATCACTGCGAAACCTGACCTCTTCACAGCGCTTGCTGGACAGCGCAAAGATGGCCTTGGACGACGTCCAGCGCAAATATGAACGTGGGTTAAGTGACATCATCGACATCCTGAACGTGCAATCAGCGCTGGCCGATGCAAGCCAGGAGCGCATCCGGGCCCTGGCCGAGTGGCGTTCAGCCAGATTGCGGTTGTTAGCTAGCGCGGGTGAGCTGGGGCGTATGCGTATTACTGAGCACGACAAGTAAAACTCATCCCATTGGCGGGCTGTCGGCTTTGGCTCCTATGCCTTAACTAACTACTACAACAATCGACCCATTACCTGGCGAGGTTCCTTGTATTCAATCGGCACGGAGGCGCTTACCGGCGGAATGGGTGGTGCGCTAATACGTGCATCTGGCGGCGGCCTTGCCGGACAGATCGCCTGGAGGCCCAATATGCTGGCGTCCAACTTTGGCGCCTCGCAATACAGCCGATATCGTCGTTGGTTGCTAACTAAAAGGACGAGATGAGGCGCGAACTCACCTCATCCTTTATGAGATGCTATGAGCTTGATAAGCACATTGACAGAGATGCTAGGTGGCATACTGGCAGAATATGCGATCCAAAAGAAATGGAGCAAGGTCAAAATATTCTTTGTGACGAGCGCCTTTTTTTTCGCTGCTTCTTTGGTCAATCTTCTTGTTTTTGAACACGGAATAGGGGTATTTTCGGCCATCTCAGGGGCAGCTATATTAGGGGTAGGTCTCGGCATTTTTTTTGTACTGGCCATCTATGTACATGAAAAAACCAAGAAGTAAGAGCCACTCCACTTTGAGAGCTGACGCACTTGCATGCATCTTTTCTCTGACCAGCTTCTTTGTCCCAAGCTCTGCTTTCTCTGAAGACCTGCCCGCTTATTCCAGAAAGCAAAATCCGCCTGATAGCATTCTTCTGCTAAGCGTGCATACTGCCCAGATCAGCATCTCCATACGGAGCAGGAAGAACCTACGCGATGCGGAAGTCGTCAAGCAAGACTTCGACTACTCATGTAGCGCAGCATCCTTGACAACCCTGCTCAATGGATTTTATGGACAATCCCTCACCGAGGAATCTTTGCTCAGCAGTGAGGCATCACCAGATGCCGACTTCTTTTCAAGAACTCCACGTCGGCAGACTATGCAAGCAGTTGAGTAGTTGAAATTCCGCGTATTTCCATAAGACCCGCTGAGATAAACCACAGGAAGGACGAACAGCAATCACCGCTGCATACTCTCCCAAACCTTCTGCAGCCGCTTCACCGACACCGGCATCGGCGTCTTCAGTTCCTGTGCATACAAGGACACGCGCAACTCCTCCAGCATCCAGCGGAACTCGGTCATCTTCGGATCCGCCCTGCCGGCGCGGTCCTTCAGGGCGCGTTGATACGGCAGCGCCACCGAATTCCATTCCGCCAGCAATCGCGTATCACGTGCCGGATCGGCGCGCAGCTTGTCCAGCCGCACGTTGATGGCCTTCAGATAACGCGGATAGTGACTCAGATTGCCGTAATCGGTCTCGGCCACGAAACGCTTGCCCACCAGTTGCGATAGCTGCGCCTGCATGTCAGCCGCCGCCTGCGCGTGCGCCTTGATGCCTTGCAGTTTCTTGGGCAGGGCATGGTACTCGACCAGAATCTGGCCGCACAGGCGAGCAATCTCGTTGACCAGCAAACCCAGGCGCGCCTTGCCTTCGTCACGGCGGCGATTGAACTCGTCGGCGTTGCGCGGCAGCGGGTCCTGCAGGAAGGCGCGCTCCAGGCCGGCATTGAGGATCTGTTCGCGCAATTCTTCCTGCGAACCCAGGGCCATGAATTGCATGCCCATCTGCTGCAGTCCCGGAATATTCTTTTCCAGATACTTGAGCTGCTCCTTCATCTGCAGGGCAAACAGACGACGCAGCCCGGCATAGTGGAAGCGCGCCGCCTCGGCCGGATCATCAAAGACTTCCAGATCACAATGCATCTTGCGATCCACCAGCGCGGGGAAACCGATCAGCGTCTGCGCCTGCTTGCCGCTGCCGCGTGTAATCTCCAGCAACTCAGGCAATTCACCAAAACTCCAGCTGGTGAGGTTGCTGTATTCGCCTACCGAAGCCGGCGCAGCAGGAGCCGCTGGCACGGCGCTGGTCCCGCCCTTGCCGGTGGAGGCGGCGGGCGACGGCGCGGCATTGTCCTCGTCCTCGCGGGGAGCAATGGCCACCTGCTCGGCCAGCTTCTGGAACTGCTGGCGCGCCTGTCCGCCGAACTCGGCCTGCAGGGCGGCGAGGTTGCGGCCCATCTCCAGCTGGCGCCCATGCTCATCGACGATCTTGAAGTTCATCGCATGATGGGCCGACAGCGTCTCCTGCTTGAAATCGCTGGGCTTGACCAGCAGGGTGATCTGCTCGCGGATGTCGGCAATGATGGCGTCGATGAGGTTGCCGCGACCAAAGGTCTTGCGCTCTTCCATGCGCTCGCAGAAGCGGGCGGCATAGCCGGGCAGCGGCACGCAATGGCGACGCAGCTTCTGCGGCAAGGACTTCAGCAGCAGATGCACCTTCTCCTTCAACATGCCCGGCACCAGCCATTCACAGCGATCCGCCGAGACCTGGTTCAGTGCATACAGCGGCACGGTCAGCGTGACGCCATCACGGGCAGCGCCGGGCTCGAAGTGATAGCTCAAGGCCATGGCGATGCCTGCCACGTTCATGGTCTTGGGGAACAGCTCGGTGGTCACGCCAGCGGCCTCGTGACGCATCAGGTCGTCACGGTTCAGGTACAGCAGCTTGGGATCGGCGGCAGTGGCCTCCTTGTGCCACTTCTCGAAGTCCACGCCATTGCAGATGTCATGCGGGATCAGCTTGTCGTAGAAACCGATGATGAGCTCATCGTCCACCAGCACATCCAGACGGCGCGACTTGTGCTCCAGGTTCTCGATCTCGCGCACCAGCTTCTGGTTGTGCGCAAAGAACGGGGCGCGGGTCTCGAAGTCGCCGCCGACCAGGGCGTCGCGGATGAAGATCTCGCGTGCTTCAGCCGGATTGATCTTGCCGTAGTTGATGCGGCGCTGGCTGTACACCACCAGCCCATACAGGGTGGCGCGTTCGGAGGCGGTGACCTGGGCGGCGCGCTTTTCCCAGCGCGGCTCGCCCCAGGATTTCTTCAACAGGTGACCACCCAGCTTTTCCAGCCATTCGGGCTGGATGTTGGCCACGCAGCGGGCATAAAGGCGGGCAGTATCGACCAGCTCGGCGGCCATCACCCAGCGCCCCGGCTTCTTGGTCAGATGCGCGCCGGGCCAGATGTTGAACTTGATGCCGCGCGCGCCCAGGTATTGCGCATCGTCCTCGCTCTTGAAACCGACGTTGCCCAGCAGGCCGGTCAGCAGCGCCAGATGCAGCTGGTCATAGGTGGCGGGGGCTTCATTGAGACGCCAGCCCTGCTCCTTGACGATGGTCAGCAATTGCGAATGGACATCGCGCCACTCGCGCAGGCGTAGTTGCGAGAGGAAGTTCTCGCGGCAATGCTCCTGCAGCTGGCGGTTCGATTTCTTGTGGGCGATGGCGTCTTCGAACCACTTCCAGATCTTGAGGTAGCTGGCGAATTCGGATTTTTCATCGGCGAATTTCTTGTGGGCGTTATCCGCCGCATTCTGCGCATCCATGGGCCGGTCGCGCGGGTCTTGCACGGACACGGCGGCGGCGATGATCAGCAGTTCGGTCAGGCAGGCATTGTCGCGGCCAGCCAGGATCATGCGGCCCACGCGCGGGTCCAGCGGCAGGCGCGCCAACTGCTTGCCTAGCGGCGTGAGGCGGTTCACGCCGCCCTGTTCTTCCACCGCACCCAGTTCCTGCAAGAGCTGATAGCCGTCGGCAATGGCACGGCCCAGAGGCGGCTCGATGAAGGGGAAGCTCTCCACATCGGTCAGATGCAGCGACTTCATGCGCAGGATCACCGAGGCCAGCGACGAACGCAGGATTTCGGGATCGGTAAACTTGGGACGCTGCAGGAAATCCTGTTCGTCATACAGACGGATACACACACCCGCCGCCACCCGGCCGCAACGACCGGCGCGCTGGTTGGCCGCCGATTGCGCCACCGGCTCGATCTGCAATTGCTCGACCTTGTTGCGGTAGCTGTAGCGCTTGACCCGCGCCAGGCCGGCATCGACCACATAGCGGATGCCAGGTACGGTCAACGAGGTCTCTGCCACGTTGGTGGCCAGCACGATGCGGCGTGCATTGCTGATCTTGAAGACGCGTTCCTGCTCTTGCGCGGACAGGCGCGCAAACAGCGGCAGGATTTCCACATGCGGTGGATGATGCTTGCGCAGCGCTTCAGCGGCGTCGCGGATTTCGCGCTCGCCGGGCAGGAAGACCAGCACATCGCCCGAGCCGATGCGGGCCAGTTCATCCACGGCATCGACCACGGCGTCCATCAGGTCGCGTTGCTCGCGGTCCTTCTGGGCCTGGCTGGCGCGACCTTCGGCGCGCGCCCGCGCCTGCGCCACCTCGGTGGAGACGCCGCTGCGGTCGGCATTGTCGATGGGACGATAACGGATCTCGACCGGATACAGCCGGCCCGAGACCTCGATGACCGGTGCCGGCGCGATCTCGCCCTTCACCTCGCGCCCGAAATGACGAGCGAAGCGGTCGGCATCGATGGTGGCCGAGGTAATGATGATCTTCAGGTCGGGACGCTTGGGCAGCAACTGCTTCAGGTAGCCCAGCAGGAAATCGATGTTGAGGCTGCGTTCATGGGCCTCGTCGATGATGATAGTGTCGTACTGGCGCAGCAGCGGATCGGTCTGCGTCTCGGCCAGCAGGATGCCGTCGGTCATCAGCTTGATCCACGCCCCCTTGGACAGCGTATCGTTGAAGCGCACCTTGTAGCCGACCAGCTCGCCCGGCGGGGAATTCAATTCCTGCGCGATCCGTTTGGCCGTGGAGGATGCGGCAATCCGGCGCGGCTGGGTGTGACCGATCAGGCCCTTTTCGCCACGGCCCAGCTCCAGGCATATCTTGGGCAATTGGGTGGTCTTGCCGGAACCGGTCTCGCCGCTGACGATGATGACCTGGTGCGCCCGTAGCGCCTCGGTGATCTCGTGGCGACGGCCAGAGACGGGCAGCTCTTCCGGGAAAGTCACCGGCGGCAAGGGATTGCGCAATGGCGCAGGCGTGGGCGCGCCCTCGGCGGCAGAGTCGGTGCGGCGTGGACTGCGGGCGTCGCGCTGGCCGCGCGCACGCTCCTGCTGCGGGTTCTTCTGCGGCTGGGCGGCCGGGGCTGGGGTGGGGGCTTTGGTAACAGACATGAGGCCGACATTATACCTGCCACCGGCCGCCCGGTCAGGCTGCAGGCGGCTGTGGGGACGATGGGGCTCGTCCTTTGGGGCGATACCCGGCAGATTGCTTCCGGATTGCAACAGCCGGGACTGAAATCCGGCCGCAAACGCCCATGGGCCAACGGATGGGCGCGACGCTGGTTATAATGCGCGTCATGGAAAAACAGACCGAATTCGTCAACTGGCTGCGCTCCGTCGCACCCTATGTCCACGCCTTCCGCGGCAAGACCTTCGTGGTCGCCTTTCCGGGCGAGCTGGTCACGGCCGGCGACCTGCAAGTGCTGGCCCAGGATCTCTCCCTGCTGCATGCGCTGGGCATCCGTGTGGTGGTGGTGCATGGCTCGCGCCCGCAGGTGGCCGAGCAGCTGGCGCTGCGCAATGTCGAGGCGCGCTTCCACAATGGCCTGCGCGTGACTGACAGCGCCGCCCTGGAATGCGCCAAGGAAGCCGCTGGCGAATTGCGCCTGGACATCGAGGCCGCCTTCAGCCAGGGCCTGCCGAATACGCCCATGGCCCATTCGGCCATCCGCGTGATCTCGGGCAACTTCGTCACGGCCCGCCCCATGGGCGTCATCGATGGCGTAGACCTGCAACTGACCGGCGTGGTGCGCAAGATCGCCGCCGACGTCATCCAGCCCATCATGAACGCGGGCGGCATCGTCTTGCTCTCGCCGCTGGGCTTCTCGCCCACCGGCGAAGCCTTCAACCTGACCATGGAAGACGTGGCCGTCTCGGCGGCCATCGCGCTGCGCGCCGAAAAGCTGATCTTCCTGTCGGAAACGCCGATGATGACCGACGCTGCCGGCACCGAAATCCGCGAGCTGTCCTCGCACCAGGCCGAGGCCGTGCTGTCGGCCGGCTTCCTCTCGCCGGAAGCGGCCTTCTACCTGGCCAGCGTGGTCAAGGCCTGCAATGCCGGCGTCTCGCGCGCCCACATCGTGCCCTTCGCCACCGATGGCTCGGCGCTGCTGGAGCTGTTCACCCACGATGGCGTGGGCACCATGGTCACCTACGAAAACCTGGAAAGCCTGCGCCAGGCCACCATCGAAGACGTAGGCGGCATCCTCAAGCTGATCGAACCGCTGGAAGCCGATGGCACCCTGGTCAAGCGTGGCCGCGAGCTGATCGAGCGCGAAATCCACTACTTCTCGGTCATCGAGCACGACAACGTCATCTTCGGTTGCGCCGCCCTCTATCCCTTCCCCAAGGAGCGCATGGGCGAGATGGCCTGCCTGACCGTGAACCCCGAAGTGCAGGGCCAGGGCGATGGCGACCGAATCTTGAAGCACATCGAGACCCGCGCCCGCGAAGCCGGCCTGACCAAGCTCTTCGTGCTGACCACGCGCACCTCGCACTGGTTCTTGAAGCGCGGCTTCGTGCTGGCAGGCGTGAACGACCTGCCGCAGGACCGCCAGCAGATCTACAACTGGCAACGCAAGTCACAGGTCCTGATCAAGAACCTGTACTAAGTTTTCCGTCAGGACGTGAGCAGGCTCAACCGCTGACACCCATCTCGCAGGCCCGCCCGTCCCAGGCATTTCATCTTAACGAACCAAGGAATCGACATGGCACGCATGGTCCACTGCATCAAACTGAACAAGGAAGCCGAAGGGCTGGACTTCCCCCCCTACCCGGGCGAACTGGGCAAGCGCATCTTCGAGAACGTCTCCAAGGAAGCCTGGGCCGCCTGGCTCAAGCACCAGACCATGCTGGTCAACGAAAACCGCCTGATGCTGGCCGACGCCCGCGCCCGCAAGTATCTGGCTGCGCAGATGGAAAAGCACTTCTTCGGCGAAGGCGCCGACGCTGCCGCCGGTTACGTGCCGCCGCCCAGCGAATAAGGCTGCGCCCGGCAGGGGTCGCCACCCGGAACGCCGCCCTGGTCCGCCACGGCGGCGTTTTTATTGCCCCCGCGCCAGCCGCGCCAAGCACTACAATGCGGATTCCTTTTCCGATTCATGCAGGAGTCCACTTTGTCCTTGCGTTGTCCGCGTCTTGCCATCCTGGTCCTGAGCCTGGGTTGCTTCCTTTCCGCCCCCGCTGTGCAGGCCGCTGCTACTGAAGCAGCGCCGCCGGCGGCCATCAAGTCCCTGCCAGCGGGCGTGAGCGCCGGCCCCAGCGCCGAGGGCATCAGCGAATACCGTTTCGCCAATGGCTTCAAGCTGCTCCTGCTGCCGGACGACTCCCAGCCCACGGTCACGGTCAACATCACCTACCTGGTCGGCTCGCGCCATGAGAACTATGGCGAGACCGGCATGGCGCACCTGCTGGAACACCTGATGTTCAAGGGCTCGCCGCGCCATCCCAGCATTGCGCAGGATTTCAGCAAGCGCGGCATGAACTTCAACGGCACCACCTGGCTGGACCGCACCAACTACTACGAGACCTTCCAGGCCAGCCCGGACAACCTGCGCTGGGCCATCGCCATGGAAGCCGACCGCATGCTCAACTCGAAGATTGCCCGCAAGGATCTCGACAGCGAGATGACCGTGGTGCGCAACGAGTTCGAAGCCGGGGAGACCTCGCCCACCCGCGTGATGTTGAAGCGCATGCAGAGCGTGGCCTATGACTGGCACGCCTATGGCCGCAACACCATCGGTGCGCGCAGCGATATCGAGAACGTGCGCATCGAGAACCTGCAAGCCTTCTACCGCACCTACTACCAGCCCGACAACGCCGTGCTGCTCATCGCCGGCAAGTTCGATCCGGCCCAGGTGCTGCAATGGGTGGACCAGAGCTTTGGCCGCCTGCCCAAGCCCAAGCGCACCCTGCCCGCGTTCTGGACGGTCGAGCCGACCCAGGACGGCGAGCGGCAATTCGTGATCCGCCGTCGCGGTGACCAGCAACTGGTGGCACTGGCCTACAAGATGCCCTCCGCCCTGCACCCCGACGCCACCGCCCTGGGCTTTGCCGCCGACATCCTGACCGACACACCCAATGGCCGCCTGCACAAGGCGCTGGTGGAAACCGGCATGGCCACCGAGGTCTATGCGATGCCGCTGGAAGGAATGGCCCCTGGCCTGCAGATGATGGTGGCCAAGGTCAAGGTCGGCGGTGATCTGGAAGCGGTGCGCCAGGCCATGATCAGCGCCGTCGAATCCTTCAGCACCCAGCCGCCCACGCCCGAGGAAGTGGCGCGCCTGCATCGCGAAGCCGCCAACAGCTTCGAGACCCTGCAAAACAACCCGCAACAGCTGGCCGTGGCGATGTCCAACGCCATCGCCCGCGGTGACTGGCGCTTGCTCTTCATCGAACGTGACCGGATGCAGCGCCTCTCCAGTGCCGATATCGCCGCTGCTGCGGGCCGCTACTTCCGCCGCGACAACCGCACCGTCGGCCTCTATATTCCCGACGACCATCCCCAGCGCGCCGAGATCCCCACCGCCCCGGGCATCGATACCCTGCTGTCGCAGTACCAGCCGCGCACGGCCATTGCCTCCGGCGAAGCCTTCGATCCGGCCCCGGCCAATATCGAACAGCGCACTACCCGCATCGCCCCCGGCCAGCCGCCCCATACCGCCCTGGACCTGGCGCTGCTGCCCAAGCAGTCACGCGGCCAGACGGTGTCGGTCAGCCTGCACCTGCGCTTTGGCGACGCCCAGAGCCTGTTCGGCCAGCGCAACGTGGCCCAGTTGACCGAGGCCATGCTCATGCGCGGCACCGACAAGCTGGACCGCCGCCAGTTGGCCGATGAATTCGCCCGCCTGAAGATCAATGGCAGCCTCTACCGTTTCCAGACCACCCGCGAGAACCTGGTCCCGGCCATTGCGCTGGTGGGTGAGGTGTTCCGTCATCCGCGCATGGATGCGGCCGAGTTCGAGCAATTGAAGAACGAGACCGTGGCCGGGCTGGAAGCCGGTCGCAAGGACCCTGACACCCGTGCTGGAGAGGCGCTGTCCGTCCACTTCGACCATTACCCGGCGGGCGACTGGCGTGCCGCGCAGACACTGGAGCAGCGTATCGCCGCCGTGCGTGCTGTGACGCTGGAGCAGGTGAAGGATTTCCATCGCCGCTTCTACGGCGCATCCCAGGGTGAACTGGCGGTCGTGGGCGACTTCGACCCCGCCCAGGCGCGCAGCGCCATTGACCAGGCCTTTGGCGGCTGGACCAGCGCCGCGCCCTATGCACGGGTGCTGCAGACCTGGGCCGATATCCCCGCCAAGCGCCTGCTCGTCGATACCCCCGACAAGGAAAACGGGGTCTATTTCGCGCGCCAGAACATCCGCTTGCGCGACACCGATCCCGACTACCCTGCCCTGGCCGTGGCCAACTTCCTGCTGGGTGGTTCCAGCCTGAAGTCGCGCCTGGCCGACCGCGTGCGCCAGCAGGACGGCCTGTCCTACGGCATCTACAGCGGCCTGCAGGTCGCCGCCCTGACCGATGCCGGCCACTTGACCATCTACGCCATCGCCGCGCCCCAGAACCTGGATAAGGTCGATGCCGCCGTCCGTGAAGAGATCGCCCGCGTGCTCAAGGACGGTTTCAGCGAGGAAGAACTGCAGCGCGCCAAGTCCGGCATCCTGCAACAGCGCAACCAGCAACGCGCCGGCAACGATGGCGTGGCCGCAGCATGGACCTCGCTGATGAATCAGGACCGCAACTTCCTGTGGCAACAGGAGCTCGACCACAAGCTGGCCAGCCTGACGCTGGCCCAGGTCAACGCGGCCTTACGCAAGTATGTCGATCCGGCCCGCATGACTACCGTCATCGCCCGCGACGAGGCCAAGGTCCGCAAGCCCTGATGGCATGAGGGTGACGCAGCCGCGCCCTTCATGAATGCGCCCAAAACAAAATGGCCGTGTCGCGATGACACGGCCATTTTTTTATCCTGCATTGACTGCTGGTTTGACTGCTTGTTTGATTTCTTGTTGACTATTTATCGATGCCCAACTGAACCAGGCCAGTACCAACAATCACTACAAGGCGAATTACAAGTCAAAACGGCGGTCAAGACACCCATCAAAATTCCAGCTTCTTCACCCCGTCAGCCGTGCCCAGCAGGCAGACATTGGCCCCCTGGCGCGCGAACAGGCCATTGGTGACCACGCCGACGATGTTGTTGATCTTGTCTTCCACATCGGCCGGATCGGTGATGGACAAACCCAGCACGTCGATGATGTAGCAACCGTTGTCGGTCACCACCGGCTTGCCGTCCTTGACCCGCAGGCGCGGCTCGCCGCCCAGCGCTGCCAGCTTGCGCGCCACCACCGCATGCGACATCGGGATCACCTCCACCGGCAAAGGGAACTTGCCCAGCACCTCGACCAGCTTGGAGCCATCGGCGATGCAGACGAACTTCTGCGCCACCGAGGCCACGATCTTCTCGCGCGTGAGCGCCGCGCCGCCACCCTTGATCATGGCGCCGCCGCCATTGATCTCGTCGGCCCCGTCGATATACACCGGCATGGTCTCGACCTCGTTGAGATCGAAGACGGTAATGCCGTGCGAGCGCAGGCGCTCGGCCGTGGCTTCCGAGGAAGCCACGGCGCCCTTGAGGCGGTGCTTGATCTTGCCCAGTTCATCGATGAAGAAATTGGCAGTGGAGCCCGTTCCCACCCCGATGATCTCGCCATCGACCACATATTCGATGGCGGCCTTGGCCACGGCCTGCTTCAGTTCGTCTTGAGTCATGATTTCTTATTAATTAATAGAACGTAAATAAAAACTTGATTCCCCACGCCGTAGAACTTACGAATTCTCAAATCATTAATTCTTGACAGGCGGGAGAAAAAATCTCAGTGCGCATCGTCCGGTTGCTCATCCAGCGTCTCAAAGAGCGCGATCTGCAAGCGCGAATGCAGCTTGACCAGCTTGCTCCACAGCAACCACAACAGCCCCGCCGCGCCCGCCAGCACGAAGGCCAGCAGGTTCAGCGGCGGCAGGATGCTGGCGCTCAGCACGAAAATGAGCAGCATGATGCCGACGATGGACATGATGGGCAAGACCTCGGAGACGATCTTGCGCACCCCCGAAGTATACGCTCCCGCGAACTCGGGCTTGACGCTGACTTCCGCCAGCAGCATCGACAAGGCTTGCAGCTTGCGGTAGGTAGCAATGAGGAAGGGCAGCGACAGCACCAGCGCGCAGCCCCAGATGATGGCCTTCTGCACATCCGGGTCCGGGGTCCAGCCCGACAGCTGGCGCGAGAGCCCATCGACGAAGAAGGCCCCGCCGAGGAAGACCGCGATCACCAGCGCCAGGTTGACCATCACCTGCATCAGGATGCGGCGGATGATGCGCGTGAGCTCGGCGCGGTCGCCGGTGGGCTGCAGGCTTTCCAGCCAGCGAGAATACATGCCCATCAGGCCCGAGACCCGCGCTGGCACCAGCGTCACCGCCTTGGCCGAGAGCGGATCGGCGGCCTTGATGAGGTAAGGCGTCAGCAAGGCGGTGACTGCCGAGACCGCCACCACGATGGGATAGAGGAAATCGCTGGTAACCTTGAGGCTCTGGCCGAGCGCCGCGATGATGAAGGAGAACTCGCCGATCTGCGCCAGGCCCATGCCAACGCGCATGGGCGTGCGCCCGCCCTGACCGGCAATGAAGGTCCCCAGGCCGCAGCTGATGAGCTTGCCGAAGACCACCGCCACGGTGATGACCGTGATCGGCATCCAGTACTTGACCAGCACATTGGGATCGAACAGCAGACCGATGGCCACGAAGAAGATGGCCGAGAACATGTCACGGATCGGCTCGACCAGACGCTCGATGCGGTGCAGGTGGCGCGACTCGGCCATCACCGCGCCGACCAGGAAGGCCCCCAGCGCCACGCTGTATTGCAGCTTCATCACCAGCAGGCAGAAGCCGAACAGCACGCCCAGCACCGCCACCAGCAGCATCTCGTTGCTCTTGAAGCGGGAGATGAAGCTGAGCAGCCGCGGCACCGCCAGGATGCCCACCACCAGCGAGACCGTCATGAACAGCACCAGCTTGCCCACCGTGGTAAAGACTTCGGTGGAATCCACCGAGCCGCTGGTGGCCACGCCCGAGAGCAGCGCGATCATGCCGATGGCCAGGATGTCCTCGACGATGAGGATGCCGAAGATGATCTGGGCGAACTTCTCGTTCTTCATGCCCAGCTCATTCAAGGCCTTGACGATGATGGTGGTGGACGACACGGCCAGCATGGCGCCCAGGAAGATGGCGTCCATCCGCTTCCAGCCGAAGTAGAGGCCGATCTCGTAGCCGATCCAGATCATCAGCAGGATCTCGGCGGCCGCGCCGATGAAGGCCGTTGCCCCCACCTTGGCCAGTTTCTTGAGACTGAATTCCAGCCCCAGCGAGAACAGCAGGAAGATCACGCCCAGCTCCGAGAGGATGTGCACGGTCTTTTCATCCTGGATCAGGTCGTAAGGCGGAGTGTGCGGGCCGATGATCACGCCCGCCACGATATAGCCCAGCACCACTGGCTGCTTGAGCTTGTTGAAGACGACGGTGACGATGCCGGCAATCAGCATGATGATCGCCATGTCCTGGATGAATAACTCGACTTCGTGCATCGTACGGGGATTCCTTTCTGGTTGAGGTGGCGGCGGATGGAACGGGTCCAGCGGCAACCGTGTCTTGATCGCAGCGCAGCCCGGTTGCAGTGCTCACTGCGGCCCTGCCTGCGCCATTTTGCAGCGCCCTTGCACCACGACAGGCTTTGCTGCGGCCAGGAAGGCTGGCGCAGAGGTGGCGCGGTGCTGGATGTCAGGGATGTCTGGTGCTGCTGGCGGGCCGGCGAACGGCCGGCGCTGGGTGCTGATCTGTGTCCGCTCTTGGTGCGTAGGGTCGCGGCGGCAAAGGCGCAAGGGACGGCCCTCGCCACGGGATTCCCCGAAAATAACACAAGAGGCAACCCGCCCGCAATGCAAACGACACGGCCGACCTGGCCTGTCGCGTGGAAAGTTAGTAAACCTGGGACGCTTCCCTCAGCGCCCTGGTCAAGGCACTAACAAAGCAGCGAGGGCGCCGCCAGGCATGAAACCTGCTAAACCGAAAGTCTCGCGCAGCGGGAGATCATCCGGGCGGACTGCCGGCTCACCCCGGCACGCGCACCAGCACTTCGGCAGCCTTTTCGTCGAAGGCGATGCGGGTCGTGAACTTGGCGCGCTTCATCGGGAAGCGCGACTGGAAATGGCGCACATTGCCCGACCCGGAAATGACCCGCCGCACGAACTGGTAGTAGGCGTCCATGTCGATGACGTGCACCGCCAGGAAGTAGTCGTATTCGCCCGAGACGAAGTAGCACTGCATGACCTCGGCCTCCTTGGCCATGCGCTGCTCGAAGTCCTGCATGTGCTGGTCGGACTGGTTGTTCAGCGAGATCTCCAGGAAGGCCAGCATGCCATAGCCCAGCGCGAAGGGATCCACCATGGCCACTTCGGCGCTGATGATCCCGGCCTCGCGCAGGTCACGGATGCGGCGCAGGCAGGTGGGTTGCGAAATATGCAGTTTTTCGGCCAGCACGCGGGTGGAAATCTGGTTGTCCTTCTGCAGCATGTTGAGCAGTTTGCGGTCCACCTTGTCGAGCGTGTGATGTTTGGCAGCCATGGGGCAAAAGTCAGGAGGGTTTTATTTGGGCAAGCCGCTTAAAAAAAACTTGGCGAAGCCGATTCTTATGTTGTACCGTCTGCATTATTCAGAAAGTCGGGGACGAAAGCAAAGCGGGACGCCCAGCCCCCGCAACAGGGATCTGAATAAAGCTTGAGTAGTGAGACAAATTAAAAGTGGTCAATTCAATCTACAGAGGAATTCTATGAAACTCAAGAGCGCCATTATTCCATTAACCGCTGCAATCGGCCTGGCCTTCGCAGGCGCCGCGTATTCCCAGGAAGTCGTCAAGATCGCCCACGTCGGCCCGCTGTCCGGCCCCAACGCCCACATGGGCAAGGACAACGAGAACGGCGCGCGCATGGCCGTGGACGAACTCAACGCCAAGGGATTCACCATCGGCGGCAAGAAGGTCAAGTTCGAGCTGGTTGGCGAAGATGACGCATCCGATCCGAAGCAGGCTACTGCCGTGGCCACCAAGCTGGTCGACCAGAAGGTCGCCGCCGTGATCGGCCACCTGAACTCGGGCACCACCATCCCGGCCTCCAAGATCTACAGCGACGCCGGCATCCCGCAGGTCTCGCCTTCGGCGACCAACCCCAAGTACACCCAACAAGGCTTCAAGACCGCCTTCCGCGTGGTGGCCAACGACGCGCAGCTGGGCGCAGCCCTGGGCAAGTATGCCGTGCAGAAGCTGGGCACCAAGCAGATCGCCGTCATCGACGACCGCACCGCCTATGGTCAGGGCGTGGCTGACGAATTCGCCAAGGGCGCCAAGGCGGCCGGCGGCACCATCGTCGGCACCCAGTACACCAACGACAAGGCCACCGACTTCAACGCCATCCTGACCTCGCTCAAGGGCAAGAAGCCCGACGTGGTCTTCTTTGGCGGCATGGACGCCGTGGGCGGCCCGATGCTGCGCCAGATGAAGCAGCTGGGCATCACCGCCAAGTTCATGGGTGGTGACGGCATCTGTACCGGTTCCCTGCCGGGCCTGGCTGGTGACGGCCTGGGCGACGACCAGGTGATCTGCGCCGAAGCCGGTGGTGTGGACGAGGCAGGCAAGAAGGGCATGGACGACTTCCGCGCTGCCTACAAGAAGAAATTCGGCATCGACGTGGTCTACAACGCCGCCTACGCCTATGACGCCACCATGAGCGTGGCCGACGCCATGGCCAAGGCCGGCTCCGCCGATCCCAAGAAGTACCTGCCCGAACTGGCCAAGATCAGCCACAAGGGCGTAACCGGCGTCATCGCCTTCGACGCCAAGGGCGACATCAAGGACGGTTCGCTGACCCTGTACACCTACAAGGGCGGCCAACGCACCCTGCTGGCCGTGACCAAGTAATCGGTTGCGACAGCAGGCCGGCCCCTGGGCCGGCTCAGGCGACATGCCAAGGAATGCCCCCGGTGCGAGCCGGGGGCATTTTTGTTTATACGATTTATACGGATACGCGCTTATACAGTTCCGGGCGTCCTCAGGCGCGCAGCGCCTTTTCCAGTTCAGCCTTGTTCATGCTCGAGCGGCCCTTGATCTTGCGGGAAGCCGCTTCAGCATAGAGCTGCTGATAGGTACGACCACCCGAGCCGCTATGCGAGCGCAAACCGCCGCGGCGAGCGGAAGACATATCCTCGGTCGAAGTCTTGCTGGCCGCTTTGGATTCGCCATGGCGGGCGCGTTCCTTGTTGACGGTGCGCGCCGCGATCTCCTCGGCGCGCTTGGTCCCGGCCCCGTGCTTGAGGGCACCGGACTTGATGTGTTCGTACTGGCGTTCGCGTTTATTACTCCATGCAGCCTGGGGCATGATGACCTCCTCATGAAGATGAAGACGATGAAGACGGCGGATGTCGCTCGCCCATGCCTGCATCCTAGTCACGGCCGCCCTGCCATGCCATCCTCCGGGCGCTGATATGACTGTAGGAGAGGCAGCGACGCCGGTTACGACCCGATGCTCAGCAACACCGATTTTCCACCTGGAAATATCATCACCGTGATAAAGCTGTACAACCTTTCGCCACCAGGCCAGTCCAAACGCTTCAACAACAAGGAACGCGGGAGGACTTAGTGAAAAAGATCATGGCCATGTTTGGCCTCGTGCATGGGGTGATTGCGGTGCTGTTTGCAGCGGGCGCGCTTGCGCTGATCGCGATTGCCGCGCGGATGGGATTTGAAGCGGTGATGGAAGGATGGGGCCTGCCGCAGGCCCAGGCGCTGATCGAAGCCATCGGGATCCTGGCGGCGGCGGTGGTGGCCTTTCAGATTGCCGAGACCATCACCGAGGAAGAGGTCGTACGCGACGCCAACATCAGCGCCCCGACGCGGGTAAGGCGTTTCCTGTCGCGTTTTTTCGTGGTGGTGGTGGTCGCGCTGGCCATTGAGGCGCTGGTGATGACCTTCCGCGCCGTGCATGAAGAGCCCGAAGAGCTGATCTATGCCGCCGCCCTGCTGGCCGGCACCGGCGCGCTGCTGGCCGCCTGGGGCTATTTCATTTATTGCAACCGCGTGGCCGAGGAGCTGGAGCCGGACGCAATGGAAGAAGCCAAGGAAGAGGACAAGAAGCTCGATAGCTGAGCAGGGCTTGTCTCCGCTGTATCGTCCCGCAGCAGGTGGCCAGGGCTGTACCTTGGGGAGGGACGGCAGGGAATTTTTCTTCGGGGAGTGGAAGAAGGAAAAAGAAACGGCTATAATCGCGGACTTTTGCTGATGTAGCTCAGTTGGTAGAGCAACTGATTCGTAATCAGCGGTCGCGGCTCGGCAAAAACAGGCAACGAATCAGACGATTAAGACAACCAAGATTTCAATAAGAAGCCCGCATAAAGCGGGCTTTTTCATGCCTGCTTCTGGACGAAAACTGCGGTCGCTTACTACTAACTTTTACGCAGTTCCACACTTGCTAAGCCAGGAATTTGCGTAGTCGAGCAACTAGCTCCTCTCGGTCACTAATCTGACACTCCCATACAAGAAGCACCTGCCAACCCGCACTAGTCAAGGCCGCGAGATGCTTAGCATCACGTTCTCGATTTCCTTGGATCTTCGGAAGCCAATATGTCACGTTCGATTTGGGCTTGCGAATACCCTCTTTGCACTCATGTCCGTGCCAAAAACAGCCATGCACGAAGATCGCCTTCCTCGCTCCAATAAAAGCAACGTCGGGTTTTCCCGGAAGATCTTTACGGTGAAGGCGATAACCTGTATAGCCAATTGAGCGAAGCATCTTCCGCACTATAAGCTCAGGAGAAGTATCCTTGCCTCGAATGCGGCGCATGTTTTCACTACGGCCAATCGGACCGGACGGTTTGGACACCATAATAGGTGGGGCTACAAAAAAGAGATGAGACCAGATCTCCCTAAATTGCCAAGTCCAACGGCAGATCCGAAATATCCTTGAGACGGTTGCCATTGACCATAATATTTAGCAACTCCTCCGAGTCTTTATAACCTGCAGATTTACTCACCAACGATCTCAAAGTATCTTGCAACTCGTAGAGCGCGAAATGGTAAACGCAGTCAATATCTCCTGTGCCTAAAGCGATGGACGCAAGCCGACTTGGGGTCGGTTCGGCAGTGACTACCACTGCATGAGGTAACCGCCCTTTTCTATTTCGGACCAAATTCAAGCCCTCGGACCTTGCGTTCTGCGCCCGATCACTTCTGATCGTCCACTTACAAGAGATACTAGCGTGCAAAATTGGCAGCTCGTTGTTAAGCGCTCGCAGACTAGCTAATCTAGACACATCGCCGTCAACGAGAAACATGGGCTTGTTTACAACCTCATCAGGCTCGGGCATTCGGGCCACGACAATATCAGGCGTAATTGTGTAGTCACTTCCCAGCGCCGCCGCAAGCTCAGGATCGTTCTTAGCTGCCCGATCCAATGCCTTTAAATGGGCATACTGCTCGTATTTTGCAATCTCTAACCTGTTTCGTCCCTTTACCTGGCTAACTCCCCATGTACCAGGACGCAAATGCTCGAGCCGAAGAAACGTTTCCTCGACAAACAAAGCACAATGCCCTTCGAACTGATCACCAGAAGTCTGACCAGCAATCCGTTCACCAACAGTCTCTGCTTTTAAGCGCTCGGCAATTCCCTTAGCTATTTCACGACTCGCTTGATTGCTACCATCGGCGTTGCTCACGACTCCTTTGTCATTGGTAGTCAGCGTGTCCTTTAATAAAGCGGCGTGAAATTTTTTACGCGCTTCCAGAAAGTAAGCGGACACCATACTCGTTAAGCCACCTTAAAAACGCGTTGAACTGAGAGAGCCGCATTAATTTGACGCGCAACAGCAGCAGCAACTGGAGGAGGGAATGCGTTGCCGATCTGCCTGTACGCAGCAGTTTTACGACCAAAAAACTGCCAATCATCGGGAAAACCTTGTATCCGCGCAGCCATGCGTGGCGTCAACCGCGGTAGACCGACGAAATCCTTTTCAGGCGGCGCATCCCACAACCCATGACCACAAACTCCAAGCTCCGCCCAAGCACGCTTCGCTCTAGTAGGACCCAAATCGGGGCCACCATGCTTCTTCGAACCGCCCACCAGCGTCGGCGCAATAGAGTCAGCCTGCTCTCTCCATCGATCGGCCCCCTGCCACCCGTTAACCTTCATCAGGTCATAGAGCGCCTCACCAACAGTGGGAGGAACAACAAGTCCCGGTTCAGGCCATGAAAAGCCAGAAGCGAGTTCCTTACGAATACCGACAAAAACGACTCTGGGCCTCAGTTGCGGAACACCAAAGTCCGAAGCCTGAAGAAGTTTCCAGCCGGGTACATAACCTAGTTTTTTTAGTTGCCGTTCTACCTTATTCCGGTAGTCCTCGAACACGGCATCGAGAAGCCCCCGAACATTTTCGAGCATTACGGCCTGGGGACGAATTTCATCAACCAATCGAATGGCCTCCGGGAAGAGGTCACGCTCATCATCAGCACCGAGCTGCTTTCCCGCCTTTGAAAAAGGAGGGCAAGGTACACCTCCAGCAACCAAATCAACGCCCTTAAAAGGCCTACCGTCAAACTTCCGTAAATCACCTTCCACCACATTCCATTGCGGTCGATTCAAGCGCAATGTTTGGCATGCAGGAGGTTCAATTTCGATAAGCGCGGAGTGCTCGAAACCGGCTCTTTCCAATCCTATCGCTTGGCCACCAGCACCAGCACACATTTCGAGCGAGGTAAATAAATTCATATTATCTTTCGGGGTATTATTTCGCCGCCAACATCAAGGGGGATCGCCTCTTTTTGGCCACATCGGTACTGCTCAACATAGTCGGACATGAATTTCCTTAGCACATCCGATGCCCGCCGATCATTCAACTGACAAACAGACCCGAAGGAGTCACGAAGCTCTTTCTCTACACGTATGCGGATACCGACATTTTTCATGGTCGAGAGAATAGCACATGGATACACATTCCGTATCCGGACTAGTCGAGCGATAGAGGCAAAGACAAATATGATGAAATCTCAATCAATGAGACAGGACTCAAAGGCAAAAAGTTGATATTTTTGCATTTCCGAGCCATGGCTTCATGGACTCAATCTCGCCTAACCGGGCGGAAAGATTAAATCCGACGACCGACTGAAAGTTAGAAGGCCCGCTATAAGCGGGCCCTCAAAATTGCAAAAAAGTTAATAGTGTTGAATTAGCGGCCTAGGCGCGAAGGTCTCATGGACCGCCCATTCCAGCTTAGCCACCAGAGCTTTTACTGTTTTAAACTCCGAAATCGCCCAGCTCGGCGCATCAAAACGCTGCTGAGCCGCCAGATGAGCTCCAAAATCTTGATGAGCGAACGAGCATCGTTTTACCCACAAGCTACCCAACAACGTCTTCAATCGAGCTAAGTCACCTGGATATATGTCTTCCATGCGCGCCTCGATCTTCCGGGCGCCGACCTCACCAAAAACAGCTACCAACATCTTCCTTAAATGAGGCGTGTATTCAAAACCGTAAGTCTTTTTCACAACATTAGCGCTACACCATGCTTCATCGTTAAGGCCAAATCTCTGTGCGTCTAGAAGTAGTCGATCAAACTCCCCCTCAATCCACCCGCAGAGTTCCAAAACCGCTAACTTACTAAGATATTTGGAACGGTCACCAAAAACGCCCGCATCATTAAACCAGAGGTCCAACTCCTTCAAAGTTGTTTCGATCATAGCAAACCTCAACCAAAACAAGCCTTGGCATCGGCAATCCGAGCGCGCACATTCTCTGCACTAGATACCGCATAACGCGGCGCTGCAGAAAACGATGGAAGTTCCAACATCCGATCAAACTTCTGTTTCGCATCTTCGAGAGTAAGTGGAGCGGCGTCTACTCGATTAACTAATGCAACGAGAATAGCCTCAACAACAGCCAGAGGCAATTTCCGATCCGACTGACTAATAGCTTTCCATGCCTCCGTGCAAGCCCGGTCAAGGGCACATCTGCATGACTCAATAAAAGCGTCATCTGATCGGGAATGTCTGTGCATGTACTCATTTAAGAAACCTGCAAGGTTGCCCTCATATTTCTGCAAATTATGGGAGAAAGCAAGAACTCGAAGCAACACTTCGACCGAGCGGAATCTCGACATACTGCCCCACACTTTGCGGCGCACCTGCTTCCACTCGTCATTAGTCTGATCAAAAGCCTTCAAAAAGTCGTTAAACGGACCGGTATAGATACAGTTCCGAATCTCTTGGTTAGTGAGTCGAACACCAGCAGAATTGAGACGATGAAAAATCGTGAACAAGTAGCGCATGTGACTCTCTTTACTGTAGTCACATCGGATTACCGTCACAGGAATTGAAACATCTTCGACAATGGAATAAAGACGCCGTTGTGCAGAGTCCCCTTCACGAAGCGACTTGTTTGTAACGTTTGCAAGCTGCGGACTAATATCACGGAGATCAGAAAGCTTCCACTCATCATCTGACAGGAAGCGAATAATGGAGCTCATTCTTTGGAGCCCATCAATGACTTTCCACTTCTGTGTGCCGTGGTCCAAGCTAAAACACATGCTAGGGATTGGTAGCTGCTTAACGAGCGAGTCAATAAATCTAGTTTGATCGTCACCTTTCCAGACGACGTCCCGTTGAAAGTCCGGCTGTATTTCTAGCTTGCCATGAAAATACATGCGATAGAGGTCAGCGCAAGACCGCAACTCGTTATATGCAACGATTTCTTGCGGCGGCACTGGCTCCTCGGTATCAGCAACTTCGAAAGACGCTTCTTCGGCATCTTTCAGTGCATCATTGACGGCGTCTTCTTGCATTACCCCCCCTTTTTACACTTAAAGGTCAACATTATCGAAAGCTACTACCGCCGGATTTACCCGGAAAAGCTATAGCGAAGAAGTTGACATTTTACTGCACTTGGCACTCACACAAAACTAGAAAGCAAGATGTCCCGAGGCTGAATCATGGGCGGAAGATTGGAAGCAAAGGATGACAAATTCGACCGAGAAAAATGAGCATACCTTCGTACCATTTCAGGTGATTCCCATCCGCCAAGCTCCTGCAACGCAAGAAGCGGTGTGCCGCTTTGAACATGCCAGCTTGCCCAAGTATGCCGTAGATCGTGCCAACGAAAGTCGCGAATACCAGCACGCTCCAGAGCTTTGTACCAAGCAGCCGTGCTCGCTTGAACGATCCTTTTACCCTTATAGGTGAAGACGTAGACAGGATGTGCGCCGTGCCTCATTATGAGAACTCGCATCGCGTCATCATTCAACGGAATGGCTTGCGGATTTCCGTTCTTCATATCTTGGCCTTCGAACCATGCAATTCGCCTCGTCATATCAATTTGCTCCCAACGTAACCCGGTGACGTTAGCGCGCCTGAGCCCAGTCGCCAAAGAGAACGCTGCCATTGCAGCGAGATGTGGCGGAAGTTCTGCCAATAATCGAACAGCCTGTTTCGGGGACAAGAAACGAATACGCCGAACTGGCTCACGAAGCAGTCGCACGTGAGGAGCAGCCGCCATCCACTCCCACTCGACAACAGCCATGCGTAAAATCGCCCGCAACAAAGCCAGCATACGATTGACAGTTGCGTTCGACGCCCCGTCCGCAATCTTCTTCGTTCGCAAAGAACCTATAACCTCAAGGCTTATGTCACTTAACGGAATTCCACTGAGGAATCTGTTCAGCCAACGGATATTTGACTTATCAGATTTCAACGAACGCTTATCTGCTTTATCTGTTAGCCACCGCTCGACGGCGTCGTCCCATGTTTTGCTGGCTACCACTCTTCAGCCCCCTCATTACCCGATAGAAAAATATTAACCGGCATTACCGAGCGGAAACCCTCAAAATTCCTCAACAACGGAACGCTAGCTTTTGCCAGCCGAGAACCAGTAGAACGAATTAAGCCGATCATGGTACTGCGTGATATCGTCAAAACCTCGCATGGAAAATTCCTGCGCGACAAGGACCACAATGTCGAAGGTATCTGTATCGGCCTTGAAATAGATTTTGTATTGGTTCGGTTTGGAGATGCCGCGTGACGCCCAATAGCTCTTCTTGTTGAACCGTGCCTCTTCCAAATTCTTGGAAACGTACTTGCTGATGTAACTGGCGATACGGTGTGCAGAGTTCCGGCCACGTGGTCTAGTGAAATCAACATTGCCATTATCCTTTCCTACGACTCGGCGCCACATCGAGCGAATCAGGTTCCAACTGCGCACACGTGCCCCGGTTTCGTTTTGGAGCCACGCCGGAAATTGCTGGCAAGCGATATGCACATGCAATGCGCCTCGCCGTTGCACCTCCAGGGTAGCCACATAGTGAAAATCGCCTACGGCCCTCAGGCGCTCTCTGAAAGCCTTGAAATCGGCCTCGACACGCGCGTAGTCGGTCATGCATTCCCGATAGGTCAGAGTCAGTAAGCAATCAGCCTGCAACATCTTCGCGAGCCTGCGCACCTTTGTCTTTGCCCGCCTTGCGGCAACGATCCGTGCTCTCTCGTGATCGCCTTCGCCGCGCTTTGTCGGTTCATCGCACTCCGTGGAGTAATCGAATATTTGGCCGTCGCTATAGGTTTCTCGATTCTCGTCCAAGAACACCTCAACGCCATTCGGGAATTCCGTTACCGTCAGCGTTTTCCAACGCTGCACGTCTGTTCCTGCGAAATACGAACCCAGAGAAGCCTTGAGGTTTGCGTTTGCCGCAACCTTATCTATACTCGCTGTAAGCACAAATTCTCCTGTTTCTAGTTGTGTGAGCCCGGCAGCGTTGGCGCGCTGATCCGGGTATTTTTACGTCCATCAAAAACAACTTTCAAAACCATTTACAACTTCGCCGAAAAGGCTGTTCTTTCTCGGTTTTCCTTAAGTGTTCTAGGTACAAGTCTAGGCGCTCGCTTCGCTCGCGCCGTCCTCGCAAGCTGCGGTCGGCGCGATCTTGCTCCGCCTCTTTTCCGTTACGCGTAACGGAAATTCGCTCTCTTCCCAAACGCCGCAGCGCCGCACATCGAGCGCATGAAACCTAGCCAGTGAGTGCTGCGCACTCATAGCCGGTTGAGGTCGTTTCTCCGATCAGCCAGTCACCGTTTTCCAGAGTTCTCCGCCTTTTCGATGAACGGTAGCCGGCGCGTCTTTTGCCGCAAGGGGGCATTCATAAAAGCGCAAGCTGCCGCGCTTTTACAAACCTTCCCCCTTGCGGAAAAAGCCTCATGCGCCGGCTATCCGATCATCGGGCGAAGAACTCAGGAAAACGGCGGCGGGCAGTACCAGAGAAACGACCAAAACCGCCGGTCTTACGGAGGGCTCCGAATCTTGGAACCCGGTCAGCAAAAACACCACAACGAAGGCGCGAACATGAAACAGCCAGAACTGCCCCTGCTGCACTTCCCGTACCAGCCTTACCTTGCCCATTTCAAGCGCTCCCGTAAGGCCCTGGCTCCCTCCAACTTCGTGCCGCCGTGGAAGCAACTGCGCCTGCCGCTCTACTTCCGCAATCTGATCCGCAAGGGCGTCGCCTTCATCTGGACACGCCCGGATGGTCGGCAGTTTTTCTGCAAGACCATGCGTCAACTGGTGGCGCGGATCATGGACTATGACGGCTATATCCTGCATACGATTTTCAATTACAAGAACGGGCGACTCATGCGCACCTGAATCACAGCCGCGATACTTGAAGCACCAACAGAATCTCACTCTTGCTATTCTGGCCGGTATTGGACTGCATCCAATCAGGCAAGAACGAGAAGCCGACGCGGCCCGAGCTTTCCCGGTTCTCCGCTAAGCCGCCGATGATGACGATATCGCCATCGGCCACGGATAACGACGTACTCACTTCGCGCTTGGTCAGGGTCGGTGAGTTGTTGATGCCGGTCTGTGTGACCACGAAATTCGATAGCTGCTGACCGACTGTCAGGTCAACCACCGCATCACGCACAATCGGCTTCAGATCGAAGATGACGCCCGAGCTGCGATATTCCACAGACTGCACCGGCGCATTGCCGATGCCGGGATAGCTCACTGCTCCCAGGACTGGCACGTCCTGACCGACCGAGAAGCGACCAGAGGCACCGGAACGCACCCGCAGCGATGGTGCGGAAATCGTCTTGAACCGGCTATCACTGGACAAGGCCGCGAAGACGGCGTCAATGGAGCCGCTCTTGATCTTTACGAAGCCGTCTAGCGTGGATGGCGTGGACAGTCCTGCGGTCACGGTCCCGCCTAGCAGGTGCAGCGCCAGCGAGAAGGCCGACCCTTCGGCACCGTTGGAGGCCACCTCAAAGACCTGACCGCGCACCATGACTTCACCCTGACGCGTATCCAGTTGATCGAGCAGCCCGGCCAACTTCTTGATATCGCCGGGAGTGCCATTGAAAACCAGCGCATCGGCCTGCGTATCGATCAGCGCTGCCGCCGAACTGGCAGGCGCGGGGGCCTTGGTCTGCCCCGTAGCCATGTCAGCGCCAATGGATTGTGGCGCGCCGTGGATGGTGCGGGTTGAAGTGAATTCGCCCTTGGGGAACAGTGCACGCAGCAGCTCCACCAGATAGGACACGTCACGGAATTTCGGGTGATAGACATACGGCTCTTTGTCCGGCTCCGCCTCCTTCGTCACGCCAATCAGATCAACACCATTGACAGTGCGGACGGAGAGGCCCAGGAGCGCCATGAACCGGGATACCTCTGACCTGGCCGAGGCCCCCGTAGCGAATCGAAAAGACACCAAGCGTTCATCCCCCACGACTTCAGGCTGTATCAGATAGGGCGACTTCAGCACTTGCGTATACATGACCTCAACCGCGTCAGCGATGCGCACGCGGGAGAGTTCGAACGCGCTTTCAGCTGGTTGCGGCATTCCGGGCGGCAGCGGTAGTGATAACGGCAGGCTCAAGGGCGCAGCATTGGCCAACGTCATCGACGCCAGCAGCACCGCAGCTAGGATGCGTTTCATTTCTTCCCCTCCAGTAGATTGGATTGGCCGACCGCGCCGGAGTAGCGCGTGACCTTTGCGCCGTCGATATCGCCGATGGTCTGCGGCCCCATCTGGACAAACATCGAGGGAGATTCGTAACGAAGCCGTCCGTACTGGTCGGCGATGATGATGTAGCTAGCGTTCCCGATCTTGGCTGTTCCAGCAATCCGCCATATGTCGGAGAACGTTGCGCGCGGCGCTGCTTTCGCTGCACCTGCAGGAGCATTTGACGTGCCTGCACCGCCCTGCTCTTTTGCCGGCGCTTCGGCTGGCTTGCGGTTGAAGAAGTGATGAAGGCTATACGCAGCGGCGATCAGCACCAGCACCATGAAGATGGCCGTGAGCCATACCGACCGGCGCGCCATCATGTTCTGTCGCTTATCAACGTTGACGATCTTCCCTGCGGCACCGCCCTTGAACGACGAATACAGCGGGAATATCTCCTTGCGATACTTGCGCAACGTGACGCTGATCCGTGCGGCCTTGGTCTGCTTATTCCCCTCAAAAATCGACACGCTGTAATTGTTCGCCAGCCCAAGCGATATTTTCTTGTGCGTACGGATGTGGAAGGCAACGACGTTTTTGACGAAGCGGTTTAGCGTGCTCATGTCCTGAATCATCAAGACCAGATCGCAGGCCACGCCGGTTTGCGCATTCGTAAAATGCCGGTGCTCAAGGAAGAAGCTTTTATGTTCCTTCAGTAGCGTCGCGCCGGTCGCGGGCCAGAAGCGCCACGCCTCATCGATGCAGGCCAAATCGCCGGGCTGGACGATGGTATCGGTGTGCTCGCCCTTCTTGTCGTCGTAGTACGGGAAGAAGTTCGGTTGCGACACTTCGCCGTTGGTCACATGCACCACCTCGCCCAACGTCCCCGGCACGGTCTTGTAATTCTTCTCGATGTATTCGCGGATCTTGTCGCCATCGATCCCATCAACGTTGGTCACGACGCGGCGGCCAGCAGCAATCGCTGGCACGATGACCTCAGAGACCACCTCGTAACTCTTGCCGGAGCCCATCAGGCCCGTATAGACATTGATGCCCATGGTTAGCCGATGATCGGGAGGCGGCGAATAATGAACCGGGTCACCCACGCCGAGAGAATTAGCGGAATACCGGCCCGGATGTTGAACAGGTTAAGGAAGTACCACAGGTCACCACCCAGCCCGCCGAAGGCCTGAGACAGCTTGTCTCCGGTCGGCAGCATGCTGCTAATGACGTTGATAAATTCGGTCGTGACGAAGAACAGTGCGAAGTACACGACGAATTTAACGATGATGGAGCGGACAACGAAGGCCAGAACGACATTTAAGGCCGATAGGACTATGCCAAACATGGTTTCCCCCTCCCCTATGCAGCAAGGACGATCAAGAGCGCCAACAGCGCATACGCCACGGCCATTGCGGCATAGAGGGTGGGCCGGATACTCTCCAGCAGCGAGCAGTGATCGCTAATCGTGATTTGGCGATTGAAGACCACGAACGACCAATGCGGGCATGCTGCATCGAGACCCGGCACCACGAAATTCCTCAGCGACGGAAACAAGTTCATCAGTGGCGACAGGATTTGTTGCGCGGTCGGGATGGCTTCCAGCGAAGGCGCACCAATGCCGGGATCGGCGCCAAGGTTTTGCAGGGGCTCGGTGGATGGATTAGTGCCGGTGTTGGGTTGCGTGGCCGGGTCGGCGCTTGATACCGGCTTGGTGGAGGTCGGCATGGTGAAGGGGCTTGCCGCCGTGCCACCCGATGGAGCCGCTTGCGGCGCAACGAAGTCGCCGACGTTGGGCCAGTATCCCGGATTGGCTGCCTGCCACGCGGCGGCATCCGCCGAGGTAATGGGTTGCGTCGCATCGTAGGGCAAGCCGTTGTAGCCAGGGGCCGAAGCAGCGGCCTTCCAGAACTCGTTAGCAATGTCGGCGATGATCTGCGGATCGAGAGAAGTATTTTTCTGTGGGACGGTCAGATCGTTGGCGGCATCCGAAATGGTCTTGACTGGAGCGGCATCCGGCTCAGGGAAGTTCGACGCGGGACAGACGCCATTGGCAGGAACCAAATTGATGCCGGGGCAATAACCTCGATTGCTGGTGTATTTGGTGGCAGAGCCCCAAAACATCTCGCTTGTATGTCCGTCGCTGTAGTAACGAATCGTATTGCACCGCCCGTCGGTGAAGGCGTAGGCGGATGTCCAAGTCAGGTTCCCTGCGGTACCCGATCCCTTCGTTTGGCCCATGCAGGCAGCGGCCTCGCTGACACCACACGCGGCGTTCAGGCAATAGATAGTCATCGGTGGCGGCAGTCCACCGGGTGTATTGATGGATTCGGGGTTGTCACCAATCTGGACGCTGTTGCCGTCTTTGAGAAGCCATTTAAGACCGGCATCAATGGCGAAGTAGACGGCGGCACCGACAGCGGCAGCAGCAGCGGCACCAGCCGCGACAGTGGCCCATGCTGGGGCGGTTACGCCGAGTGCAGTTACCGTGGCGGCTTGGGTTGCAGCAGCGGCAATGCCAGCGCCGACACCGGCTAATGTTCCGTTATAGCGGGGATCGTTCGCGGCGAAACCTCTGCTTTGCATCTTGGCTTGCGTCACACCGGACACGGCGTTTTGCATCTTCGACACAGGCAGCGCGCCCGCCACGGCATCGATTGCCAGCACAAGCAGGCACAGGGACATGAGAATCAACCGTTTCATTGCGCACCCTCCAAGCCCACCACCACCGCCCAGGCGCAGACCATGCCCCATGCGAAGACCACCAGATACCAGAGGTTCGAATAATTCACGGCTTCCCCTTTATTTGGACGAAAAAAAAGGACGATGCAGCGCTACATCGCCCCTGATTACAGCGTGGCGAACTTAGGCCGACTTCAGGAACGCCATCACGATCTTGGCCGCCTTGACGGTGGCCCACACCACGGCCATGACTGCGCCGATAGCCAGCACGCCCGCGACGATATCCGCCGAGGACACAGCGCCGGTGATGGAAGTCAAATCGATGGCAGCGGCGGCGTTGGCCGACGTCGCCGAGACAGCAGCAACAGCACCACCGACGACGGCCAGAGCCTTCTTGTTTTTGCTCAGGAATTGCATGGTTCTACCCCTTATAAAACGCCGGAATCGCCCGGCAACGCTTGCCCGAATTAGGCAAATTCTGTTCAGGTAAAAGCGCGATACAGCATCACGAACGCCATCACCCACAACGCGGCCACACCAGCGGCCAACCAAGCTGTTAATGCACGCGAAGCCATCGCTACCCCTCCCGGATCATGTGGACCACTGCACCGACCGCACGGCCCACCAGATAGCACACCATCACCAGCGAAAACCCAGCCGTCCAAACCGCCGCCACCGTGTTGGCATCTGGCGTATCCAACGTCGTTTCCAGCAGCCCAACTTGCAGGGCTG